>Ga0209378_1002624_pt1 | contig 12339 bp, 17 predicted proteins | sample GraSoiAngelo_156_FD_186170 | JGI IMG/M metagenome (GOLD analysis project Ga0209378, IMG submission 186170) | Grasslands soil microbial communities from the Angelo Coastal Reserve, California, USA - 14_1009_13_40cm (SPAdes) (version 2) | ecosystem: Environmental > Terrestrial > Soil > Grasslands ... | reverse complement strand
CGTCGCCAACATCACCAGCAACAGCATCACGGTCTATGCGGCGGGCGCGACCGGGAACGCCACACCCGCGACCACGATAGCAGGCAGCAACACCGGGCTGAACAATCCCATCGGCATCGCCGTGGATGCCGCGGGGCGGCTCTACGTGACGAACTTTAACTCCGGCAACTTCGGCATCGTCATCTACGCGGCGGGCGCGAGCGGAAACGCCACTCCCACGGCCATCATCGCCGGCAGCAACACGGGGCTGAACTTGCCAACGTACCTGGCGCTGCAGGGGGCCACGCCTGCTCAGGCCATCAACACCCTCATCGGGCAGGTAATCAGCCCCAGTCTGGGGTTCAGCAACGGGGAGAAGACGAGCCTTACGGCCAAGCTGCAAGCGGCGCTAGGCTACCTGCAGGCCGGTGACACCCCGGACGCGATCGCCGTGCTCCAAGCCTTCATCAACCAAGTCAACGCCTTGGTGAACAGCGGCCGGCTGACCACCGCGGCCGCCGCACCCCTCATCTCTGCTGCGGAGGGCATCATCGCTGAACTCTGACAACTCCTGCAGCGGTCCCGGTTTCTCAGACAAGTGGGCGGCGTATGGATGTCGCGCCGGTTACGAGCGCGTTATGGCCCTGGGAATCTGAGCGTTGAGTGGCACATCCTTGCTCCCCGAATCGGGTGAGTTCCCTTCAAGCGATCAGCCCATACCTCGCGGCATAGCGGACCAGATCGGCGTTACTCGCGACCGCCATCTTCTCGAGGATACGCGCGCGGTAGGTGCTCACGGTCTTGGCCGAGATCGCGAGCTCGCTCGCGATCTGGGAGACGGTGAGGCCGCTCCCCAGCCGGCGCATGACCTCGAACTCACGATCAGACAGGAGCTCGTGGGGGGCGCGCTGCCCCGCGGCATCGAGATGAGTGGCCAGCTGCTCCGCCAGGGTCGGGCTGACGTACTTGCCGCCGCGATACACCCGGCGGACCGCCTCCAACAGCTGCTCGGGTGAGTGATCCTTGGTGAGATAGCCCGAGGCCCCGGCCTTGAGCGCCCGCACCGCCCACTGATCTTCGGGGTGAACACTCAGCACCAGGACCCGGATGCTCGGGTGGCGCTCGCGCAGGGTGTGCAGAGTGTCGAGAAAGGGGCTGCCCGGCATCGACACGTCGAGTAGCACCAGGTCGGTAGCCGTGGTCTCGAGCGCGCCGAGCAGCGCCGCGGCGTCGCCCGCCTCACCCGAGATCGCGAGCCCCGGATCCGCCTCCACCATACGGCGCAGCCCCTGGCGGACGATCGGATGGTCGTCCGCGATGAAGATGCGAATCGCCGGGGTTCGCTTCACGATGGGGTCACCGGAATCGTGACGACGATGGCGGTCCCCCGGCCCGGCTCGCCCCGAATCGTCAACGTCCCGCCGCACGCCAGCGCGCGCTCCCGCATGCCCACCAACCCCAGCGACGAGAGCCCGCTCAGCGATTGGGGTGTGAATCCGACGCCGTTGTCCTCGACGCCGAGGAGGATGGACTTCTCCAGGCGACGCACCGTCACGTCTACGCGGGTGGCCTTGGAGTGGCGGGTCACGTTGGTCAGCGCCTCCTGAATGATGCGGAAGGCGTGGCTCGCCACGTGGTCGGGCAGGCGGGGAAAGTCATCGGCCTTGAGGACGATGGCGATGCCGGTCCGCTTGGCCACGTCCTGCACCAGGAACTCGAGCGCGGCTTCCAGGCCGAGCGGGTCGAGCACGCTGGGACGCAGCTCGCTCGCGATCCGGCGGACGATCTGCATGGTTTCGTCGATCCGGTCGCTCAGCGACGCGTCGCCGAGACGGAAGGCGCCGGAATTGCTCCGCGTCGAGTGGCTCTCGAGCCAGGCCACGTCGAGCTTCAGGGCGGTGAGCGCCTGGCCCAGCTCGTCGTGGATCTCCCGCGCGATCCGGGTCCGCTCCTCCTCCCGCGTCGTCTGCAGCCGGGCCGCGAGGGCCCGCAGCTCGGCACGGGACTGCTCCAATTCCTCCGCGGCGCGGATGCGGTCGCTGACGTCCCGCTGAATCCCGAAGTGCCCCGTGATGCGGCCGGCGGCATCGTAGAAGCACATGTAGTCGCCTTCCACCCACATGGTCGAGCCGTCGAGCCGGCGCTCGTTGGTGACGCTGTGTGTGTGTCCCGAGTCGAACAGCGCCCGCCAGCCCCGGCGGCCGCCCTTGAGGTCGTGCCGGAAGAAATCACCCGGCGTGAGCCCGATCAGGTCCTCGCGTCGGGCTCGGAATTGCGCCGCCATCGCGGGATTGACCTTGGTCATGCGCTGATGGGCGAAGACGTAATCCAGCACCGCATCCTTGTCGGCTCCCGGCCCCCATTCGACCGGTTGATCGAGCATCATGAAGAAGAACCCGTCCTGGGAGCGCTCGAAGAACGCTTCCAGGAGGGCAGGGGTGTTGAGCGCCGCTGGCTCGGGTAAGGCCTGGGGCATCGGAATCTCCTGACCCGGAAAATGGGGAGGGTGCCTGCCGCAAGGAAGGAGGCACCGCTTCCCGTAATGTCTAGCGCAGCGGCCGCGGCTCGCCGTAAACGAAATCGTCCATGACGACCAGATCCTTCGTGCCGTCCGCGGACACATCCTGCGTGGTCGCGTCCAGCGCGGCTTCACCGCTCGTGATCAGCACCCGGGCGACGATCGCGGAGTCGAATACCGCGCCGACGAAGGTGAACCCCTGGGCGCCGAGATGGGCCGGCGACGCGATGCTCGCGAGCTCGACGCCGTTCGCGTCGAAGTACTCGACCCGCGTGGCGGCCGCCTTGTCGACGTCGGAGAAGACGACGCCGAAGCCCTTGACCACGCCGTTGGTCGTCGTGCCCGCCAGCTTGAAATCGACCTCGACTTGGTTGCTGCCGACGGACATGAACAGCTTCTTGGGCGAGAAGGCCTTGAACTGGTCCGCCAGCGCCGGGTTGAACGACGCAAAGGCGCTGGAGTCCACCCGGAAGCCCGTGCCGGAGGTGGAGAACACGGCACCCCGCTTCGAGTTGACGTTGAAGAAGTTCGCCGGGAAGGTGTCGACGTTGGTCAGGGCGGCGGGCACGCCGTCCCAGTTGATCTCTCGGCGACCGCTGTCGGCGGGCGGCGAGTTCGGCGCGTTCAGGCTGCCGCCGAGCGCAGCGCGGAACTTGTTCAGGGTGTCGGCGATCGCAAGGCTATCGCCCTGCGCCCGGATGACCGTGAAATTCGCACCCGGGGGCACGCTGGTGGTGGGCGAATAGAGATTGTTGCACGCCGCGAGGGTCGCCAGGGTCACAAAGAGGGAAAAGACCGTCGGTTTCATCGTGCGCTCCATCGTGAAATGGGATCGATCACTAACTGGGGCAACGTTAGTGATCGCTCCGCGATGGCTGTATCAGACGCGAGACCTGAAGTGGGGGTGAAACGGAGGAACCGACTCGTCAGCCGGAGGACTACACGAGGGTCGCGCCAGCACCCTCGTGCGTCTCCGATTGCGTTTCCTACTGGACCACGATCACTCCCGTCATCGCTGCCCCGTGGACCGCGCACTGGTAGGGGTACGTTCCGGGATGCTGGAACGTCACCGAGTACGTGTCGTTGGCACTGGACATGACCACGCTGTTCCTGAAGATGCCCGGCTCTTGGCCGGTCGACTGAACGCTGTGCGACCCCGCGGCGTTCCAGGCCCACGTCACGGTGCTGCCCGCCGCGACGGTGTCCACCGCGGGGTTCTGGCTTCCGTTGTGGGCACTACGGAAGAAGATATTTCCTACCACGACCTGGCCGACCGCGCCACCGCCCCCACCGCCACCGCCGCCGCCTCCCCCGGCGGGCGACGTCATGCCGCCGCACGCCGCCAGGGAGAAGAGGGTCGCTACCATGAGCCGTGCTGTGTATCGCATAAAACCCTCCATGCAAGGTGATTGGGACTGCGCGATGTTAGCGATCGCTCCTCGATGGAAGTATCAGACGCGGAGCCTCGGGGGGGCGGGAAATAGCGGAACCAGCCTATCAGACGGAGGACTACAGGACGGCAGCGAAGGGAACGGAGGGGACCGCGAGCACGGTCCCCCCTTTTCCGTGTGGCTGGCATTTACCGGTTGAAGTGCACCAGCGCTTCTCCGCAGCCAACGCCCTGCACCCAGAGCGTCTGATTCCCCGGGATGTCGGGCGCGATGTCGGTGTCCGAGACGATCATCTGCGCGGTGAACGACTCGTCGATGCCGTCGCCAGCGCGGTAGAAGTCGGCGAGCAACACGACGGTCCCGGCACCCGTGGCGATGCGCTTCCCGGCGTCGGCGCCGGTGCACTTGAAGGTCGTCGAGGCCAAGAGCTGGGCGGTGTCCCACCGCACTCCTTCGCCAGTGGCGCACCCAGCGAGCGGTCCCTGAGCGACGGCCGCGGTGCAGCGGAACCCACCGCCCGACTTCACGTCGGTCTCACTGGGCACGACGTTCGAGGCGGTCGCGGCGTCGAACGACCCGCCGCCAGTGAGGAATACCGCTCCGGTCGGAAAGCCGCTCACCCTGCCGTTGAACCCGAAGCCGCTCCGGGCCCCGCCCCCGGAACCTGCGGCAGCGGACAGCTGCGGGAGGCCCGAGGCGGAATACGACGTGCTCGCAGGCGCCGTGGAGGAGTCGTTGCATGCGACCCCCGCGAGGGCGGCCAACGCAAGCATTCCAGCCGTGATCGTTTTCATTCCATTCTCCTTTCGGTTGACGATGATGATGCCGTGGAGCCGGTGTGAAGCACCGGCCCTACGACCCTTCCTGCACTTCGATGATTTCGTCCGGAATCAATCCGTGCGCCTCCCGGTGCACGCGGATTGCCGCCTCCTTATTGGGAGCCTCGACGAGGCAAAACACTGCACCCGACCTCTCGTTGAACCAGTATTTCAGGTACTTCACGTCGTGCTTGTCCTGCGTGGCGAGGTCCTTCTCGTGCGCGCCGGCGACGGCGTCCTCGGTTAGCCCGGGAACGTGCTTGTGGATATCAATGAAGAGTGGCATGGCTTCGGCCTCCCGCCGATGAATGGGTGTGCCATCTGCTAGCGGACGACGACGGTGCCTCTCATCGCCGCGCCGTGCACGGCGCAGTCATACGAGTAGGTACCCGGCGTGGTGAACGTGACCGAGTACGTCTTCCCGTCGCCGGCCTGGATGGCGCCGCTCGCGAAACTGGTCGACCCCTGCGACTGCACGCTGTGCGAGATCGATCCCGTGGCGGTCCAGGTCCACGTGACGGTGCTGCCGACCGCAACGGTGTCGATCGCTGGGTTCTGGCTCCCGTTGTGGGAGCTCTTGAACAGAATGTTCCCGACGATGATCTGGCCGGCCGGGCCAACGCCGCCACCGCTGCCACCGCCGCCACCGCCGCCGCCCCCCCCGGAGGGTGAGGTCGCACCGCCACACGCCGTCAGTGATAGGGCCGCTGCCACGATCCATGTTGTGTATCGCATAACAACCTCCACGCAAGGTGAAAGAGATTGTGCGACGTTAGCGGCCGCTGCTCGATGGAAGTATCAGACGCGACGGCTGAGGCGGGCGAGAAATAGTGGAACCAGGGTATCAGACACAGGACTACAGGACTGGAACCGTTACGAGGTCATCCGCGTGCCACCAATCTGTAATCGTGTGTGCACGCGTGCGTCATTCGAGTGTCTTACTGTAGAGCCCGGTCTCCATAGGTGGTGGCATGGTGCATCCGTTGCAGGGCTTGTTCCTGACCATCGTCCTCGCGGTCCAAGTCCCCCACAAGGACAGCTCGGCCAGGGTCACGGGGCAGGTGACCGCCAAGGGCGAGCCCGTGGCCGGGGCGCTGGTCGAGGCGACGGGGTCACAGATCGACGCCTGGACGGACCGGCAAGGGCGCTTTGATCTCCATGGGCTCCCGTCAGGGCGGAACCACCTCGAGGTCCGGGCCTTGGGCTTCGACCCACTCGACACCACTCTCTCTCTTCGGCGCGGGGAGCAGGTGGTATGGAATGTGATTCTCGACGAGCGAGACTGGGAGGTCGAGCGCGAGCGGGCGGAATCCGCTCTCGTCGCCGCCGGCGGACTCGACAGCGTGGCCGCCGGTCTGGTGTCCGCGGATACTTCGACCGGCTTCACCTACGAGCGGTTCGGCATCCGTCTCCTGCGCGCGGCGGTCGGGCACTCGAGCCCCGACAGCAGCTGCGTCCTGTCGCCGCTCAGCGCCGGTCAGGCCTTGGCACTCGCCCTCGCGGCCGCGAAAGACTCGACCGCCTTCTTCATCGCCCAAGCCCTGGATCTCGGCGGGTTAGGATCGGAAGGCATCGCCGCGCGAAGCCAGCGGTTCAAGGACGCCGTGCGGGTGCGTCGGGATATCACGCTCAAGATCGCCAACGCGCTCTGGGTCGATACTAGCGCGACGCTCCAACCGCAGTTCGCGACCTGGGCCCGCGAGCGCTACGGCGCCGCCGTGCGGGTGCAGCCGCTGCGCGTGCCGCAGGTCGTGTCGGTCGTGAACCGCTGGGCGGACAGCGTGACGAGCGGCGCGATCCCCGTGATTCGCGACACGCAGTTCGCCGATTCCGTGGTCGTCGCGCTGACGAATGCCGTTTATTTCAAGGGCCGGTGGCTGGAGCCGTTCGACTCCTCCCTCACCCAGAAGCGGCCGTTCACGACCGCGAGTGGAAACCGCATCGAAGCACCCATGATGGAGAGCACGACAAAACTGGCCTATCGGCGCGGGTCAGGGTATCAGGCGGTACGTGTCCCATACTCGGCCGGTCTGACAGCGATGTATATCGTGCTGCCCGACTCCGGTGTGAGCCCGGCCCGCGTGCTCGACGACCTGGGCACAACGGGCTGGCCCATGCCCAATCCTCGTAAAGAGACGAGGAGCGTCCAGATACGCCTCCCCCGATTGCACGTGACGCAGGCGACGAACCTGCGACCGGCGTTCACGGACCTGGACATGGGCATTGTGTTCGACTCGGCGCGCGCCGACTTCGGCGGGCTTGTCGTGCCTCGGCCGGAACGGCCGCCACCGTGTCCACCGTTGTCGAGCGGCTTCCGTCCCGATCCCTGCACCAGCTACCGGATCGCCGAGGCGGCGCAGCACGTCTTTCTCGACGTGGATGAAACAGGCACGACAGCGGCGGCGCTTACGGCGCTTGCCTTCGAGCTTGTGGCCACGTCTGCCGGTCCACCGCCGATCAAGTTTTTCGTGGACCGTCCCTTCCTGTTCGCGCTGCGGGATGAGAAGACCTGGACGGTGTTGTTCGTGGGCTTTATCGCCGGGCCATGGCAGTAGCTCGCGGTGTTACCGGCCCGGTTTGCGACAGATCGGACACGGCCCCATCCGCGGTTCTTCTCCAAAGACGAGCTCCACCGGCCCTAGAGTGACGGCTGTATCCGTCAGCGCGACGGTGAGGGTCATGATATGGCCGTCCGTCCGGCCGAAGAACCGCGCGGGATGGTCGGGACCCCGAGCCACGGGATAGAGCGTGATGTTGTAGAGACCGGTCACGTCGAACCGGCCGGCGGAATCCGCCACGAGCGGCTGCTTCGTGTCGCCCGCCGTGCACCCGATGTGCACGTGCGCGCTCGAGTCGGTCACGATCGCGCCCGCGTTGTCGCCGCCCCACACACCGGCCTCGATCGGCCCCGGTGGGACCGACATCGTGCCGTTGCACGCGACGAGCGCCGCCAAGGCGGCGGCGCACCGCACGCTCACCCCATCCAGCGCCCCCCATGGTCCTTGAGCAGCTCGTCCACGATGTCGGGCGCGGTTCGCCCACCTGCCTCTGCCGCGAAGTTGATCACCAGCCGGTGCGTGAGCACCGTCGGAGCCACGGCCTTGAGATCGTCGTAATCGGGCATCGGCCGGCCGTCGAGCGCGGCCCGCGCCTTGGCGCCGAGGACCAGATATTGAGACGCGCGGGGACCCGCCCCCCACGAGATGAACTCCTTGATGAACGCGGGCGCTTCCGCGTCCCCCGGGCGGGTCATGCGGACCAACGTCACCGCAGCCTGCACGAGCGGCTTCGGCGCCGGAATGCGCCGCACGAGATGCTGCAGGGCCAAAACGTCTTCGGCGGTCAACACGGGCGCGATCTCGGCCGCGAGGTCCCCGGTCGTCGCTTCGACGATCGTCTCTTCCTCGGCCTTCGACGGATACCCCACCCGCAGCTCGAACATGAACCGGTCGAGCTGCGCCTCGGGCAACGGATAGGTCCCTTCCTGCTCGATCGGGTTCTGCGTGGCGAGCACGAAGAACGGCGCCGGCAGGGGATGCGTCTGACCCGCCGCGGTGACCTGATGCTCCTGCATCGCCTGCAAGAGCGCGGCCTGGGTCTTGGGGGGCGTACGGTTCACTTCGTCGGCGAGCACGATGTTCGCGAACACCGGCCCGCGCACGAACCGGAACCCCCGCTTCCCGGTGGACTGATCCTCCTCGATGATCTCCGTCCCGGTGATGTCCGTGGGCATGAGATCGGGCGTGAACTGGATGCGCGAGAACTTGAGATCGAGCGTCTGCGCCATGGTCTGCACCATCAGCGTCTTCGCGAGCCCGGGCACCCCCAACAGCAGGGCGTGACCGCCCGAGAAGATCGCCGTCAGAATCCCGTCCAGGACGTCGGTCTGGCCCACGATGCGTCGGCCCGCCTGCGCCAAGAGGTCGGCGCGGGCGCGGGCGAGGCGCTCGAGCAGCTCGACGTCCCCGAGCGGCGGGGACGAGGGGCGGGGGATCGGGGAGGGATTGGGCGTCATTTCAGTGCAAGGTTACAACATCATACTCCCAAGCGCCACATAAGTTTGCGCGCTCCGGACTTTGCTTGCGAAATTTTTCACAAGCGCGTATGTTCCCGTCCGCATCATGCCGGACGACGACAAAAACCGGTTCGCCCAGAGCTTCGGCGAAGGCTACTCGTACGTCGCGCTCGGCTTCACGTTCGCCTTCGCCATCCTCTTCTTCGGCGCGCTGGGATGGCTGGTGGACGGCTGGCTCGGCACGCGTCCCTGGTTCGCCCTCGTGGGCGCGGGTGTGGGTGGCTTCGGCGGATTCATGAGCATCTATTACCGCGTCCAGCGCGATACGAACCGGGAAAAGACCGGGGAAGGGGGACGGGGGAAGGGGAAGGAGTGAGGCCGTACCTCCTTCTTGCCGCGCTGGGCGTCGTGCTGGTGATCGTGGTGGCGGTGTTCGGCGGCCGGCCGGCGGCAATCGGGGGAGCCGCGGCCCTCGTCGCGCAGCTCGCGGCGGTCGCGCTGCTGCGGCCGGTGATGCAGGCATCCCAGCCGGTGTTCATGGCGCGCTGGCTCGGCGGGATGGGAGTGCGGGTCCTGGCGCTGGGCGCCGTGCTGGCGGTCGCGGCCACGCATCGCGCCGCGCTGCCCCCGCTGCCCGCCTCGCTCGGGTTCCTCGGCGTGTTGCTGCCGCTGCTCTTTCTGGAGACGAGATTCTTGCGATGATCCAGGCGCCCGACATCGGCAAGGTCATCTTCGAGCACACGTCGGACAGCCACGTGGTCGAGCTGCCGTTCGGCCTGGGCGAGTGGCACCTGCCCACCGGCTGGTATGTCTTCGGCGTGGATCTCTCCCCCACCAAGCACGTCGTGTTCATGGTGCTCGCCGCGGTTCTCGTGTTTCTCACGGTGTGGTACGCCGGCCGCCAGGTGCAGCGGCGACAGCAGGAGGGCAAGGCACCGGGAGGCTTCGGTGCCGCGATCGAGGCGATCGTCCTGTTCATCCGGGACGACGTGGTCATCGGGAACATCGGGCACGGGGGCGAGAAGTTCGCGCCCTACATCCTCACCCTCTTCTTCTTCATTCTCTACTGCAACCTGCTCGGCCTCCTGCCCTGGGGCGCGACGCCCACCGGCAACCTGGCCGTGACGGGCGCGCTCGCGCTCACGGCGTTCGTCACCATCGAGGTCTCGGGGTTCCGGGCCCTCGGGCCCAAAGGGTACCTGAAGACGATCGTGTTCGTGCCCCCGGGGATGACCGGAATCGGCGCGGTCGCGATGGCCGCGATCATGACGCCGATCGAAATCATCGGGAAGCTCGTGAAGCCATTCGCGCTCACGCTGCGGTTGTTCGCCAACATGACCGCCGGGCACTTCGTGATTCTGGCGCTCCTGGGCCTGATTTTCATCTTCGCGAACTGGGCGGTCGCGGCGGGCTCGGTCGCGTTCGTGACGTTCATGATGCTGCTCGAGCTGCTGGTGGCGTTCCTGCAGGCCTATATCTTTGCGCTGCTCACGTCGGTGTTCATCGGCATGATGCAGCACGCGCATTGACCGCACACACGCTGAGGAGACCATGGTAGATCTCGTGACGCTGATGCAGGGGCAACCGACGGGGGCGGACCTCGCCGCCGCGGCCAAGAACGCGAACTCGCTGCTCGGCGCCGGCCTCGGGCTCGGCCTCGCCGTGATCGGGGTGGGGATCGGCATCGGCCGTATCGGCGGGCAGGCGGTCGAGGCGATCGCGCGCCAGCCCGAAGCCTCGGGTGACATCCGCGGCGCGATGATCCTCACGGCGGCGCTCATCGAAGGCGTGGGGCTCGCGTCGCTCGTGTTCGCCCTGCTCTTCAAGCTGCTCTAAGTGCCGGTGCTCGCGCTCCTGCTCCAGGAGGCTGGCCACGGCGGGGAGGAGGCGTTCACCCCGTTCTCGATCAACGCCGGGCTGATCTTCTGGACGATTCTCGTCTTCTTGGTCCTGCTCGCCGTGCTGTGGCGGTTCGGCTGGCCCGCGCTCCTCAAGTCGGTGGAGGAGCGGGAGCGGCGGATCCAGCGGCAGCTCGAGGAAGCCCAGCGGGCTCAGGCTGAATCCGCGCGACTGCTCGAGGAGCACAAGAAGATGATCGCCGCCGCGCGCACGGAGGCGCAGGAGATGGTCGCCAAGGCACGGGCGGTGGCCGAGAAGGAGCGCGAAACATTGCTCGCCAAGGCGCGTGAGGAATACGAGCAGCTGCTGGCGCGGGCGCGCAAGGACATCGGTGAAGAGAAGGAGAAAGCGATACTCGAGCTGCGGCGCGAAGCGGTGGACCTGTCGATCGCCGCGGCCTCGAAGCTCATCGAGGCGAAGCTCGACACGGACGCGAACCGGCGTCTGGTGATGGAGTACCTTTCGACGCTCGAGCAGCGGCGATGAAAAGCACGACCATCGCCCGTAACTACGCCGAGGCGCTCTTCCTGGCGGCGGAGGCGGAGGGCGGGACGGCGGTGGTGGAGCGCTACGGTCGCCTGCTCGAAGCGGTGGCCGGCGCCACCCAGGCTGACGAGCGGATCGCCATAGCGCTCGAGTCGCCGCGCGTCTCCAAGGCGGTCAAGGCCGAGCTGCTGGTGCACGCCCTCGGCCACCTCGCGCCCGCGCCGTTTCTGCGGTTCCTGCAGGCGGTGGTGCGGCGCGGCCGGCAGGGACTGCTCGCGGAGATCGCGCAGCAGTACGACGTCCTGCAGGATCAGAAGCTCAATCGGGTGCACGCCGGGGTCACGCTCGCGCACGAGGCCGATACCGGACTCGAACAGCAGATCGTCGAGCGGCTCGCCACAGCGCTCGGCAAGGAAGTCCGGGCGCATTTCCGGGCCGACCGGGCCATCCTGGGGGGTGTGGTGGTGCGGGTGGGGGACCGGATCTACGACGGCTCGGTACGGCGGAAGCTGGCTGTCTTGAGAAGGAAGATGCTCGTAGGGGACTGAGATTCACATTGGTGCGTGCTGCTCCCGCCATTTGCGTATCGCCCGCTCGTGTTTCGGGTAATGGCCGTACGTATCGAGTCGTAGACGACGGCGAAAGCGCGTTTCGCCGCTCACCTGGTTCTCGGGCGCGCTCTCGATGAGGGCGATCAGGCGGCGGTGAACATCCTCCTGGCGTCGTAACACCTCGACGAGCAACAGGTCTTTCCGCTCCTCCGTCATCTTGGCGTTGAAGGCATCGATGCCGCCGTACGTCACCGAGTAGCGCGGCGGCCGCCCGCCCGCGACGACGAGGGGCAGGTGCGTCAGCGCCTCTTCTTCCCACCAGGTCACGTGCGCGATGATGTCTCGCACGGACCAGGCGCCCGAGACGCCGGGCTCGAGCAGCTCGGCGTTCGACAACCCCGCATACGATTCCCGAAACGCCTCCCAGGCCTTGTCGAGGCGTTTCAGAAGCTGGCTCCTGTCCACGGCGACTGTCTCCGTCACGTCGCGTCGTGAAATATGATGCCGAGAGTGTGGCGCCGGCTGGCGGCCCAGGATAACCCGGGCCGCCGCGCGTGATGCCTACAAGCCGTACCGCAGGCCGATCGCGACCGCCACCCGGCGCGTCGCCAGCCGCTCAACTCCGGCCGGTACCTCCGCAGGGTCGAACACGGACCCGGTGAAGACGCCGCTCACGCGCAAC
>Ga0209378_1002622_pt1 | contig 12345 bp, 5 predicted proteins | sample GraSoiAngelo_156_FD_186170 | JGI IMG/M metagenome (GOLD analysis project Ga0209378, IMG submission 186170) | Grasslands soil microbial communities from the Angelo Coastal Reserve, California, USA - 14_1009_13_40cm (SPAdes) (version 2) | ecosystem: Environmental > Terrestrial > Soil > Grasslands ... | reverse complement strand
ATTCCATACCAGAGCCCGGCGCGGGCCGGCCGTCCCAAATCCGTGGCCATGAGGAGGGCGGGGACCACCCAGAGGATATCGGGCACGCCCCACGGCGTGTATTGTACGAGCTCGAGCGTCATCACGAGGCCGATCGGCGCGATGCCGCGGAACGGGGGTGGCGCGCGTGCGTAGAGGATGCCGAGTCCCGCGAGGTGGAAGGCGAGATACACCACCCGGACGTCCGTCGCTCCGAGGGCGAGGATCGGCACGTACACAAGGAACGCGAGCGGCGGATACGGCGACGTGCCGAAGAGTCCGCCAGCCTCCAACGGCGACCACGCATCCGGAGGCACGCCGAACGCAGTCAGGGACGGAATCATGCTCTCCGCGTACGGGTTGCGGCCCTGCAGGAGCAGGACCGCCGAGTAATGCGTGTACGAGAGCGAGTCGATCCGATAGAACGGTTGGAAGACGACCACCGGGAGGAAGTTGAGGATCACGGCGTACGCCGCGGCGATCAATATCAGATAGGCTTTCGGCCGCAGCTCGGCCTTCGAGACGAGGGCGAGGACGATCAACGCAAACGCGAACGCGTACGCCCCGAGATTCATGGCGGTCAAGGGAAGGCTCGTGAAAATTGGGAACGAGTACACGTCGGAGACAGCGACGTGCGTCATGATGTACGCCACGAAGAGGAACCCAACACGCGTCAACGGCTCGCCGAGATCCTTCGAGCGGAATGCCTGGGACAGGATCTGCACGCCAGGAAGGGTCGACTTCGGCGCGTCGCCCATTCGACCCCTTGCTTCACTTAATCGCGATTTGAACGTCCGGCGTGATCCCCGCTTGCCAGGGAGACCAGAGGACGATCACCAACGTGTACGTCCCGCTCGCCGGGACGATGTAGTCGAGTCGCGGGCCCGGGGTTCCCTGGGTGGGCAGGGATGGAATCCGGGCGCGGGATGAGTACTGGAGCCACCATCCGGTCGTCAGCTCCGGCCGAATCAAGTTCCGGAAGACCTCGACGCTCAGGTTGCGTCCCCCGGCCGTCGCGCTCACCGTGAGCCGTTGCCCGATCGTGAGGAACGGTAGGTAGACGAAGACGGCCGACGGGCGGGTCTCGGCGGGGAACGTCTCGTTCCCCGGGGATCCGTACAGGGCGAACCACGGCTGGAGGAGTGGCTTGACCTCGATGTCGTCGACGATGAAATCGCTCCCGGTCGCGTGGAGCCCGAACTCGAGGACCGTTTGACCGGCGATCCGCGGCACGGGGAAGACCGCCGTGTACCACGTCGACGTGTTGCCTTTCGGACTTCGGTCGATCGTGTACCACGCGTTGTCGGCGGTGCGCCTCACGTTCAGGTCCAGCCGGCCGTTGCCGGAATCCCAATACCGTACGACGAGCACTTCGGGATTGTCGGGGCTGAACAGGGAGACACGAGGCGTGTTGTTGTCTTGTTGGATCCGGAGAACCCGCTTATCCTGGAACATCTCCGGAGCACCGAGTCCAACGATGCTGTACAGTCCGATCGGATTTCCTGCGGGCACGTCAGGATACGGTTGGATCCCAACGTTGAAGATGACGCTTCGGCCAAAGATGGCCGCCCATGGGAAAACGGGGGAGCCGAGCCATCGGAACAGCGGCAGGGCGGCACTCGTGAATCCATTCCAGTCCATCGCCCTGACGAATACGTAGGAGACGCGATGGGCCTGGAGGAAGGCCGCCATCGCCCCCGGATCCGTCATCGAATAGAGTGGCTCCGCCTCCTGGCTGTCCAGATAGAGCATCGTGTCGGCGACCCGCAGGACGGCTCCGATGTAGTAGACGCGATACTCCAGGCTCGCAATCCGTTGACCCGGTTGAAGATGATTGTTGAACCACTGCCAGGCACTGGGGTCGGACCCGTAGGTTTGTTGCAAATCACCCCAGAGGTTAGTCGAGGGCTTTCCAAAGTACCGGAAGTAATCGCCTTGGCTGGTGTTCGCCCCGAAGAAGTACGCGTTGCCGCCGAAGCCGACGACGATCGGGAGGATGAAGAGGCTCGCGAGGACGACGACCGGGAGTCGGCCGACGGCTTCGGTCGCGATTCGCGCGGGGCGAGCGCGGACGTCCACGGAGGCCCAGGCCCGGAAGGCTCGGAGGGCGGCGAACGCGGCGCCGGCGACCGCGACCGCGGAGAACGGGATTACGAGCCAGATGTACCGGATGAACGGGACCGGACCCGCCAAGATGGCGGCGAGCACGACGAAGTAGAAGCAGGCCAGCTCGGCTTTTCGACGGATCCTCGCCCCGGGGAGGATCAGGAACGCCGGCACGGCGAAGGCGAGGCTCAGGGGCGCGAAGGACGGGTTCGTCCCGAACTGGTAGAGGAAGTCCCAATACGAGCCGGTGGATGGTCCGAACGACGCGAGGTCGAGGGCGACACTCCGCCACTCCGTCTCGGCGAAGACCATCGTCGTCGGGGAGAGGTAGGGGCTCGAGAACAGCCCGCGGTAGAACGGGTACAGCGGGTCGCCGAGGAGGATCCAATTGCGCACGTACGGGGCGCACCCCGCCGCCACCGCAACGAGCAGGGTGAGCAAGAGCATGATCGGTTCGGCTTGGCGGAACGCCCGCAGGCGCACGTTCCATCGGCGAAGGAGGGCGATCGTGTAGAGCACGACGACCGGGAGGATGAAGTACAATCCTTGGTACGAGGTCAGGGCCGCGCCGCCCAGGAGGAGGCCGCCCACGATCGCGTAGCCCGGCCTCTTCGCGCGCGTCGCCTTGAGGAGCGCGAGGAATCCGAGCGCGCCGAACATGACGAGGGTCGTCTCCTGCGTCGCCAGGAACGCGTACGAAGCGAAGGAGGGCACGAGGGCCGCGAGGACCGCCGCGAGCGCACCGTGCGGACGTCCCGCGAGCCGTCGACCGATGAGGAACGTCGCGTAGATCGCGAGGGACCAATTCGCCGCCCCGATGAGGCGCAGGTACACGTCGTTCACGCCTCCGGTCCATGCGTAGTAGTACGCGCCGAGGAGCGAGAAAGCCTGCGGGTAGTTCGCGCTCGAGCTCAGCCCGACGCCGCCGCCGACGATCCACGGGAGGCCGCCATGGTAGTACACGAGGGCGGCGAGCGGAGCGTGATAGATCAGGGAGTCCGTCTCGATGATCCGCTCCGTGGTCGCTTGGTAGAACACGAGAGCGGCGATCGAGGCAATGCCGGCCAAGGCAAGCCATTCGAACGGCCTCGGATGGGGCCGAAGGCCGCGCACGACGGCCACCCATCGGGAGAGCGACGGTCTCCCCGGGATCCGGAGGACGAGGGAGAACAGGACGAACGCCATGATCTCGCCGAGCAAGACGACCTCGATCCATCCGAAGGTAAAGTGCCACGTGAGCGAGAGGATGGTCCCGGTCAGTGCGGTCAGAGCCTCGCCGAGCCCGAGGACGAACGCGATGGCCTCCCACGGCTCAGTGTGCCGCGGGAACAGGAACCGGTACGCCACGGCTCCGAGGACGACCATCTGGACCGTCGCGAGAATCGCGGACGGCAGGGCGGGGAAAGGGAACGGAGGCCAGGCCCACGATTGGATCGCCGCGGGGAGGCCCGGGAGTCGAACGACGTAACTCCAATTCCACGAGAGGGCCGCGAGCGTCGCCAGGGTGAACACCAGGGTCACGAGGGCGAAGAACCCGAGGCCCCACGCGCGCTCTTCGCTCGTCTTCGGGGCGGTCACAATCTCCACGCGGATGGCTTCCCCGAGGCGAGGCCGCACGACCGTCGGCCCGAGCGCGACCGATGACGGGGCGAATGCCTCGGGAGTGGGCGGCTCCAATGCAATCGCCGAGGTCGCCACGGTCGGCAGTGCGGGCTCCGTCGATGGCGAAGAGCCGTCTTCCGGATCCGGCTTCGTCCGGGCGTCGGCCTCTTGCGGGAACGAATCGCTTGCCATGGCCGTTCAACCGCTCCTGCGCCGGCGGATCATCAGGACGATGAACAGAAGCAGGACGACCGGGACTCCGACCGCGATTCCGGCGAGGCTCACCGTCGCGAAGGACCAGGTGGGCCCGGCGGGTGCGGATCGCGCACGGACCTCGACGACCCATTGGAAGTCGGCCGAGGCGGATCCGTCGGACACAACGACTTTCACAACGAACGTTCCGGTCTCGTTGCGGCCGAACTCGTAGGCGGATGAGGATCCTCCGACGGGAACTCCATTCACGGTCCACGCGTACGTGAGCGGGTCCCCATCCGGATCGAATGCGCCCACCTGGAACGTCGTCGATTCGGAGGTGTTGACGATCAGCGCAGCCGGAGGAGTCGCCGATTCGATGATGGGTCCCCGGTTCCCGATTTCGATCGTCTTGGTCGTTTCGTTGTACGCACCGAGGTCGTCGGTCACGTTGAGACGAACCGCGAACGACCCGTGGCCTGCAAAGGCATGGAGCGTCGTGACCCCTTCCGCCGTAATGCCGTCACCGAAGTCCCAATGGTAGGAGACGATGGCGTTCTCCGGATCCGAGGACTCGGACGCATTGAAGGAGATGTAGACGCCGGGGTACGCCGACGCCGGGGTCGCGGTGAACGAGGCTGCCGGTGGCGCGTTCACATTTACGTAACCGACGGCGTCGTTGGAGGCCCCTCGGTTGTCTGTCACGGTCAGCGTAATCCTGTACGTCCCAGGGGCCATGTATGCGTGGACGACCGAGACGCCTTCGTTCCTCGCCCCGTCCCCGAAGTCCCAGGAGTAGGACGCGATCGATCCGTCCGGGTCCGTCGAGGCCGATGCGTCGAACGTCACCAACTCATCCAGGTTGACCCGGACCCGCGAGATGGCAAGGACCGCCACGGGCGGCTGGTCTTGCCGGACGATCACATTCATCGACCGGGTGTCGGTCTGACCCACGGAATCGATCACGCGGAGCGTGACCAGGTATGTCCCCGCTTGTGCGTACGCATGAGAGACGTCCCGGCCGGTGACCATCGGCGAGTTGTCCCCGAACGTCCATTCAAACGCGACGAGAGAGCCCTCTGGATCGGAGGACGTGGAGCCGTTGAATACGACGGTGTCCCCCGCGAACGGCGCCAGCGGGGAGATCGCAAAGTCCGCGACCGGCGGCGCGTTGACGGTAATGACCTGTGAAGTCGAGCCGGTCAAGGACGCGTCATCGAGGACGGTCAGCGTGACTGTGTACGCACCGGAATCCGGGTACCCGTGGACCGTCGTCATGTCGGCACCCGTCGTCCCGTCGCCGAAGTCCCACGTGTATGCGAGGATCGAGCCCTGTGGGTCCGTGGATTGCGACGCGTTGAACGTCACGTCGGTGCCGGGCGAGACGAGCGTCCCGCTGGCCGCGAAGGACGCGACCGGCGGATACGAAGCGTTGACGGAGAGCGTGTCGTACGTCGTGGCCGTGAATCCGTCGGATTCCGTGACGGTCAGGGCCACCGGGTAGCTCCCCGCAGCGTAGAACCGATGCTGCACGATTGGTCCGGTCCCCGTCGAGCCATCCCCGAAATCCCATTCGTAGGAGACAATCTGGCTGTCCGGATCGAAGGATGCAGAGCCGTTCAAGGTGACCACTTGACCCGCATGGGGTGAGGCCGGCGAGAACGTGAAGACGGCCGACGGCGGGGCGAAGACGCGGACGGAGGCGGATGTCGAATCCGTCAGTCCGTCGGTATCTGTCACCGTGAGCTTGACAAGGTATGCTCCGAACTTGGCGAACGTGTGATCGGCGACGGACCGCGTCGCGAGACTCGGGTCCGAACCGTCCCCCCATTCCCAGCGGTACTCCGAGATGTTCCCGTCGGGATCGGTCGATTTAGAGGCATCGAACGTAACGGAAGCGCCTTCGAGCGGCCTCGGCGGGCCGAACGCGAACAAAGCGCTCGGGAGTGCGAGGACCCGGATTGATGCGGTCTCAGATCCGGTCAGATTGTCGAAGTCGGTGACGACCAGCGTCACTTCGTACTCCCCGTACGTCGAATAGGTGTGGCTGACGACGACACCGGACGCCGAGAATCCGTCTCCGAAGTCCCACGCATAGGATTGGATGGACCCGTTCGGATCGTAGGACGCGGATCCGTTGAAGATCACGGCGTCTCCCGGGAAAGCGCGAGTTGGAGACGTGGTGAAAGACGCGATCGGTAGTGGGGACGTGTCGTAGAAGCGATAGATGGAGGTCTGACTGGTGAGCCAGATCGCCCCATCGAGTCCCACTTCGACGTCGAGGACTCCGCCGAGGTCGGTGTCTGGGAGGGTCGTGACGATGTCGTCGGAGACGACCGAATCGTACAGAGGCGGCGCAAGATGGAGGTGATGCAAGTTGCGGGTATTCCAAGTGCCGAAGAACATGTCGCCGTGCCATGGAGCGAAATTCGGCCCATCGTAGATGATCGCGTTCGTAGGCGCGATGTTCGGGGTGTACCAAATCAACGGCAAGACCGGATCGGGCCCGTCTTGGTTCGTGTCGTTGACACTGGGCGGCGAGGGACAGACTCCCGCCGTCGCGGCGAAACCGACGGGGCCCCATCCATAGTTGCGACCGGGGATCAGGCGGTTCACTTCGTCGTTGCACGTGGGGCCGTTCTCCGTGACAAACGCGTCACCGGTAGTCGGCTGGAACGCGATGCCGAAGTTGTTCCGATGCCCGTATGTGAAGATGTACGGGTTCACGCTCGAGTTGCCGGCGAACGGATTGTCATCGGGGACGCTGCCATCGGGGTTCAGTCGGAGGACCTTTCCGGCCAAGCTCGTCAGGTTCTGGGCGTTCGCGGCGTTGTAGGAATCTCCGATCACGGCGTAGAGCTTGCCATCCGGACCGAATTGAATCGGGCCACCGATGTGCCACACCCCGGTCGGGATGTGATCGAGCAGAACCTCCATCGACCCCCCGGTGTCGCCTGTCGCCTGGACTCGCACGATCCGGTTGTAGTCGGGCCCGTTCACGGTCTCATTGTACGAATAGTACGCGTACACCCAGGGCTCGTTGGGGAACGACGGATCGAGGGCGAGACCCAGGAGCCCTTGGTCGTGCCATTTCCCGAAATGGTCGAACTGATAGAACGGGGTCGATAGGACTGTCCCGTTCTCGATGATCATGATCCTTCCGTCGTAACGTGTGGCGAAGAAAATCCGGCCGTCCGGCGCGAATGCCAGCGCGATAGGCCAGTGCAGCTGGTCGTACATCACTTCTAGAGTCCCGGACACCGCAGCGGCAGGCCGCGATGCAACGAGCATCACGGACAGGAGAAGGAAGACGGCCAGCGAGGCCGCGAGCCCTTTCGGAATCGGCGCCTTGGGCCGTCCGCGTCTAATCGGGGTCGGGCGCGGCTTCCCCGGTACAAGGGGCCCCACACCAGACCCGGGGCCGTCAATCGTCCTCGATGCCATGCGGGACACGGGTGGTATCCTCCCTTCCGGGGGTGGTTCCCGGACGACCGGTCCAAGCGAACCGGCGACTGGCGAAATAGTTGAAACCGAAGGCGATGACGATCGCGAGGAATTCGCTGAGGAGGTAGAACATCCGGAACAGTTCCGTCAGCGCGAACAGTCCCACGAGGTTCACGGCGAGTCCGGCGAGGGCGACCAGGTTGTACGCGGCGAACCGACGGGAGAGCGAGTCGGACTTCGGGATCCGGCGGAACGTCCACCGCTCATGCAAGACGAAGGCCCAGAAGATGCTCGCCTCGATCGCGATCGCGGCCGACACGAGGTACGGGATCCGCGCGAGATCGGTGAGCGCCCACAGCAGGCCGAGGATGACGAGGGCGCCGCTGCCCCCGACGGTCGCGAACCGCGCGACTTCCGGTCCGTGGTAATCGAGCCAGGTGTGCAGGAGGGCACCGAGCTCCGCCCGGAGGATCTTGGGCATCTTCCACAGCCCGTACACCTTCGTCGCGCCTTCGCGGACCCGGTACGACACGGGGACTTCGACCTGGCGATAGCCCATCGAGCTCGCCCGTGCGGTGAACTCGAGCCAGAAGTTGTACGGCGAGTATCGAATGGCGCGCGCGACGGTCTGGGCGACCTCCGTCCGCATGAGGCGGAACGCGCTCGTGACGTCCTTGACGCCCGGGTTGAAGAGGAGGCCTTCCAGACGCCGCAAGAACTTCGAGGGGAGGGAGCGGTACAACGGCTCGGTCCGCCGCGTCCGATACGCGTTGACGATGTCCGCGCTGCCCGTCCGGAATTCGGCGAGCAGTCGCTTGAAGTCGCGGGGATCGTATTGCCCGTCACCATCGAGGAACAGGAGGACGGGGAACTTCTTCGGGTCAATCGAGAGGATCGCGTCGCGAACGGCGCGCGGGTAGCCCTTGCGATCTGGGGACGTCGACACGCGGAGCGCGGGCATGGAGGCCGCGATCTCCCGCAGCACCTCGCCGGTCCCGTCTTTACTCCCGTCCTCGAAGACGAACAGGGTCACGGCGTGCGCCGCGACGATCGTCGCGGACAACTCCTCGATCACCGAGCGCACGGTGGCCGCTTCGTTGTGGACCGGCATCACGACCGCGAGTTGCGGTCGGACGGAATTCTCGGGCGCCGTCTGCAGTTCCACCGTCTCACGCTCGTTCCAGGAGGATTCGCTCGTCCGTGGGCGTCGAACCGTTGTGGGTCGTCAGGTACCAGTCGATCGTCGACTCGAGGCCGTCTCGGAAGGAGACCTTGGGCTCCCAGCCCAACACCTCTCGAGCCCGACGGATGTCGAGGGCGCGGCTCACGGCCCCTGTGGGCTTCGACGTATCGAAGAAAATCTCGGAGGGGCGCCATCCGACGAGGTCGAAGATCGTGTTCGCGACCTCGATCATCGTGTAGCGTCGGCCGTTGCCGAGGTTGATCCCACTCCCGTCTGTGATGCGCTCCGCCGCGCGCACCGTCCCTTCGACGATGTCCGTGACGTACGTGAAGTCCCGATCCTGGCGGCCGTTGCCCCAGATCGGATACGGGTCCATCCGGCGCACCGCCTTGTAGATCAGCGCGATGATCGCGTGGGTCTCGTTCTCTCGGGGCCCGTACGCGGTGATGAAGCGGACGCTGCATCCCTTCATCCCGTACTGCCGGATGAAGGCCAGCAGCTGGACCTCCCCGAAGACCTTCGCCCAGCCGTACTCCAGGTCGGCGCTCAGCGGCTCGCCGAGCTTTCGCGGGTCGCAGTCCTCTTCCCGCAACAGATAGTTCGATCCTTCCTGGGCCTGGAGCGCCGGAGGATAGACGCACGCGGAGCTCGCAAAGACGACCTGCGAGACGTCGGCCCTCCGGGCGGCCTCGTACACATGGTGGTCGATTGCGAGGTTTGAACAGACGTCCGCGGGGTGCGCGTCGATGTAGCCGCGTCCTCCGTGGATCGCCGCGAGATGGAACAGCACCTCGGATCCTTCGAAGGCCGACGTGATGTCCTCGATGCCGCTGTACTCCAGGTCGAGTTGATGGAACTTGTAGCGGCCCGTCACGCCCTCGAGGTTCTGCAGCCGGCCGCTGCTCAAATCGTCAATCACCGATACGTCCGCGCCGCGAGCGATGAGCGCTTCGACCAGATGGCTCCCGATGAAACTCGCGCCACCGGTCACGGCGACCCGACGGCCTCCCCATGTTTCTCGGTCCAACACCCCGGCATCTGAAGAGGGCGAGCTCACCCTCTTCGAACCTGACTCGAACAATGCCTCTCCCCCTGGGAAACGTCAGCGTGGATGCCCGAAACACGATGCGAAACCGTGAGCGAGCTGGACTCCCTCCACGACGTACACTCCCCCTACCTCGATAGCAATTGGAGAGGGGAGTATAAGAACGATTTGCCAACCTCGTTCACGGCGGTTGCCGTCGCTGACCGACAAGTGTCGATGCCGAAACAAGGCCGAGGGGGTGTCCGGGGTCTCTCGGCGAGCCAAAAAGGCGGGCGAGGGAGGCAACAGCGCCCGGAAGCAGGTTCAAATCGGACTCGGGGCGAGTCGGCCGGAGACCTCGACCCGATGCGAACGGTCATCTTCGGGCCGACCCGGTCGTTCCTGCGCGCAATGGGATCGCGCAGTACGAAAGTGTCCAATCGCACCTTTGTAGCTGGTCCGCCTACGGCGCCCCGGTGCATGGGATGGCTCTTGACGACGAGCGGCAAGACACGCGACGGGGCGTGCTGAAGAACCTGGCCGCGGCGGGACTCGGTGCCGCGATCGGGACTGTCGCGGCACGACAGTTCCCTCCCTGGCCGAGCGAGCCGGGGGTGGGTGTGCCGGAGATTTCCGGTCCGGGGACCCTGGATGCCGTGTTCAACGTCCGCGACCAGGGGGCCGTTGGAGACGGGGCGGCGGACGACACGGGCGCCCTGATTCGGACGATCGGCCGCGTCCCCGCCTCGGGCGGCTTGGTGTACCTTCCGCACGGCACCTACCGGGTCACGTCGACGATCGCCATCGCGCGCACCAACGTCTGGATCTTCGGATCCGGCCCGGATGCCACGGCGATTCGGCTCGGCGACGGTGCGAACGCGGACGTGCTCGCGATTGATGCGGGCGGCTGCACCGTTTCCAACCTGACGATTGATGGAAACAAGGCTCACAACTCGGCAGGAGCCGGCATCCTCGTAGATGCTGTCGCGGCCAACGAAATGCTCGAGAACGCGACGGTCCGGGACCTCCACGTCGTCCGGACGAAGGGAGCCGGCATCCGGATCCGTTCGAGTCCCTCGGGTCCCGTCAACCGGCGGAGCCTCGTCCAGTCGTGCGTCGTCGACGATACCGACAGCGAAGGAATCGCCCTCATGGCCACGGACCAGTCCATCGTGGCAAACTGCTTCGTATCGCGGACCGGGAATCACGGGATCATCTCCAAGCAGGGAGACGAAAACACACTCATCGGGAACCAGGTCCTCCAGGCGGGCATCAACAAGTCGAGCGGATTCGCCCACGGCATCGCGATCGACGGGAACGGCGGAGTGAATCCGAACGGACGGCACCGGATCATCGGGAACTACGTCTTCGACGCATGCGATGCGGGGATCGAGGTGGCCGACGCCGTCTACGACGTCGTCATCGAGGGGAACACTGTCAACGGTGCCGGAGTCGGCGCACTCGCGGCGAACCGGTACGGGATCTACTTCGGAGGCAGCCTCGCGGCGTCGACCAAAGGGTCGATCCGCGGGAATACCGTGACACGGGCGGGCACCAACGGGATCCAAGTGGCTGGCGTGAGCCCCCTTGCGCGAACGTCATCCCTTGTCATCGAAGGCAACCTGTGCTACGCGAACGGGGAGAATGGGATCTACCTGAAGTCGGTCGACAACTTCGTCGTCAATGGCAACGCTTGCTTCAACAACGACGCTTCGGCGATGGAGAAGGACGGCATCCGGCTCGAGGGTGTGTGGGACGGCATCGTCCTCGGCAATCGCTGCTACGACAATCAGGCGGCCAAGACGCAGGCCCACGGCCTCGGAATCGTCGCCGGGGCGACGAATGTCCTCGTGGCGATGAACGACCTGAGCGGGAATTCGATCGGAGCGATCGGGAACGCGAACCTGTTGGCAGGGACCTCTCGGCTGTGCGAGAACAAGGGCTTCAACCCGCTCGGGGTGTCCCGGGTGACCATCGGCCCATCCCCCTGGACGTACACGAACAACGATTTCGTCCGCGAGGCCATGTACATCCGGGGCGGAACCGTCGCGGACATCACGAAAGACGGCCTCGCCGGGATCTTCGCCGGCTCGAACGTCACGGTGTGGCTCGAACCGGGGGAATCGTTCACCCTCACGTACAGCTCGGCTCCGATCGTCAGTAAGGATCGAAAGTAGGCGGTAGGGCCCCGCCAGGCCCTAGTCCGAGGGCAGCTTGGGCGTGCGATGCCAACGGAGCGCCGAGGGCCGGAGGATGACCCCGAACGTCGCGCGAAGGAGCGCGACGAGTTGGAGCGTCCAGTACCAGTACAGGCCCGGGAGGAGCCAGAGGAGCTTCCGATCCCGCGTCAGGGCGGTCTCCGCGAGGACGAGGGGAGTCAGAAGAAGTTGGGATCCCAGGAAGCCGTAGAGCCACGCCGCGAGCGCCGCCGGCACGCTCCCCGACACCGCGAACAGCGCAAGGGAGCCGAAGGACAGCAAGGAGCTCACGAGGAACACGAGGGGGGAGCAGGTGTACAGGAACGCGTCGATCCGTTCCCGCCGACTTCGGCCGACCCGGAAGCCGCCCCGGGCGGCCCGGGCAAACACCTGCAAGGCGCCGCTCCACCAGCGTTCCCGCTGCCGGACCAGATCGGCCGCCCGGTAGGCCGGCTGGATCCAGACGTGCGCGTCGAGGATGCCGACTCGCACGCCGGACTGGGCGAGGCGCAGGGAATACTCGAGGTCCTCCGTGAGGCAGGCTTCGTCCCACGGCCCCAGGGCCTCCAGGACCCTCC
>Ga0209378_1002620_pt1 | contig 12350 bp, 13 predicted proteins | sample GraSoiAngelo_156_FD_186170 | JGI IMG/M metagenome (GOLD analysis project Ga0209378, IMG submission 186170) | Grasslands soil microbial communities from the Angelo Coastal Reserve, California, USA - 14_1009_13_40cm (SPAdes) (version 2) | ecosystem: Environmental > Terrestrial > Soil > Grasslands ... | reverse complement strand
CGCGAGTACGCCCGGGAGCGCGCCGAACACGGTCACGTTCAGCACCGCTTCCGTGCGCGTGAGGCCCGGCAAGACGGTCTCGGTCGTCGTCACGGTGAATGTACCCGCCGCCACGGTCGGCGACAGCACGCCGACATCCGCGAACCGGCAGGCCTTCCGGAACGTCGCGGGCCTGGTGACCCTGACCCCGACGGACGGATCGAACTCCGGCGTCGTGTTGCACGTCGCCTACTATCTGGTGCCGAGGGCCCTTTCGAACGTCCAGGCTGTCCTGAACGGCCAGTTGAGCCCCGGTCACCGAGCGAACGTCCGCCTGTCGAACCCCGCGACCGCGATCGCGGGCGTCGCGGACTTCTACGCCTGGGGCCTCTCGAGCCGACGAACGACCGCGGGCTCGAACGACCTGCGTGCCGTCGGCGTCCAGAGCATCCCGGTCAGCGCGACCCAGAGCTTCCTCGTCTTCGCCGTGAACACGTGGAACCGGTGGAGCACGCCGTCGGACAATGAGTTCGACATCGTGATCGACACGAACGGGGACGGCGTCCCGGACTTCCTGGTCGCCGGCTTCGACATCGGGGCCATCCTGACGGGCTCCTTCGACGGCCGCTATGGGAGCTTCGTCTTCGCCCTGCCGAACTTCGATCTGGTGAATGCCCGCTTCGCGTTCGCGCCGACGGACAGCAGTACGCTGCTCCTGCCGGTGCGGTCGGACGAGATCGGGCTCTCCGTGTCGAACCCGCGGTTCGCTTACATGGCGGCCGGGTACTCGCTCCAGGACGGGAGTGCGGACATCATTCCCGGCGTCGCGATGTTCAACGCGTTCACGCCCTCGATCACATCGGGGATCGCGTTCGTGGTCCCGGTCGGCGCGCGGGGGACCGTGCCGGTGTCGATCGACGCCTCGGAATGGGCGAACACGCCTGCGCTGGGCCTGATGATCGTGATCTTGGACAACTCGGCGGGACGGGGGGAGGCGCGTCTGCTCGCCGCCGGCTAGGAAGGCTCGGCGAGTCGATCCGACGTCGAGGCGGTGATCCCATCACCGCCTCCCATTTTCTCACCCATGCACTCGGGAACCGCCTGGCTTGACCTCGAAAGGCTCCCCAAGAGGCCGGGGCCCACGTGATCACCGTACGGAACAGGTTCCCACTCCACAGATTTGTAGGTCCGCGTTTGTCAACGGCCCCTGAACCGGCGGAATGTATTTCCCACATCGGGCATCCTCCGGCGCCCGAGGATGGGACCTTGAAGCGCACTCTGGCCCTCGTCTTAGGGCTGGCCGCCGTCCTGTTGTTCGCCCCCGTCGCACGGGCGGACTTCCACGGCGGAAAGAGTCCCTACCGAGACGCCGCCCCGCTGGGCCATGCCTCCGGCATGCAACCGGCGGATGGCGAGCACGACGGCGACGGAGACGACCACGACGGAGACGCCAACGACCAAGGGGATTCCCACGACCATAGCGGGGATTCCGGATCGCATGGCGAGCACGACAACGACTCGGACGACCACGACTCGGACGACCAGGGCACCGGGGACGAGAACCCGGGAAGCGGGTCCGACAACGGGAACCAACCGGGCACGAACCCGGGGACCCCGTCCGGCCCATCGACCCAATCCGTGGGCTCGAACCCGGGCGTCTGGCTCTGGGTCCTGCTCGTCGTGATCGCGGGCGCCGCCGCCTCGACGGCGTACGTGCTCCGGCGCCGCAAGATGCGGGCTCGGTAGAACCTTCTTTTGGAAGCCCGGTTCCCGGCTTGCCGGGGGGCGGGCTGTCCGACTTTTAGGCGTCGCGGCCGAAGACCGGATGTTCCTTGGCCAGGATGCCACCCGTCGCGGTAAGCACGCCTCGACGAGCTCAGGTCAAGGTCCTCGAACCGCGTCGGAGGGACGAAATGAGGAGAGCGACCACACGTCGGAAGGTGGTGGCGGAGACGCGTCCTACGCGCGTATGAACGAGGGCGCGATGAATGGTGAACAACTTCAGAGGGCGGACTTCGCTTCGCGCGGGCAACCGACCTTCCGCCATTCCACGATCGTCGAGCGGGATTGCATCGCGGTGTCGGGAAATCTTGGACGTCACGCCGCAGACGACGAGGTCCTCACCTTGGACGATGAGGATCAGGGCCGGTCGCCGCTTGACCGCCGTGAGGTCCGTAAAGGGGAACGAGATCGTGACCAAGGATCCCGGTTCGAGAGCCAATCGCACCTCACCTCACACGCCGTCCCAGACGTCGTCCTCCGGGTTCCCCCAAAGCTCCTTCAATGTCTCTTCGGAAGCCCGCAGGAGCGGACCGAATTCGTCTCTCAGAATCTCCTCCACATCGGTCTTCTTGCGAAGGACGAGGGCGTCCCCCGATTCGAGAAGCACGAGGTTCGTGTCCCGTCCGAGCCGGTGCCTCTTGCGAACTTCTTTCGGGATCACAATCTGGCCCTTGCTGGACACTTTCACGACGTGCACAGACTGGTAAGACGGGTCTTACTTCTTAAGTCTTGCCTCGGGTAGCGCGAATACGTGTATGCAAGATGCGGGCTCGGTAGAACCTTCTTTTGGAAGCCCGCTTCCCGGCTTGCCGGGGGGCGGGCTGTCCGACTTTTATGAGATTTCGATGAGCTCGCGAATCGTACGCTGGCGACGAACATGCGTCGGCTGCTCGCACATATTCTCCGACCCGCGGTGCACCTGATTATTGGACCTTCTGACTCAGGGCTATCGAAGCCGTTCAAAGATCCCAGGACTCGGACGCGAGGTTCTAGCCGATGGGACAGAAGATATCGTTCTTCGGATCCACAATGCCCATCAATAGAGCTAAGTAATACCACCGTATTACAATTCGTGTGGAGACAATAAGCCTCAAACTTACGAAAGAGCAGGCGAAGCTGCTTGCGGCGGCGTCCAAGGAACAAGGCTTCCCTTCGAAGTCCGAATTCGTCCGGTATGCGATCGCGCGCGCCCTGGAGGACCGCTTGAGCGTGAAGACCATCGAGGATATCTTCGAGTCGCGCCGACAAATTCGGGCGGGAAAGACCGTCCCGCTAGAGCGATTGATGAAAGAGGAATGAGCGGCTGGCGTTCCGGGTTGAGTTCTCGGAACTCGCTGCGGAAGAGTTCCGGAAGCGGGACAAACCCGTACGAGAGAGGATGGCCCGAAAGCTCCGGACGGTTGCGCTGGATCCCGCTCGATACCTGACTCGTCTGCGATCCGTTGAAGCCTTCAAGATTCGAGTGGGCGACTACCCGGCTATCGTCGATGTCGGCTGGCAACCGAGGATCGTCCATGTCCTGAGCGTTGGACATCGGAATACCGTCTACCGGTAGCGGTCTGAAGTGCCACGGGTAGCCGTCGCGCTCCGATAATGATGTCACCATCCCGGGAACCAAGATGAAATAGTAAGGATTCCTTACATGCCTCCGATGGCTGAGGTCGTGAAGGTCACGACGAAGGGACAACTGACGCTCCCGGCTCGAATCCGGAGGGATCTCGGCATCTCCGAGGACACCTATCTCCTCGCGGAGGAGGTAGGCGATTTCGTCGTTCTCCGACGGGCTGAGACCCGATTCCTGGAACTCTCGGAGTCCTTCCAGAAGGAGGCGAAACGCAAGGGAATCACCAGGGAGGCGCTCTTACGAGCTCTCAAGGGAGCTCGTCGAAGGCGATCTCGGTGAGGTTCTTCCTCGATTCGAACGTCCTCGTTTCCGGCATCGTGTTCTCAGGTACGGAGCGGTGGATCCTCCTAGCCGCGTTCCGCGGAGAACATGCTTTCGTCATCTCTCAGGATGTTCAGCACGAAGTCTTGGAGGTCATGCAGGAGAAGTTCCCCCGCCGACGAGAGGAGGCCAGGGAAGTCCTGTCACTGCTTCGTGTAGAAATTGTTCCCCGCAGAGCTTACGCAAGACGTTCTCGCGAGTTCCCCCGACTCCGAGATCCAAGAGATGCTCATGTCTTGGCAGCCGCAATCGTTTCCCATTGCGATGCCATCGTAACGGGAGACCGGGACCTTGTTGTCCTTGGAGCGGTCGAAAGCGTGAGTATCCTCCGGCCGAGCCAAGCTCGTCGGCTCATCACCGGGGTCGCTTGAGCGGGCATTCGGATTCGGTTGCCCCAACGCGGTTGGGATGACAGTCGCATCACACTGCCGAGCGAGAATCCAACGATTGGGACTAAGCAAGCGCTCGACCCAAATGCACGGTGATTTGGTTCGGCGGAAGTTGTGAACGAATCATCGGATGGAGATCGACCGTTGACTGAAGACGATTTCACTTGAGCCGCAGGGATACCGGCACCGCGCCTCCCGGGACGAGGATCACGGATTGCTGGAGCCGCTTGCCGCCGGCCGTGACCGCCTCGAGGCTTGTGGGTGTCGCGGGGCCGGGCGAGATCCCTATAGGAAGGCTCGCGCGTTGGGTCGCCCCCGCGGGAATGGTCAGCGTCGCCACCTCGGAATCGTCGATCAGGATCCGGACCGTCTCCTCCGCGGACGTCGGGTTTTCGAGGGTCAGGAGGATCGTCCCCGTCGAGGGCACGCCGATGCCTGGCGGTGGCGCCACGTCCGCCCCGGGCCAAGGGTATTGCGTGCCCGGATAGCCCGCGGCACCGACCCCTCCGGGTCCGTAGAAAGGGGACATGGTGGCCTCTCGCTTCTTCGCCACGCCGCGATAGAGGAAGCCGACGACCGCCAGGATCGTCCCGCCGACGACGCAACCGAGTCCTCCGTAGAACAACGTGGGATCGAGCCCGGAGAGGCTCAACCGAACGACGCCGGCCTCCGCCGTTGTCTCGTACCCCGCCCCGTGGCCGATCTCGATGAAGTACGTCCCTCCGGACGGCAGGGCCGTCGTGATCCTACCCGTGGTTCCGGTGTCTTGACCGAGCCCTTGCGCTTGACCAGTCTGGAGGAATTCCGCATGCTGAGCCTCGGTCATCACCCAGATCGTGATCACGTAGTCGGACTGATATGTCACGCCGATCGACCCGGCGGTGAGGATGCTGACCTGGATGCGCTGGTAGCGGTTCGCTTGATTGGGCAAGCTGAACGTGTACGCGCGATCCCGCGGCCCGTTCGCCGCCACAAACAGGCTTGCTCCGCCGAGGACCAGCAGGAGCCCCAAGACCATCACGACGTAGGAGAGGCTCCTCAGTGTCGTCGTCTTCATCGTTCTCCCTCCCTGAAATGCGCCCGAATCCCTTCGCGGCGCGGCAACCTTCGGCCAACCACAAAAGCCGCTACGATGTATTAAATTCGCAGGAAGAAAGGATGCGGGCCGTCACATCGCGTGGTGAGTCGGAAAAGAAAGGGCCGAAGGACGAAATTCAATCGTCCTTCGTTTCGTTCATATCGGAGTCGCCCATCCCGGTCTGATCCCCGACTTCGTTTGGCTCGCACGAGGTTCCATTGTCGTCGTGCTCGGCCGTGTCGTTGTCGTGATCGCCGGTCTCGTTGCGATCCTGGATCCCACCCACGGCGGGGGTCCACGCGTGTTCGGCGGTCTCGTTCGCTCCGCCCGTCTCGTTGTGATCGCCCGTCTCGTTCCCTTCGCCGGCCCCGTCCTGATCGTTGGTCTCATTATTGTCATGACCGCACGCCTCGCCGCGGGGCGGTGCGCTGCCACCCAGAATGAAGCCGGCCTGATGCAAGGCCACACCCGCTCCGACCGACGACACGAGGGCGAAGGCGAGCACGGCCAATACCAGATGTGCCACGAAGTTCCACCTTAGGAAGGGGCCAGAGCCGCGGGGAGGATAACCCTTGTTGCACGGTCGTCGAAATGATAACGCCGCTCGGGTCGGTCCGGCCGGATGGATGGCCATTCACCGAGGGTCGACCAACGCTTATGTATATGGACATCATATGTCCATTTGGCTATGAAATGTCCAAGAGGAAGACATACAAGATCTTCCTCTCCCTGGAGGATCGGATGGATGCGGACCTCGAGTTCGACAAGGACCCGGGACGGCGACCCCGGCTCGCCCGGTTCGCGGTCACCTACTCGGCCCGAATCGAAGGACGTTGGAGAGAGGTCGTCCGGTATGACAACTTCCACGGCTATCTCCATCGCCAACGGTTTTGGCGCACGCGCGAGCCGGAGCCGTTGTCGGCCCTGGAGCGACTCCCGATTCCGGATCTGTTGGACGTCTGTCGCCAGGATCTCGCGCGCCACTGGCAGAAGTACCGCTCGCTGATGGAATCGATGCTCAAGGAGGAATGAAAGGACGGACAGCGAGATGCGACGAAGAATCGACACGGCGTTCGAGTTCCTCGGACGGGTCGCGGAGCACCCGGATCGATTCCCCGACCAAGCCGTGCTCTTCCTCATGGACCCTGGCGAAATCGCTTCGGCTCTCACGAAGGAGCGGTTGCGGATCCTCCGGCAGCTCGCGGCCCGGGCGTACCCTTCCCTCACCGCGCTCGCACTCAGCCTAGGGCGAGACGTCAGTCGATTGCGGAAGGATGTGTTGGCGCTGGAGCGCCTCGGTCTCGTGGCATTTTCGAAGTCCGGCAACCGCCTCCTCGCCCGGCCGACGGCCACAGGCATCTACATCCCCCTCTTCACCGGCAAGGGGCGCGGCACCCGCCGTGTCGCGACCCGTTCCGAACCGACGCGGGCCGCCCACCGTGATGGATCCTCAACACCGTAGCGGCTTATCGAGGAACGCATGGAGATTGCGCCCGACCGGTCAGAGGGGGCCTAGCGCGCTCGGGCCGCCTGGTACCCTGGCCGTAGACGGGGCGGTTCGTCTTTCTCGCGGTTCAGGAGCAGGACGCCGACGGAGACGATGATGAATCCAATGACCATGAAGAGCGATCCGGGCGGCGCCGTCGACAGCGGCTCGGACACCGTGGGTCCTGTGGGCCCCGTGGGATTCGGTTGTCCCGGAGGGACCGCGCTCGAGTCGACGCGGAACGGGATCGCGGTCGTCCCCTGGTTCCCGGCGCCATCCCAGGCCTTCACTGTCGCGACATGGGCTCCGACGGCCCAATGTCCCGTGACGCTCGTCGACGTGCCGAGGGGTTGGAAGGCCCCGCCATCGACGCTCACTTCATACCGGACGATGCCCGACGCGCCGTCGGATCCAGTCCAGGAGAGGGGTGCATTCGGAGCGAGCACGTCGGCCCCTTTCACAATCGCCGGCGGCGTCGTGTCCACGTTGACCGCAAGGGACCGCAGGGCCTCGACGTATCCGTCCGCGTCGGAGGCCTGGTAGTCCAGGGTGTGCCGTCCTTCCCGGACCGTGAACGTGCCGCCGTACGTGGACCAGGAACCGCCGTCGAGGCGGTACGCGACCGAGATGGCCACGCCGCTCGCACCCGAAGCGGTCAGGGTGACGTCAACGTTGGAGATGTACCAGCCGTTCGAGCCCAAGGTCCCGCCCTTGCTCAGGATGGTGACGGGCGGCAGGTGAATGCCGACCGCTCCGCTCAATACGATGGACAGGGTGTGCACGGCCTCCGAGTTCCCGGCTTGGTCGATCGCATGGTACTCGACGACATGGGTGCCGTTGCCCGCCACGCGGAAGGGAGCGGAATACGTCCACTGGGCCCCGCCGTCGACCCGATAGGAGATCGACTGGACGCCGCTCGTCGCGTCGGAGGCGCTCAGGGTGACGGTCGCGGGGGAGAGATAGCCGCCGCTCGCCGGGGTGCCGGCGACTTGCGACAGCGAGGCTGGGGAGACCGTGTCGATCTTCACGCTCACGGAATGGGTGGATTCGACGTTCCCTGCGACGTCCGTCGCGTAGTAGTCGAGGGTGTGGGTGCCGTCGCCCGCGACGGTGACCGGTGAAATGTAGAGCTGCCACGCGCCGCCGTCCGTGCGGACCTGGATCGTCGCCACGCCGGATTGGGAGTCCGTCGCGCTGACGGTCACGCCGACGGAGGAGAGGAACCAGTTCCCGACGCCGGAGGATCCGGACAGGGCTGCGGTGGAGGCGGGTGGAAGGGTATCTTGCACGATCCCGCCGAAGTCCGGGGCCCAGGGAACCCGCGGGACGCCGAGGCCGGCACCGAGCGCCCCGTTTGAAGCGGATGTGACTTGCCACGTCGCATAGTTCCAGTTGTCCACGACGCCCAGGGCGCCGAAGATCCGGTCCATGTCGCGGGCCCACGGCACGTCGCGGCTCGCCGGGCTGATCGGGAAGCCCCACGCGCTTTGGAATTCCGTGTCGACCTTCCCCGAGGGGCTGTATTCGGTCGACAGGGCGTAGACGGACCAGGCCGCATCGTCCACCGTGTAGCCGCCGTAATCCTGGAAGGCGTGGGCGACGATCTTCGCGGCGTCCGTCTCGAGGCCCATCGCGTTCACGTCGATCGAGGGGGGAAGGGCCAGGAGGGAGCCCATGCGGAGCGCGGGGACGGATCCGCGGTAGGCGCCGGACGCACCGCTGTCCGCCGTCGTCGCAGGCCAACGGAATCCCCCCGTGTTGCCATAATAGTAATCGTCGCCGCCGTTGAGGTTCACCTTGAGTGCATGGCGGATCGCTCCACCGGGCACGAGCTCCCCGAGGCGGATCGTCCCGCCGATCGACGAGAGCATGGAGCCGCCGTGGGCGCCGGAGTTACCGGTCCCCAGGAGGTCCTCGTTCTGCTGGGACCACATGATCGTCGCCGTGCCGCCCGCGGTGCAACGGGCCATCGGCTGGCCCTGGATGAGCGTGTGGCCGTCGGCGGCCAGGATCGCGGTCGCATAGTTCGGCGTGGTGCCATCCGGATTGCCGGAGCCGGCTCCCGGCACGACGAAGTTCGTCGGGATCGGGGCCGAGAACAGGACGCCGCCTTGGGCGCTGCATCGGCTGCCGCCGTTCCAGGCATCGCCGTTGTAGTAGACCGGCGTGCTGGGGGCGTTCGGCGTCAGGACGAGGACGTCGACGTCCGTCGTCATGCCGTAGGCCGTGGGCTTCTTGATGTTCCCGGGGACGTAGACGGCGCTTGCGCCGATCGGGAGGTTCCAGATGCTGTCCCGGGAGAAGGGCCAGGTGAGGGGGTCGCGGACGACCGCGTTCGGTGAAGGGGACGTGGTCCGGGAAGCCACCGCGGCCGTCGGGCCCCAAAGAGAGCCGCCGGCGAACACGAGGGCGAGAGATCCGAGGACGAGGACCCCGATGAGCGCGATCGCGAGGGCCCGCATGTGAGCTCGGGCGGGCTTCGAAGAGACGCTCTCGGAGGGGCGTCTGCGGGGGGTTGTGTGGGCGTGCATGTCCAACCACCTGCGGGGACGCCGCAGTAACAGAAAGGTAACTATATCCCAAGTTGGAAACGCCTATCACAAGTGGTTACTCAATTCCTAATTGAGTCCTTGATTCTCGCAAGTGGTTGCTGGATTCCGGATTAGTCCCTTGGAAAATCGGCCTGAATGCCCACCTCGGGGCGTCTGTCTCCAAATTTGTTCCCCGCGATCGAGAGCTGCTGGTTGATCCACGACCGCCGATGACCAGAAGAGGACACCCGAAACGCCCAAACTTGCTATGGGGACCTTGACAGAGCGTAGACCCTCCATCCCAGGACGATGGGGAGGACGATGAAGACCGGTACGACAAGAAGGGCGGCTAAGAGGGAGGTGACCCCAAAGACAAATCCTCCCACGAACGCAAGCGCCCCGAATACCATGCTCAACCCGCCGACACCTTTGCCAAAGCCCGGGGCCCGGAGCATGGCGACTCCGAGAACGATGAAACCTGTCGATAGGAGGAGTACCGCCGAGGTGTCCAACTGATTGAACATCCCCTGGGTCGCCTGCCATATGAGGGCGAGTGTCGCTTGGTCCGCCGGGGTCGCCCCGGGAGCATGATAGAGATTGGAGATCGGGTCGAAAGCGACCTGTGTGGTCGTCTCCGTGAAGATCACGGCGACCCCTAGGATGGATAGGACGCTCCCGAAGAGCGCGGGCGCGGGGCTCGTCCCCCGGAGAGCCCGATACAGGGCAAGGAAGAGGGCAAGCACCAGGGCGTCGGACACAAAGTCGACGAAATTTCCCGCCGCAATGGCCGCCCTGACCGTCGGGAACCTCGCGACCAATTCCGCGGGATCGGCCGGCGCCGGGGGCACGAAGCCGAATAGAATGACGGGGACGAAAATGAAAACGATTCCACCCAGCATGCCCGCCAGTCCACCCCATCGCAGAACGCTCTTGTCCTCCATGGACTTCCCAGCCGCGAAATTGTTAGCCCGATATATATTGGCGATTGCTATGCAACTCCCCTCCGCAATGAACGGACCGCTGGGTCACCCGGCACGAGCGCTCTCACGCGAACGAAATTGAGCTGAGGTCCTAACCTCTGGAACCATACCGCGGACTTGTATCTGGCGAGTCGCCACGCGCGGGAATCGTCTCGTCGTCAATGTCTCGCAGCGAAATCTGATGACAGTCGGTTCACCGATCGTCATCGGTCCACTGGGGCCAATCGGTGGCAATTGTTTAGGGCTTTGCGGAACCTGGCCTCGCTGCCTCGTGCAGACCCGTGGCCTCATCAATTCCAGGAGTCAAAACAGCCGTGAAACGCAGGCTCCGGCCTCGCACTTTCCGAGCCTGAGTGCCCCTCTTGTTGTGGTTTTGACCCGCCTCAAGCTAAATGATTATCCCTACCCCGAGCCATTCAAAATACCGTGGAGAGGATGAGACTGAGACCCCATCGTGTTGTCCTTGCGTTCGCTTCGGTTGTCGTCGCACTGCTCGCCGCGGTTCCTGCCTCGGCCCTGCACTGGTCCAACAACGGAGAGTTCGCGCCGACCTCCGCCTACCAGGGAGTCGCGACAACATTCACGTTCACGCTGACCAACACCGCGAGCACCTCGGTCGACGTGTACTGGCTCTGGATTCAATTCTGCTGGCAGGTCCCATCGAACCTCGGATACTACTTTAAACCGGACGACGGGACGACCGTCCCGATTGCGGGCGGGGCTGCCTACGACTTCGCGGGCAACATCCCCGTGGACCAGACCACCTTGGGAAACTGCTCCGTCACCATTTACATGAACGGAAAGGCGACGGATGACGTTGCCCGCCAGACCGCGACCTGGGCGAGGGCGATCACGGTCATGAAGATCCCGGCCCTTCAGGCCTCGGTGGCGGCAAACCCGAACAATGGGCAGGCCAACCTAGAAGTGACATTCTCCGCGACCGTCACCGGGGGGTTGGCGCCCTACATCTATGCCTGGACCTTCGGCGATGGCGGCACGGACTATATCTTTAGTCCGTCGCACACGTACAAGCAGGCGGGAACCTACACGGTCACTCTCGTGGTCTCCGACTCGCACGGGAACCAGAAGACCGCGACCACGACGGTCACCGTGACACCACCGTTCTTCGGCGGCGGGGCCGGAAGCAGCGGAGGGCTACTGATCCTGATTGGGACGGTCGTCGCGGTCATCGCGGCGGTCGCAGCCGTCACGATTATCGTCATGCGACGGAGAAAGACTCGACCGCCAGTCTTGCCCCCAGGACTGGAACCCCCGATGCCGCCGTCGTAGGGGCGCCTGGTGGCAGGTAGGTCTTGCCCTGCAGCTATATGCACTTGGGAGACTCGCCAGCTGGGAACGAGGTAAGTTCGAGTTCTTCGCTCAGAGGCGTCCGGCGCCCGATCCGCACGAGACCGAGCCTGAATCAGGCCCCTCCATTGATTCCGCCCGATCCGTGCTTGGCGGTCGACGTGGGAAGAGTGAGGCGGTCTCGAATATCTGGTGGCAAAACGAATCTGAGGCCGAGGGTCATCAGGAATGTCGTTACGACGCCCATAAGGACGAGGATCGAGAACAGCGTCTCGTCGATGAGGCCGAGCTCGAGTCCGATCGCCGCGACGACGAGCTCCATCGCCCCGCGTCCGTTCATCGCGATTCCCGCGGCCACGGAGTACCGTTGGGAAAACTCGGACCAGCGCGCGCCGAGGTACCCGCCGATGAACTTGCTCAGGACCGCCGCGGCCAAGATGGACAGGACGAGGGGCGCGTCGGCCAGGCTCTTCACGACGACGGACAAACCGATGAACGCGAAGAAGATGGGGCCTAGGAATCCTTGGGTGATCGCCGCCGTGGCAGCGCGGACATCCTTCGCGTCCCGGTCCCCGATGACATGCTCGGCCACGAGGAGCGTCCCGAAGAACGCCCCGACGACGAAGTGGAGCCCGAGGTAGTCCGCAAGGAACGCGAATCCGAGGGCGACGATGAACGGCAGGGCGAACGTCGCCCCCTTTGTGACGAGATGTCTCGAGGCCCGGAGGAGCCAACTCGCCAATATTCCGTGGCGGTAGCGGAACAACCGGTCAACCGCGATCAGGAGACCCGTAAACGCCGCGAAACGCAGGACGAGAATCCCCATCGCCAGGGGATCGAACCCGGCGGACGCGCTCACATTCAGAACCACG
>Ga0209378_1002615_pt1 | contig 12362 bp, 14 predicted proteins | sample GraSoiAngelo_156_FD_186170 | JGI IMG/M metagenome (GOLD analysis project Ga0209378, IMG submission 186170) | Grasslands soil microbial communities from the Angelo Coastal Reserve, California, USA - 14_1009_13_40cm (SPAdes) (version 2) | ecosystem: Environmental > Terrestrial > Soil > Grasslands ... | reverse complement strand
TTCCCGCGGGCCACGGCCCCTCGAGCGGCTCGAGCTTCAGGATCTGGGACGGGCAGCTCCGCACGGCCAGGCTCTCGATGTTGCGCACGCGGCAAAGGAGCCGGCGGGGGAGATCCGCCGGGTATACGTAGTCGCCGGTGTGATACGTCATCGGTGTGTCCTCCTGCGGCAGGCCCAGGAGCAGAGACCGTGCCCGCGCCGCGCGACAGACAGGGCGGCAGCGTCCTCCCTGGCACCTGCGGGGAACGAGAGAAAATCGCGCGCGCAGCGCGACTTTTTTTGCCCGCCGCATCGAGTCTCCCGAGCGCCGGCGGGCGACACACCCGGGATGCGGAGCCGGCGATCGCCTACTTCGGCTCGCGCTCTCACCCATGGAGGGGACAGGCCGCGTCGGAGTTCTCTGTGCGCCGTGCGGGGCGGGCAGTCGGCGCGACGGCGACTGAGCGTTCAGCCTTGTGCGCGTGCCGGCAACATTTTGCTCGTGGCGGCGCGCTATCGAACGACGGCGGCACCGCCGTCCTTGCGGGCGTCGCCGGCGGCGACGGGCGACCCGTCACGGGCGAGGCCGCACGCCGAGACGGCGCCGATCGCCGGCGTCACCACCACGTGGTGGCCCAGGCGCTCGAGCACGCCGCGCGCGCTCGGCTCGATGGCGGCCTCGACCGCCAGCACCGGCGGCGCGGCCTGGTCGTGGACCCGTGGCGCGTCGACGGCCTCGCCCAGCGGGAGCCCGAAGGCGACGACGCCGAGCACCACCTGCAGGGTCCCGGAGATGATCGTCGGGCCGCCCGAGCCGCCCACCACCAGCTCGGGACGCCGGCCCTCGAGCACGACGGTCGGCGACATGCTCGACTGCGGGCGCTTGCCCGGCACGAGCGCGTTGGCCGCCGTGCCGACCAGCCCGTAGACGTTGGGCACCCCCGGGGCGAGGGCGAAGTCGTCCATCTCGTTGTTCAGGATGACTCCCGTGCCGGCCACCAGGATGCCGGCGCCGAAGCCGGTGTTGATGGTGGTCGTGATGGCGGCGGCGTTGCCCTCGGCGTCCACCACCGAGACGTGCGCCGTGCCGTGGTCGAGGACGAGCGCCGTGTTCTGCGGCGTCGGGCGCAGCGCGCTCAGCGCGCGCCGCAGCGCCGCGAGGCGCGGGGCCGCGAGCAGCGCCGCCACGGGGACGCGCGCGAACTCCGGATCGCCGTACCAGCGCGCGCGATCCGCGAAGCCCTGCGCCATGGCGCCGGCCAGGAGATGGAGCGCCGTGGGCGTGCCGCGGCCGAGGGCGGGGAGGTCGTCGCGCGCGAGGAGCCCGAGCATCTCGAGCAGCACGCCGCCCGAGCCGGGCGGCGGGAAGGTCACGATCCGCCGGCCGCGGAACGTGCCCGCGAGGGGCCGGCGCCAGCGCGGCCGGTAGCGGGCGAGGTCGGCTTCGCCCAGCACCCCGCCGCGCGCCCGCACCGCGGCGGCGATCGCCGCCGCGCGCGGACCGCGATAGAAGGCGTGCGCCCCGTGCGCGGCGACCGCCTCCAGGGTGCGCGCGAGATCGGCCTGCACGATGCGGTAGTCGGGACCCGGCGCGCTCGCGCCGCCGGCGAGGAACCGGCTGCGGAGCTCTTGATCGGCGGCGAGCAGGCTCTGGCCGTGCTCGATCTCGCGCGCGAGATGGGGCGCCTCGGCCAGCGTGAACCCGTCGCGCGCGAGGCGAACGGCCGGCGCGAGCACGCGCGCGAGCGGCAGGCGGCCGAAGCGGCGGTGGAGCGCCACCAGGCCCGCCACCTCGCCTGGCACACCGACGGCGAGCCCACCCGTGCGGAGGAGCGCGGGCTCGGGCTTCCCGCCCGCGCGGAAATGCTCGGGCGTTGCGCCGGCGGGAGCGACCTCGCGGTAGTCGAGCGCGAAGTCGCGCCCGTCGGCGCGGTGGACGAGCGCGAAGCCGCCGCCTCCGAGCCCGCAGGAGGAGGCATGCACCACGCACACGGCCGCCGCCGCCGCGATCGCCGCGTCCGCGGCGGTGCCGCCCGCGCGCAGCATCTCCGCGCCGGCCGCGGCCGCCGCGGGATGCTCGCTCGCCACGGCCCCGGCCCGGGCGGCCGCGCACGCGGGCCGCGCGAGGACCACGGCCAGAACGATCGCGAGGCGGGTCGCGCGCACCGCGGCCGCTTAGCGCGACCGCCGGCGCGAGTGCAAATCTCGGCGTCGTCGCTTGCCGGCATCGCGTCCTGTGCTAGGGTTCGGCGCCATGTCCGGTTCCGGGGAGCGCGTGCGACGGATGGCGGTGGAGCTGCGTCAGGGCGAGTTCTACCTCGAGAAGGACTTCTACCTCGAGGAGTTCCGCAGCCGGAGCGTGCTCGTGGCGGTCGCCCCCGGCGCCGCCGACCTGGGTCCGCTCGCGGGCGCGGTCGGCGACCTCGTGCGGAACGACACGCGCGTCCTCCTCTGCTGGTTCGACAGGGCGCCCGCGGCAGAACGTCGGCTGCGCGCCGCGCTCGGGCGAGCGAAGGGGCTCGGCGGCCGGCGCGCGTCCGGGCTCGGGCCCGTCGTGCGCATGGACGGTGCGGCGCTCGCGCGCGCGGACGCCGAAGCGCTGCGTGCGGAGCTGTGGGGCATCCTGCGGCACGAGCGCCTGTGCGTGCGGGCGGTCGAGTCCGCCTTTCCGGGGCCGGCGCCGGCGCTGGCCACGGCGCTCCGTATCCCGAAGCTCGTGCTCGTCGATCCCGAGGGCGGCCTTCTCGCCGGCCAGCCGCGGCGGCTCTCGTTCGTCGACGCCAACGTGCTCGAGACGCTGCTCCGCCACGGCGAGGCGGAGTGGGCGGGGCTCGGCGGCCGCCGCGGGCTCCTGGTCGCGGTGCGCGACGCGCTCGAGGGCGGCGTCGAGTCGGTGAACCTCTGCACCCCGGAGGGCATCGCGGAGGAGCTCTTCACGTACGTGGGCTCGGGCACGCTCTTCACGCGGGGCGACTACTGCCACGTGGCGCCGCTCGGCCTGGACGATTTCGCGCAGGCGGAGCGGCTCCTCGAGCGCGGCCAGCGCGAGGGGCTGCTCAAGCTGCGCTCGCCCGACGAGATCGCCGGGGTGCTCGCGGTGGGGTTCGGGGCCACCGTCTGCGACCGCCACCTGGCGGGCATCGCCGGACTCCTCACCGCGCCCTACGCGGCCGAGCGGGCAGGGGAGATCGTCGGCCTCTACACCATCACCCGCTTCAAGGGGGAAGGGATCGGCGAGCGGCTGGTCAGCCGGCTCCTCGCCGAGGCGGCGAAGCGCGGGCTCGCGTACGTCTTCGCCTGCGCGGTGGACGAGCGCGCGGTGCAGTTCTTCCTGCGCCTCGGCTTCGAGCAGGTCGGGGCGGAGCGGGTGCCGGCCGCGAAGTGGACCGGCTACGACGCTCGCCGCCGTGCGCGCGTCGTCGTCTGCCGGCGCGAGCTGCACCCGGGGCCGGGCTGATGCCCGGCTTTCTCCGCGTCCTCGGGGTCGCAATCCTGGTCCTCGGGCTCGCCACGGCCGGGGTGGCCGGCTGGCTGGTCGCCGGGGACGCGCACTTCCGGGAAGTCGCGGCGGCCTATGCGCGCCACCCCGAGCACACGCTCTTCCAGACCGAGTACTGGGTGGTGGCGGCGCGGCACTACGGGCTCGCCGCGGCGGCGCTCGGAGGCCTGCTCGGCGGGCTCGCGCTCGGTGGCATCCTGCTCGCGCTCGGCGAGCTGCTCCGGCGCGTGCCGCGCGCGTAGGCTTCGGGTCTCAGCCGCCGGCTCCGGGATTCACGGGGCCGCCGAGCGTACGGCGGAGCCAGCCCTCGACGGCCGCACCCTCGGCGACGAGCTGCGACCACGCGGTGCGCGTGCTGCGCACCGCGAGCGCCGCGCTGCCCAGGCCGGCGAGCCATATCTGACGTGGCGGTGACAGCGCGAGCCGCACACTCGCGGTCAGCCGCTCCGTCAAACCTAGCGGCCGTCCCGTCGGCCCGCGCGTGCCGACGCGCGACCGCCGGAGCGGGATCGCCTTGCTCGTCCCCTCTTCCATCACATCCTCCTCCCCGCCGCGGCGCCCTGGCACGCAGCAGGAGACGGGGGTGGACGGCGCCGCGTGTCCACCCGTCCCCGGTCTAGACCCTGGGTCTCTCGCTCACGCGGGCCGCTTGAAGAGGCTCTGCATCTTCATCGCGAGCCCCATGTCGCCGGAGATCTTGAGCTTGCCGCTCATGAAGGCCATCTGCCCGTTCAGCTTCCCCACGATCATGTCGACGTAGTCGGACGCCGACATCGAGAGCGTCATGTTGGGCGACGACGCGGTCCCTTTGGTGACCTCGGCCTTGCCTTCCTTGATGCTGACGTACCACTGGCCGCCGTTGTCGCCGGAGAGGTTGAACTGGATCGTAGAGTTCATGCCCTTGGCGGCGTCGGCGTTCAAGTTGGCGGGCATCTCCTTGAAGATTTCCTCAGGGGTCATGCAGACTCCTCCTTATGGTGGGGGTTGATGCGGGTCTCCTAGGTCATGCGTACACGCGTGTCAAGAATACGGTGGCGCGGGGTGCCGCTCTCGTCGAGCGGGCGGGCCTCCGGGCGGCGATCCGGGTGCCCTTCGCGGTGGAAGCCCCCGGCCGGCGGAGGGCTTCGGTTGCCAATCCATCCCCGCGCCGGTAGACATACTGAGGAGTCCCCGCTCGCCCCACCGGGCAGCGCTCATCCCTGGAGATCCAATGGCGCTCGATCCCAAGACCCTCCCGGCCACGGCCGCCGAGTACGCCGGACGCGATCCGCGCGACATCCTCGCGCTCGCCATCCGCGAATACGGGCGCGATCTCGCGATCTCGTTCAGCGGCGCCGAGGACGTGGTCCTCGTCGACATGGCGGCCAAGGTCGGCGGTCCGTTCCGCGTGTTCTCGCTCGATACCGGACGGCTGCATCCCGAGACGTACCAGTTCCTGGAGAGGGTCCGCGAGCATTACGGGATCCCGGTCGAGGTCTTCTTCCCGCAGCCCGAAGCGGTGGAGAAGCTCGTGCGTGAGAAGGGGCTCTTCTCATTCTACAAGGATGGCCACAAGGAGTGCTGCGGCATCCGGAAAGTGGAGCCGCTGGTGCGCGCGCTGCGTCCCTTGAAGGCGTGGGTGACGGGCCAGCGGCGGGACCAGAGCCCGGGCACGCGGGCCGAGGTGGCCGTCGTCCAGCTCGATCCGACCTTCGGCTCGCCCGAGCGCCCGCTCGTCAAGTTCAACCCGCTCGCGAACTGGACCTCGAAGCAGGTGTGGGCCTACATCCGGGAGCACGAGGTGCCCTACAACGCCCTCCACGAGCGCGGGTTCGTCTCGATCGGTTGCGAGCCGTGCACACGGCCGATCAACCCCGGACAGCACGAGCGCGAGGGGCGCTGGTGGTGGGAGGAGGAGACGCTGAAGGAGTGCGGCCTGCACGCCGGCAACGTGCAGCCGCCACGGGCGCGCTGAGCCGAGGGAGGCTCGGCCACCGAGGCACGGGGTCCGGGGCGCGCGGCGGAGCCGCGCGGGCAGCGCACGGGCCCCCGGATGGGTTTATATCCCGCCCACGTCGTCCGGGTCCACGTCGCGCGCCCGGTCGGCGGTGCTGACCTCCTTCCCGAAGCGCTCCTGGATCAGCTGCAGCGCGCTCGTGTAGACGGTCTCGCCGCGCTCGTCACGGACCACGAAGAAGGGCGCCCGCTCGACGCCGAGGCGCTGGCCGAGGACCATGCCCGGGCTCTCGGGGTCGTTCTCGTAGGCCCACACCACCTCGTCGATACGGTTCCAGAAGCCGCGCGCCTGGAGGTAAGCCGTCACGTCGGCGCACTTGCGGCAGTCCGAGCCGTCGGCCATCTTCTTCTTGACCATGCTGACGCGCATGGACCGTTCTTAGCGCGGCCGCCTGCGGTTGACGAGGGGCTGGGTGTGCGAAGGGCCGCAGGCCCGGGCGAGCAGTTTACGCCCCCTACGCGACGTGCAGGTTGCGCTTCGGCACGTCGCGCAGGAGCACGTCCTCGGGCCCGTCGCTCGGCTCGTTGCGCAGCAGGCGCTCGAGGCCCTCGCGCACCTCCTTGCGCGTCATGAGGACCCCGTAGCTCGCCAGGATCTGGCGGATCATCTCGTAGTGCGCCTCGATCGCCTGCGTCACCGAGAGATAGCCGTGCGCCCCCGCGCTGCGGCCCGCCCACAGGTTGAGCGGCGCCATCTTGAAGAAGGCGAGGTCGGTCTCCCCCGGTTCGAGCAGGATGATGTCGCCCTGGAAGTTCGGGTCGTCCTGGTACTGCTGGATGCCGAGCTGCAGGCGCGAGTGCAGCAGCGTGCGCAGCACCTGGTTGAGCACGGTGAGCATGCCCTGGCTCGCCAGCGGCCGCCCCTCGATCTCGTAGCGGCCCTTCTCGGGCAGATAGCGCCGCACCACCCGGTTGTGAAACGGCCGGAACGGGTTGTAGCAGATCACCAGCTCCGCCCCGTGCTCGATGGCGACGTCGATGTTGGCCGTGCGCCGCACCCCGCCGTCGACGTAGTCGACGCCCTTGAGGCGCGCGGGCTTGTAGAAGCCGGGCAGCGCGGTCGAGGCCTGCACGGCCTCCGAGATGCTGAGCGAGGTGTCCTCGTCGTGCCCGAACACCACCCGCTCGGCGGTGTCGAGGTTCATGGCGACGATGTAGAGCTCGACCTGGCGCAGGCGGTAGAGCACGCGGAAGTCGTTGGTCATCCCGCGCCGCTCGATGTTGTGGCGCAGGTAGCGCTCGAGGGCGGCGTTGTCGAACAGCCCCGAGGGCAGGTAGGCGAGCGGGAAGGGGAACTCGCGCGCCCCGCCCACCGCCTCCACCAGCGGCTTGACGCACTCGATCAGGTTGGCGAGCGACGGCCGCCGCCGCGCCTGGGCCAGCGGCTCCTGGAGCGCGCGGACCAGCTCGGGCGTGCGGGCCAGGAAGTCGTAGAGCGCGCTGGGGACGTAGGTGAGGAGATCGACCAGGAACTCCACGGGCTTGCGCGCGAACTCGGCGAGGTTCGGGGTGTAGAAGTCCAGGGGCGAGAGGTAGGTGAAGTCCTCGGAGCTGCCGTCGAGCGAGCGCAGCATCTCGGGCGGCGTCACGCCGCCGGCGAGCGGGGCGGCGAGGAAGGCGCCGGCCGAGAGGCCGACGTAGATGTCGAAGTCGGTGGTCTTGCGGTTGACGAGGAAGTCGTCGAGGGCCTTGAGGCCGCCGAGCTTGTAGGCGCCGCCGGTGACCGCCCCGCCCGCCAGCACCAGCGCCACGCGCGGGTTCTTCTTCCGCGTCGCGAGGTCGCTCTTGTGGACGATGGTGAGACCCATGCCCGTCCTGCCCGCTGAACTGGCCGATCGGTCAGCCGGTTACGCTATGGGCAACCCCCCGGGGCACTCGAGTCAGCGCGATGCGTCATGCTTCGTCTGACGAAGCAAAGCACGTACCAGCGAATCCCGCCATCCCCTCTCCTTAGTCCTCCGCCCGCGTGACGCGGCGCTCGACCCGGGCTAAGCTACGACAGTCGCCTACTAAACGGCGCCCCCCGAGTCAAGGAAGGCCATTTTACCGTCTTTCCGGGGGCCTCCAGCATATCGTGCAGGGACTCACGACCTTGCTCCGCCGCCAGAATCAGAAGCGGAACGGTTGCCGGCGGAGCGCGGTGTCCGCGGCGGCGAGCGCCTCGAGTGTGTCGATATTGACCCAGCGAGACGAGGTGACAAACCCTTGAACGGGGGCGCCCGCCTGCAGGAGGCGGGGGTACGTGACCCGGGTCACGCTGAAGGCCGCACCCGCATCCATCCAGGCGAAGATGGTCGGTTCGAAAACGTGCAGGCCCGGGAACATGAACGGCCGCAGCGGACCCGGCGCCGCGGGCGGCTGGCCGCTGACGCGTCGTACCCGATCGTCGCCGTCGAGTTCGACCAGGCCGTAGCGCTCCGCGTCCGGGTCCGGGCGGACCACCATGGTCGCGACGGCTCCCCGCTCGCGGTGGCGCTCGGCGACCTCGGCGAGACGGAGCTCGAGCAGGCTGTCCCCGTTCAGCACCAGGAACGGCTCGCCGGCAAGGAGCGGCTCGGCCCGCTTGATGCCGCCTCCCGTATCGAGGATCGGGTTTTCCCACGAATACCGGACGCGGAGCCCGAAGCGGGCGCCGTCGCCCAGGTGCTCCTCGATGCGCCGCCCCAGGTGATGGAGGTTGAGCACGACCTCGCGGATGCCGCCGGCGCGCAGGAACTCGAGGATGTGCTCGAGGAAGGGCCGGCCCGCAACCGGGACGAGCGGCTTCGGCGTGGTGTCGGTGAGCGGCGCAAGGCGCGTCCCGCGGCCCGCCGCGAGCACCATGGCGCGGCGGATCAGGTGAGCTCCGGGACGTGGGCGGCTAGCCGTGACCGCACCGACTCGAGCTCGGGCAGGGCCGCCAGCATGCGACGCGCGACCGCGTACACGCCGGGGAGGTAGGCGAGGTAGCCCGGCTTACCGAGCACGCGCTCCAGGTAGTGGAAGCGGCCGATCACCTTGAGGGCGCGGTGGAGTGCGCACAGGCGATAGCGCGCCGCGAGGTCGCCCTCGACGGGGAGCGCGGCCGCCGCCCGCGCGCGCACGAAGCGGCGAATCAGCTCGGCCTCGAACGCCGGCGTGACCAGCGTCCCCGTGGTGCGGTCGGTGAGCAAGGCGGCCAGGTCGTACGCGTCGGGTCCCAGGAGCGCGTCCTGGAAGTCGATCAGGTGGAGCCGGCCGTCCCGCAGGTGGAGGTTCCACGCCATGAAGTCGCGATGGACGAGCACGGGTGCTCCCTGCTCGAAGGGCCGAGCCAGCGGGTCGAGCGCCGCGAGAAGCCCCGCGCGCTCGTCGGCCGCGAGGCTCCGTCCGTGGCGCGTCTCGATGCCGTGCTCGACGAAGTGCTCGAGCTCCCAGCGCGCGAGCCGCCCGTCGAAGCGGCGGCGGAAGGCGAGGCACGACGGGTCGGGATGGCGCGCGCCGGCGACCTGGAGCGCGGTCAGCAGATCCACCGCCGCCTCGAAGAGCGGGCGCGCGTCGGCGGGGCGCGCGCTGGCCGCCGCCCACAGCGTCGTGTCGCCGACGTCTTCCAGCAGGAGGAGGGAGTCGCTCGCCGACGCGTCGCGATGGATGGTCGGCACGGCGAAGCCGCGCGCCGCCAGATAGCGCGCGACGTTCGCGAAGGGCAGCTCGTCGCTCGCGGCGCGCTCGCCGAGCTCGTCCGAGCCGAGCGGGAAGCGGTCGGCGCCGAGCAGCATCGCGACCACGGTGGGGGGCGCGCCGCCGTCGGCCAGGCGGAGGCGCACGTAGCGGCGGCTCGACGCGTCGCCGAAGAGCGGCTCGGCCGCGACGATGCGCGCGCCCGCACCGAAGGCGGCCCGCACGGCACGCGCCAGAGCCTGCTGCGGGATCGCGTCCGCCATCGACGCGAGGCCGCGTAGCAGAGCGCCCGCAGCGAGTCAAAAGCGTGCGCCGGTTACCTTGACAGGCCGCGCGGCTTCACATTAGCTACCGCATTCTGCACCCTTCTCGATGAACCTCGCCTACGTGGCCATCCTCGTCTCGTTCGGCATCGCGGGCATCGTGGTCGCGGTGCTGCTCGGCGCCGGCGCGCTCCTCCGGCCGCGCCGCCCGTCGGCGGTCAAGGCCGAGGCGTTCGAGTGCGGCAACCCGCCGAGCGGCCCCGCGCGGGGGCGCGTCTCGGTCAAGTTCTACCTGACCGCGATCCTCTTCATCCTCTTCGACGTGGAGGTGGTCTTCCTCTATCCGTGGGCGGTGAGCTTCCGCCCGCTCGGGATGTTCGGCTTCGTCGAGATGCTGATCTTCGTGCTCGTGCTGGCGCTCGGCTTCGTCTACGTGTGGCGCAAGGGCGCGCTCGAGTGGAGCTGACCGCAGCCGGCCGGCGGCCGTACCGATGACGGTGGAGGGGCTCCTCGCTCGCGTGGCCACGCTCGTGCCGGGCGCGGCCCCGCTGGGCGGCGAGGTGGTCCGCGGCGAGGCGGTGATCGTGCTCGAGCGGAGCGCGCTGCCCGCGGCGCTCACGACCCTCCGCGACCATCCCGAGACGCGCTTCGAGATGCTCTCCGACCTGACCGCCGCCGACTACCTCGGGCGCACGCCGCGCTTCGAGGTCGTCTACCAGCTCTACTCGCTCTCCCTCAACCACCGCCTGCGCGTGAAGATCCCGTTGCCCGAGGACGACCCCGTCGTCGCGACGGCGACCGGCGTGTGGAAGAGCGCCAACTGGGCCGAGCGCGAGGTGTGGGACATGTTCGGCATCCGCTTCGCCGGGCATCCCGATCTCCGCCGCATCCTCATGTACCCGGAGTTCGAAGGGCACCCGCTGCGCAAGGACTACCCGCTCGACAAGCGCCAGCCCCTCGTGCCCGAGCGCGATCCCGTCACGCAGCCCTGGTACCCGCGCCGGAGCGGAGCCGCCTGATGGCGACGGCGCCAGACACGATGGGCGAGGTGATGGAGCTCCAGATGGGGCCGTCGCACCCGGCATCGCACGGCACCATCAAGTTCAACCTCCGCCTCGACGGCGAGACCATCGTCGACGTGGAGGTGGAGATCGGCTACCTCCATCGCGGCTTCGAGAAGATGTGCGAGCAGGGGACGTGGAACCACGGCTTCCCGTACGCCGACCGCCTGAACTACGCCTCGCCCATCCTGAACAACGTCGGCTTCGCGCTCGCGGTCGAGAAGCTGGCTGGCGTGACCGTCCCCGAGCGCTGCCAGTACATCCGCGTGATCGGCGGTGAGATCTCCCGCATCACGGATCACCTCACCTGCCTCGGCATGGCGGCGAACGAGCTGGGCGCCATCTCGGCCGGCTTCTACATGCTCGAGGCGCGCGAGTTCCTCTACGACCTGGTCGAGGCGATGACCGGCGCGCGGCTGACCGTCACCTACTGCCGCCTCGGCGGCGTGATGAAGGACCTGCCGGCCGACATGAAGGAGCGCACCGCCGCGGCGCTGAAGCAGGTGCGCCGCATCCTCACCGACTGCGACCGGCTCCTCTCCCGGAACCGCATCTTCTTCGACCGCATGGTCGGCATCGGCAAGCTCTCGCGCGCGGACGCGATCTCCTACGGCCTCACCGGCCCGCTGCTGCGCGCGACGGGCGTGCCCTACGACGTGCGCAAGGCCGAGCCGTACCTGGTCTACGACCGGATCGACTTCTCGGTCCCCACCGGGACCAGCGGCGACAACTACGACCGCTTCATGGTGCGCATGGCGGAGATGGAGCAGAGCATGCGCATCATCGAGCAGGCCCTCGCAAACCTCCCCGAGGGCCCGATCGCGATCACCGATCCGCGCTACTTCCTGCCCCCCAAGCAGGAGGTCTACACCTCGATCGAGGGCCTGATGAACCACTTCAAGCTCGTCATCGAGGGGCAGAAGATCCCGCCCGGCGAGGTCTACGTCGCCACCGAGGGCGGCAACGGCGAGCTCGGCTTCTACCTGGTGAGCGACGGCAGCGGCCGCCCCTACCGCGTGCGCGTGCGGCCGCCGTCCTTCTACGGCATGGGAGCGCTCGGCGACATGCTGCGCGGCCGCATGTTGGCGGACATCATCACCACCTTCGGGCAGATCAACATGATCGGGGGCGAGTGTGACCACTGAGGCGGCGGGTCCCCGCTTCTCCGCGGCGGCGCTCGCCGAGTACCGGGCGCTCCTCGCGCGCTACCCGACGCGCCGCGCGGCCCTCATGCCGACCCTCTGGCTCGCGCAGCGCGAGTTCGGCTGGCTCTCGCTCCCCGTCATGGAGTACGTCGCGGAGCTGATGGAGCTGCCGCTCGCCTGGGTGACCTCGGTCGCCTCCTTCTACACCATGTACTGGAAGGAGCCGAAGGGGCGCTGGCACATCCAGGTGTGCCGCAACCTCTCCTGCGCGCTGCGCGGCGCGGAGGACGTCCTGCACGCGCTCGAGGCGCGGCTCGGCATCCACGACGGCGAGCGCACGGCCGACGGGAAGTTCTCGCTCGAGGAGGTCGAGTGCCTGGCGTCGTGTGGGACCGCTCCCTGCCTCCAGGTGAACAACGAGGAGTACCATGAGAACCTGGACGCGCCGCGTGCGCTCGCCCTGATCGAGCGCTTGGCCGGCGGGTAGCGCGGTGGACGTCGCCATCACCGCCGCGAAGTCGCTCTTCATCGTCCTCCTCGTCGTGCAGGTGATGGGCCTGGGGGTGTTCTTCGAACGGAAAGTCAGCGCGCTCATCCAGGACCGTATCGGCGCGAACCGCGCCGCCATCCTGGGCTTCGCGGGCTTGGGGCTCGTGAACACGCTGGTTGCCGACCCGATCAAGTTCCTCTTGAAGGAGGACGTCGTGCTCGCCGGCACCGACCACCTGCTCCACTTCCTCGCCCCCGTGCTGAGCCTCGTGCCCGTGCTGGTCACCTTCGC
>Ga0209378_1002611_pt1 | contig 12371 bp, 9 predicted proteins | sample GraSoiAngelo_156_FD_186170 | JGI IMG/M metagenome (GOLD analysis project Ga0209378, IMG submission 186170) | Grasslands soil microbial communities from the Angelo Coastal Reserve, California, USA - 14_1009_13_40cm (SPAdes) (version 2) | ecosystem: Environmental > Terrestrial > Soil > Grasslands ... | reverse complement strand
GACACCGGCCGAGCTCGGCACGCCGTCGATCACGATCAGCGGGTCGTCATCGCCGGGGTTGCCGCGGATGCTGCGGTGCCCGCGGATGCGGATCTGGTAGGCGCCGTTCGCCAGGGCGGTCACCTCGAGCCCCGGCACGCCGCGCAACAGCTCCTCCACACGGCTCACACGCGCATCGGTTTCGCTCGGGACGACGGTGACCACTGCGCCAGTGCCCGGCGTGACGCTGCGCGGCGACGACGCCGCCGCCCGGCCGCACCCGGCGGGCAGCGCGAGCCCGATCCCCGCGAGCGCGGCGAGCGCGCTGCCCTTGCGTCCCCCGATCGTCATGGTCAGTCCCTCGCCCCTAGCCCCTAATATCCCGGGTTCTGCGTGAGCAAGCCGTTGCGGTTCAGCTCATCCAGGCGAAGCGGCATGAAGTACATCTTGTTGTCCCAGGCCCGCGCTTGGACCGTGTCAGGCACGTAGCGGTAGTTCTTCCAAGTCGTCGGGTCGCTACGGCTCTTCCCGTCGAGGAAGATGTTGATGCCGCCCGCGGGCTTGCTGAACACCGTGGGCGCGATCATCCAGCGGCGCACGTCGAAGAAGCGCTGCTCTTCGAACGCCATCTCGATGCGTCGCTCGTTGCGGTACTCGTCCCGCAGCGTGGCCTGGTCCAGCCCGGCGGAGAAGAGCGGCATCCCGGCGCGGCGCCGGATCTGGTTCAAGACGTTGACCGCGTCCCCCAGCTCGTTGAGCTCGATTGAAGCCTCGGCGTAGTTCAACAGGATTTCCGCGTACCGGAAGAAGATCCACGGCACCTGCTGCCGGATGAACTGCGCGTTGAGGGAGGGATCGATGAACTTGCGGACATAGTAGCCGGAGTAGGCGCCGTTCCAGTTCTCGACCGGGCTGTCGCGCGTGTCGAGGCCGGGCACCATCGTGGTGTCGACCTTGGGCTGGCCGTTTACCATCGTGGTGTCGATGATTCTGAGCTGACGAAACGTCTGGATGACGCCGATCGAGTCGAGCTTCTTGACGTCATCGGGACGCTGTCGCCACGGGGCGCGGTCGTACAGGATCGAGCCGTAGAAGCGGGGATCGCGGTTCGCGTACGGGGCCGCGGCATGCGCCGGGTTGTTCCAATCGAACTTCGAGGCGTCGGCCATGCGATAGTCGTCGATCAGGTTCTGGATCGGCGTGTTCCCGCCCCAGGTGTGATAGCCGTTGGGGCCGTTGTCACGGTTGGGATAGGCGCCGTCGTCCCGCGTGGTCAGGAAGAAGCGGCTCATGATGGCCTCGGTGCTGGTCTGCTGCAGGAACAGGTCGGCGTAGTTCTGCGCCGCTTCCTGCGGGCTCGCCGGGGTCGGGCGGTAGAGACTATAGATCCCGAGATCCATCACCGCCTGCGCCGCGTTCTTCGCGGCCCGCCAGAGCGCGGTGCGATCCTGAGGGGTGGTGTAGCCGGTGAACGCGTTGGCGCTCGGGTTCACGCTATAGAGATCGCTCGCCGCGTACAGCAGCACGCGCGCCTTGAGCGCGAGCGCTGCTCCCTTCGTCGCTCGGCCGACGTCGGCTCCCGTGTACGAGAGGGGCAGGAGGTTGGCCGCCGAGTCGGCATTGGCGACAATGAAGTCGACCGTCTCCTTGAAGCTGTTTCGCGCGACCTGGTAGTCGTCGTTCAGGCCGTACACCTTCGTGATGAGCGGCACGCCGCCGTACATCCGCATCAGGTTGTGGTAGAAATACGCCCGCAGGAAGTACGCTTGTCCCTTCAGCCGCTGCTTCAATGCCGGATCGAACGTGGTCCCATCGATCTTGCCGAGGAAAATGTTCGTCTGCCTGATACGGGAGTAGTTATTCGCCCAGTTGAAGTGACCGAATCGGCCGTCCTCGAGGGCGCCCCGGTCGCTCGAGGTGATGATCGACTTGACGATCTGCTCCGTGTTGTAGTTATGGATGAAGTGCGTCTCGTCGCTGATGGAGGCCAGCATGATTTCGTATAAACCATGTCCCATGCCCCGATACATGTCGTTCACGAAGGCTTGGGCCAGGTTCGGGTCGGCGAAGACCGCCGCGTCCGACAACTGATCCTTGGGCGTCACGTCCAGGACGTCGTTACAACCGGTGAGCCCGAGGACGAGCAGCGCCGCTATGCTGAGGTGGATATGGCGTCTCATGGTCTCGCTAGCTCCATTAGAACGTGACGGACGCGCCGGCATTGAACACGCGCTGCTGCGGGTAGTACTGGCCCTGCGAGTCCCGCGTCTCGGGGTCCAATATCCTGAACTGGTCCCACAGGAAGAGATTGTATCCGCTGGCGTACAGCCGCACGTCGTGCACGCCCATGCGAGCCGCCATGCGACTCGGCACGTGGTATCCGATCTCCACCGACTTGAGACGGATGAACGACGCATCGCGCAGGAAGTAGGTGTTGGCGTTCGCCACCCAGTATTCGTCCGTCCGGTTGAAGGTGCGCGGACCCGGGGCGTTGGGGTTGTCCGGCGTCCAGCGATTCGCCGCGTACTCCGCGGTGAAGTTGCCGATGTCGCCTGATTCCGTCCGGAAGTACTGCACCGCGTCGAACGCCGCGTGGAAGAACACGCGGAAGTCGAAGCTCTTCACCTGGGCGGCGAGGTTGAGGCCGCCGGTGAAGGTGGGGTCCCCGTTTTGATTGATCCGGATCCGGTCGTTGGCGTCGATCTTGCCGTCGCCGTTGACGTCCTCGAAGATGAGGTCTCCCGGGCGGGCGCCGGCCCAGTGCGGGTACGCGTCAACTGCCGCCTGGTCCTTGAACACGCCGATCGCCTTGTAGTACAAGCCTGTGCTCATCCTGAAGCCCGTCGACTGCTGCCACGGGGGCGCCCCCGGGGCCTCGTCCCAAAACAGGATCTTGTTCTGGGCATAGCCGCCGTTGAACGTCGCCTCGAACGAGACGTCGCTCTCCAGCTGCTGGCGCCAACTGATCGATCCGTCCCAGCCCCGGTTGGCGACCAACCCGATGTTCTCGCGCGGCAGGCTCAGGCCGGCCGTCTGGGGCACCGACGCATTCCGCCAGTACAGAATGCCGCTCCGCCGTTCGGTGAAGCGGTCGAACTCGAAGGAGAGCCGATTGCTGAGCAGGCGACCTTCGATCCCGAAGTCGAGTTGCTTGGCGACTTCCCAGGTGACGTTCGGGTTGGGTGTGCGCGTCTGATAGATGCTCTTCACTTCCTGATTGCCGCCGAAGATGTACCCGCCGCCGAAACCGTAGCTCGCCACGTACTGCCACTGGTCGATGCGGTCGTTCCCCGTCTTGCCCCACGAGGCGCGCAGCTTCAGGTCGTCGAACACCGGGACGTGATTGCGGAAGAACGGCTCTTCCGAGATGCGCCATCCCGCCGAGACCCCAGGGAAGAAGCCGAAGCGCTTGTCGGTCGGGAAGATGTACGACCCGTCGTAGCGCGCGACGAGCTCGAGGAGGTACTTGTCCTGGAAGGCGTAGTTCAAGCGGGTGAAGTAGTTTTGCCGCGCCGCCACATACTCGGTGCCGTCGTTGTTCTTCCCGACATCGCTGCCCGCAAAGATCTGATCGACCTGATCCGAGACGAAGTCCCTCCGGAACGCATTGATATACGAGCTGTCCGCCGTCTGGCGCTCGATGCCGCCCAGGATGCCGACGGTGTGCGGCCCGACGGTGCGGCGGTACTCGGCGACGAGGTTGAGCAGGATGCTCGTCCCCCGCCTGTCCGTCTGGTTGAGCTGCGGCGCGTTGAATCCCCGCTTCGCGGGCAGGAGCACGGGCTGGCCGGTCGAGTCGCGCGTCTGGTAGTCCCAGGTGTACAGCGTCCAGGGCGTTCGCCACTGCCGCTCGGAGCGGAAGACCACGTCGTAAGACGCGTTGGCGCGGAGCGTCAGACCGCTCACCGCCGGCACCTTGAAGTCCCCGCCCAGGGTGCCCTGCACGTAGTCTCGCTGGTCCTCGTCGTATCCCGTCGCCGGCGTCCCCGTCACCACTGGGTTGTCGCCGAACTCGATGTCGGGTCCCGGCAGCCCGTTCGGCCAGTACGCGGGCAGGTTGGGCTTGCCGCGCATCAGCGCGCGGAAGATCGAGCCCGCGCTGCGATTAGGGAAATTGCGGTCCTCGAGCCGTCCCGACACGTCGAACCGTAGGCCGAGGTGGTCCGTGACCCGGCCGTCGATGTTGCTGCGGAAGTTGTACTGGTTGTACCGGGTGGCGCTGTTGCGGTAATAGCCGTCCTCGGTCAGACCGCCCAGAGAGAGGTAATACCCGATGCGCTCACCGCTGCCACGCAACGCGACGTTTCCTCGGGTCTGGAGCGACATTGGCTTGATGACCGCGCCGAACCAGTCGGTGTTGGGATAGAGCCAAGGATCGGCGCCCTCCCGAGTCTTCTGAATTTGATCCGCTGTGTAGGCGGGTGGCAGGTTGCGGTACAGGTTGATCTCGTTGAGCATCGTCATGTACGTCGCGGCGTCCGCCATCTGGGGGGTCCGGGTGGGGTGGTTGAACCCCTGGTTGATATTCACCGTGAGCTGCGGTGGCTGTGGTGCACCGCTGCGCCCCCGCTTCGTCGTGATGAGGATGACGCCGTTGGCCGCGCGGGCGCCGTAGATCGCCGCCGAGGCATCTTTCAAGACGCTGATGTTTTCGATGTCCTGCGGGTCGAGCCGCTCGAGCCCGCCGACCCGGTCGGCCACGCCGTCGATGACGATCAGCGCGCTGTTGTCGTTCAACGTGTGGTTGCCCCGGATCCGGATGGTCGCCCCGTCGTACCCAGGCTCGCCGCTCTGGTTGACCGTCACCAGGCCGGGCAGCTGACCGCCGAGCGTGTTCGACACATTGACGGTAGGAACGCCCTGGATCTGCTCACCCTGGACGGCGCTGACTGAACCGGTCAGCGTCGCTTTCCGCTGCTCCCCATAACCCACCGCCACGACCGGGTTCAGCTCGATCGCCTGCGGCACGAGGCGGAAATCGGCGGTCGCGGTCTGGCCAGCCGTGAGCACGAGGCTCGCCACTTCCGCCACCGCGTAGCCGATCAGCCGCGCCTGCACGCGGTACGTCCCGGGCGGCACGTCGGCGATGGCGTAACGGCCGTCCGGCCCCGTCACGGCGCCGAACCGCGTGCCTACGACGCTGACGCGGACGCCCGCCAGGGCGGCGCCGGTGGTGTCGGTCACGCGCCCCGTCAGCGTATCGCCTTGCGCCAGCTCCGATCCGGCGCGCACGAGGATGGTCGTACCTCGCAAGGAGACGAACGCCTCCAACCCCGTGCCTGCCAGGACGGTGACCACGGCGTCTTGGACCGTGACCTCCCCGACCTGGAGGGACACCCGGGCCCGGGTCCGCAGCACGTCATCGCCATATGCGATCTCGATACCCCCGCGCCGGCCGATCTCCCGGAGCGCTTGCTTGATGCTCACGTCCTTGAGATCGAGCGCGATCGAGCGCCGCAGCGGCCCCACCGCCGTGCCCCGAGTGGGGACCCAGCTCGAAGCCAGCACCAGGGTGGTCGAGCTGTCGGCGTCCGGCCCTTGCGCTGCCCCGAACGCGGCAACGGGTGAGAACACGAGCGTCGCTCCAGAGGCAACGGCTGTGAGGAGTCTGTGTCTCATGTGATCTGCTCCCTGAAACAAGGCGTTTGGCTCAGCATTACCGCTCGGCTCGAGTCGGGTAGAACGTCACGCTCCGCCCCACTTGCTCGTAACGCGCGTGCGTGAGCAGCGCGATGGCGTCGAGGACCTGGGTGACCGGCTCGCCTCGCACCGACAGCGTGAGGCGCCGGCCAGCAAGCGACGGTGCTGCGAGCGTGAAGTCCACGTCATACCAGCGGGCGAGATCGGGCAGCACGTCCTGCAACGGCGCGTCCAGGAATGCCAAGCGCCCGGCCGTCCACGCGAGGTAACGACGGGTGTCCACGCGTCTGGGGCGGCTGGCCACGCCCGTGCGATCTAACCGGCTGAGTTCCCCACCGCTCACCATCTGGGCGGCGGACTCGTGCGCGGCGGCGGCGCCCAGGCTCACCTTCCCATCGGCCACGACGACCTCTACGTCCTGCTCGTCGGCATAGGCGCGCACTCCGAAGCGCGTGCCGATGTCACGAATGACGCCCTTCCCCGCGTGCACGGCGAAGGGCCTAGCAGGGTCGTGCGCGACCTCGAAGTACCCTGCTCCGTCCAGATACGCCTCCCGCGCCGTGGCGCCGTACGCGGCTGGGACGCGGAGCCTCGAGTCCACGCCTAAGAGGATCCGTGTGCCATCGGCGAACCGGATCGCCGCGCGGTGTCCCCGGGCCGTGGTGAACTCCCGCATCGCTGGCCGAAGACGCGACGACTCCAGCCACCAGAGCGCCGCTGCGCCCGCCACGAGCGCCAGGACCGCGGCGATGCCAAATCCGCGCAATCCTGACGCGCGCCGACGCCGAGGCATTGGCTTGGGCTCCTCCTTATCGAGGGCACGTTCGAGCGCCTCGATGCACTCGGTCGCAAGCGGATGGGTCTCGAGCCATTCGAGGACCAGGGTCCGCTCGGGAGGACTGCATTCGCCGGCAAGAAACCGGTCGAGCAGCCTCCAGTACTGTTCATCGGTCACACTTATAGGACGCGGACGAGGGATCGAATCCCCTAGCGGCGGAACAGCGACGTGTATGGGGGAGTCCTGCGGAGCGGGACCGCTCAGCGATGCGGCGCGAGGCTCTGGTAGCTCTCTCTCAGGACCGCGAGCCCGCGGCCCACGTAGATCTCGACGGTCTTCACCGAGATGCCCATCGCGCGGGCGACTTCGGCGTAGCTCATCTGCCGCCGCCACCGCAGCGTGAGCGCCAGGCGACACCGCTCCGGGAGGCGGTGCAGCAGCCGCTCGACCGCTGCCTCAAGCTCAGCTGATTCGAGACGCCGCTCGCCCTCGTTTACGTCGACGGTGGCTGCCGGTTCGCGCCAGCGTCGCTCCACGAGCTGGTGGCGAAGGTGGCTGACCGCGAGGTTGCGCACGGCAGTGTACAGGTAACTCCTGAGCCTGCCCACGCTGAGCCGCGCCCGCTCTTCCCACAACCTGGCGAAGACATCGTGCACGAGCTCCTCGGCGATTTCGGGCGAATGCACGTAGCGGAAAGCGAACTTGCACAACGCCGCGTGGTAGGTACGGAAGGCGCGCTCGAACGCCGCCGCGTCGCCGGCGCGCACCCGCGCAGCCCAGTCCCGCTCCTCGCTGATGAGCGGTGGTGCCTGAACGCGGATGTCCGACGGCACGGGCTGGGACATGGTGGCGCGCGTATGAAGGCGGTGAGCCGCCTGACGGTCAGCCCCCAAGCGCGCAAGCCACATGCCCTGCGGTGAGGCCGATCACGCAGTCTCACCGTGCGCAAGCGATCAAGTCGTTCCGCTTATTTCACTTCGGGAGGAAGTATGTCGGTGGGGCCCGAAAGCCACACCTGTTGTGTCGTCACCTCACCACCCAGGTCCCCTCCTTGTTCATGAGCAGTTCCGCGAGGTCCGGCACTCCCGGTGCGGCGCGTGCGGCAGCGGCCTGCGCGTACACCTCCGCCTCGAACGAGGGCGCGGGGTTGCAGTAGATCACGCCCAGCGCCACCGGGAAGGCGGGTGGCTCGAGGGCGACGAGTAGCTGCGCGAGCGCGCGGTTGGTCTCGTCGTGGACCAGGACGTCGTCCGGAATCACGCTGCTCTCGGACAGGGTGATCACTTCGAGCTCGAGCTTTCCGGGCTTCAGGCGCAACCCGCGGTCCTTCCGGGCACCGAACATCAACGGCTTACCATGGTCGACGTGGAGCTGGGTGTCTGCCGCACCGTCTTTCGCGGTAAAGCCGTCGAACGCCCCGTCGTTGAAAACCACGCAGTTCTGGAACACCTCAACGAACGAGGCGCCGCGGTGCGCGTGAGCTCGCCGCAGCACGCCCACCAGCTGAGCCTGCTGCGTGTCCACCGCGCGCGCCACGAACCGCGCGCCGGCGCCCAGCGCGAAGGCGCAGGCCGACACCGGATAATCGACCGAGCCCTGCGGGGTGGATGGAGACTTCGTGCCGCGTCGCGACGTGGGGGAATACTGGCCCTTGGTGAGGCCGTAGATCTCGTTGTTGAACAGGACGATCTGGAGATCGACGTTGCGCCGCAACACGTGGAGCATGTGGTTGCCGCCGATCGACAGCCCGTCGCCGTCTCCCGTCATCACCCACACGTCGAGATCCGGGTTCGCGAGCTTGATCCCGGTGGCGATCGCCGGCGCGCGCCCGTGGATCGTGTGAAAGCCGTAGGTGGACATGTAATAGGGGAACCGGGCCGCGCAGCCGATGCCGGACACGACCACGGTGCGCTCCCGCCGCGCGCCCACCTCGGCCATGGCTTTGTGGACGGCCTTGAGGATGGCGTAGTCCCCGCACCCGGGGCACCAGCGCACCTCCTGGTCGGACGCGTAGTCCTTGGGCTGGAGCTCGGCGTCGGTGATCGTGGTGACGGTCATGGGGTCTCTCCCGTCGCGCCCGTCGTGTTCCGGCTCTGAAGAGCCGGCTCGGCTCCAAGGTGCGTCCTTAAGGACGCACTCGCGCCGAGAACGGGCTTCAGCCCGTCAAACCACATCGCGGGCTCTCCCCAGCGTAGCCTCAATTGCCTCTGAGATCTCTGAAACCTTGAAGGGTTTCCCCTGAACCTTGTTCAGCCCTTCCGCCGGCACCAGATACGCCGCGCGCAGCAGCTGCACCAGCTGACCGTTGTTCAGCTCCGGCACGACGATCCGGTGAAACCGCCTGAGCAGCTCGCCCAGGTTACGGGGGAAGGGATTCAGGTAGCGGAGATGGACGTGCGACGCCTGGTGGATGGCGCCGTAGGTCGAGCCCCATCCCACGACGGCGATGGCACCGTGGTCCGCCCCCAGCGCCACGGTCTGGAGCGGGATGCCGTTCGCGATCCCGGCGATCTTCGCCGCCCGGGTGCGCGTCATGCGCGCGTGGTTCTCGGGGTCGTACGAGATGTGACCCGTGTCGTAGTCCTTCTCGAGCCCGCCGATCCGGTGCTCGAGCCCGGGCGTCCCGGGCCGCGCCCACGGCCGCGAGAGGGTCTTCAGGTCCCGCAGGAAGGGATGGAACCCCGCGGGGTCCGTGCGGAACCGGACCGGGAAGCGCGGCAGCCGGTCCAAGTCGGGGATGCGCCACGGCTCGGCGGCGTGGGCCAGAAAAGCGTCCGAGAGCAGGACCACGGGCGTCATGTAGGTGGTCGCGAGGCGGACCGCCTCCATGGCGACATCGAAGCAGTCGGTCGCAGTGGCCGCGGCGAGCACGGCGAGCGGCGCGTCCGCGTTGCGGCCATGCACTGCCTGGAACAGATCCGATTGCTCCGCTTTGGTCGGCATCCCCGTCGAGGGGCCGGCGCGCTGCGAGTTCACCACGACAAGCGGGAGCTCGGTCGCGATCGCGAGGCCGAGCATCTCGGTCTTGAGCGCCATGCCGGGGCCGGAGGTCGAGGTCACGCCGAGCGCACCCGCGTACGCCGCTCCGACGCACGCGCCGATGGCCGCGATCTCGTCCTCGGCCTGGAAGGTGATCACGCCGTACCGTTTGAGGTTGGCGAGCGTGTGCAGCAACAGCGACGCGGGGGTGATGGGGTAGCCTGCAAAAATCATCTTCTCGAGCCCCGCGGCGCGCATGCCGGCGACAAGCCCCCAGGCGATCGCCTCCGTCCCGCTCACCGTGCGATAGACGCCCGGCGTGACCGGGGCCCGGCGCACCGTGTAGCCGACCCCATACTCTGACATCTCGGCCGTCTCGCCGAACGCGTGCCCGGCGTTCAGCGCCGCCACGTTCGCCTGCGCGATCTCCGGCTTCCCGGCGAATTTCTGCTTGAGCCATGCGACTGTGACGTCGCGATCGCGCCCGTACATCCAGAGCATCAGCCCCAACGCCCACATGTTGCGACAGCGGTGTGCTTCCCGCGTGTGCAGCCCGAAATCCTTGATGGCGTCGAGTGTGCGCTTGGTAATGTCGAGTTTCAGCACCTGGTAGGGCGCGAGTGACCCGTCCTCGAGCGGGTGGGACGTGAACCCCGCCTTGGCGAGGTTCCGCTCGGTGAAGGCGCCCGTGTCGACCACGACCGTGCCGCCGATCCGCAAGTCCTTCAGATCGACCTTGAGTGCCGCAGGGTTCATCGCGACGAGCACGTCCACCTGGTCGCCGGGCGTCATGACGTCCACGGCGCCGAAATGGATCTGGAACGCTGAGACGCCGTACGTCGTACCCGCGGGTGCGCGGATCTCGGCCGGGTAGTCGGGGAACGTCGTGAGGTCGTTGCCGGCGAGGGCCGTCTCGACGGTGAAGCGGCCGCCTGTCACCTGCATCCCGTCGCCCGAGTCGCCGGCGAACCGGATCACGACGGAATCGCGCGATTCGCGCGCGGGGGACGTCGCGCTGGTGGTCATCGTACAGGAAACTAGCGTGCCGCTTGCGCGATGGTAGTGGACGCCACGCGTTGCGCCCGCCGCGCGGCGCCGGCAGCTTATCGCCATGCCTCACCTCCCACGTCTGAGCGGCCGGCACTGGCCTGAGAGCGCCTATCGCCGCTCGGAGCTCCCCGAGCGGGTGCTGCAGTTCGGCACGGGCATGCTGCTGCGCGCCGTGTGCGCGGCGGCGGTGGACGCGGCCAATGCGGCCGGCGCCTTCCGCGGACGAATCGTCGTAGTGCAGAGCACGCCGCATGGTCAAGCGAGCACCATGAACGCACAGGACGGCCTGTTCACGCTCGTGGAACGGGGCCTGGAACGCGGGCAGCCGCTCGAACGCACGCGTCTCATCGGCTCGATCTCCCGCGCGCTCCTGGCGGACGCGGAGTGGCACGCGGTGCGGAACGTGGTCGCGCGGCCCGAGCTGCAGGTGATCGTCAGCAACGTGACAGAGGGAGCGTTCCGCCTGGACGCGGCCTTTCCGCCCAGGCTGACCGACCTGCTGTACACCCGCTTCGAGCGCCTACCGGATGGGCCATCGCTCTTCGTGATCCCGACCGAGCTGGTGGACGACAACGGGCCGCGCCTCGCCGCGATGGTCGATCGCCTGGCGGAGGGACTCGCGCGGGGACCCGAATTCCGCGAGTGGTTGGCGCGGCGCGTGCGCTTCTGCTCCTCGCTCGTGGACCGGATCACAACGGGCACTCCCGCCGCAGACGTGCACGCCACGTTGGAGCGGCGTCTGGGATACGCCGACGCCCTGCTCACCGTGACCGAGCCGCATTGCTTCTGGGCGATCGAAGCCGACCCTACTGCGCTGCGGGCGGCGTTCGCGATCGACGCGCTCCCCGGTGGGGTGATATTCGCCCCCGACATCAGCTTTTACCGGAAGCGCAAGCTGCGCCTGTTGAACGGCGCGCACACAGCGATGGCGCCGCTCGCGCTCCTGGCAGGCGTCCGGACGGTGCGGGAGGCCACCGAGCATCCCCGGCTGGGAGCCTTCCTGCGGCACATCTTGTTCGAGGAAATCGTGCCCGGGATCGATCTGCCGGACGGTGATCGACCGGTTTCGTAACCCGTGGCTCGAGCACGAGTGGCGGGTGATCGCCACGAACCAGACCGCCAAACTGCGGCTCCGCGTCGTGCCGGCGATCGTCGGATTCGCCCGGAAACAGGGGCGCGCGCCGCAAGGGTTGGCACTCGGCTGCGCGGCCTACCTGCGGTGGGTCCGCTCCCGCCTGGCCCACCCCGCGGGGGAGGATGTCGATCTCCCGCTGATCGAGCGGCATTGGCGGGCGGTGGACCCGGACGCCGCTCCTGGCCCCGTACTTGCAACCGCGCTGGAGCGACTCGCCGCCCGCGCCCTGGCCGATGCGGGCCTGTGGGGGGCGAATCTCACCGAGCTGCCCGGGCTGCTCGAGGCCACGACGCGGTGGCTGCTGGCGCTGGAGCGTGACGGAGTGGATGCGGCGCTCGAGGCGCTGCACGGCATGCCCGACTACGCGGCCACCGGCCGCACGTGACCATGACCCACACGACGACGACGCTCGGCGGGGAAAGGGGTGGGCTCGATCCGCTGCTCGAGAGCGGCGTCATCGCGGTCGCTCGGCTGCCCGCGGCGGCCGGGCTGCGCGCCGCCGCGCGGGCGCTCGTCGCGGGAGGCGTGGGCGCCCTGGAAATCACGCTGACGACGCCAGGCGCGATCGAGGCACTCGGCGACCTCGCGTCGGACCGCGACCTCGCGGCCTGCCTCATCGGCGCGGGGACCGTGCTCGACGAATCGGCCGCACGCGAAGTCATCGACGCCGGCGCGCGCTTTGTGGTGAGCCCCACGCTCACCCCGGCTGTGATTCGCGTGTGCCGCGACCGCGACATCCCCTGCATGCCGGGCGCGTTCACGCCGACGGAGATCGTCGAGGCATGGCGCGCGGGCGCCCCGCTCGTGAAG
>Ga0209378_1002602_pt1 | contig 12393 bp, 7 predicted proteins | sample GraSoiAngelo_156_FD_186170 | JGI IMG/M metagenome (GOLD analysis project Ga0209378, IMG submission 186170) | Grasslands soil microbial communities from the Angelo Coastal Reserve, California, USA - 14_1009_13_40cm (SPAdes) (version 2) | ecosystem: Environmental > Terrestrial > Soil > Grasslands ... | reverse complement strand
ATTCCGCGAGAGAGCTTGGAGCACTTCCCGCCGAGAACCGGATCGGTTGGGGACGATACCCATTCCGCGTTCGGATATGGTACTTCTTCAGATGCTCGCCCACCAGTTTCACGGTGACACTGCGCCAGCCACGGTTAGGATTCGCCTGCGGATAGTAGCTGAGCGAATAGAGATGTCCTAGATCATCTCGGATTGAGGCAAATGCCCGTTTTTGGTCTCTCCAGGTCTTGGCAAAATAGGCTTTACCGCCTGTGGCCGCGGTCATGCGTTCAAACACTGCCGTGGATACTGGTTCCAGCTTGGCTTGCTCGGTACTGATCATGTAAATGGGGATTCCGCTGAACTGGGCTAACTCGGCTACATCTTCGGGAGGCACCATACTGGCGTTGTCGGGGCCATTCGAGAAGACCACAATCATTTTTCTTCCCGTATATTTGGCCGCGTCCTTCACCGTCAACAACAGACAGTTATAGAGCGCAGCATCATCTCCGGCTACAGTCGAACGGACCCCGCGTAAAACCTGCGAGCGGTCGGAGGTCAGAGACGCAGCTCGGGAGAGGTCCCGGCTATAAGAGTAGAAGGCTACGTTATCGGCGCTTTCCAGGGAGCGAACGAAATCCGCAATCGCGTCCTGCGCGAAGACGAACCCGCGGTACATATAGTTGCTAGTATCGAACAGGATGAAAACACTTGCGCCGCCTACTAGGGAGCCGAAGGTAGCGGGTGGATCCTGCGCGGCAGAACCTTGAGCCGGGTCACGCAGTTGGTTGGCGGCCTGGGCCGCGGCCTGCGGGATGTCCAGCAATCTGCGGGTGGGTTCGTTGCCCTCTCCGAAGGTGGCAATCTTTTCCTTAATATTATCCTCGGTGACGACGAAGTCCTGAGGGCGAAGGCCGGTAACATAATTGCCCTTGCTGTCGGTGACAGCTACATTCAATTGCACCATGTCAACCACCACGCGAATGTTTGGCTTGCCTTCTTGAGCCACCGTCCAAGTTCCAGAACCGGGGAAGAAACCAAGAAAAAACCATAGAAATAGAAAATATCTTTTTGCCATTAGGTTCCCCTTGCAATGCCTGCTGCATCTCTGCTCTCGGCCAATTAGCGTAAGACCTCTTCGCTCGAAAGACGGTGATCTAACGTCGTGAAGTAGTGCTGCCGGTGGTTGATAGCAAGACGATCTTGCCCTGCCGAAACTCTTCACCCGTCTCATGCATGGCACGAAGCATTGCCTGCCAGTCTTCCACGTCGGTGGCAAAAATCTTCTCGACCATGCGGCGGGTCAATTCGGGAATGAGGCGATTGAGCAACACCGGTGAATAGCCCATTTCATCCGCCAAGCGGGCCCAATACAAATTACTGGAGTCCCAAGATTCGGCCAGCAACCGGCTGGAATAGCCCTCGAAGGCAGGGAAAGGCTTTACGTTTAGAAGCTCGCGAGCATAACTCTGGGCCAGTATGGGATGAGGCACGCCGAAATCTCGCGACAGGCGCTCGTAGCTAAGCTCAGTCGGATAGCGGCGAGAGATATTTTCCAACTCCTGGCCAGATGGACCCCAGAAGTCGGTTTCCCGGGAAAACTGTCGGCGGAACTCGGCCGTCAGGTAGAAAGTATCTGCCGGTGTGATTCGAGGCAGTATTTCGGCCACGCGTCCTGCACGCAGAGCCTGCTCCACTTGTTCCGACCTTTGCGGAACCATCCGATCGGAAAGGATATTCATCACCTTGCTCCGCAGTCGTTCATTCTGTACGGACGCAGTTAAAAGCTCCTCGCCAGTTCGCTGGTACAGCGCTATGGCATGAAGCTCATTGCGGCTCACGCCCCACCAGCGCGGCAGGATTGCGCTGGTCAAAAGCCCGGGGACCAGCTCCCTCCATATCAGGGCCTGAACGTTCTCTGGCGCAATAAAATCCTGCTCAATTTCGGAAAGCACGTACGGTAAGTCGGCCAGCGAGCCGACAAGGTGAGCGCCACCGCCCGCCGCTAAGCCCTCGCCAAATAACTGCGGAGCCTGCCAGACTCGCTCCACGCCGGCGACTGTATCTCCTGAGAAGTCATGCGAGCGGACAAACAGCGGATTGTGGTGTAGAAGCTGAGCGCCTGGGGGCTCATAATAGGCATAGTTCAAACCCACCAGGGCATCCCTCAGGAAGGGAGCGAGTTGGCCGCGAGCCTGTTCCAATTGGGCGCGAGAACCTGGCGACTTGATCACTTTCGTCAAATCGGTCCGCATCTGTAATTCGGTGTGACGGTTGTTGTAAAGTCCTGCCGCCCATTGACTTCTCTCGCCACGTGTAAAGATCGGACGCGGCATCTCGAACTCCCGAAGCTCTCCAGCCAGTGGAACCAACCTATCGCCGATGGCTTCTCCTCTGGCCATCTCATTCAAGCCATCGCCCAGTGCCAGCAGCGTGTCGAGAGAAACTAAGCGCTGGCCGTCCAATACCGAACGAATTCTATCGGCCAGTTCGTGGTGCACCTTGTTGCCTTCCGGACTCGTTTGATGAGGGCCTGCCAACAAATCGATGATTTCGTCTTGGGAACCATTGGGTTTGCCCGTTGCCGCAAGCAGTATTTCCTTGAGCGAGTCGCGGCCTGCATCAAAGAGCTGGGCAGACGAGCGGATGTTGGCAAAAGGCCCGATAATGCTCTGCCAGGAGCGGTCCAGTCCGGTGCTCGAAATCTGGCCTTGGCGGGCCAAGATTTGCCAAAGCCCAATGTTGGCCTGGAAGATTCCCATGGCGTTGCCTCGCAGAATGTGGTTGGGAATCTTGTCAATCGCCTCGGCCGCCTTCACAAAGTGAGCGATAGATGTATCGCTCAATTCTGGAAACTCGGAAAAGATCAAGTATTGATTGCTGAACTGCGCGAACTTGTCAGCCAGCAAGAGGACCGTCTGGGGACTGAGCCGTTTTTCAGGAGACCGTCTGCTGTCCAGTTCAGTCAACGTCAGATAGATTTGCAGCGGTCCCTCGTCTGTCTCCGCTCGCGAAATGGCAAACATTCCCTGCGCTAGTTGCTCGGGATTGGCCCGGTGGCTGGCGCGCTTTCCCCATTCACGAACAATCTTGGAATCGCTTTTCTGGCGCAGGATTTCTTTCCATACTTGCAGATTTCCGGGAACGTATGGGTCGCCGTTGGGCTCCCACTGAAGGCGAGTTACCAGAAGCAAGAGGCCTGGAGCCGGACGAAACGCCGCCCTGGCGGCGTCGCTTGAAACGTCGGGTGCACGAAACGCCTCGTAGAAACTCCGCAGGCGGTGAGATTCGATGAAATGCATCTGCTGATGCTGATTAACACGCGAGAGGGCGTCAAAATAAGCTGCCAGCCAGCCCTTATCTTTCGCGAGCAACTTGGAAACGAACTCTGCGGGCGACGCCGGACTCGCTCCCAACAAATCCTTCCACGCGGACTCCGCCTCCGTTCCCCCGGGCACGATCACGCGTCCAGAACGAATGCAAATGTGACTTCCGTAAAAGTCAAGGACAGAAGCGAAAGGAAGCAGTTTCCTCAACCCCGGAGACTGCCGTAAGGAAACCCTAGTTTCGGCATCGATCCGAGCCATGGCCCAATAAAGACGGGCCAAAGCGGGATCGCGTAAAAGCGCGTCGACTAGATCTTTGGTGCCTTTGCCGTTTTGTTTGCTCGCTGTCATCCAATCGCTCTCGGTGAAGAGCACCGCCACTCGAGAAGCGCCGAACGGGTAGACGAAGGGTTTGCGGCCTTGGAGCGTAGCTTCGAGCTCGGACAGAGGGAATCCCGAGTCGATCGTAAGAAAGGCGCGTTCGGGATCGGCAGTCACCAAGAAAGTGCCGCTGGCTCCACAGTCTTGCCGGAGGCGGTAGCCGAGGATCCGCAGTAGGGGCTCCGCCTCTTCGCAATTTGAAACATGGAGAATACCATCTGAACTGGCAAGAGCCTTCAATTCTCTCGCTTGTTGCACGTAGCGGATCAGCAGGACCAGAAACTCAGTTCTTCCACCGCCGCCCTGCCAACCCTGATAACCCTGCGCGAACACGTTGCGAGCCAGCAACGGCAACACTTCTTCTGACGAAACTTTTTGACTGATACCGGCCATGCGCAGGAATGATCGCAAAGGGCCGGGTATTACTACCTCAAATGAGGATCCGGGCATAACCACTTCGGAAGTCTGTGCATCCTGCGCGTCTGATGGAGAAGAACCAGCAGGAGTGGCGCTCCTGGCATAAGGGAAGAACAGAGAAGATGCACACAGGGACAGTGCTACAAGAAAGATGCACAGGAAAAGAGGAGATTTCATGGTTGGAATCCTCTTCGAACCTTCGAGACATCTTGCGATCTTGGCGACGCCAAGGAGCAAGGAACAGAGTGACTGTCCACCTCACCTGAGCGGTTCGGCTGACCGGATTCCCGCCAAGATAAATCATCCATAGCGGAAAGCCAACACTTTTTCAAGGCTTCAGGTTCGACGGCGTGGTCAGCACCGGAGAGCGGGCGGCTCTGCCACTTCGGTCACTAGTCAGCAATTATCAGGCGGAATCACTCGCCCACCTGCGCGGGGACCCACCCGGTACCCTGTGGAGGGCGGCGCTTTTTCAGGCGGGCACGGCTGCTCTCGGGACAAACGTCAACTGCGATAGCTGCGCTTGCCCCGGGCCGACGACATAATTTCAAAACAGCTCACTAGTCAGCGGGAGGCACCGACGATGTGTTTACACCCTGCTATTGAGAATAACTGACTTATGTTATGACACTGAGGTTATAATCATTTTCTCGCTCGAGATTTGGTGTCCGCGCATAAGAACTCACCTGATGTAATCTCATTCGGCAATTTCGGGACACGGATCCATCCATTGTGGACTTGGGGTTTCGAGCAGGACGGAACTGTCTTTGGGTTGTGCATATTCACCACCGGACCGACTGCGAATTTTATCGGCCAAAGACTACTGCTCCGGGACGTGGTTTACAACTGCCGTGCCCCATTTCTCCCGGATGGCTTCTTCGTCAACTTGAACGGTGGCTCCGGTCGAACAAATTGTTAATGCCAGGGAAACTCGAACCCTATGAACCGTCTCAGACACATCTCTGAAATGCTCGCGTGGAATACTGCGGGCAGACGTTCGACTTAACCAGGGTATCGAATGGTCGAGCCCCATGTCACTGTTGGACAAGTTCCTGTCACTAACAGGCAAGTTTGGGCATGTGGAGGGAGTAGCATGTATGCGGATGAGGTGTTGACATTACAGGCGACTCTACGGCGTTCGCACTCAGACAGGCACGAGTTTGCGGCCGTAAGTAAACGGTCAACAATGCAACCGCTAGTAAGCGTACGGAAGCGTTCTTCCAGGAGGTTCCGATGAAGTTCCTCAGGCAGTTTACTCTTCTCATGCCGCTCACGCTTATATTCAGCTTGGCTCGTGCTCAAACTTCAACCACCTCGCTACGAGGCACGGTAACCGATCCCAGCGGCAGTGTGGTTGCGGAGGCTACAGTCGTACTCACAAACGCGGAATCCAGGACAGAACGGACCGCGACCACCGGTACCCAAGGCGGCTATCAGTTTTTGGCAGTCTCTCCGGGAACCTACACCCTGAACGTGACAGCCAAAGGTTTTAGAAGATATGAGCAGACTGGCCTGGAGTTGCTAGTTAATACTCCAGGTACCGCCAATGTGCAGCTTAAGGTAGGCACGCTCGCCGAAGTCGTCACCGTAACCAGCGAAGCGCCGGCGCTGAATCTCGTTGATGCCTCCATTGGCAATCCTTTCAACGAAACGCAGGTGAAGCAGATTCCTCTGGAGGGCCGCAGCGTTCCCGAGTTGCTGAGTCTGCAGGCAGGCGTGGCCTATACGGGCAATCGTCCCGATCTCGATAAGCCCACCGTCAAGGATCAGGACACGCGCAACGGTGCCGTAAATGGCGCGCGCAGCGACCAGAGCAACATAACGCTGGATGGCGTAGACGTGAACGACCAGTCCAACGGCTATGCCTTCACTTCGGTATTGCCGACGACTCTTGATTCGGTTCAGGAGTTCCGCGTTACTACGTCGAACTACAACGCTGACCAAGGGGAAGGCTCCGGAGCGCAGGTGTCGCTCGTCACCAAAAGCGGCACAAATAATTTCCACGGATCGCTCTACGAGTACCACCGCAACACCATCACCAGCGCCAATGATTACTTCGTCAAGAATGCAGAAGCACTGAGTGGAGAGCCGAACGTGCCGGATAAGCTGATCCGGAATATCTTCGGCGCGTCGGTGGGAGGTCCGATCCAGAAGAACCGTCTGTTTTTCTTTGTTAATTACGAGGGAACACGCCGGCGGGAGGAGGACAGCACGGTGCGGAGTATTCCCAGTCCTGCCATGCGTGATGGCGTCATTCAATACCAATGCGCAGACTCGAATAACGACGGGAGCAATTTGGACGAATGTCCTGGTGGCAGAAAGGTGCAGGGGATTAGCCTGACCCCCTATACATCTCAGCCCGGCACCTTCGTGCTCGGTCCGAATGATATTACAGCGCTCGACCCTCTCGGAACACTCGGTCTACCGTCCAGGAATTACATGCACACCTACTTCCAGAAGACCTACGCGGGGCTTAGCGGTAACGACATCTCCGTAGGCGATGGCTTTAACTATGTGGGCTTCCGTTTCCGCGCGCCCGTCAGCTTCGATAACAACGTCTTCATTACCCGGCTCGACTACCACCTTACTGCTAATGGCAAGCACACTTTATTTTGGCGCGGTGCTCTGCAAAATGTATTCAATCCAGAGGAACCCTTCCTGCCGGGGACGCCGCCCGAGCAGACCCTCGTAGACCACAGTAAAGGATTTGTTGTGGGATACACCGCCGTTCTCAGCCCGACAGTGGTTAACACGTTCCACTGGGGATTCACTCGCCAGAGCACTGGTTTCGTGGGGAACTCCGACACCAAGGAGTGGAACACGTTCTACAATCTCTCTCCAAGCTTCACTTACAGCCACAACGCGCAGACGCCCACGCACAATCTGCTGGACGATTTCTCCTGGACCAAGGGCAAACACACCCTTCAGTTGGGCGGCAATATCGGCTATGTCCGCGATCCTCGCCTCAGCTTGGAACATTCCTTTAGCGTAGGAAAGGGTGCCACCAACTGGATGTCCCCCACCGGTTTCGCCAATACTGGCGGCGGCTACCTGGACCCTGGGCAAGTGAATCCGGCGACGGGTCTCCCCTATTTCCCCGAACCGGAATCCAGCCCAGCCTACGACCTCCCCATGCTTTCCTTGCTGGGCATGGTTTCGGACATCAATGCCAACTACAACTACAACAAGCAGGGCAACGTGTTGTCCAAGGGTATTCCGGTGAAGCGGAATTATGGGCTCGAATGGTACGAATTCTATGGCCAGGACTCATGGCGCATCAAACCGAACTTGACGGTTACCTACGGTTTGCGTTGGTCGCTGTTCCCGCCACCCTGGGAGGTAAACGGTTTTCAGGCGTCTCCGACTGTCAACCTCGGGCAGCAGTTTGACCAGATCGTCAAGAATATGAAGCAAGGCGTGGGATACGATGCTACTCCGCTCGTATCTTTTGTTCTGGGAGGACCGGCCAACCACGGGCCCAGTTGGTACAACTTTGAAAAATCGGATGTCTCACCACGCATCTCCGTGGCCTACTCGCCCCGTCCGCATGGCGGCTGGCTCAAGAACATCTTCGGCGAGGGTGATAAAACAGTCATTCGCGGCGGATTCAGTAAGGTTTACGACCGCGCGGGAATGCAACTCCTCAGTACCTTGGACGCGAACCCACCCGGCGGGTTGGGTGCCACCGTGCAAAATGCCTGCTGTACTCCTGGTTACGATGATGCGGCCAACGTGCCACGAATAACCGACATCAACACGATCCCTACTTGTGGCCCGTTCAATATTGTTCAACCTGACGGCAGCTGTAGTTCGCCCAACCAGTTGTTTTTTACACCGCCGCCTCCGGGGCAGTTTCCGCAGACGCCTTCCCCAACTCTCCAAGCCATCACTTGGGGAATCGATCAGTCGCTGAAGACACCTTACGCTTACGCCTTCGATTTCTCCATCGGGCGCGAGCTGCCAAACAGGTTTTCTCTGCAACTTTCTTATGTCGGCCGCTTAGGACGGAATCTGCTCACGCAGCGTGATCTGCGCCAGCCGCTCGACATTGTGGATCCCAAGACGGGAATCGACTACTTCGCGGCTGCCACCGCACTAGCCAAGGTGGCCGTCCAGCACCCGAACAACTCGTTCCCGACCTTTCAGGATTACGTGAATTTTGTTAACAATTCGATCAGCGATAAGGCTATTGGTCGCACCGCCCAGTATTGGCATGACATGCTGCCGCCCCTCCCGCCTGGCGCCACTCAATATCAAAGCTACGGCAACTTTGCCGGAATCACTCCCCTCGCCGGCAACGGCGGCAACGATAGCCTAATTCAGGCTGTCTATGATCTTTACTACGATCCTTTCCTCTCTTATGCCGGCAACGAAGTGGTTGGAATTGGGAATATTGACCTCTACGGCGGCTTGGGGGATAACCTCGGCAATTTCTATTCCTTCTGCGCCACCGCGGGATGTGCTGCCTCTGGAGCGGGAACCTTTGCAGCGCCCTTTGGGGCAGGATTCGGCAATTACCTGAACAACCAGGCCACCAGCATGTTCGCTTGGAGCTCGATTGGTAAGTCAAATTACAACGCGCTTCAGGCCACCCTTAGGAAGCAATTCAGCAGTGGAGTGCAATTCGACTTCAACTACACGTATTCCCGGTCGATCGATATCACCTCTTCCGCGACTCGTCTCTCGTGGGCATCGTGTTGCAACGTAGGAGCGCCCGGAACTCGCCTGGCGAATGCTTTCGATCCGAACGGGCGCCGGGGAGTGTCGGATTTCGACACCACCCACCAGATCAATCTCAACTGGATTGCCGAGCTGCCGTTCGGCAAGGGCAAGCACTTCGCCGGCAACGCCGACGGCGTTAGCAATGCTTTGATCGGAGGTTGGCAGCTTTCTGGCCTGGCTCGGTGGACGAGTGGCTTCCCCTTCACCGTGGATAACGGTAACTTCTGGGCGACAAACTGGGACGAGCAGGGTATCGGTCAGATGGTCGCCAGACCCCAGATCGGGCATCACCGGGATCCTAACACCGGTGCCGTCAGCGTTTTCGCCGATCCGGCGGCGGCTTTCAACGACTTTCGGCATCCTTTCCCCGGCGAAAGCGGTTCTCGAAATGTGGTTCGCGGGGATGGCTACGCCGGTCTGGATATGGCCCTGGGCAAGCGCTGGAAAATGCCTTGGGAAAGCCACAGCCTGCAGTTCCGCTGGGAGGTTTTCAACGTCCCGAACCTCCATCGATTCAATGTCTTGTCGGGCTTAGGAACATCAGCTTGCAATTGCATCGCCTCGCTGGAACAGACGGCGCCATCTTTCGGCGCTTACACGGGCCTGCTCACTCAGCCTCGCGTTATGCAGTTCGCACTTAGGTACGAGTTCTGATTACTCGACCACCTACCGGGACGGCCATGACACGCAGCCGTCCTGTGCTCCGCAATTTTTTGTTGGCGAGCTTCGCGCCTTCCGCGGTTAAGATTCCGTCCACGCGTCTATGACTCACCTCGCTCGCAAGCTGCGCTTATTCGATTACTTCGCGTTGGCTTTTGCTGTGATGGTGGGCACTGGCTGGCTGGTCGTGATGGACGACATCTTGCAGCGTGGTGGCCCGCTCGGCGCAATTCTCGGTTTCACCACCGGCGCGCTGATGCTGCTGCCCGTCGGCTACGTTTATGGCCAGTTAGTGCAAGCTATTCCCGACGCGGCCAGCGAGATAGCTTACACCGCGCGCTTCTTCCCTCCATTTGTAAGTTTTGTGACCGGCTGGGTGGTATTTCTCAGTTACTGGCTTACATGCCCATTCGAGGCCCTGGCTGCGGGAAGAATTGCTGGCTACTTGTGGCCTTCGCTGAATACCTTCGAGTTGTATCGCCTGGAAGGCCTCCCCGTATATCTCCCTCATCTGTTGCTCGGAGTTGTCATCACGATCATACTTAGTTGGCTGAATTATCGAGGTATCCAAGCGAGCGCTAGATTCACGAAGTGGAGTACGTTCATTTTTCTGGGTCTCGTAATCATTTTCGTTCTTACCGGAGCCAAGCACGGAAACGCATCCAACCTGCGGCCGCTGTTCAGTCACACGCCTCTTCTTTCTGTGTTGCTGGTGTGGCAAATTGTTCCCTGGTTGCTTTCAGGATTTGAGGCCGTCGGAAAATGTGCCGAGGAAGCTAGCCCAGATTTTCGCGAGCGCGATTTTTCTGTCGCCGTCATCCTGACGATTTTTGTCGGACTCGCCTTCTTCTGGTTCGTGATCCTGGCAGTCGCCTACGTTGCTCCCGCCCGCGTTCTCAACGGTGGCGGCGCATTTCCGGTCGCTATTGCATTTGAGCGCGCGTTGCATGCGCACTGGATTGTTGACCTCATTATGGCTTCAGCGCTGGTGGCGGTGCTACGGACTTTCAACGGAAACATGGTTGCCTCCTCCCGCCTGCTGTTTGCGATGGGACGGCGCAACCTGATCGATCACCGCATGGGGCATATCCATCCGCGAAATCAAACGCCATCAACGGCCGTCATCATCGTAGGGATCACCAGCGCAATGGCCGTGTTCCTCGGACAGGCGGGCCTGGTGCCGATTCTCGAGGTCGGAGCCGTGACATCAGCCTTGGGCTGGATGTCTGCCTGCGCCTCTTATTTCTGTATGAAGCCCGGGTTCGGCGGCCGGGCCGCTGCAATCTTCGGTGTCTTTGTAACTTCGCTGATGATTCTCGTAAAAGTAATTCCAACAATTCCGGGTCACTTCACTCGGTATGAATGGCTGGCTATGGCCGTCTGGGCCGTAATGGGAGCATTGCTGCGAGCAACCGGAAGAGGGAACCAGTCGTCGTCAGAGATCGCACCTCAACGTGCGGGAGTGTCGTCCGGAGGACCCGGCTCTTAGGTACGGCAAACTAATTCGGGTAAGAGTGCCGGGAACTCGTGCTGAGCAAGGTCTCAATCCGGTCAGTTTGCTCATCGCCAGTTGAGCCAGCCCAGGGCTGCGACCGAAACGCCCGCGGAGAAACCCCAAACTGTTTCTTAAACGAGCGACTGAAGTGCGCAGACTCACTGAATCCCCAATAGAAGGCTATGTCCGTAATAGTGCGCTCGCGGAAACGTGGGTCTGCCAAGTCGCGCCTGCACCGCTCCAACCGCCGTTCGCGAATCCAATCTCCTACGGTGCATCTTCTGTGGGCAAACAGCCGATGCAAATGCCGCACCGACATGCCTGCCACCGCGGCTATGGTTGCAGGATTGAGAGCGGGATCCGCCAAGTGTTCCTCTATAAAGGTTTTAATTCGTGAGCACAGCTCTACATGACCGCGAGTGACACCGGTCTCCGCCCCGCGATGAACAACGCACGCCGACCAGATGTCGAAGTATGCTTCTATCATCCCTGTGGCTTCTTCTGGGCTCAAGTGCTCGGCTTCCCGATACAGCGAGTTCGCGAGATGAAAAAGCGTTGCCCCCAGTGTGGATGTTCCAGAAATGCGCTGTGCGACTGGGAGCGTTGTAAGTCGAAGCCGATTCTCAATGAGCCAACGTGGAGCACGCAAATACAGCCGGACACAATCGCCCAGGCAATCGGAGGACCAGGGAAGGGCAGAGTCGATAAGAGTGCTATCCCCGGCGCCCAGGATTACGACTCTATGGTTCTGAGAATAGCTCCGAACGCCTTCAAGCTGCGTGATAACCGTACAAAACTTTTCAGCATGTGCGTTTTCGATGGGAAACTTCGCGAACCTCAGGGAGCTCGAAGAGAAGCGCGACAAATCTAAGCTCCCCACTTTCTTCGTTTCTATGGAGCCCTGGAAAGCGCGGCGGTTACGGAACTGAAAACGGCAATCACCGCAGAATTTCTGAGCGTTCCACTGCCAGGCATCAAGCCTGTCAGCAACGGGCACGAGTTTCGTGGAAAAGGTCACTGACATCTCGTCGCTCCCTGTGCTTGGCACCACCAAAGACCGCTGTCAGTGAGTCTTCCTTGCGGTTCTGAGTCAAACCGTGTGGAACAGCCCGAGCGCGGCCCAGGGATAATCTTTTCCGCTAGGCGTAATCTTATGGGAGCGCCACGGTAGCATAATAAGTAGATTAGATTCAAGACAATTCAGGACAGACAATTCAGGCGCCCGCAGACGGTCTCGCATTACCGTTTCCTCCACGAGATCCCCCGCGAACTTGTTCTACAAGGGAGGATGCGCACGAGTGCGCGAGGCGACTGACGTATTTTGTCGATAGATCATGGCGTTTGTCGGACACTAGGCGAAGCCCACGACTGTGGGGACTATTGTGGGTACGCCACTCAAACACGGCTCGCTAT
>Ga0209378_1002594_pt1 | contig 12421 bp, 9 predicted proteins | sample GraSoiAngelo_156_FD_186170 | JGI IMG/M metagenome (GOLD analysis project Ga0209378, IMG submission 186170) | Grasslands soil microbial communities from the Angelo Coastal Reserve, California, USA - 14_1009_13_40cm (SPAdes) (version 2) | ecosystem: Environmental > Terrestrial > Soil > Grasslands ... | reverse complement strand
TGCGGGCCAGAAATTGGCCCCGAAGTTCGCGGCGATCGCCACGGCGTTCCGGCCGATCGTCAGCCCCAGCACGACCAGGGCGGTGAGCGCCGCGGTCTTGATGATGGTGAGCGAAGTCTGGATGAAGGCGGCGGTGCGCACCCCGCGGACGTTGATCCAGGTCAGGAGCGCGACGGACGCGATTGCGAGCAGCCGTTGCCAGGAGAGGCCGAGGGCGATGTCGCCGATCGGTTTCGGGAAATGGAGCATAGTGCCGGCGAACACATCGGCCGAGACTGCAGGGACGAGTACCGAGGTGAACCGCGCGAACGCCACGGCCACCGCCGCGATCGTGCCGGTCTGAATCACGACGAAGAGCGTCCAGCCGTAGAGGTAGCCGAACAGCGGCGAAACGCCCTCACGGAGATAGACGTAGTTGCCGCCCGCCTTCGGGTACATCGCCGCCAGCTCGCCATACGTCAACGCGCCTAACAACGTCACGACACCGGACAGCAGCCACACCAGCAGCAGCACGCCTGGTGAATGCACCTGCCGCAGGATTTCGGCGGAAACGATAAAGATGCCGGATCCGATCATGGATCCGACGACGAGCGCGGTCGCGTCGAGCCGCGAAATCGCGCGGACGAACTCGACCCGCTGGGGCTGTACGGGGGTAGCAGTCATGGCGATAACCTAGTGGTCGTTTCCAAGCGCCGCTATCTTTCCGCACCCATCGCCCTGCGAGGAATCGTGCGCCTCCTGCCGCGAGAAGAGGAATTCTTCGACCTCTTCACCGAAGTGGCCAACCGCAACAAAGAAGCCGCGGACTTCCTGCGGAAACTGTTCGAAGCTCCTCCCGACCGCCGCACGCCGCACATCGAGGCGCTCAAGCGGCTGGAGCACGAAGCCGATCAGGTGACGCACGAAGTCGTCAATCGTCTCGACCGGACGTTCATCACGCCGCTCGACCGCGAGGACATTCACCAGCTCGCCTCCGATCTGGATGACGTGATGGACGCGATGGACGGCACCGCGCGCCGCGCGCAGATCTTCCACCTGGGCGTACCGCCCCAGGGCGTGCTGCGGATCGTCGAAGTGCTGCAGCGGATGATGGGCGTACTGCTGGAGGCGGTCAGCCGGCTCAAGAAGGGCGATGACGTCATAAAGTATTGCGTCGAGGCGAAACAGCTGGAGGAAGAGGGCGACTCGATCTATCACGAGGCGCTGGGCCAGCTGTTCGAGAAGGAGCGTGACGCCATCGAGCTGATCAAGTGGAAAGAGATTTACGACAATCTGGAGGGCACGCTCGACCAGGCCGAAGACGTCGCGAACGTGGTCGAGTCCATCACGATCAAGCACGCCTGATGGCGGCCTCCGTCTGGTTCGTTCTGGCGATTCTGGTCGTCGCTCTCATCTTCGATTTCATCAATGGGTTTCACGACGCGGCCAACTCCATTGCCACGGTCGTTTCGACACGCGTGCTCTCACCGAGTGCAGCGGTGGCGTGGGCAGCGTTCTGGAACTTCGTCGCGGCGTTCGTCTTCGGCACCGCTATCGCGAAAACGGTCGGGAAGGGCCTCATCGATCTCAGCGTCGTCGATTCGACCGTCGTGCTGGGGGGGCTCCTCGGGGCGATCATCTGGGACCTCGTGACCTGGTGGCTGGGACTCCCGACCTCGTCGTCGCACGCGTTGATCGGCGGCTACGCGGGCGCCGCGGTCGCCAAGTCCGGCTTTTCGGCGATCATCGCCAGTGGTTGGACCAAGACGCTGGTGTTCATCGTGGTCGCGCCGGTGATGGGATTCGTGCTGGCGCTCGGGCTCACGGTGGCGTTGTCGTGGGCATTGCGACGATCACTGCCCCGGCGAGTCGACAAGTCTTTCAGAGTCCTGCAGCTCGTCTCCGCGGCGGCCTACTCGCTGGGCCACGGCACGAACGACGCGCAGAAGACGATGGGCATCATCGTCGCACTGCTCGTGTCGAGCCAGGCGCTATTCGTGAACTTCCCGATCCAGGCGTTTCACCTCACCGATGCCAACCACATTCCGCCGTGGGTCATTGTCGCTGCGGGAGCCGCGATCGGGTTGGGCACGATGGCGGGCGGTTGGCGCATCGTGAAGACGATGGGCCAGCGCATCACGAAGCTCACGCCGTTCGGCGGTTTCTGCGCTGAGACGGCCGGCGCGATTACGCTGTTCGTGTCGTCGCATTACGGCATTCCCGTCAGCACGACGCACACGATCACCGGCGCGATCACCGGCGTCGGCGCGGTGCAGCGCTTCTCGGCTGTGCGCTGGGGTGTGGCGGGACGAATCGTGTGGGCGTGGGTCGCGACGATTCCGGCGGCGGCCGGTATCGGCGGTCTCAGCTACCTGTTGCTGCGCGTGGTGGTGTAGCGAATTAGTCGAGCTTGAGCGTCAGCACCCGCCGCTCGGTCATGTCCTCGATGGCGTAGCGCACTACCTCGCGGCCCAGGCCGGATGCCTTCAGTCGGAGAACAGCCTCCGCAGGCCGCGCTCCGTCTCGGCCAACGCCTCTTGGAAATGCTGCAGCTCGCCGCCGAAGCCGAACCGCAGGAATCCGGGCATCCCAAAGTGATCGCCCGGGCAGAGCAACACGCTGTGTTGCGCGCGCAGCTTTTCGACGACTTCCGGCGCCGGGATGGCGCCGCGGTAGCGCGCCCAACAAATCGCGCCGGCCTGCGGTGGATGCCAGGTGAAGGTGTCGCCGAACGTCTTGAGCCACGCTTCCATCACCGGATAGTTCGCGTGTAGGATGCGCCGCGTGCGCTCGATCAGCTTTTCGCGCGTGTGCGGGTCGAGGACGACCGCGGCGAGGTGATCCGACGCGCCCGACGGCCCGATCGTCGTGTAGTCGTGGCGAGCCCAGGCCTCCTGACTGAACGCGGGCTGTGCGACGATCCAGCCGATGCGCAGCCCCGGCAGGCCGTACGCTTTCGACAGACCGTTCACGACGATGACTTTGTTGTAGCCACTGCCCCAGAAGGACTCGGTCGTCTTGCCGTCGCGCTCGGCGCCCTGATAGACCTCATCTGCGAGGATCCAGGCTCCCACCTCCGCGGCGCGCTCGAGAATCACCTTGCGCGCCGCGTCGCCGAGCACGTGGCCGGTGGGGTTATGCGGATTGGTAATGACGACGAGCTTGGTGCCGGGCGCGATCGCGATGCGAATCTCCTCAGCGTAGGGCTCCCACGCTTCCTTTTCATGCAGCTGAAAGGCTTTTGCGTGCGCGCCGAAGTTCTGCGCCAGTCCCCAGGTCTGGAGGTAATTGGGCATCATCACGGCGACCTTGTCGCCGGGCTCGAGCAGCCGCCAGCAGGTCACGAAGTTCGCTTCGGAGCTGCCGGTCGTGACGAGGATCTGATCGGGAGACGCGCCGGGGTAGAGCGCGGCGATGCGCTCGCGCAGCTGGTCGGTGCCGTTCGACTGGGCGTACCCGAGGCGCACCTCGAGCAGCGGCAGCGCCGAGGCGCCGGCCAAGCCGAGCAGCTCGTGAATCGAGAGGGGGTGCACGCCGGACTCGGAGAGATTGAAGCGCACCCGGTTTTCCCAGGTGCTCTGCCACCGTTCCAGCTCGAAGGGGACGAATTTCGGGGTCATGGCTCGTAAAGCTCGCGCAGGTCCTGAGGTTTCTCCAGCCAGTAGTCGGGCGACAAATCTTCGAGATCGGCGCGATCGAATGGTCCCCACAGCACCGCGGCGGTCTTTACGCCCCCAGCGCGCCCCGATTCCATGTCGTGGCGCGAGTCTCCCACGAAGACGGTGCGCTCACCGGGGGTCCCCAATTCGGCGATGGCTTTCAAGACGGGCTCCGGATGTGGCTTGGAGTGCGTGACGTTGTCGCAGCCGAGCACGATGTCGAACGCCTGGTCTAGTCCCGAAATCCGGAGCCCGCGCATGGCGCCATCGCGCAGCTTGCTCGTCACGAGGCCAAGTTTTTTGCCGTATTTCTTGAGCCGCCGTATCTCGTCGACGACTCCCTCATACGGCTTCACGAGAGCATCATGGTGCGTCAGGTTGTAGGTGCGGTAAGTCCGCACCATCGCCTCGATCTCTTCCTTATCCTCGGTGATCTGCCCGAACTGCGCCCACAGCGGGGTGCCGAGCCCCTTGATCCAAACGTCGTCGGGCGGCATCGGCTCGTTGCTGCGGTGCAGCGCCATGGTGTGGCGGTAGGAGCGCAGGATCAGCTCGATGGAGTCGATGATCGTGCCGTCGAGATCGAACAGGAAGGTGGTGAGAGTCACACGGGGAATCTACAGCCGTGTTGCGGACCGGGTGACGAGCTAAGCGACAACCATCAGCGCGGCAACAAGCTCAACCGTGATGGCCGAGTCTCGCGGGTCGGCGGGCGTCAGCGCGTGATGCCACGTCAGCAGGTCTTGTACGAGCAGCGGTTGTGGCCGCGACAGCAGGTCTTCCAGCAGCAGCTCCTCACCGGCCGTCATTCCCGACGCCAGACGCGAGACCAACGCATCGAGGGCGGCGAGCTGCTCGCCATCGCCGCGACGCGCGGCGCGCCGCGCGGCCGAGAGCACCCACGGAATGAGGCGCCGCGCGAAGCGGTCCCGGTCACTCGCCCGCCAGCGCGCGTCCTGAGCCGCCGCCAGTCGGGATCTGATCAGTGGGGCAGCCGCGTCAATGGCCTTTTGTACGAGCTGGCGATCGACGGCAACCGGCTCGGCAGCACCGGCTGCGGCGAGAATTCGGGTCGCGGCAGCCGGATTCGTGCGCGCCGTTTCGCCTTCGACAACGATGGCTTCAACTAGCTTCGCGATTCGGACCACGAGAACAGTGCAGGGCTGTTCTCCCACAACCGCCGCGCAGGAGCTAACCGGCGCGCTGCATGTCGATGACGCAAGCGGCGCCAGCTGATCGCACCAGTCCAGGCGGCCGTTGGTGCCGGCGACGTGCTGCGCCCCGACCTTCGTTGCGAGCCGCTCCTCGATCGCGAGTGCACGGGCCAGCGGCGGGGGCGGGAGGAATGTGACCGTCGTGATCGAAACGTGCGCCGAGCCGAGCCGGTCGATCCGGCCTACGCGTTGCGCCAGGCGCGCAGGACTCCACGGTAAGTCGTAATGCACGACGCGCTCGGCATCCTGCAGGTTGAGTCCCTCGCTCAACAGGTCGGTCGCGATCAGCACGTCGGTCTCGAGAGCCGCGACCGGCGGCGAGCCACCCTGCGCCCGAGGCGCGAAGGCGCGCAGCACCTCCTGCCGCGGCGCCTCACCCGACGCAAAGCGGCCGGCATGTCCGAACACCGCGGCGACGCGTCGATGATGCAGCCGCTGCAGCAGGTATCGCGCGGTGGGTTGAGCGTCGGTAAAGACGATCGTTTTGACGGGCCGTTCGGCGAGCAGCCGTTCCAGCGCGTCAGCCTTGGGATCGCCTGTGGACGGGCGTGCGAGCAGCCCGCGCAGTCGCGAGAGGATGCGCCGATCGCCCGCGAATGGCCCTGGACCACCTCCCCCGTGATCGAGCAACAGGGGGAACAGGACGAGCTGAATGTCTCGCGGCGTCAGCGCGCGCCCCTCGGCGGCGGCGCGAGTCGCGAGATCGAGATAGGCGTCGTAGCGTGCAAGCGCGACGTGGAAGGCGGGCAGACTCGACCCCAGCCGTCGCAACAGCATCAGTCGCAGCAGCGGAGCCGCCCCGCCGCCCGCGCGTAACTGCGCAACACCAGCGACAAGATCCGAGATCAGCGCATCCGATCCGGGACCGGCGCGCAGCGCCTCGGTTGTCGATCGTGGAAACACCATGCTCACCGGTCCGCCGTCATAACCGGTCTGGACGCGCTCGCGCGAGCGCGCGACGATGACTCGCGCCACCGCGGCGGGAGCCAGTGACCGGTCGGCTTCACGTCGCGCCGCGTTTCGCAACGAGGGAACGCCGAGCGCGGCGAAGGCATGATCCCGGAGGAACAACCGGAGCAGATGCAACAAATCCGCGACGCTATTGTGGATGGGGGTCGCAGTGATCAGCAGGACCCGGCTGCCCACGACGAGTCGTGCGAGAGCCCGGTAGCGGTTGGTATCTGGATTCCGGAATCGGTGCGCCTCATCCACGACGAAAAATGCGACGGTCGGACGGCCGGACGGCCTGACGGCCGATACACTGAGGGACTCGTGTGTGATGATTGGTGTGTCGTGTACCCCAAATCGATCCAGGAGCGTCCGCCATTGGGGCACGAGCACAGCGGGGACGACGAGCGTGAACGGCTCGCAACGCGCGAGCGCAACCGCGAGTGCCACGTACGACTTCCCCAAGCCCACTTCGTCTGCGAGCAGCGCCCCGCCGTGGCGTGCGATGATCGAGGTCAGTCGCTCGGCGGCGGGGACCTGGTGCGGCGCGAGCCACGGTGGCCATGTGTTCGGCGCCAGCGGTGTGCAGTCGAGCAGCGCCCGCGCCGCGCTGCTGACGACGTCGCGCGGCGGCGCTCCCCCCGCCCCCGCCGCCCCCGCCGGCGCGAGGGCGACGGCGAGGGGTTCCGGCACCGGAACGAGCTGCTCAGAAAGAATCCGCGGCCAGCGCGCGACGGTCGGCGGCATCGAGTTGGAAGGCGTCGGCGACGAGATCGTCCGCAGGTTCGCAGCGCTGGCCGCAGCGCGCGAGCGCCGCCCACACCGTTGACCCGCTCGCCGGCACCGGCAAGCCGCGCACGACGCGTGCGTTGAAGCGGCGGAAGCCGCCGCGCGCCGGATCGGCGACGAGGCGGGCGAGAGCGGTGAGCCAGCAGGAATTGAACAGCGCCGCCAGGGCGGCCGCGTCGGCTGTATCGCGTGTCGCGATGCCGTAGACGGTGTTGAGCGGCACCAGCTCCGGGGCCGGCACCGCCGCGGCGAGGCGACGACCGAGATCGGGCCACACCACCCGATGCGCCGCGAATCCGAGCCCCGTGCGGAACAGCTGCCACGGTGGGCCGGCTTTATAGTCCGCTCGCCGACGCAACCGTTCCTCATGCTGCGACAGCCGCGCCGTGAGCTCGTTGGGGAGTCGCGCGAGCGGCAGGCCGTCGGTTCCATGCGTCCACAGTACATAGCGGCGTGGACGGCAGCACCACGCGGCGATGTCGCGCCCGCGGATGGCTGGTCGCGTTCCCGGACATTCCCGATCGACTACGAACAGATCATCGGCGCCCGTCTTCACGCCGAGCTGCGGCGACCAGCGATCACCGACGGTGGGGAATTCGGCGCGGAGGCGACGGTTGATGCGGTCGGCGCCGGGCGTGAGAATCCAGGGACCATCGTTCTGGAGCAGGCGCTGTGGAACCGCGGGTGTCGCCGACTTTGCCCCCAAGGCAGTGTTCGTCAGCTCTGTCCCGGAGGGATCCGCCCGCGCGGCCACCAGCACCATCGGGTATACCGCCGCGCCAAACGTCTGCGCCACACGCTCGGGGAGCGGGGATGCGCGCTCGATGCGCGTGTTGTGCGCCAGCCGCCGGCGCAGCGGCTCAGCGTAGCCGCTGGTTGCGAGCTTCGCCGGAACGAGCAGCGCGACGACGCCGCCCGGTCGCGCCAGCTCGAACGCGCGCTCGGTAAACGCCACCGCGAGATCGGGCTGATGCGCGAAGCCACGAGTTGCCCCGGAATGCCAGCAGGCGTATCGCGTCGCTAGTGTTTCGCGCACGCGCGGCGATAAGCGCTCCGCGCGCACCCACGGCGGATTTCCGGTTACCAGGTCGAACCCACCCTGCAGCATCACATCCGCGAAGTGGGACTCGAACGAAAAGAAGGGAGCGCCCCCTTCCTGCCGCAGCTTGCGTTGCGCCGCCCGCAGCTCTCGCAGGCCCTGCCGCAGGCGCGCGAGCCGCAGTCGCTGTTCCAGGTTCAGTCCCCGAGTCCTGCCAAACAGGTCGCGATTCCGCGCCGCGCTGAGTAGCTCGGCGATCGCCGATTCGAGCGCGGCGCAGCCATCGTTCAGGAGCGTCCGCGCGAGTGCGGTTTCTGAGCGCCGTAACTCCGTCTGCGCCGCACGCTTTTCCCCGCCCGCGAGGAGGAAGTGCGTGCGGCGCGCAACGGCGAGCCTGTGAACCTCCGCGGTGCCTCCCCGGAAAGCGCGGCCGCCAAGTGAGGCCGCCAGCATCACGGGATCGAGGAGCGCATCGCCCTGCAGCACATGCCCATCGAGGTTCGGCAGAGGTGCTATCAGGGTCATGTCGGCACGGTCCTCCTCTGCCACCAGGGCCAGCCACAATCTCAGCTCGGTGAGGCGCACCGCCGTTGGGGTCAGATCGACGCCGAACAGCGACCGGGCGAGCACGTCGCGTTTCACAGCCAGGGTCGGGCCTTCGCCGGCGGCGCGCCGCAGTCCCACGAGCTCATCGAGCGCCCCCAGCAGAAAGGCGCCTGATCCCGCCGCCGGATCGAGAACGGTGAGCCCACGCAGGTCGGGAGCGGGACGCGGAGCAATGCCGTCGTGCACCCACAATGCAGCGGCCGTTGGGGCAACACCGAGTCGATGGGTGAGAGCGGCTTCGAGCCCGGCCCGCACCATCTCGCGCACCAGAGACGCGGGCGTGTAGTAGGTGCCGCTCGCGCGACGCTCGTCGGGATCCATCACGCCTTCAAACACGCGGCCGAGCATGTCGGGAGCGATGAACTCGCCCGTGTCGTGCTCGCGGACGGAGAAGTGGAATCGCTCGAACAAGTCATCGAACGCGTCACGCCAATCGCTGTTGCCCCAGACGGCCGGGCCGTGCTGCCGCTCCAGCACCGACGGCTCGAACAGGCCGCCATTGAGGAATGGGATCGTGCCCAACGCGCGCGCCGCTGCGCCGCGCTCCGCCGGCGGCCGATTCAACGCGCCAAAACAGAGCGCGTGGAGGAAGGAGCGATGAAAATGGCGCCGGGCAGCAAGCGCCCGATCGAGTAAGCGGGCCACATATCGCGTGTCGCCGTTCAACCAACCCTTCGACTGGATGAAATAGAGGAACAGCACGCGCGTGAGTGCCGTGAGCGCGAGCGCGTGACGATCTACGCGCGAGCGCGGGGCGGGTAACCGGTCGGTCAACCGATCCAGCGTACGACGGAAGGCGCGGAAGAAGCGTGGCGTGACGCCTTCACTCGCCAGCACCTCACCGATCCGTAACGAGAGCGCCAGCGCCGATTCTCCCTTCGCCGGGGCGAGCCGTTCGAGCGTTGCCAGCGCCGAGCCGCTGGGATTGCCAAGGGAGATCGTGGCCATGCGGAGTCCCACCGGGCCCGCCGCGCAGACGAGCCGTGGTGGCTGACCGCCGAGCGCACACGCCAGGCCGCGCTCCGCGCCAGCGGACAGTCGCCGTGCCGCGGCGCGCGCTGCCTCCTCGGGTGTGGAGGCCGCGAGCGCAAAGACTCGAAACGCGCCGTGTCGCGCGATCAGCGCGGCTCGATCGACGTTCGTCGTCTCGCCCAGCCACGCGCGCACCGGCACGGGCTCCCAGGCGGCTTCGTAGCCCAGCGCGCCGAACAGCTCGCGGAGACCCTCGATCTGTGTCGTGCGGGCGAGAATGTCCCGCAACACGCCAAACCCCTCGTTCTAGGAGGGGTCAAGATGAGGCTGGATGGCTACGGATTAGGTACCGAACGACGGCGAGGTGGTGCGATTTTACGTGCGGCGTGGCGCGTGCGGCGTATGACCCTTACGAGTCAACGCCGCACGCCGCACGCAATCACGTGCCTTTCTTGAGCCGTATCTCCCCATTCACCGTGCTCAGATTCAACGACCGCCCACCCGCGCCGATCGTGCCCCGCAGGCGCCGCGGCCCGAATCGGCCGGTAACCATGAGTGGATAATCCGATTCGATCTCGCCGTTGACCGTCTTGGCCTGGACGTCGGTGTCGAGCTTCGGCGGCAACGTGAGCGTGATACCGCCGTTCACGGTGCTGAACTCGAGCACGTTCGTCCAATTGGCGCGGCCCATCTCCGCCGTTACCGAGCCGTTCACCGTGGACGCCTCGGCGAGGCCGGTCGTGCTCACGCGCACGCTGCCGTTCACGCTGCTGGCCCGCACGTCGCCTTTCAGCCCCTCCGCGGACATCTGGCCGTTCACCGTCTGGCCGTTGAACTCGATGCCGGCGGGGACTTGCACCTCGAAGTCGACCGTCACGTCATTGTTTTCGGTGCTGGAGCTCCAGTGGTCACCGGGCTCGCAGATGTTCTCGTGGCGAGCGCGCGAAGGCGTGGGGTAGACGGCACAGATCGTCACGCCCTCGTCCGATTCCACGACTTCGATCTTCACGTCGTCGGGATCGGAGCGGCGTGCTTGCTTCCGCGCGTGCACGACCGCCTCGGCGCCGCTGGCCAGCACCGCGCGCACGTCGCCGTTCACACCTTTTACTTCCAGCCGCTTACCGGCCGCAAGCCGGCCATGCCAGTTGAAATCCTGCGCAGTCGCGCTGGTGAGTGCGCCGAGGGACAGCGCGCTGGCGATCAAGACGGTTCGCATCGAATCTCCCCGGTTAGTGCGTTGTCGAACGCTGCCACTTGTAGGTGTCCGCGTATGTCCGACTGTAGGCCCTCGCGTATTGGCGCGCGTATCTGGGGGCGTACTGCGCGGCATATCGCGCCGCGTACTTGGGTGCGTATGCTGCTGCGTATCGCGCTGCGTACGCGGTGACGCTGCCAAAGTCGAGGTGCAAGCTGGAATCGGAATCGCGGCCGTTCTCGTTTTCGTTCTCGTCGTGTTTGTGCTTGCGATCGATCCGATCCCGCAGCTCCTGGGGACGGCGCAGGTTGATGTCCCCCTGGAACGACTCCAGCTCCATACGCGCGCTGCCCGAGCCGATCTTGAACGTCTTCCGATGCCTCCCCGTCGTGCTCGTGAGCGGGAGCGTAAAGCTCGCATCGATCTCGCCGTTCGCCGTCGCCGTGGTCACCGTGACGTTGGCACGCTCCGGGATGGAGACAGAGATCTCCCCGTTGTGCGACGCGAAGCTGTACGACCCGCCGTCCGTGACGGTTCCCTCGTAGACTACGTCGCCGTTGATCGTGCCGGCATCGACGCTCGCCGACTGGATTCCGGTGAGCGTGATCTCGCCGTTCGTGGTTTCGACTTTGATCTCGCCGCTGACGTTCGTCAGCTCGATGTTTTCGTTGACGGAGTTCACCTCGATACGGCCCGACGCGTCCGCGAGTGTCACGCTGCCCTGGATCGAGTGCAGCGTGATGTTGCCTTTCCCACCGCGCACGTTGACTTCGCCGTTCACGGTTTCGGCGCTGATCGGTCCCTGCATCCCGTCGACCGTGATGTCCGCGTAGGTCCCGCTGAGACTGATGCCCATCGATTGCGGCACGGAGATGTCGAAGTCCATGACCGATGGCGCGCCTTCGCGACTGCTCGCCTTGACGACCACCGTGTTCCCGACCAGCGAGACTTCAACCCGTCCGCGGCGGCCGGTCTCCGCGTGCACTTTCACGCGATTCTCGCTCCACCCGTGGACGGTGATCCCGCCCCCGAAGTTGTTGACCGAAAGGCTGGCGCCGGCCGGCACGGCGATCGTCGTATCGGTTTGCCTCTGCGGTGCCAGCGTGACCAGCATCGCGGCGGCCAGCATTGCAACCATGTCTGTCTCCTCCTAGGACCGGGCTGCAGCCATGTCGTTGACACGCCGCAGCAATTCCACCTTGCGCCGCATCGTGTTGGCGAGATGGAGGTTCAGGTACGCGTTGCCGGGGTCGCTGCGCAGCGCCATGCGCGCTTCGGCGATCGCCCGATCGATGACGGCGAGATTCTTGCGCACGATCCGCACGGTCGCGGTGTCGAGCCGCTTCTCATTCTGTATCAGCTCGGCCTGCAGATCGGCAATCGCCCCATCGGTGCTGCTCGTCCAATTGGCCACCGGTGTGATCGTCGGTCGCGGCCTGGTCACCGCGGTGTTGACCGGCTGCTGGCGCGTGGCGAGCCACATGCCGCCCGCCGAGAGCAGGACCAGGGCGATGCTCGCCGCGAGCAACTGCCCGACGGTCAAACTGAAACGGCGGCGGACGAGGCGGTCACGTCGTGGCGGTGCGTGCTCCCGGCGAATCTCGCGAGCGATCCCCGTCCACAGGTCGGTTGCCGGCGGCGTGTCCGCGAGAGACTTCGCGCGCGCGACCACCTGGCGCAGCTCACCGAGCGTCGCGTAGCACCGGCCGCAGGTCGCGAGGTGCGCCTCGAGTGCGGCCTGCTCGGTGCTGTCGAGCTCGCCGTCGATGTATTCCGAAAGCCGGTTCGTCCACTGATCGTTCATCGTTCCAAGTGCCTCCGCAGCGCCATCCGCGCATGATGCAGCTGCGATTTCGATGTGCCTGGCACAACGCCAAGCATGCGCGCGATTTCTTCGTGGCGATACCCCTCTACGTCGTGCAATACGAACACCTGCCGTGCTCCGTCGGGAAGGCTGGCCAGCGCTTCCTCGAAATCCATCGACAGCTCCGGCGTCTCCGAGCGTCCCGTTACCTTTTCG
>Ga0209378_1002588_pt1 | contig 12435 bp, 13 predicted proteins | sample GraSoiAngelo_156_FD_186170 | JGI IMG/M metagenome (GOLD analysis project Ga0209378, IMG submission 186170) | Grasslands soil microbial communities from the Angelo Coastal Reserve, California, USA - 14_1009_13_40cm (SPAdes) (version 2) | ecosystem: Environmental > Terrestrial > Soil > Grasslands ... | reverse complement strand
CACGCCTAAGAAATTCTCCAGCAAACGTTTACCGTGCTCCGTCCCGATGGACTCGGGATGGAATTGCACGCCATAAATCGGGTGGCTGCGGTGCTTCATGGCCATGATCTCGGCGTCCTTGGGGCGGTCGGCGCTCCAGGCGGTGATGACGAGATCTTTGGGCAGGGAGGCCGGCTCTACGACGAGCGAGTGGTAGCGCATGCCGGTGAGCGGGCTCGGTATACCCTCGAACAGCTCGTCTTTCTCGTGGATCACCTGGCACGTCTTGCCGTGCATCAGCCGGTCGGCGCGCACCACCCGGCCGCCGAACGCCTCGCCGATCGCCTGGTGGCCGAGGCAGACGCCCAGGATCGGGATCTTCCCCGCCAGGGCCTGCACCAGGGGCACGAGGATGCCGGCGTCGCGCGGCGTGCATGGTCCCGGGGAGAGCACCGCGGCGCGCGGCTTCAGGGCCAGGACCTCTGCGACCGTGAGCGCATCGTTGCGGTACACGACGGGCTCCTGGCCCAGCTCGCCGAACAGCTGGACGAGGTTGAATCGTAGTTGTCGAGAATGAAGAGCACAGGGGCTTGGCCGATCAGCTCAGGAAGCGCTCGGCGAGCTGCTGCAGCCGCTCGTCGCCCGCGGCGCGCGCCCGATCGAGAATCCGGCGGACGTGCTCGCGCAGCCGGGGCTCGCCCCAATAGTATCCGGTGGCTTGCTCGGCGCTCGCCGTCTCGCCCGCGCGGGCGGCCTCGAGCAGCGCGTCCGCCGCGGCCCGATCGTAGTCCGCATGGCCCTTCGGCGGCAGCCCATAGTTGCGCCGCGGCGCCTCGTTGCCCGCATCCTCTTTGGTGAACGCTCGCGACACGTTACTTCTCCCCTCACGCCCGCGGATGATACTGCCGGTGCACGCTGCGCAGGTAGTCCCGGTCCACGTGGGTGTAGAGCTGTGTGGTCGCCAAGTCGGCGTGCCCCAGCATCTCCTGGACCGCCCGCAGGTCCGCTCCGCCCTCGAGCAGATGCGTGGCGAAGCTGTGGCGCAGCGTGTGCGGGGTGACGCGCTTGGTGAGCCCAGCCACCTTCGCGGCGCGCTTGATGATCGCCCACGCGCCGACGCGCGACAGCGGCGTGCCGCGCGCGTTGAGGAACAGGATGCCGCCTCCCTTGCCCTTGTCGAAGCGCGGCCGGATCTCGCGAGCGTACAGCGCCACCGCGCCCAGGGCGCGGCGCCCCACCGGAACGATGCGCTCCTTCGCGCCTTTGCCGAAGATCCGCACCAGCCCGTCTTCGTACAACAGATCCTGAGGCTTCACTCCGATCACCTCGGAAACGCGCGCCCCGGTCGCGTAGGCGAACTCGAGCAACGCCCGGTCCCGCATGGCGAGCGGCTCGTCGGTGTTCGGGGCCGCGAGCAGTCTGCCGACTTCGGGGACCGTCAGCACCGTAGGCAGCGTGCGCCACTGCTTGGGCGATTCGAGGCGCTCGCTCGGGTCTCGCGTCGCGTGCCCTTCGCCGACCAGGAAGCGGTAGTACGTGCGGATCGCCGAGATTTGGCGACGGATCGTGGCCGGGGCGAGGCCCAGGTCCTTGAGGTCGTATACGAACTCGCGCAGCTGTGCCGCGGTAATGGCATCGGGGCGGCCTGCGCCTTTGGTACTCGCGTGGGCGATGAGGCGCGCGACGTCGCGCAGATAGTTGCCCACCGTGTTGGCGCTGTTTCCGGCCTCGAGGGCGAGGTAATCTCGAAACTGCGCCACGTGAAAGACGCGATCGCGATCATCCACGGTCACAGCCAGCGCCGTACCCGCGTCGTATAGGTCCGATAGACGTCACCGAACTTGCGCTCGAGGTACGCCTCTTCGCGCGCGATGACCCGCCGCCGGATCACGACGAGCACCACGGGTAACAGCAAGAGGGGCCACAGCGAGTTGACGAGCAAGGTGACGCCGGCGTAGAGCGCCGCGAGCCCGACGTACATCGGGTTGCGCGTGAAGCGGTAGGGCCCCTGCACCACGAGCGCCGTGGTGGGTTGGATGGGAACCGGGCTCGTGCCGGCGCGGCGAAACAGCGCGATGGCGCTCGCGGCGAGCGCAACGCCCGCACCCGCGAGGGCCCAGCCGAGCAGTGTCCGGACCCCGCCCAGGCCTAGCGGGACGGGCTTCAGCCGATCCAGCCCGTACCCTAGCCCGAACCCCAGCGCGTACACGAGAGGCGGCGGCACCGCCACGCCTGCATTGTCCGTCGAATCATCCGCCATGATGCGATTCTAATGCCTCGAGCGGCGCCAAATCCATAGCCCGGGCGACGTGCCCTACGTCGTTTCCACTCGTACATTGTCAGCTCTCGTAACCTCCTGGCGTCCATGCATCCGTTGCTGATCCTGTTGGTGGGAATGGCTACGATTCTGGTGGGGATCGTCGGGCTGCGCCTGAACGCGTTCCTGGCGCTGATCACCGCCGCGATCGTGGTCAGCCTGCTTGCCCCCGGTGAGCCCGCGGTGCGGATCGGTCGCGTAGCGGAGGGCTTCGGCCGCACGGCGGGCACCGTCGGGGTCGTCATCGCGCTGGCGGCGATCGCCGGTCAAGCGATGATGAACAGCGGGGCGGCGGACCGGATCGTCAGGGCATTCCTCGCCTTGCTGGGAGTCGAGCGAGGCGCGACGGCCCTGTGCGCCACGGGCTACGTGCTGTCGATTCCGGTGTTCTTCGACACGGTTTTCTATCTGCTCGTCCCCCTGGCCCGCTCGATGTACGGGCGTACCAACCGCAACTATCTCAAGTACCTCCTGGCGATTGCGGCGGGCGCGGGGGCGACGCACACGCTGGTCCCGCCCACCCCCGGGCCGCTGGCGATCGCCGGCACGCTGGGAGTCGACCTCGGAACCATGGTCCTGGTCGGCATCGTCGTGGCGCTGCCGGCCGCAGCGGTCGGGCTGCTGTTCGCGGGCTGGGTGGACCGCCGCATGCCGGTGGTGCCGCGAGCCCCCGCCGCCGCCGTCGCCGCCGACGCAGCGGCTCCGCAGTCACTGCCCGGTCTCGTTCCCTCACTCCTCCCCATCGTCCTGCCCGTACTGTTCATTTCGTCGCACACGGTGGTCGTCTCCATGACGGCACGACCGGGAGCGCACGTGGCCCTCTGGTCGGCTCTGGCGCCCTACACGGCGATCGTCGGGAACCCCAATCTCGCGCTGCTCGTAGCCGCCGGCGTAGCCATGTGGCTGTACGCGCGGCACCGCAGCGTGACCCGGGCCGACTTGACGGAGATGGTGGACACATCCTTGATGGGCGCCGGGTTCATCATCCTGATCATTGCGGCGAGCGGGGCGTTCGGCATCGCGCTGCAGGCCACCGGGATCGGGCCCGTGATCGAGCGGGCCTTCGTTGGGAAGGCGTCAGGCACGGGCTCCGGCATGATCTTTCTGTTCCTCGGGTTCGGCGTCGCGAGCCTGATAAAGATCGCCCAAGGCTCGAGTACCGTCGCGATGATCACCGCTGCGGCGATGCTCGCGGCAATGCTGCCGGCGAACGGTGGCCGTCTTCCCTTTCACACCGTATACGTCGCGACTGCGATTGCCAGCGGGTCGCTCGTCGGGACGTGGATGAACGACAGCGGGTTCTGGCTGTTTTCGAAGATGGGTGGCGTCACGGAGATGGAGACGCTCAAGTCGTGGACTCCCGTGCTCGCCATCGTCGGCGTCACAGCCATGGTGACGACGGTCGCGCTCGCGCTGCTGGTGCCGCTGCGGTAGCACCATTCCAACTTGACGGGACTAAGGGCCGACTCTCCCGTCACCCCGGGCTTGCGCCCGGGGTCAGGAGAGGCTTCGACGAGAAGGCTGGAACGGCACTGGCCGTTGCCGCGTGAGGCGGATCCCAGTCTCCCAGTCGAGGATTCACACTCTCTGCAACGAGATGGTACTACTGGGCAAGACCTCAGGAGCTATTATGCGGGACGATATGGGATCTTTCCGCGTAGACGTCGAGATCGAGAACCCCGCCCGCCCGGGCGAGCGGCGCGCCCTCAAGTCGGTGCTGGTGGACACCGGCGCGGAATTGTCGTGGGTGCCGGCCGAGGTGCTTGAGTCCCTGGGTATCGAGCGGTACAACACGTGGCGCTTCCGGCAGGCCGACGGGACGATCCTCGAGCGCCGGACCGGTGCCGCGTTCATCCACGTGGCCGGCAAGCGAACCAGCGACGACGTCGTGTTCGGAGAGCCCGGCGACCTCGTTTTGCTCGGCTCACGCACCCTGGAAGGACTCAACTTCCGGATCGAGCCCGTCACCAAGCGGCTGGTGGACGCCGGCCCCGCGCCCGCCGCGGTCGCGGCGTAAGGCGGCACGCCCTAAAGGACGTTGGTTTAGCCCGTGCAATCACCGCTGGCGATTCGCCGCTGATGGCCGCACGTTGAGAGCATGCGACATGCTGCGGGAGGAGCCGAGCGGCAACCTGTTCGGCCTGACGCAGAATGTGGGCATGGGCTGGAGCCCCGCGTCGTTGGGCGGCCCGCAGTACGTCATCGTCAGCACCCACGGCGGCCTGCGGGGCGAGGACGGCAGTCCGGTGGCGCTGGGATACCACACCGGGCACTGGGAGATCGGGCTGCTGGTGCGGGCGGCAGCCGAGACCCTGCGCGCGGCCGGGGCGATCCCCTTCGCCGCGTACTGTAGCGACCCCTGTGACGGCCGTACCCAGGGCACCACGGGGATGTTCGACAGCCTGCCCTATCGCAACGACGCGGCCGTCGTGATGCGCCGGCTGATCCGCTCGCTCCCCACCGCGTCGGGCGTGATGGGTGTCGCCACGTGCGACAAGGGCCTGCCCGCGACGATGCTGGCGCTCGCCGGGTGCGGGGAGCTCCCCGGTGTGATCATCCCCGGCGGCGTCACCCTGCCGGCGGTCGGAAGCGAGGACGCAGGGACGGTGCAGAGCCTGGGCGCGCGCTTCGCCCAAGACCTCGTGAGCCTAGACTACGCCGCCACCATGGGCTGCCGCGCCTGCGGCTCGGCCGGCGGGGGCTGCCAGTTCTTGGGGACCGCGGCGACGTCGCAGGTCGTGGCGGAGGCGCTTGGCCTGGCGCTGCCACACAGCGCGCTGGCGCCGTCCGGTGAGCCGGTGTGGCTCGAGCTCGGAGCCCGCACGGCCCTCGCCCTGGTGCGGCTGGACGCGCTCGGGATTCCGATCAAACGGATCCTGACCCAGCACGCGCTCGAGAACGCGATGCTCGTGCATGCGGCGTTCGGGGGGTCGACCAACCTGCTGCTGCACATTCCGGCGATCGCCCATGCGGCGGGGCTGAGGCCGCCCACGCTGGACGACTGGATCCGGGTGAATCGGGCTACGCCCCGTCTGGTCGATGCCCTGCCGAACGGCCCGCGCGGACATCCCACGGTCCAGGTTTTCATGGCCGGGGGTGTTCCCGAAGTGATGCTGCACTTGCGACGCATGGGGCTGCTGCACGGCGACGTGCTCACGGCGACGGGGGACACGCTCGATGCGACGCTCGACTGGTGGACAACGAGCGACCGGCGGCGCGAGGCGCGGGCGCGGCTCGCCGCCGCCACGGCGGTCGCTCCCGACGACGTCATCATGGGTCCCGACGCTGCGCGCGCCGCGGGTCTGACCAGCACCGTCGTCTTCCCGGTCGGGAACCTGGCACCGGAGGGGGCGGTGATCAAAGCCACCGCGCTCGATCCCTCCATCGTGGGAGACGATCAGGTCTACCGCCACCGCGGGCCGGCGCGCGTGTTCGTGGACGAGCGGGACGCGATCCGGGCCGTGAAAGGAGCGACCGAGCGGCCGATCCGACCGGGGGACGTGATCGTGTTGATCGGCACGGGGCCATCGGGCACGGGGATGCAGGAGACCGCGCAGATCACCACTGCACTCCGCTATCTCCCCTGGGGGAAGCACGTCGCGCTCCTCACCGACGGCCGTTTCTCCGGGTTCTCGAGCGGCGCGTGCGTGGGCCACATCGGACCGGAGGCACTGCACGGCGGCCCGATCGGGCGGGTGCGCGACGACGACCTGATCGAGATCGTGATCGACCGCGGCACGCTCACCGGTTCGGTCGACCTCGTGGGAGCGGCCGGGCAGCCGCTCGCTCCGGCGGCGTGCGCCGCGCTGCTCGAGCAACGCGAGGCCCACCCCGGGCTTGCGCCTCACCCTGCCCTGCCCGCGGACGCCTGTGGGCGGCGCTGCAGCGGGCGAGCGGCGGCACCTGGGCCGGCTGCGTGTACGACGTCGATCGCATCGTGGCGGCGCTCGAGGCCGGTCTCAACCTCACCAAGGAGGTGAAGTGATCTCGCTGCTACTGGTGCTGGCACAGGCAGCCGGCGCGGTCCAGGGCGATGCTTCGATCGTGGCGCCGGGCGCCAAGCTGGAGCGACTGTTCGGCGACGGGTTTTTCACGGAGGGCCCCGCGCAGGCGCCCGACGGCTCGGTGTATTTCTCGGACATCACCTTCGTCCAGGCATCGGGCTATCAGGCGGGGCACATCTGGCGCTGGGATCCGCGGACCGGGACCACTACCGTATTCCGCTCGCCGAGCGGGATGTCCAACGGGATCGTGTTCGACGAGCAAGACCGCATGGTCGTCGCGGAGGGGGCAGGGTTCGGCGGCCGCCGCATCACCCGGACCGACATGAAGACCGGCAAGAGTTGGATCATCGCCGGACTCTACAACGGCCGACCGTTCAATTCTCCGAATGATCTGGTGATCGATGCGCGCGGACGCATCTACTTCACCGATCCGCGCTACTCGGGGCACGAGCCGATCGAGCAGCCGTTGCAAGGGGTGTACCGTATCGATCCGGACGGGCGCGTCTCGCTGGTGGCGGCAAACGCCGGCAAGCCAAACGGGATCGCCGTGTCTCCCGATCAGGCCACGCTGTACGTCGCCTCAATCGATAACGGATCGTTCGACGAGAATCTGCCCCCGGAGACGCCGACCGCGCCCGGACGCATGGCGCTGCTGGCGTACGATCTGGCCGGGGACGGCTCGGCCAAGTTCCGCCGCACCGTGGTGGATTTCTCGCCCGGCGTCGGGCCCGATGGGATCAGCGTGGACCGGGACGGCAACATCTATTGCGCCATTCCGGGTCGCGACCGACCGGGCATCCACGTCTACTCTCTGGCCGGGAAGGAGCTGGCCTATATCCCGACGCCGGAGACGCCGACGAATGTGAGGTTCGGCCGCGGGGCGGATAAGCAGACGTTGTTCATTACGGCGGGCAAGAGTCTCTTTAGGATTCGCGTGGAGCGCACCGGGTACCATCCGGGCTTCTAACGCTTCAGGCGGCGCCAGACCCATAGCCCGACGCCCAGCACCGCGGCGAGCGCGACGACGGCCAGCGCACCGTTCACCCGCGCGACCACCCGCAACACGGCGTCCAAGTTCGTGCCCAGCGCCGTCACGAGGTACGTGAGGAGCCCGTACCACAACGCCGACGCGAGGGCCAACGGGACGAGTGCCCGCACCGGCGGGACGCCGGCGATCCCCGCGAACGGCATCACGACGCCGCGCCACACCGGCAGCAGCCGGCTCAAGAAGATCCCGTACGTTCCGTGGCGATGATACTCTCGCTCGATGTGCCCCATCGTGCGCTCGGAGAGCAGGCGCCGTCCGAGCGTCCCCTGGAAAAATGGCCGGCCGAACCGGTGCGAGGCGAAATAGACGGCCGCCCCGGAGCCGACGTTGGCGGTCCACGTGAGCCCAAATACGGCCCACGGATCGAGCGTCCCCCGCCCCGCCAGGAACGCGCCGAGTGCGACGGCCGTGTCGGCGGGAACGGGCGGGAAAAGATTCTCGAGGGCGGCGAAGGTGGCGATCAGCGCGTACAGCGGGCCCGGCGGGAGGGCTTCGAGCGAGTGGACGAGATCGCTCACTCCAACACCGCCACGGCGATGACCGCGATCCCCTCGGCCCGCCCGATCCACCCCATCCCCTCGTTGGTCTTCCCCTTCACCGAGATGGCGTCCGAGGACACGGACAGTGCTCCGGCCAGCCGCTCGCGCATGTGCGTCACGTGGGGCCCGATCTTTGGCAGCTCGGCGATCACGGTGACGTCGGCCTGAACGAGTCGGTGGCCGGCGGCGACGGCCCTGCCGTGCGCGTCCTTCAGGAGCTCGAGCGAGTTCGCGTTGCGCCAGCGGGGATCGGTATCGGGGAACAGCGTGCCGATGTCCCCCAGCCCGGCCGCGCCCAAGATGGCGTCGGTGAGGGCGTGCGCGACCGCGTCGGCATCGGAGTGGCCGGCGAGCCCCAGCGGGTGCGCGATCTCGACGCCGCCGAGGATCAGCTTGCGACCCGCGGCGAAGCGGTGCGAGTCGTACCCGATCCCGACGCGCATGCCTGTTCGTCTCCTGTAGTGTGGCGCCGACGCAACAGTGGTTTTTCCACGGGTCCACAAATCAACGTGCACAATGTGCATAGTGCACAAACTGCACATCACACCTGCAGGATGCGGATTGCGAGTAAGGCCGCGTTCTTCGCGTTGTCGATCCCAACGGTCGCCACGGGCACGCCGCTCGGGACCTGCGCCGTGGCGAGCAGCGCGTCGAGCCCGTTCAAGGGCCCCGCGGCGAACGGCACGCCGATCACCGGCAGGTCTGTGAGCGACGCCGCGAATCCCGGGAGCGCTGCGGACAACCCCGCGCCGGCGATGATCACCTTGAATCCCTGACCTCTGGCCCCCGACACCAGCCTGGTCGTCTGCTCCGGTTGGCGATGCGCCGAGGATACGTGGAATTCGTACGAAACGCCCGCCTTGCTCAACACGTCGAAGGCGGGCTCGATCCTGGGCTTGTCGCTCTCGGAGCCGACGAGAATGAGCACGTCGGGCATCAGGCGGCTTCGTCGATGACGCTGTAGTCCTGACGGCGCCGGCGCGGCACGTAGCCCGCGTCGGCGATCAGCCGCTGCATCTCCGGCAGCGTCATGCGCCACGTCGTGCCTGCCGCCGAGACGACATTTTCTTCCATCATGAGCGAGCCGAAGTCGTTCGCGCCGAACCGCAGCGCGACCTGCCCGATCTTCGGGCCCATCGTGACCCACGAGGCTTGAATGTTCGGGACGTTGTCGAGCACGATGCGCGCGATCGCCTGGGTGCGCAGGTAGGTGACCGCATCGGTTTTGGCGAGGCGCTCGAGCTCGGTGTGCTCGGGCTGCAGCGGCCAACAAATGAATGCCGTGAACCCGGCGGTGCGCCCCTGGACCTCGCGCACGCGGAACAAGTGCTCGATGCGGTCGGCCGCGGTCTCGCCCAGACCGTACATCATCGTGACCGACGTCTTCAGTCCCAGCCGGTGTGCCGTCTCCATCACCTCGAGCCAGCGGTCGGCCCCGGCCTTTTTCTTCGCCACGCGGTCGCGGACCTCCTGCACCAGGATCTCGCCGCCGCCGCCGGGAACCGAGTCGAGGCCAGCCGCGACCAGCTCGCGGATCACCGCTTCGAGCGTCATCCCGAACCGCCCGGCGAAGAAGTCGATCTCGGAAGGCGAGAAACCGTGAATGTGGATCGGGTGGTGCCGCTTGATGTAGCGCAACAGATCCAGGTACCACGCGAACGGGATGTAGGGGTTGTGGCCGCCCTGGATCAGAATCTGCACACCGCCCAGCGCGCGCAGCTCGTCGATCTTCCTGCCGATCTGCTCGAAGGAGAGCACGTAGCCCTCGGCGTGCTTGGGGCGGCGGTAGAACGCGCAGAACTTGCAGTCGGCGACGCAGACGTTGGTGTAGTTGATGTTGCGGTCGATGATGTAGGTGACGGCGTTCTCGGGGTGGAGGCGCCACCGTGCCTGATCGGCGAGCGTACCCAGCTCGAGCAGCGTGGCGCGCTCGTACAGCTCCAGCGCCGCGCGGAATTCGGCGGAGGTGCGGTCGATCACGCTCAGGCCACCTGCAGAAAGCGGAGCGACCCGTCGGGGACGAGCCCGCGGGCGGCCAGCCGGCGGAAGAAGTCCGTCAGGCCCGCGAGATGCTTGTAGCTCAGGGCATAGTCGAGGCCGGTGAAATACTCGAGGCAGGTTACGCGAGGCACGTGGCAGGCACGCGCGGCCGCGGCGGCCAGCAGGTCCAGATGCCCGAGTCCCCAGTCCCGCGATGCCAGCAAGGCGCGATGGATCTCCTGCACGGCGTCGCGCGCCGCTTCGCGCCGTGCCGCCCATACGGCAAACACGAACGGCAGCCCGGTCCAGCGCTTCCACTCCTCGCCCAGGTCGTAGCGGTGCGCGTAGGCATGCCGCGCAGCCAGGAGCAGTGCGGGATCCCCGATCACCAGCACGGCCTCGTGCGGCAGCCCGGCGAGGCCGTCCAAGTCCGCCGCCTCGGCCCGCACTTGCGCGAACCGCGGCTGCACGTGCCAGACGTCCGTGCACAACAGCTCCAACAGATGCACCGACGTGCGCGACGACGCGGTCAGCAGCACGGGCGCGCGGTCGAGCTCGACCGCCGGGCGGCGCGAGAACAGGGCGACGCTGCGCACCGGCCCGTCGCACGAGATCGCCAGGTCCGGCAGCAGGACGTAATCGCGGGCGTTGCGGGCGTATTCGACCGCGCTCACGACGCTCACGTCCAGCTCGGCGGCGGCGAGCAGCTCGTTGAGCTCGGAGGGCGTGCCGGTCACGAGATCGGCCGACAGCGGGACCACGCCCCGGTCGATGGCGCCGTACACCGGGTAGCAGTTGATGTAGCCGATGCGCCCGACTCTCACATCAGGTCTCCGTCATCCCCGGGCTTGCGCCCGGGGTCGGTGGGGATCCCCTCACTCCGCGCTCTCGATCCCTTGCGCCACCGGCAGGGTGCGCTGGCCCCGGGCGCGAGCCCGGGGACGATGGGAGATCTGGAAGGTAGGCCCTTCGGGACCCTGGGGTCTGACCCCGGGAACCCCGGGCTTGCGCCCGGGGTCAGTGGGTTCCCAGTCCTCGAAGGTGCGGACCGTGCGGTACAACGAGTCGCGCTCGGCCGGCTCCTTCCCCGCTCCGCGAATCAGCGCGACGACCTGATCATAGCCGAGCCACATCGGCGTGCCCGCACCGGCTTCGTGGTACACCCGCTCGAACACCACCGTCCCCTCGAGATCATCACACCCGAAGGTCAGTGCGACCTGGGAGATGAACGGCGTCACCATGGGCCAATGGGTTTTGACGTGCGGGATGTTATCGAGCACGAGCCGCCCCACGGCGATGTTCTTCAAGTCGTCGAAGCCGGTCGTGGCGGTGCCGGTCCGCCCCAGTGCCTCGCCCAGCTCGTTATGGTCCGGATGATACGCGAGCGGGATATAGGTGAGGAACCCGGCGGTCTCGTCCTGGAGGGCCCGCAGCGCCAACAGGTGGTCGACGCGGTCGGCCATCGTCTCGACGTGGCCGTACAGCATGGTGCAGTTGGACGGTATGCCCAACTGGTGCGCCTCGCGGTGCACGGCGAGCCACTCCTCCCCGGACAGCTTCTTGTCGGCGATGGTGGCGCGCGCCGCGGGACTGAACACCTCGGCCCCGCCCCCCGGGAGGCTGGTGACGCCGGCGTCCCGCATCGCGCGCAGCACGTCGCGCACGCTCAGGCGCTCGAGGCGCGCGAGGTGCGCGATCTCGACCGCCGTGAGCGCCTTGATGTGGACGCCGGGGTGCCGCTCTCTCAGGCCGCGGAACAGGTTCAGGTAATACGCCAGCCCCAGCTTCGGGTGCAGCCCGCCCACGATGTGGAATTCGCGGGTCGGGTTGTCGCGCGCGGCGTCCGCTTCGGCGAAGACCTCCTCGAGGGTCCGCGTGTACGCCCCCGCTTCCTGCGGCATGCGCGCGAACGAGCAGAAGACGCAGGTGTTGCGCAGCACGCAGACGTTGGTGGGGTTCAAGTGCTGGTTCGCCGCGAAGTACACGCGGTCGCCGTTGCGCCGGCGGTTGGCGAGGTCGGCGAGCCGGCCGATGGTGAGCAGATCCGGTGAGTTGAAGAGGACGAGCGCGTCGTCGCGGGTCAGCCGCTCGCTGCGCGCGACCTTCTCGGCGATGGGCTGAAGAGCGGGATCGCCCTTCACGCGGCCCGCTTAATCGCGAGCGTCACATTGTGCCCGCCGAACCCGAAAGAGTTCGAGAGCGCGACGTCGACGTGCCGTTTCACGGCCCGGTTCGGCGCCGAGTCCAAGTCGCAGGCCGGGTCGGGGGTGAACTGGTTGATCGTGGGGGGAATCATCCCGGTCTGGACCACGAGCGCGCAGACCGCCGCCTCGAGCGCGCCGGCGGCACCCAGCAGGTGGCCGGTCATCGACTTGGTCGAGCCGAACACGAGTTTGCGGGCCTGGGGACCGAACACGCTCTTCACCGCCGCCGTTTCCGCGGCGTCGCCGTGGGGCGTCGAGGTCCCGTGCGCGTTGATGTAGCCGATCTGATCGGGTGGCACGCCCCCATCGCGCATCGCCAACTGCATGGCGTCCCGTGCGCCGGCGCCATCAGGCGCGGGGGCGG
>Ga0209378_1002587_pt1 | contig 12436 bp, 9 predicted proteins | sample GraSoiAngelo_156_FD_186170 | JGI IMG/M metagenome (GOLD analysis project Ga0209378, IMG submission 186170) | Grasslands soil microbial communities from the Angelo Coastal Reserve, California, USA - 14_1009_13_40cm (SPAdes) (version 2) | ecosystem: Environmental > Terrestrial > Soil > Grasslands ... | reverse complement strand
CTGCTGCGACGGCTGGTGGGTGAACAGGCGCGGGCCGACCTGCATCATTGGAAGCTGCGTCGCCTGTTGCGGCACGCCGGGTTCCGCGTGCGTCGGACCTTTGGAATCGGCCTGTGGATCTATCGCGCGCGGTTGCAGGGTCCCGACGTGCTGAACGCTCGCTGGGCCGACGCGCTGGAGCTGTTGTCGAGGATTCCGTTGCTGCGGAGTTTCTGCCCGGACGCCGTTATCCTCGCGCAGCGAAGCTGAACGGCCCTCCCACGGTCGCGCTGTCCTCGGGGCGATAAGGACGCAGCAGCGCGGCGGCAACGTCGCGGGCCACCACGGCGGCGCCCGCCGGCGTGTAGTGCATGTAGTCGTAGTAGTTCTCGAGGCTCGGCGCCAGGACGCTCCGCAGGTCGCGGTGCTCGATGCCGAGCGCTTCAGCCACTCGCGCCGCGCGAGCGTCCAGCAGGTGCACGACCTGGTTCACGACGTCGAGCGAGAAGTACGTCGTGATGGTCTCCTTCCACGCCCTACCCATGCCCCCGTGCCAGAAGCACGCGGCCTCCTCGGGCGTGTACTCCTTCTCGAACCATGGCTGGCGCAGCACGAGCACGCGGTCGGCGTGAGCCTGCGCCCGCTGGAGCAGCCGCCGGAAGTGACGCTCGAAGCTGTCCAACAACCCGCGCGGATCGGGGAGGGTGGTGCGAACGTCGGCGGCCTCCGCCCGCATCTTGCGGGCAGCCGCGAGCCACTTGCCGGCCTGCTCCCGGACCTCGAGCGGACGGAACCAGCGGCGGCGCAGCCGCCGAGCCAGCTCGATCGTGGCCCACTGTCGCGGCTTCCAGCCGAACCGCGTCTCGGGATGGACGGCAAACACCTCGTCGGGAGGGAGGGACGTCGATGAGAGCGTCGGTGGTGCGCCTTCCTCGAGCCACTGGAAGATGTCGCTGCCGCCGACCATGATGACGATCACCGCGAGGCGACCGTACTGGGGCAGCACGCGCTCGAGGATCAGGTCCAGGTGCCGCGACGAGACCCCCGAGCGGCCGATGTTCCCCACGTGTACCCGCTGGGCGCCGAGCATGCGGAGATGGTCAGCGGTGTTGAGTATCCGCTCGAGCGCTCCCGGCCAGCTCGCCTCCTCAGTGAGCGCGAGGCACTCGACTGAGCTCCCTCCCGCGGCGAGCACCCGAAACAGATCGGCCTCGTCCGGCCGCACGTCGCGGCCCCGCTCGCCGTCCGCGTTGACGTCGAAGCGCACGCGCGGCGCGCGGTGCGAGGACTCGGCGCCATCGGCTCGGAGCTCCAGTCGCATCTCTGGCGGCCACACGTAGTAGCCCGTACGCCGCCGAATCCATCGGCGCGCGCCCAGCTCGGCCGCGCCGGCGATAGCGCCGCACCCCACCACTGCCACCGCTGGCGCTGCGGCGCCATCCAATCCCGCAGTCACGGGCTCACGACCGCGTGGCGCGGAGGCCTGCCAGCCGGCCGCGCAGGTCGACATAGGGGTCGTCGCGGTATACGAAGAACACCCACAGCAACCCGAACAACAACGTCATCGCAACGCCGGCGCCCGTGAGCTGACCGATGCCATGCACGTCGAGGCCGAACTTGAACCACAGGAGCAGCGCCAGGACCGGCAGAGCACCGAGGATCGCCCGGGGCACGACGTAGCGGATGAAGACAGCGACCGGCGTCTCGAGCTCCCGGCAGGCCTGCGCCAGGACGACGCCCGAGTACACCACGTTGGGGATGGCGGTCCCCAGGGCGACGCCGGCGAGCCCCAAGGGACCCGCGAGCGCCACGCTCAGGCCCAGGTTGACGAGACCGGCGATCAGGAACCCAATGGTGGGCACACCCGGCTTGCCGAGCCCCATCAGGATCGGCAGGGCCACGCCGCGCACCGGCAAGAAGACGAGATACGACACCATGAGGATCTGCAGCACCTGACCCGCCGGCCGCTCGTATCGCGGGTCGATCCACCACGCGATGAAGCGCGGCCCGAGCACGATCAGGAACAATCCCGCCATCAACGTGACCGAGAGCGCGATCTTGGACCACTTGAGGAAGGTCTCGCGCAGCTCGGCGGCTCTTCCCTGCGTCTTCAGTCGCGTCGCCGCCGGCATGACCACGGCGGCGATCGCGAGGACGAATTCCATCAGGTAGATCACGAAATTGTTAGCGACCGTGAAGTACGGAATCGCGCTCACATCCTGGAACTTGGCGATCACCAGCGAGTCCGTCTGGAACGACAGCCGCCCCCCGGCGTTCAGCACGAGCACGAACAAGCTGAAGGAGAAGATCTTGCGCACCAGGCCCCATTCGAAATCCGCGAGCCGCACGCGCATACCGGGGTAGCGGCGGAGAATCAGCGCTGCGCACAGGATGAAGTCGAAGGCGAGACACGCGAGCTGGATGAACGCCAGGACGCTCAAGGTGGGCCGCCACGTGAGCAGGCCGAACGTGAGACCGACGCGCAGCACGGTGCCCGCCAGGCGCGCCACGTTGCGGGGCACGAAAGCGTCGTGCGCGGAGAGAATGCCCTCGGGCAGCATGCCCACGAACCCGACCGCCACGTATGCCACGGTGAGCGCGAACGCCCAGTCGGCGTCGCGCCGAATCGTCGTGGGGATGTCGTAGCTCAGGTTGAAGAACGCATACAGCCCGGCTCCGATGACGAGCGCCACGCCGCCCAGCAGCAGGTAGAGCCCGGTACAGCTCCCGATCGCGCGGTTGAGCTCCCTAGTGTCGCCACTGGCCACGTGCTCCGCGAAGTAGCGGACCGACGCCATCGGCACGCCGAGCACCAGCAGGGCCAGGTAACCAGAGATCGACGTGATCAAGGTCCAGGTACCGTACCCGGCGTCGCCGAGCGTGTGGAGTGTGAACGGTGTGAGGACGTACGCCGCGACGACGTTCACGACCGTTATCACCCAGTTGCTCCCGACGTTCTTGAGCACGTGCCCGATTCCCCCGCGAAGTCGCACGATTCCGGCGTCCGCCGCCTGTGCATCGCATGTGCCGTGGGTCCGCAGCGGGCGCTGGCTGGCCGGTTCTCGCCCGAACGCGTGGCTGTGGCGGCGACGCAACGGACTATGGGCAGCGGAAGCATGTCGTACGGCTGTCGCGACACTCGCTGTAGCTGCCACGCCACGAGAACAACTCCCGGCGTCGACGGCCCGACCTCTGCAGCAGGCGCTCACCGTGCCGACCGTTACAGAGCCCCGACCCGTCACGGGGAACACCACGACCTGCATCCCCATCGTCGAGGCGCTGGCGCGCGATCCCGCCGCTTGGGAGCGGCTGCGCGAGCGCTCGCCCGCCGCATCTCCCTTCGCGGGCTGGGCCTGGCATCGAGCCTGGGCCGACTCGGCATCGGAGGCGGAGCGGCAGGCGAGCACCTGCATTGTAATGCGGGACGCGCGTGGACAGACGGCGGCGCTCCTTCCCGTCGCGGTCAGGACCCTCACGTTCCGCCGCCGCCCCCTCACCGGGCTCACTTGGGCCGTCGGGGACATCGGCTGTCCCGATCATCTCGACGTGCTTGCCGATCCGAGCGCCGAGCTCGATGACGTCGTGCCGGCGTTGCTGTCGCTGCCCTGGGAGGCCGCGATCCTCGGCAATCTCGCGCCCGCCGCGCCCAACGTGGCGCGACTCGCGGCTGCGTTGGCGCGCGCCGGTTGCGCAGTTCGCTGGAACGCCGGAAGCCGGTGCCCGTACCTCGAGCTTCCGCGGACCTGGGACGAGTACCTGAGCTCGTTGAGTGCCAACCGCCGCCAGACGCTGCGCCGCCGCGAGCGCAATCTGGAGCGCGACCACGGCGTGACGTTGACCGATTACGGCCCGGAGAACCTCGCCGCTGGGTGGCTCCACCTCGTCGAGCTGCACGAGCGGCGCTGGGCGACCGGGGGCGGGGGCACGTTCAGCGATCCGCGGGTGGAGCGGCTGCACCGCACGTTCGCCGCAGAGCTCGCGCGCCGGGGACAGCTGTGGTTGACGACGCTCGACCTGGACGGCGCGGCCGCCGCGGCGTGGTACGGGTTCGCAGACCGCGACACCGTCTACTTCTATCAGAGCGGCCGCGACGCCCGCTGGGAGGACAAGAGCGTGGGGGTCGCCCTCATGGTGAAGATGATCCGGCGCGCCATCGAGCGCGGCTACCGGCGGTTCGACTTCCTGCGCGGCGACGAGGCCTACAAGCGGGAGTGGACGGCGGCGGAGGCCGTGACGCAGGAGCTTGTGGTGTTCCGGCCCGGATGGCGCGGTCGCTGGCTGCGTGGCCTCGACTGGGCGGGCCGGTTACGTGCCCGGCTGCGAGCGGGAGCGTGAGCCGCATGTCCACGCCGATGCTCCTGATCGTTTCGATCGACACCGAGGAGGACGACTGGCGCCCGCGCCGCGACGGAGTGACCGTCGAGAACATCCGCGAGCTGCCGCGTCTCGATGCGCTGTTTCAGAGGCTCGGGGTGCGGGCGACCTATTTCACCACGTACCACGTGGCCATCCACGGCTGGGCCGCGGCCATCCTGCGGGAGCTGCACGGCGCCGGCGCGGAGCTGGGCGCCCACCTGCATCCCTGGAACACACCCCCGCTGGATGAGCCCTTCGCACCCCGCAACACCATGCTCAAGAACCTGCCGGCCGCGCTGCAGCTCGCCAAACTCGAGCAGCTCACGGTCACGCTGCGCGAGGCGCTGGGCGGGCGACCGGTAGCGTTCCGCGCAGGTCGCTACGGGCTCGGCCCCGACACCGTCACCGCCCTGATCCGCTGCGGCTACCGTGTCGACTCGAGCGTCACGCCGTTCATGAGCTGGGAGGAGTACGATGAGGGGCCGACCTTCATCGGAGCGCCGCTCGACTCGTATCGCCTGGCTGGAGGCGCCGACGTGCGGATCCCGCAGCCCGAGGGGCCGCTGGTGGAGTTGCCCATGTCGATCGGCTACAGTCGTCCGCCATCCAGGATGTGGGTGCGACTGTACCGGGCCCTGTCGACCCCCGTGCTGCGGCCGCTGCATCTGCGCGGCATCGCGTCGCGCGCCGGAATCGTCAAGCGCATTTCTTTGACTCCGGAGACCGACTCGGTCCCCGATATGCTGACGCTGTCACGCCGCCTGATCGACGCGGGGCTCCGACATCTCCACCTGTTCTTTCACAGCCCCAGCCTCAGTCCCGGCTTGAGCCCGTTCGCCCCCGACGGGCCGGGCGTGGAGCGGATGTATCGCTCGATCGCGACGTACATCGAGGGGCTCGCCCGCGTGACCACGGTGCGCTTCGTAACGATCTCGGAAGCGGCTATCCTGCTCCAGACCGCGCCGTCGCGCCACTCCTCTACGGCGGCCTCCCCCTCCTAGCGGCGCGTCAGGCCGCCCGCACGACTTCGCGACGGGTCGGCTCCCACACGGGGGTACGTTCGCCCTTAATGGCCCGGACCGAGGCGGACAGGGCCGCCACGTTCCCCACCACCAGATAGGCGGGAAGCGCGACGACCTTGGGCAGGCGGCGGTGCTCGGGCCACCACCACGCCAACGCCGTGCACAGGCCGGCCGCGCCCGCGAGCCCCGCCCCCCAGCGCGCCCACCAGAACGTCTGCGCCAGACACACCAGCCCGACCAACGCCGGTAGGGCCACATGCGGGAGGACCCAGCGACAGACCTTGTGGCTCGCGAGAATCCACGCGAACAGCCCGTGGCGGAACGGGTTCAAGAGCGCCCGCTTGAAGTGCAGCGTGTGCCAGCCCCGCACGATCGTGCGCACCTTGCGGCGGTATTCCGTCCGGAGCGACGGCACCCGGGGCACGGTGCACACGGCGCTCTCGACGGAGACGGTGCGCAGCCCCTGCTCGCGGGCGAGCAAGGCCGCGGCGAAGTCGCGACTGATCTCCTCCGGCAGGACGCGCAGATGGATCGGTGCGCGAACAGCGTGGAAACATCCCGCCGCGCCCGGGATGCCCGCGACGCGCGTTTCGAGCTGACGCACCCACATGTCGTAGCCGACGTACCACGACTCGCCGTGGTTGGCGTGCCCGTCCACCCGCGCCACGCTCACATAGTGTCCGGAAGCGACGCCGACGGTGGGATCGATCAGCGCCTTGAGGGCCCCCCCCTCCGGACGGGCCGAAGCATCGGTGGTGACGATGATGTCCCCCCGCAAGAGCGGCAGTGCGGCGTTCTCGGCAGCCGTCTTCCCGCCCCGGCGGGGCAGTCGCAGCAGCTCGACACCCCGGCCGGCGTACTCGCGCACGATGGCGTCGGTCCGATCGGTCGAGGCATCGGACACCACGAGGATCTGCCGGCGATCCGCGGGATAGTCGAGCCGCAGCAGATTGTCGAGTGTTTGGCGCACCACGGCTGCTTCGTTGTAGACCGGGAGCACGATACTGATCGCCGGCCACTCGGCCGGAAACGCGGCGGGTGGTCGTCCACGCCGCCACAGTCCGCCCACCCCCAAGAGCAGCGGATAGCCCACGTAGGTATAGGCGGCAAAGACCAGCGCGATGGCCAGCAGCGACACACAAATTGAGGTCATCCCACGCTCCGATAGATGCGTTCGTACTGCTCGAGCCAGGGCCCGGGAGCGAACTCCCTCGCCAGCCGCTCGTTCGCGCGGCGCGCCCGGTCTGCCGCCGCCGCTGGATCCGCGTGCACGGATCGAATCGCCCGCGCCAGCGCCGCCGGATCGTCGGCTCCGACCAGCAGCGCTTCCTGCGGCGAGAGCACGTCCGGAACTCCGCCGACGGCGCTGGCCACGATCGGCGTACGGGCCGCCATCGCCTCGAACAGGACGATCGGCGTGCCTTCCGTGCGTGAGCTGAGCGCGAACACGTCGAATGCCGCAAACAGCCGCGCCGCCTCGGCCACGTTGCCCAGCCAGCGCACTCGGTCGCCCAAGCCCAGGCGCGCGGCCAGCTGCTCGAGCGCGGGCCGCCCGCGCCCGTCGCCCACGACCGACGCGACCACCGGCAGGTCCGTGAGCCGCGCTAGCGCCGCGAGCAGCACGTCGGCTCCCTTCTCCGGCGTGAGCCGTCCCACCCAGCCGACGTGGAATCGCCCGTTGGGAACGGCGAGCTGCGCGCGTGCCTGGTCCCGCGGCAGCGGAGGCGGGTCGCTCGCGGGCCACGCGTTAGGGACCATGTGCACCCGCGCTGATGGCACACCGGTCCGCTCCAGGTCGCGGGCCAGCGGGCGGGACACGGCGACCACGGCATCGAAACGGCGAAACGCCCGCCGCTGCAGCCGCTCGTAGATCCAGTTCTTCCAGTCGCCCCCGGTAAACCCGTGCACCGTCGTCACCGTCCGGACACCCGCTCGACGGGCGGCGCCGGCGTCCACCACGTCGACGTGATAGCCGTGGGTGTGCATGACGTCCGGCCGGAACCGGCGACACAGCTCTTCGATCGCGGTTCGCTCGCGGCGGTACGCGCGGGGGGGGACGCGGAGCGGAATCGTCTCCACGCCGGCCTTGTCGAGCGGCGCCAGGAACGGGTGCCGGTCGGCACCGTTTGCCAGGACGGCGACGACGCGCACCTGATGCCCGGCCTGGTGCTGACCTGTCGCCAGCGTGTGCACGACGCGCTCCGCACCGCCCACGTCTCCGGGAGCGATGACGTGCAGCACGGACAGCCTGTCTCGCGATGTCACACGACCACCTGGAACAATCTCCGTGCCTGAGTCACCGGGCATGCCGGAGCGTGCGCGAGTGCTGCGTGGGCGCAACGCCTGGGTGGCTGTGCTCTACAGTCGGCTCGGGTAGACCGGTGCGCCCGCGCGGCCTCCCTCTTGCTCTATGCGCCGGGGCTCATGTGCGGCATCGTCGGCATCGTCCATCGCGACCCGACCCATGCCGTCGCCCCTGCCGTGATTCGGCAGATGTGCGACGCCATCCGGCATCGGGGCCCCGACGACGAGGGCGTCTACGTAGACGGTCCCGTCGGCCTGGGCATGCGTCGCCTCAGCATCATCGACCTCGCGGGCAGTCACCAGCCGATCTTCAACGAGGATCGGTCGGCGGTGATCGTGTTCAACGGGGAGATCTACAACTACGCGGAGCTGCGGCGCGGTCTGGTCGCGCGCGGCCACACGTTCGCCACCCAGGGCGACACGGAAACCATCCTGCATCTGTACGAGGAGGAAGGCCCCGACTGCGTCACGCGGCTGCGGGGCATGTTTGCCTTCGCGATCTGGGACGCCAAGGCGCGGACGCTGCTGCTCGCCCGCGACCGCTTCGGGATCAAGCCGCTGTACGTGGCGACCGGGCGGTGGGGCATCGCGTTCGCGTCCGAGCTGAAGGCCCTGCACGCGGCGGGCCTGGCGGACCGCACGCTCGACTGGGACGCGCTCGACATGTATTTCCAGCTCGGGTACATCCCTGCCCCGGCCACGCCGTTCGCGGGCGTCACCAAGCTCGAGCCGGGCCATACGGCGCTATGGCACTCCCAGCGCGGCGTGTCGACCAGGCAGTACTGGGACCTCCCCCGCGAGCGCGTCGCGGCGCCGGGCGACGCGGACGAGCGCGTCAGGGAGTGGCTGGACGAGTCGGTGCGGGCGCACCTCGTGAGCGACGTGCCGGTGGCGGCGTTCCTCTCCGGCGGGCTCGATTCGTCGGCCGTGGTCGCGAGCTGGGCGCTGGCGAGCGACGCGCCGCACGCGTTCACGGCGCGCTACTTCGGCTCGGGGGCGGCGAGCGCCGACGAAACGGACCTCGCCCGGCGGCTCGCGGCCCAGTACGGCGTCAAGCTGACGGAAGTGGACATCCATCCCGACGTGCGCGACCTGCTCGAGCCGATCACGCACGCCCTCGACGAGCCGCATGCGGACCAGTCGGCCGTGCCGACGTGGTTGCTGTCGCAGGCGGTGGGTGGGTCGTATAAGGTCGCGCTCACCGGGATCGGTGGCGACGAGCTGTTCGCGGGCTATCGCCGTCACATTGGCCTGCTGGCCGGAGAGCGCTACGCGCGGCTGCCGCACGCCGTGCAGCGGGGCGTGAGCGGGCTCGCGAACCTGCTGCGCGAGCCCACCGGCACGTCGCTCGCGGTCGATCGGTTCAAACGGTTCCTGCGGCCCGGCAACGGCTCGACGCCCGACCGGTTTCTCAGCTACGTGACGCGCTGCGCCGACGGCGACCGTCAGGCCTTGTACGCTCCCGATTTGCACGCGGGGCTGCGCGCCGGCAGTGCGAGCGTCCGGTTTCGCGAGCTGCATCAGCGATATGGCGCCCCCGCGGGACTGACCGCGGCCCTGTATCTCGATTACAAGACGTTTCTCGCGGACGATGTGCTCGCACTCAGCGACCGCATGGCGATGGCCCACTCGCTCGAGATCCGCGTCCCCTTCGTGGACCACCTGCTCGTCGAACGGGTGTTCCCGCTGCCGGACCGCACGAAGATCGGGCTGTGGCGCAACAAGCGGCTGCTCAAGCGCGCCCTGCGAGGCCGGCTCCCCGACGAGCATCTTCGGGCGCCCAAGCGCGGCTTCGTTGGCCCGACCGCCGAATGGCTGCGGCACGAGCTGCGCGACGTAATCGAAGACGAGCTCGCGCCGGAGCGGCTGCGCCGATTGGGGTACTTCGAGCCCGCCGTGGTCCGCGGCCTACTGGACGATCACTTCGCCCGTCGCCACAACCGCGAGGGGATCCTGTGGGCATTGCTGTGTTTTTCGGTGTGGCACCACGTGTACCTCGAAAGCGGCGTGCTGGCGGGTCGCTGACCGCGTCGCCCCCCTCACTCCCCGTCGCCGTAGATCCGCTCGTACTCCCGCACCATCGCTTCGACCCCGAAGGCCTGCTCCACGCGCCGGCGCCCGGCCGCCGCATCGCGGGCCCGGCGCGCGGCGTCCCCCAGGGCGTCGCCCCACGCGGCCGCCAACGCGACCGGATCGCCCGGCGGCACGAGACGGTGCCGCAGCCCCTCGCCCAGTGCCGCGCCGGATCCGCCGACATCGGTCACCACCGGACACACACCACTGCTCATCGCCTCCAGCAGCCCGAGCGATGTGCCTTCGCTCCACGACGACAGCGTGAAGATGTCGAAGGCGGGATAGATGTTCTCGACGTCCTTGCGCCACCCCGCGAGCCGGGCCCCGTCGCGCAACCCCAACTGCTCGATCAAGGCCGCCAGCCGGGCGCCCTCGGGACCGTCTCCCACCACCACGAGGCTGGGCGGTGCGCCACGCGCGTCGCTCCAGCCGGCGCGCAGCAGCGCGAAGGCCTGCAGCATCACGTCGTACGCCTTGATCGGATCGAGCCGGCCGATGCTGCCGATGACGGGCGCGCCTGACGGGAGGCCGAGCTCCTGGCGCAGCGATCCGTTGACGGATTGCGGCTGGAAGCGGCGCGTGTCGATCCCATTGACGATCACCTCGACGTGCGACGGTCGGGGGATCAGCGTCTCGGTCATCTGGAGCCGCAGGGCGTCCGAGACGGCGACGATCACGTCCGTGCGCCGCGCGGCGAGCCCGTCGATCAGCCGATCCTTGAACGTGTCCGGAAAGGGACGGCCATGGTCGGTGTGGACGAGGCGCGGGACGCCGGCGCGCCGCGCCGCCAGCGACGCCTTGTACCACACGCCGCTGTGGGTGTGCACCACGTCCGGGGCCAGTGCCCCGATCGCTCGGATCAAACCGTGCGGCCAGATCATCGAGACGCGCCGCGTGGACCGCTCCTGGTGGAGCCGCGCGTGCGCGGCGAGGCCCTCCGCGAAGCGGCCGAAGTCGCTGAGCGTCAGGATGTGGCTCTCGAACTGATCGCGAGGAAGACGCTCGACGAGGGCGCCCACCAGGCGTTCCAGACCGCCGTAATCGAGCTTGTGCACCACATGAAGAATCCTGAGGCGTCGCGTCACAAGCCGGAGGATCGTATGACGAACCCGTTGTGCGACAAGCCGGAAGGGATAGTCTCTCGCGGCACCGCCCAACGGTTCACGCGCGCGGGCGAGAACTGCCCTCCGCCCAACACCAGCGCGGCCGTGTAGCCCGCTTCGCGCACCGCGGCCTCCACGGCCGGCGTCGCCAGGCCGTAGGGATAGCTCAACCACGGGATCACGCTCGTGAAGCGCTCCCGCAGCCACGCGAGCGGTCGCCTCAGCTCCTCCCGCAGCTCCCCGCCCGTCAGCCGCGCCAGGTTGGGGTGCGTCCAGGTGTGCGACGCGAGCATGATCCCGGCATGCCGGGTGGCGCCACGCAGCTCGTCCTCCGAGGCCACGAGCGCCCATTCCGGAACGGGACCCGTTGGCAGCCCCTGCCCCGCGGCCCAGCTGCGGACCTCCGTATCCTTGCCCCGCAGCTCGTCCAAGGCGCGGGCCCGCAGCACCGGATCCACACCTCGCTCCCTCGCCAGGGCATCCCACCAAAAGGGGCCCTGCCCCACGAAGTCCGGAACGACGAACAGCGTAGCGGGAAGCCCGCGCTTCGCCAACTCCGGCACGCCGATGAGCATCGCCCCTCGATAGCCGTCGTCGAAGGTGATCGCCGCCCGGGGACCCCGACCAGGGCGCGGTACGAGCATCTCCTCCAACGGCACGACGGTATGAGTAGCGAGCAGGCACTCGAGCTGTCGCACGAACAGTCGGCGTGGCAGGTGCAGCGAGCGGTCGCCGAACGGCGGGCAGGAGTCGGGCACGACGTTGTGATAGGCCAGTACCAGCGCCCGCCCCGCCCGCGCCACCCGATGCAGCGCGGGCACGCCGCTCCGCACCAGTCCCGCTTCGAAGCACGCTTTGAGTGTCGCGCGCACGCTCATCCGACAGGACGGGGGATGGGCCCGCGGGCCGGCAGGGACGGCCGCGCGAGCGACACGATCTTCGCGAGCCCGAGGATCATGCCAAGCAGCGTATACAGGTACGCCGAGTACCCCTGGGACAGGAAGGAGCCCGTCACCACGAACGCCACCAGACTGGCGGTGAAGACTTGGGCGGCCACGGCAATCTCCGGGGCTGGCGCCCGTCGCAACCGCCCCAGCGTTCGGAAGGCGGAGGCCATGAGCGCGACGAACAGGATGAGGCCCCCCACGCCCAGTTCCGCGCCGACCTGGATGAAAGAATTGTGAGGCGCGGACCAATGGAAGCTCCGCCCATAGCGTCGCAGCTCGAGGGCTTCGGGCGACAGGGTGCCTTCCGCAATGGGGAAGGTGGCCACGCCCAACCCAAGGAGGGGATGATCGAGCATGTAGCCGACGCCGCGCTTCCAGATCTCCATCCGACCGGTCTCCGACTTACCGCTCCAGTTGTAATCCTTGGACGGATGGAAGATGGTTTCGATCCGGTCGAAATACTGGTCGCTCGCGACGGAGACGAGCAAGGTCGCGAGCAATGCGACCGTCGCGATGCGTTGCCAAGTGGAGACACCGCGCAGGCGGAGCAGCAGGTATCCCCCGACGGTGACGAATCCCAGGAACCCGCCACGCGATCCCGTCTTTCCCAGCGTGACCATCAGGAACACCGTAGCCGCCAACACGAGCCCGC
>Ga0209378_1002582_pt1 | contig 12444 bp, 10 predicted proteins | sample GraSoiAngelo_156_FD_186170 | JGI IMG/M metagenome (GOLD analysis project Ga0209378, IMG submission 186170) | Grasslands soil microbial communities from the Angelo Coastal Reserve, California, USA - 14_1009_13_40cm (SPAdes) (version 2) | ecosystem: Environmental > Terrestrial > Soil > Grasslands ... | reverse complement strand
CATCGCGCTTATCTCTCAGGACGGAGAATCCAACTGGATGGAAGGGGTCCAGCTGCTCGCCGTCTACGTCATCCTGGGCATGGCCTTCTATTTCCTCCCTCCCCCCATCAATGACAAATGACCAATTATGACCAATGACAAATAGAAGTCAGAAGTCCGCATCAGTCCATGGGCTCATTTGTGTTGGCATGGAGTTCAGCCTTCAGGCTGCACTGACTCCGGGCAGGCTAAAGAACTCCGAACAAGCCGAACCGCCATTTGTCATTTTTCATTGGTCATTTGTCATTGCCAAATCAAAGATCCACCACGTTCTTGCCCGTGGTGAATCTTCGTGGCGCCTTCGTGGTGAGATTTTTTTGGTGCGGCTCGGTTGCTCCGTGGTCTTCGTGTCTCCGTGGTGAACCAAGACTGTGGTAGATTTATAGCGTCATGGGGCGAGACGAGTCGCTGAATATCAATATCCAGAGCGAGATGCTGAATGTCTCCACGGATCTGGTCGAAAAATACAACGTGCCGGGCCCCCGCTACACCAGCTATCCCACAGCCCCCGAATGGATAGACTCTTTCGGTCCGGCGAACTTCAAGGAGACCCTGGCGGAATCCAACAACGCCCGCCCTCCGCGCCCGCTTTCGCTGTACATGCATCTCCCGTTCTGCGAGAGCCTGTGCCTCTTCTGCGGCTGCAACGTGGTCATCAGCAAGAAGCACGGGGTCAGCCATCCCTATCTCGAGAAGCTCGAGTGGGAAATCGGCCAGATCGCTTCGCGCCTCGACGGCGCGCGCCCGGTGGTTCAGTTTCATTGGGGCGGTGGAACCCCCACGTACATGAGCCCGTCCCAACTCGAAGATCTGTTCCTGTACACCCGGCAGCGCTTCCAATTCGCGCCGGATGCGGAAATTGGAATCGAAGTGGATCCTCGCGTCACGACGGAAGAGCAGGTTCGGACCCTGAGGAGGCTCGGTTTCAACCGGATCTCGATGGGCGTCCAGGATTTCAATCCGTTGGTCCAGGAGACTGTGCACCGGATCCAGCCGTACGACGTGACGAAGCGTCTGTTGGACCTTTGCCGCTCGCTCGGTTTTGATTCGATCAACATCGACCTGATTTACGGCCTGCCGCACCAGACTCCGGAGAGCTTCGTGGAATCCGTCGACAAGGTCATTGGCATGTCGCCGGACAGGGTCGCGATGTTCAGCTATGCGCACGTGCCCTGGCTCAAAAAGCAGCAAGGCTCCTTTGCCGGATTCATTCCGCAGGGGATGGATAAATTCCGAATATTCCGGTCAGGCATCGAGCGGTTCACGGCGGCGGGCTATCTTTACATAGGCATGGATCATTTCGCGCGGCCCAACGACGAGCTCTGTCTGGCCCAGCGCGACCGGACGCTGCAACGCAACTTCCAGGGATACACGACCAAGGCCGGGGCCGATCTCTTCGGCATGGGAGTGAGCGCCATCAGCGGCCTCGCCCGCGCGTACGCGCAGAATTTCCGCGATCTTGACGCATACTACGGGGCGGTGGCCCAGAACACGCTTCCGACCATGCGGGGCATTTCTTTGACCGGAGACGACCTCGTGCGCCGCGCCGTCATCAGCAAGCTCCTCTGCCACTCCGTGCTGCACAAAAAGGAAATCGAGGAGGAATTTAACCTGGGCTTTGACGAATATTTCCCGGACGAACTGGAACGTCTGAAGCCGCTCGCCGCGGACGGGCTCGTCCTGTTGAGCCCCGGCTCCATCTCCGTCACTTCGCTCGGACGGATCTTCATTCGCAACGTCGCCATGGTTTTCGACACGTACTTGCGGAAGCCGAAAGAGAAACCGCTGTTCTCCAAAACTCTCTGAACCATGCCCGCACGGTCCTCTGACATTCGTCGCGGGGTGCTCCTTTTCAACCTGGGAGGGCCTGAAACACTGGAAGATGTTCGCCCTTTCCTGTTCAACCTCTTCTCGGACCCCGAAATCATTCGAATAAAGAACGACGCCGTCCGCAAGCTTCTCGCGTGGTTCATCGCGGCCACGCGCCAGCTCAAATCCCGCGGCCTCTACAGGCAGATCGGCGGCGGCTCCCCTCTGCGAAAGATAACCGAGGACCAGGCCGCAGCCCTGGAAACGGCACTGGAGCAACGCGGCCTGCGCGCGCGCGTTTACGTCGGCATGCGCTGCTGGAAACCCTCGATTGACGACGCCGTGGGCCGGATTGCGGAGGACCGGCTCTCGCATCTGATCGCCCTGCCTCTCTTCCCGCAACACTCCTTCACGACGACCGGTTCGTGCCTCAACTATTTCAAGCGGGTTATCCGCGAAAAACGTCTGGCCGCATCCACCGCGGTCCAATACATTGACGCATGGTACGGCGAGCCCCTCTACATCGAGTCGGTTGCGGACCTGATCCGGGAAGCGACGGCACGATTTCCCGATAAGGACTCAAAAGAGATTCACCTTCTATACAGCGCGCACTCCATCCCGGCGCGGTATGTCACCGAAGGGGACCCTTACCTCGAGCAGACGCAGAAGACCGTCGCGCTGATCAATGCGCGGCTTGGAAATCACTTCCGCTCGACACTGGCTTTCCAAAGCAAGGTCGGGCCCGTGAAGTGGCTGGAGCCGGCCACGATGGAAGTGATCGCCCGGTTCGGCAGGAACGGAACGAAACAGGTTCTGGTCGTACCGATAAGTTTTGTTTCAGACCATATCGAAACGCTCCAGGAGATAGACATTCTTTACAAACGGCTGGCAAAAGAGGCAGGGATTCCCGAGTTTCACCGGGCCGCATCGTTGAATCTCTATCCGAAATTCATCGAATGCCTGGCGACGCTGTGCCTGAATACTTTCCAGTCGATTGACGATTGACGAATTACGAATGACGATTGGATTCGCAATCGAACGGGAGGCACGAGTAATCCGAATACGGTTCCAGAAATTCTTGCTTTTTCTGCAAATTTCTTGGCGAACCCTTCGCGCACTTAGCGTCTTCGCGGTTAATTCAGACTCAGTTTCACCGCGAAAGCGCTAAGTGCGCAAAGAACCGCGAAGGTTTATCGGTTGCGGCCGACGCGCTGCTCTCTGTGAGATGGAGTTCAGCGGCCGCAGACCCCAAAGCCTGAGCTCCCAACCAATGCTATGGCGAAGCGAGTAGTAGTGGTCGGTGCAGGCATCTCGGGACTCACCTGCGCGTACCGGCTGCAGCGGAGCGGGCTGGACGTAATCGTGCTGGAGTCTTCGGACGTCGTCGGCGGCGTGATCCAGACGGACAACGAGCACGGTTTCCTCTGCGAAGTGGGACCAAACAGTTTCCAGGGCACGCCGGAGGTGTTCGACTTGATCCGGGAGATTGGCCTGGAGGGAGAGTTAGTCACGGCCGACAGCAGGCTCGCCCGCTACATCTTCCACCGCGGAAAACTGCATCCCGCCCCCATGGGGCCGGGCGCTCTGCTCTCCACCAAGCTGCTCAGCCTGCGAGCAAAGCTGAAGCTCTTCAGAGAGCCATGGGTGCGGCCCTACCAGGGCGCGAGCGAGGAGTCGCTGGCCGGATTCGTGTGCCGGCGCTTCGGACCGGAGGCGCTGAGAAATCTGGTCGCCCCCTTCGTATCCGGCGTGTACGCGGGAGATCCCAGGTGTTTGAGCGCCCGCTCCGCATTTCCCATGCTGGTGGAATTCGAGGAGAAGTACGGCAGCGTTCTCCGAGGCTTCATCCGGTCTGTCAGGAAAACCCCGAAGCCCAGGCGCTCCCGCAGCCTGTGCTCCTTCGTGAAGGGACTCCACACGCTGCCTCGAGTCCTCGCCGAGAAGATCGGCGCCGAAAGAGTCCTGTTGGGCGCGCGAGTGAGAGGCATGCGCCCGAGCGAGGGAACGCAGATCGGGGCGTACACGCTGCGCATTCAAAGAGGGGGTGAGAATTACGAGCTGGGCGCGGACGTAGTCGTGCTCGCCACTTCGGCGTACCGGGCGGCGGAACTGGCGCAAACACTGTCGCTCACGCTGGAGCGGGAACTTGCGGCCGTTGAGTATCCGCCCCTGGCCGGTATTTGTGTGGCCTATAAGAAAGGCGCCGTACCGCATCCGCTGCAGGGATTCGGCTTTCTCGTGCCGCGCGACGAGGGCGTGCGGTTGCTGGGCTGTATCTGGAGCTCTTCTCTTTTCCCCGGGCGCGCGCCGGAGGGTTACGTTTTGTTGAGCATTTTCATCGGAGGGTCCGTAGATCCCGAGGTGGCCTCGCTCAGCGACCATCAAGTCATTGAAGAGGTAACACAGGATCTTCGGACGACCCTCGGTGTCCAGATCGCGCCCAGAGTGCTGACTCTCAACCGGTACGGGCACGCTATTCCCCAGTACGGTCTCGGCCACGAAGCCAGACTCAGCCGCATCAAGGGGGAGCTGCAAAAGCTCCCAGGAGTGTTTCTGGCGGGAAATTATTTGCGCGGCATTTCCATCGGCGACTGCATCAAACACTCCACCCTTATGGCTAATAGACTAATTCACCACGGAGACACGGAGGGCACAGAGGCTCACGGAGTTGGCCCGTGAAAAATTGTATTTCAAACCAACACAATTTTGAAACCACCGATGAACACAGAGCAGCCCAGCCGCAACCCAAAAATCCACCGCAAAGAACGCGAAGTTTTTGAAATCGCTTTTCTTCGCGCTCTTCGCGTCTTCGCGGTGAAAATATCCTTGACCGCCGGACAAGGATTTGCACGCTAGTAGTACAGATGAACACCGATCCGTCTTTATCTGTGTTCATCTATCGGTGGTTTCATTCATACTGCTGATTCACCCGGCGAATTTCACCTGAACTCAAAAATATCTCTCTCCGTGAGCCTCCGTGTCCTCGGTGTCTCCGTGGTGAAGGCTGTGTGCAGGATTGATTGGATGCCGGAGCCGGTTTTTCATTCGATCCTCCCCGCTTCGTCACGCCCTTTGAGTTCCTGACGCAACCGGGGCTCGAGATCTCATTGCGGAGCACGAATGCGTGCTTGCGGCGTTGCTGCTCCGTGGTACAAAGGGATACGGATTCCATTGGAAGAGGAGGTGTCGCATGGCGGACCTGGTAGAACGGATGATCGGCGCAGCGAGATTGGACGTAAAGATCTACGAGGAAGTCGAGGCGGACACCAACGCCACCGGACAGGCGATGGCGGTCGTAGTGATCTCCAGTGTCGCGGCGGGCCTGGGAGCTTTCCGGATCGGCCCCTTCGGGATCGCGCGGAGCGCGATCGCAGCACTGGCCGGCTGGTTCATTTGGGCGTTTCTCACGTATTTCATCGGAACGCGCATCCTCTCCGAACCGCAGACCTCTGCCGACCTCGGGCAGCTGTTGCGAACGACCGGATTCTCGAGCTCTCCGGGAGTCTTGCGCATCCTGGAGATCCTGCCCTTGATCGGCGGACTGATTTCGTTACTGGTCCCGATCTGGATGCTGGTCGCGATGGTCGTCGCGGTGCGGCAGGCGCTGGACTATCGTAGCACTGGCCGGGCTTTCGGTGTGTGCTTCATCGGATGGGTTGTTTACATCATCGTCTCGGTAATGCTCTTTTCGTTGTTGGGCATCCGGCCCCGCATGTAACCTTCGCGCACTTAGGGCTCGCGCAAGAATAATTTGGCATTTCGCTGCGGCGTGGGAAACTCGGGCGGCCACACAGGGCCGCCCCTGCAGGCACGCCTACGGCCATTTTCATTCGCGTTGTGACCCAAAGGACCATGGAAAGGCTGTAGTGAGGATGAGAATCGGCTGGGCCTGACTAATTTGTGCGGAGTCTGTTGATCTCTTCCCGCAGGCTGGCTTCCATGCGGGGGCCCAGTCCCACGTTTACGCGCTGGACCACGCCGTGCCGATCGATGATCACCTGCATCGGAATGGCGTCGCTGCCGTACTCCTCCCCGACGTTGCCCTCCAGATCGAGCAGCACCTTCGATCGCAAGTTCTGGCGCGAAACATACTCGCGCACTGTCTCCTCGGGCTCCATTACATTGATCGCCAGGAGGACCACGTCGCTGGAAAATTCCTTCTGCAACCTGTCCATGATCGGCATGCTGATCTGGCAAGGGCCGCACCAGGTGGCCCAAAAATCGAGCATGACAATCTTTCCCCGCAGCTGATCCAGCGAAACTCTGTGCCCTTCCAGATCCCGGAGCTCGAAGGTCGGCGCGGGTTGCCCCACAAGTTGGCCATCCGCGCCCAGGGGGGCGGAGCATTGCAGAGACAGCGCGCCGAGCATCCCGGTGATTATTGCCAGCTGGAGTTTTGCCCTCGTCATAGCCAAAAGCTTACCATAAGTAAGTGCGCGCCTGTTCGGGGGGTGCAATTAAAAGCCTCAACTCCTCGGGAAGTTCTTTCTACAAGTAACCGTGACAGATCCTCGGCTATGCTGTGATCGTTCAGACAGTCAAGACCGAACCTACTTTGGTGCTTCAGTTCAAGCCCGTTTAAAAGCCTGGTTCCGATTGCTGGTGATCCTTTCATTGGTGGCTGCTTTTTAGACCCCGTTCGGAAGATTACTCGACTTGCCTTGCAATCGGGTCTGAACGTTCACAATCCTGAGTTGTTCCTATCGAGGAGGACCCATGAAAATGAAACGCAAGAAGAAAGTGCTTCAGGTTCCCAAACTGGAAAGTCTGAAACAAATTAATCCGAATGCTGCGGGCGTGGATGTCGGCGCCTCGGAGCTTTATGTTTGTGTTCCGGAGGATCGCGACCCCAGACCGGTCCGCGTTTTCCAAACCTTTACATCCGACCTGCATGAGATTGCAGCGTGGCTCAAACGGTGTCGTGTGACGAGCGTAGCGATGGAATCCACCGGTATCTATTGGATTCCTCTGTATGAAGTCTTGGAGGAAGCTGGCTTCGAGGTCAAGTTGGTCAATGCCCGAGAAGCCAAAAATATGCCGGGTCGCAAGAGCGACATTCTGGACTGCCAATGGATTCAACAGCTGCATAGCTATGGGCTCCTGACGGCCTCTTTCCGTCCGCCTAAAGACATTGTGGCATTGCGAAGTCTGGTGCGCCACCGCGACCGGCTCATCGTGGCTCGTGCAGTCCATATCCAGCATATGCAAAAGGCGCTGCACCTGATGAATCTGCAACTCGACAATGTCCTGTCCGATATCACCGGCGTGACAGGAATGCGGATCCTGCGAGCGCTTGTGGCTGGCGAAAGGAACCTGGACACTTTAGCCAGTTACCGCGATCCCAGTTGCAAAAGTAGCGCACAGGTCATTCGTGAATCGCTCAAGGGCAACTATCAAGAGGAACATCTGTTCCCATTACGACAATCCCTAGAGCTGTACGATTACCATACTACGATGATCCAGCAGTGTGATCGGGAGATTGAGCAAAAGTACCGAGCGCTCCCTTCTAGAGTTGATCTTCAGCGCAAGCCGCTCCCTCCTTCCAAAAAACAACAGAAAAAACCCCGAAAGAATGCCCCGACATTTGATCTCCGCAGTCGCCTTTATGAAACGGCTGGCGTTGATTTAACCGCCATTGATGGCTGTAACGCCGCTACCATCCAGGTGGTGCTTTCGGAAACAGGCGTAGATATGCGGCCCTGGAGAACATGCGGCCATTTTACCTCGTGGATGTGCCTGGCTCCCCACAACGATATTTCCGGAGGCAAAGTCCTCAGAAGCCGGGCCAAAAAGACCAAGAATCGAGCCAATACGGCCCTCCGCCTGGCGGCGCAGGCGCTTACCCACAGTGATAGCTGGCTGGGAGCCTATTATCGCCGGCAGCGTGCCCGTTTGGGAGCGCCCAAAGCCATCATTGCAACTGCTCACAAAATCGCGCGCATTATCTATTACATGCTCAAGTACCAGAGGGAATTCGTTGATCTGGGTGCCAACCATTACGAAGCTCAGTACCGGAAGCGCCAAATCAACAGCCTGACAAAAAAAGCAGCGAGCCTGGGACTGCTTCTGGTCCCTGCAAAAGCTTAATTATTCAACGAGGCCCCATTACTGCGTCACCTCCGCAGATCCTCCAGTTTGCTGGAACGGGATACTTCTGTCCAAAATCTAACCCTGTTCCGGCAAAATCGTCTCTTTCCGATCAATGACCACCAAAAAAACAAAATCAACATCATTAAGGGCGCTTCCCGTCCCCTTCGAAGCCGAGGGTTACTTGGAAGTGGAGTCAAGCAGCGCAACCAGAGAGTGTGAAAAATCGTATTTCAAACCAACGAGATCCAAGTGGCAGTGATCGTTTTCGTGAAATTCGTTGAATTCGTGGCGGCTTTTACTGGCCACGAATTCCACGAATTAACACGAAATTACATTCTCCAACTCTTCTCAGGAGTTCACGGCAGCGTGAATTGACTCCCACTTCTAATTGCACTCTGGTGCGTTGGTGGTTCCGGGCGGCGCAGGAAGCGCATGAATCCTGAAGGGGCGAGGTCGGGGACAAGGATTTTCCTGGAGAGCCCTTGGGCGCGGAGCACCGCTTGCGCCGCGAGATATCCTCCACGGACGGCCCCTTCCATGGTGGCGGGCCAACCCGTCTGTATCCAGTCCCCTGCCAGGAAGAGATTGCGCATCGTTGTTTCCGGTCCGGGGCGGAACCTTTCGTTTTCGGAGCTGGGTGAGAAGGTAGCCAGAGGCTCCTTAAGAACGAGCGACTTGAGGACCCGGGCATCTCTCGCTTCCGGGAGGACCTCTTGTAATTCACGAAGGGCAATTTCCAGAATCTGACTCTTGGTGAGTCGCATCCACCCTCTCGCGGCGCTTGTCACCAGCTGCAGATAACTCGCCGCGGAGGAACTCCCGTCAAATGTACGGGTTTTGTTGAAGAACCAGTGGACCTGCTTACCGGGCAGAGCAGCAAAGGCAAGATTGGTCACAACGCGGTCAAACCACAGATGCACTCCCGTGATCGGGCTGGGGTCCAGTTTTTCCAAGGAAGCGCCCATCGTGAGGGTACGGATCTCTTCCGGCATTACGGCGGGGGCGGCCTGCCATGGCAGCGCGAGGACAAACGCGTCGGCCCGCACATTTTCGCCCTGAGACAGCGCCGCGCTCACGATTTGACCGTTTCTTACGGCCAGTTCCCGGACTTCTCTCTGAAGCAGGACCTGGCCCTGATGGTTTTCGAGGGTACTCACCAGAGAATCGCCGTAAAGAACGCTCAAAGGGACCGACGGAATTCCCAGCCACCAGCCGCGTGGATGCGAGAGGAACGCATCCAAAAACACCTTTGCCGCATAGCGGATCGATGCTTTGTCGACGCCTTCGTTCAGGGCGCTTACCAGAACCGGTTGCCAGAAGTCTTCTATCGAACGTTGCGATTGCCGGCGCGCCCTCAGCCAGTCCAGGGCGCTCCCGTTCTCGATCCCCTTCTCACGCCAGAAGAGCAGCGAGACCAGTCCGAGGGAGATGCGCCATTTGTCCCTCAGCGACAGGAATGGGAGTCTGAGGAAGGAGGGCGTGCAGTGTAAGGGAGCGGGTAAGAAACAGGACCGAAGAAAAGACACGCGTCCTTCGCTCTCGATGAAAGGGATTTCCGGATAGAAGCGGATCTTTTCCCGAGCTCCTATTCTGCGGTAAAAGTCGAGGAGATTGGTGCAACAGGGCATCAGGACATGCTGGCAGTTGTCCACGCATTCCCCGGTTGTGGCGTCCAGGTGCGATCCCGCGCGTCCACCCAGGACGGCGCGTTTCTCGATCAAGGTGACGCGGCAGCCCTCCTGCGCCAGTGCGATCGCAGCGCTCATGCCCGCGAGTCCGCCGCCAAGGACTGCAACGTGTATCGGTGGCATGGTGTCAGACCAGCCCGATCCCTCCCGGGATGAAGCGCAGTGCGAGGGCCATCAAAGCGATCGAAACTTTCTCGGGATTGGAGAGCTGGACGGAGCGGCCGAAAACGTCGTACTGTCGCCGAACAATCTTCCTGAGGATGCGGCCGTATATTTCCATCATGGCCCACAGAGCCGGCCGGCTCGTCCTTTCGATCAGGGGAAGAAGGTGACGCGCCTGCGCGTAGTAGTCACTCGCTCGCTCCGTTTCAAAAGTCATCAAGCGGCGGAAGCGCTCGTCCAGGATCCCTTGCTTGAGCTCTTCGGGGGTATATCCGAACCTCTTCAGATCTTCTCCGGGCAGATAGATGCGCCCCATGGCCGCGTCTTCCTTGACGTCCCTCAGGATGTTCGTGAGTTGAAAGGCGATGCCGCAGCATTCCGCGTATTTCTTGGCGCGCTCTTCCGTGTATCCGAAGACGTGAAGGCAGACGAGCCCCACGGATGAGGCGACATTGAAGCAATACCGGTACAATTCTTCGAAGGTCTCATATCGGTCGATGCGGAGATCCATCTCAGCGCCGTCAATGACCCAGTGAAAATAGTTCTCCGGGATCGAGAATCGCCGCACCGTGTCGTGGAATGCGGGGAAGATGTCGCTCCCGCGATAGTCCCCCTTCAGCACGGCGACGAGCCGCTGTCGCCAGCGCTCGAGCATCACTCGCTTGTTCTCGACCGTTGCGGCGCCATCCGAAATGTCATCGCAGTAGCGCATGAAGGCATACACCGCACACAGCGCCCGCCGTTTCTCGGGGGGCAGAACCACAAAGGAGTAATAGAAGTTGCGCGCCCGCCTGCGCGCAACACGTTCCGCGGCCCTGTACGAGACGGCAAGATCGGTTGTCATTGCATTCTCTTCACCGCGCAGCCCCACAGGCAGACCTCAGACCTCGCTACGTTTGCTCGAATCTGCGAGCGGTCTGAGGTCTGACCCCTGAGGTCTGAGGTCTGCTGTGCTTATCGGTGTTTTCATTGCTCCTGCGTGTGCCTGGGGCGCGCGCGCCGAAGCAGGCAGTTCACGATCAACCGTATTTCCCTCCATGTCGTCAACACGGGCCGATGGTGCAGGGTATCGTAGCCTATCGCTTCGATCGCCCGCAGGATTTCCAGGCCGCCGCGGGAGAAAAGCTCGATGTCGAATCGGATGCGGCCCTCGATCATATTGCAGAGCTGCAACCCGCTCATGAAAAGCGGACGGGTGCGCTGGACCACATCGCGCATCGTGGAAACCCATGCTTCGTTGCACAGCCTGCGCGACAGCATTTCTTCGGAGTACCCGTGGCGTTCCAGAATCTCTAGGGGGATGTAGATTCTTCCTCTGGAGTAATCGCGGGCGACGTCCTGCCAGAAATTGGTCAACTGGAGAGCTGTGCAGGTGTGGTCGCTGAGCTCCTGGCGTCTTTCGTCCCGGTACCCGCACAGATACAGGACCAGCCGTCCGACGGGATTCGCGGAGTTTCTGCAATAGTCCAGAAGCTCCTGCCAGGTTCTGTAGCGGGACTTCGTCTGGTCCTGGCGGAAGGCGGCAAGGAGGTCTTCGAACGGCTGCTTGGGTATCTGAAACTCACGGATGGTCGAGCCAAGGGCGACGAAGACCGGGTGAATCGCTTTACCCTGGTAGCAGAGATTCAGGTGTTCATTCCATTCATCCAGGAGCTGCAGCGCGCGCTGTGGATCCCCGGTTTCATCGGCCAGGTCGTCCGAAACCCTGCAGTAAGCATAGACGTTGGCAAAATGCTGGCGCAATCGGCGCGGCAGCAAAAACGAGATTACCGTGAAGTTTTCGTAATGGCTCCGGGCGAGCGCGCGACAAAACGCCTCTGCCTCTTTCTGGCTGACGCCCTTGCTGTACCAGGAACGATCGAGCCAGAAGAGGTTTTCAACCGCTCCGTTGCTCTTCATTGCGTCAGCCTCGGTGGCGGGGAAGGGGAGCGCTTCAGGGAACAATAGCGATTTTTATGTCTCCGTTCCGGTCCAGCAACCGCTCCAGAACGTTGCGGAGGGAGGGGAGCCGCTCTTCGCCGGTAATGAAAGATTCGCCAATAATTTCTCTGCGATGAAGGATGTCCAGCGCTTCGCGGATGTGACGCGGGGTATGATGAAAGCTCGCCTTGATGGTGATCTCGGAGTAGTGAATGAGGGTGGTATCCAGAGGTATATGGGTTCCCGAAGGGCAGCCGCCGAACAGGTTGATCGTCCCGCCGCGCCGAACCATTCCCATGGCCTGCTGCCAGGTTTCCGTGGTGCCCACCGCCTCGATTACGACGTCGGCGCCGCGCCTTCCATTCGTGATTCTGCGCACTTGCTCCACAACGTTCAAATGAGTCGCATCGAGAACGTAATCCGCCCCCATCCTCTCGCCCATGACCAGTTGCTTTTCTCTTTTTCCGACGGCGATCACGGTTGCGCCCAGCTGTTTCAGCATCCGCACAAACATGAGGCCGATCGGACCCATACCGATTACCACTACTGTGTCGCCTTCGGCTATGGCCGTCTCCTCTATTGCCCTGAGAACGCAGGCCAGAGGCTCCACGAGCGCCGCCTCGCGAAAGCTGAGGTTGTCAGGCAGGATGAGAAGGTTTTGACGGACGATTCTTTCGGGGATCTTTATGTACTCGGCGTAGGCGCCATTGAGGAACTGAAGATCCTCGCACAGGTT
>Ga0209378_1002578_pt1 | contig 12452 bp, 6 predicted proteins | sample GraSoiAngelo_156_FD_186170 | JGI IMG/M metagenome (GOLD analysis project Ga0209378, IMG submission 186170) | Grasslands soil microbial communities from the Angelo Coastal Reserve, California, USA - 14_1009_13_40cm (SPAdes) (version 2) | ecosystem: Environmental > Terrestrial > Soil > Grasslands ... | reverse complement strand
AGCGGCATCGCGAATGTGAATCGTCCTTCGGTCGACGATGCAGCGGCCAATCAGGGACTCGCGGCTGAGAGGCAGCGCCTCGCCGGCGTCGAGCCCGGGAATCGGTCCGTAGTGCGCCCACTGCATCAGGACTGCACCGTCGACGCGATACACGTGGGCGTCGCTCGCGCCGCAAACCCGGGCGGCGTTTTCGGCGATCGCGTCGAGTACCGGCTGAACGTCTGTCGGTGATCGTGCGATGACCTTCAGGATGTCGCTCGTTGCGGTCTGCTGTGCGAGTGCCTCCTTGGTCTCGTTGAAGAGACGGACGTTCTCGATTGCGATGACCGCTTGATCGGCGAAGGTGCGGAGGAGGTCGACCTGGTCGTCGGCGAACGGCTTGACTTCGCTGCGGAACGCGCCGAGCACACCGATGACCTCGCCCTCACGGATCAGTGGCACCCCGAGCATCGTCCGGAATCCGCCGACCGCCAGCCCTTCCTTCCAGCCGTATTCGGGATCCGCGAGTACGTCGGGGATCTGCACCGGCCGCGCTTCGAGTGCAACACGGCCCACCAGGAACGCGCGACCCGGCTTCACGGTGACGGTCTTCTCCAATGCGATCAGCTCCGGTAATCCGCCGCTCCATGCGGCGATGCGGAAGCCGTCGTCGCGCGCGAGGAACACGAAGGAGTAGTCGGCCGCGCAGAGCCGCTCGGCGCTGCGGACGACGCTGTCCAGCACCGGTTGCAGATCCGAGGTCGAGCGGCTCATGACTTGTAAGACCTCCGCGGTCGCGGTCTGCCGCTCGAGGCTGCGCTTGGTCTCGGTGAAGAGCCTTACGTTCTCGATCGCGATCGCGGCCTGGTCGGCGAAGGTCTGAGCAAGGCGGATCTCTTGCTCGTTGAACGGACGCGGCTCACGCCGGCTGACCGCGAGCACGCCGATGAGCTTGTCGTCCCGCATCAGCGGGATGCCCAGCAGCGCGCGAAAGCCGAAGGGGCGCACGGCCTCCCAGAATCGATATTCGGTATCCGCTTCGACGTCCGGGATCAGTACCGGCCGGCGCTCGAGGATCGTTCTACCGACAAGGCTGCCGCGGTCGGCGCTGTAGCGCTTTCGATCCAGGACCTCGCGATACTCGGCGGGAGCCAAGCCGAAGTGGGCGACCTCGTACACGTCCTCGCCCTCGACTCGGATGAGATCGGCTTGGTCTCCGGCGCACAGACGCGTCGCGTTCTCGACGACCGCGTCGAGGACCGGCTGGAGCTCGAACACCGAACGGCTAATCGTCTTGAGGAGGTCGCCGACCGCGGTCTGCTGCTCGAGCGCCTCTTTGGTCTCGCTGAAGAGACGGACGTTCTCGATGGCGATCGCAGCCTGATCGGCGAACGTCTGCACCAGACGGATCTCGTCATGGCCGAATGGGTGAACCTTCATGCGCGCTACGCCGATCACGCCGATAACGTCGTCGTTCTTGAAGATCGGCACCCCTAGCACGGTGTGGACGCCGTGTTCGCGGTTCGGCGGCCATTCGTATTCCGCGTCGATGAAGAGGTCTGGGATATGGACCGGGCGCTTCTCTAGTGCGGTGCGTCCGACGAGCGTGGAGCGCGTGAGTGGTGTGGGATGTGCCCACTCGTAGTCGACGAGCTCTTTCACCCCGCCACTCGTGGCGATGAGGCGGAAGACATCGCCGTCGCGCCGGAAGAGATACGCCCAGTCGCCACGGCACAGCTTATTGGCGTTGTCGACCACGACATCGAAAACGGACTGCAGGTCGAACGCTGAGCGGCTGATCGTCTTGAGGACGTCGGCTGTAGCCGTCTGCTGCTCGAGCGCCTCCTTCGTCTCGTTGAACAGCCGGATGTTCTCCATAGCGATGGCCGCTTGATCCGCGAACGTCTGAACGATCTCGATCTGGCGATCGCTGAACGGCCCAGGTATGTTTCGGCGGAGCAGAAGCACCCCGATAGGCTCGCCATCCCTGAGCAGCGGCACGCCCAGCATCGCCCTGACCGGATCGCCTTCCCGGCGCTCGTAGTCGGCAGCCAGCACATCGGCGATCTGGTGCGGACGGCGGGATTCGAGGACACGGGCGATCACCCAGCGCCGGTCGGGCTTAAAGACTTGACCTTCAGCCGACGTGAACACCGCCGCAAGCTCCGCGGGGTAGCTGTCCGTCGACGCGGCCGTCCGGATCGTCTGACCTTCGATCCGCTGGATCGTCCCGTTGTCCGCGCCGGCGAGCTCTGTCGCACGTTCGACGATGGTCTTCAGGACGACGTCGAGATCGAACGCCGACCGGCTGATCGTCTTGAGGACCTCGGCGGTGGCCGTCTGCTGCTCGAGGGATTCTTTCGTCTCACTGAAGAGCCGGACGTTCTCGATCGCGATCGCGGCCTGCTGCGCGAAAGTCTCGACGAGCGCGATCTCCTTCGGCGCGAAAGCCCGGACCTCATAGCGCCAAAGCCCGAGGACGCCGACGACCTTCCCGCTGGCAAGCAGCGGCACCGCCAGGTTCGTGCGATCCCCGACCTCCTTCTGATGAAAGCTGTACTCGGGGTTGCTCTGAACGTCCTCGACGTGTACGGTGCGGGCCTCGAGGAACGCGCGGCCAATGACGGCTCCCGTGATGGCGGTCGTGAAGCGCGTTATCAGCTGCCAGCCCTCGGGAGGCTGACCGAGGTCGACCACGGGAGGCCGACCGTGCTTCGCCACGAGACGGTAGTCGGGCCCCTCCTGGCGGTACATGAAGCCAAAGTCCGCGGCCGACAGCTTCACCGCACTCTGGACCACCGTCTCGAGGAGCGGCTCCAGATCAAAGACGGAGCGGCTCATCGTTCCGAGGACCTCTGCCACGGCGGTCTGCTGCTCGAGCGCCTTCTTCGTCTCGTTGAACAGACGGACGTTCTCGAGGGCAATGACGGCTTGGTCCGCGAACGTCTCGACGAGCCTTATCTCGTCTGCGGAGAAGGGCCGGACCTCGGTGCGCCCAAGGGTGATCATCCCGATCGGTGCGCCCTTTCGGAGGAGCGGGACCGCGAGGTTGGTGCGGAAACCCCAGCCCGTTGCCTCCTGCCCGGTCTCGTACTCAGGGTCGGCTAGGACGTCCGCGATCTGGACGCTGCGCCGCTCCAAGGCCGCTCTACCGATGACTGAGCCTCGTCCGGGTCCGATTGGATGCGCTGACCAGTACGTCCAGAAATCTGGATGGCCGGTCTCGTTCGCCGCGATCCGGTAAAGGTCGCCGTCGAGTCGCCAGATCGATCCGGTCTGTGCGTCGCACAGCCGCATCGCATGCTCGATCACCGCGTCGAGGACGGGTCGCAAGTCGAAAGCCGAGCGGCTGGTCGCTTTCAGGACATCGCTGATGGCCGTCTGCCGCTCCAGCGCCTCCTTCGTCTCGTTGAACAGCCGCGTGTTTTCGACGGCGATGGCCGCTTGGCGCGCGAAGGTCTCGAGGACGTTGATCTCTCGGTCGCTGAATACGCGCACCTGATTACGTCGAGCGATGATGACGCCGAGAAGCGCCGCGCCCTTCACGATCGGCACGCCGAGGATGGTCCGTTCGTTCTGCCCCGAGAGCGTGGCCATGAACTCCGAGCTCCGTTTGGTGTCGTACTCGGGATCCGCGAGGACGTCGACGATCTGCACGGTCGCCTTCTCCAACAGCACCCTTCCGACGACCGTGGTTCGTTCTTTGACGAGCCGACTCTTTCTAGCCGCCTCAGCCGCCAGCAGCTCGAACCCTGCTTCGTCGGCGAATCGGCCCGAGCTCGTGGCGCTCGCGACGTGGCGGTAGACCTCGCCGTCCGCGCGAAAGATGGATGCGTTATCCGCATGGCAGAGTTGGACGGCGTTCTCGATGATCGTCCGGAACACGCCGGTAAGGTCTTTCGTCGCCTGGCTCATCGCTTCGAGGATCTGGCTGATCGCGATCTGGCGCTCGAGCGCCTCGCGAGTCTCGGAGGAGAGTCGCGCATTGTCGATCGCGATCGCGGCCTGGTCAGCGAATGCGCGAACCAGCGCGATCTCGCGGTCGCTGAACGGGCGCACGTCCGGCCTGATGAGCGACAGCACTCCAATCACGCTCGGGCCGCGAAGGAGAGGAACTCCGAGGACGGCGCGGTAGCCGAACTCGACAGCGTCTTGCCTAAAGTAGTCGGAGTCGGCTTCGACGGAGGCATCGCGGACGTGGAAGACATCCTTGCTCTCAAAGACGTGCTTGACTATGTACGAGCGCTCGATCGGCCACGGCTGTCGTACGCGCTCCCGCCAATCGCGAATCTGGTCCGACGCATCATGTGAGCCGGCCGCGAGGTGGAAGGTGTCGCCGTCGATCAGGAAGAGGCTTCCGTTGCGCCTCGCGTCGCAGAGCTCGCCGGCCCGTTGGACCACTGTATATCGAGCACGGCCTGCAGATCGGGCGGGGTCCGGCTCATGACGCCCAGCACCTCGGCGAGCGCGGCCTCGCGCGCCCGCGACTCGGCGAGCTCCCGCTCTAGTTCGCCCGCGGCTCCCAAATCCCTGCCTCCCGGGTGCGGCCAATCCTAGTGACCGCCCCGCGAACACGGAAGTGATAATCCGCGCGTGAGCGTCCACATCGGGCGGGATGTCGACGATGTACTGGAGAAGCTTTCGAGCGTTAAGGACACGACGCTCCTGGCGGGAGGTACCGACCTCCTCGTCGAGATCAACTTCGGACGCGCGCGACCGACCCACGTCCTCGCCATCGACCGGCTCGACGAGCTCAAGGATCTCGAACGTAACGGGCACGTCCGGATGGGTGCGCTGGTGACCTACACGCGCATGCTCGAGGACGACCCGGGGTCCGCGGCTCTCCGCGAGGCGGCGCGCACGGTCGGCTCGCCTCAGATCCGCAACGCCGGCACGCTTGGCGGCAACCTCGGGACCGCGTCTCCGGCGGGAGACACGCTTCCGGTCCTCGCGGCGCTGGACGCGACCGTCGTGCTGCGCTCGCGCGCCGGCGAGCGCCGCGTGACGTTCGGCGACTACATGACCGGTCCGAAGAAGAGCGTCCGGCGTCGCGACGAGATCGTGGTCGCGGCCGAGTGGGACGACGCCGGCCCGGCGCAGACCTTCATGAAGGTCGGCACGCGCAACGCGATGGTGATCGCCGTCGCCGGGCTTGCCCTCGTCGTCGATCGCGCGCGACGACGGGTCGGCGTCGGCCTCGGGTCATGCGGTCCGACGATCCTTCGCACGCCCGAGGCCGAGAAGTTCGCGACCGGCATGTTCGACGAGATGGGATGGGAGCGAGCAACGAGGCCGACCGAAGCCGCGCGCAAGGAGTTCGGCCGCCTTGTCGCGGCGGCGGCGCGACCGATCGACGACGTTCGCGGCACGGCCGCGTATCGGAGACACGTGCTCGCGGTGATGGCGTCCCGCGCCCTCTTGCGTGTCGCGGCGATCGTATGAAGCTCACGGTGAACGGCGACGAGCGCGAGGTCGACGCCGCGGACCACGAGAGCCTGCTGACCGTGCTGCGCGAGCGGCTCGGCCTGCCGGGCAGCAAGAACGCGTGCGAGCAGGGCGAGTGCGGCTCGTGCTCGGTACTGCTGGATGGCGCGCTCGTCTGCTCGTGCCTCGTGCTCGGCGCGGCCGCAGCGGACCGCGAGGTGCGCACAGTCGAGTCCCTCGCTGACGGCGATCGCCTTCATCCCGTCCAGCGCGCCTTCGTCGACATGGGCGCAGTGCAATGTGGCTTCTGCACTCCAGGCCTAGTCGTGTCGACGTATGCGCTGCTCAAGGAAAACCCGGAGCCAAGCGAGCAGGAAGTGCGCGAAGCGCTCTCAGGGAACATCTGTCGCTGCACCGGCTATGGAAAGATCCTCGAGGCGGTGCAGCGCGCGTCCGCCGGGATGTACGGCCGATGAGCGTCGCGCCAGTCCGGTCGCGGATCCGCGGCGTCGTCGGCGAGTCGGTCGAGCGGCCGGACGCGGTGGCAAAGGTCAAGGGCGAGTTCCAGTACGGCAGCGACCTGAACCGAGAGGGAATGCTCTTCGGCGCGACCCTTCGAAGCCCGCACCCGCACGCGCGCATCCTCGGCATCGACGTCTCGGGAGCAAGACGGATGAGTGGCGTGCGCGCGGTGATCACATCGGCCGAGCTCCCGACACGCGAGCTCTTCGGCCTCATGAAGCTCGACCAACCGGTGCTGGCGACCGGTCGCGTCCGTTACGCCGGCGAGCCGGTCGCGATCGTCGCCGCGGACACCGCCGAGGAAGCTCGCGTGGCCGCGCGCGCGATCGCGGTGCGCTACGACGTCCTCCCGCCGATCACCGACGCGGTCGCCGCGCTTCAGCCCGGCGCGGCGAGCCTTCACAGCAAAGGAAACGTGATCGAGGATGTGCTGGTCGCCCACGGCGATCCCGACGCGCGCGCCGACGTAGTGGTCGAGGGCGAATACGAGCTCGCGATGCAGGACCAAGCGGCCTTGGGGCCCGAGGCCGGACTGGCCATTCCGCGCCGTGACGGCGGGGTCGAGCTACACGTCGCCACGCAGTGGCTGCACGAGGACCTCCGCCAGATCGCGCCATGCCTCGGTCTGCCCGAGTCGAAGGTGCGCCTGGTGCTCGCGGGGGTGGGCGGTGCGTTCGGAGCGCGCGAGGACGTGACGCTCCAGATCCACGCGTGCCTTCTCGCGCTCGCGACCAAGCGGCCCGTCCGGATGACCTACGGCAGAGAGGAATCCTTCTATGGCCACGTCCATCGGCATCCCGCGAAGCTCTGGTACGCGCACGGCGCCACGAAGACCGGCGAGCTCGTCTTCGTGCGCGCGACCATCGTGCTCGACGGCGGCGCGTACGCGTCATCGAGTCCCGCGGTTGTCGCGAACGCGGCCTGCTTCGGCGCTGGCCCCTACCGCGTCCCAAGCGCGCGCATCCACGCGGTCGGCGCCTATACGAACAACCCGCCGACCGGCGCCATGCGCGGATTCGGGGCCGTGCAGTCGTGCTTCGCATACGAAGCCCAGATGGACAAGCTCGCGGCCAAGCTCGAGATGGATCCGGTCGTGCTCCGCGAGAAGAACGCACTCCGCAACGGCGACCGGATCGTGACGAGCCAGCCGGTTGAGGGCAGCGCACCAGTCGCGGAGATCGTCCGCCGCTGCGCCGATCTTCCGCTGCCGGAAATGGAGATCCCACGCGACCCCATCGGGCTCCCGGGGGGCGCCGGGAACCTTACGTTCGGCGAGGGAGTGCGTCGCGGCACCGGTCTCGCCGCGGGTATGAAGAACGTCTGCTACTCGCACGGGTTCGACGACTTTTCCACGGCACGCGTACGGCTCATGCGCGACGAACGTGGTCCTCTCGCGCGCGTCCATACCGCTGCCGCGGAGGTCGGGCAGGGGATCGTCGCTGTGTGCGTGCAGATCGCGAGGACCGAGCTCGGCGTCCAGAGGGTGGAGATCGACCCTCCGGACACCACGATCGGTTCGGCGGGATCCTCCTCGGCGTCACGGCAGACCTGGATGACGGGCGGCGCCGTCCTCGCCGCCTGTCGCGAGGTAAAGGCCGAGCTGCTTTCGCGCGCGCGCAGGACCGGGCGGTCGCTCGACGATCTCCCAGCCCTGCTCGAGGAGCCGATCGACAAGACGGTCACCCACCGGCATCCGGACACGGAGCCGCGCGACGTGAACACGCAGAACCAGGGACACGTCGCGTTCCTCTTCGCCGCGCATCGGGCGGTGGTCGACGTCGACGTGGACACCGGGCTCGTCAAGGTCGTGCAGGTCGCGACCGCCCAGGACGTCGGCAAGGCGATCAATCCCCTCGCGGTCGTCGGTCAGATCGAGGGTGGCATCGCGCAGGGACTCGGTCTCGCCGTCATGGAAGAGGTGCAGCTCGCCGAGGGCAAGGTGCGGAACGCCTCGTTCACCGACTATCTCCTGCCGACGACGCTCGACATGCCGACGGTCGTCGTCGACCTCATCGAGCATCCGCATCCCGACGCGCCGTACGGCGCGAAGGGCGTCGGCGAGCCGCCCACGATCTCGAGCACACCCGCGATCGTCGCTGCAATCCGCGCCGCCACCGGCCGCGAGCTCAATCGCGTGCCGGTGCGCCCGGACGACATCGTGTTCGGGGCGCCGTATCGGTCTGGCTGGCGCATCCGGCCGGGCGACGATCCGCGCGGCGCCGTCCGCGCATAGTGGGAGGGCAGATGCCCTCGTCCGACGCACCGCGAATCTTCAGCGGGATCGGGAGCACGTACGAGAAGGCCGGCGCGCTGCTCTCGTTCGGCCAGGACCCGCGCTGGCGCGCGCGACTTGTGTCGTCCCTTGCGGCCGCGCCCGACGATGTCGTCCTGGATGTGGCGACGGGCACGGGACTGGTCGCCCGAGCGCTGCGTGAGCGCTACCACTGTCGCGTCGTCGGTCTCGACCGGAGCGCCGATATGCTCTCGGCCGCCGCGGATCACAACGGCCACATGCCGCTCGTGCGCGGGCGCGCCGAGCGGCTACCCTTCCCGGACAGGTCGTTCGACCACCTGACATTCACCTATCTGCTTCGGTACGTCGATAACCCTGCCGCGGTGATGCGCGAGCTTGCGCGTGTCGTCCGCCCTGGCGGACGCATCGCGGCGCTCGACTTCGGCGTGCCGCCCAACCCGTTGCTTCGAGCCCTGTGGCGCCTCTACACGCGGATGGGGCTGCCGCTCATCGGCCGCGCGATCTCCCAGCGCTGGGCGAGCGTCGGCGCATTTCTGAGCGGCAGCATCGAGGGCTTCAACGCGGCGCACACGCAAGAAGACATCGAGCGCTGCTGGCGTGCCGCGGGTCTCAGCGGTGTCCATGTAGAGCGAATGAGCTTCGGTGCCGGCGTCGTGATGACCGCGGTGAAGGATGGCGCGACCGAGGGCCCCAGGGGTAGGGGCCCCTGGGCGCGTAGCGAGGCGGCGGAGGGATCCCCACCCGATGGAGGGTGGGGATACCGCCGCGTTGAGAGGGTTTCGGTCGCGCCATCCGGAACGCAGCCCTCGGTCGCGCCGGCCGCTAATCGCACTGCGTTCTACGCGCTTCGCCCCGGAGGAGTCCGCGATTACTGGACGCTGCTGCACCCGCCGTACACCGTGTGGCATCTCTCGTATGTCTTGCTTGGCGCCGCGTTGGCTCCGATGCCGGATCCGCGGATCGTCGCCGGCGCGCTGCTCGCGTTTTTTCTAGCAGTCGGTGTGGCGGCGCACTCGTTCGATGAATTGCGCGGCCGGCCGCTTGGCACGCGGATCCCGTCCGGCGTTCTCATCGCGCTCGGCTCACTTGGACTTCTTGGTGCGATCGCCATCGGACTGATCGCGGCTGCGACGGTCGGCCTCTGGTTTCTCTTTTTGGTCGCGACCGGAGCGGCGCTCGTCGTCCTGTACGCGTTCGAGGTGCCGCTTGTGCATTCCGACTTCGGGTTCGCACTCGCCTGGGGTGGCTTCCCTGTCATCGCGACAGCTGCCGCGGCTGGCGCGCCGGCCATCCCGACGGTGGCCGCGGCTATCGGCGCGTCGCTTCTCAGCCTCGCGCAGCGCCGGCTCTCAACACCCGTCCGGCGCATTCGTCGCAAAGCGGTCGAGGTGCGCGGCGAGGTTCGCTATGCCGACGGATCCACCGACGCGCTCGACGCGTCGCGGCTCATCGCAGGTCCCGAGGCCGCGCTTCGGCTGTTATGGATTGCGATATTGGCGATCTCGATCGGGGCACTCCTCGGCCGCTGGTCCGGCGGCTAGATTCACGCCGACATGATCCCGCTGGAGACGTTGCGCGCGGCGCCGAAGGTCCTGCTGCACGACCATCTCGACGGTGGCCTGCGTCCGGCAACGGTCGTCGAGCTCGCGCGCGACATCGGCTACACGGGCCTTCCGACGACGGACGCCGCCGAGCTTGGCCGCTGGTTCCACGGTAGTGCGGCCTCCGGATCGCTCTCCCTCTATCTGCGCGGCTTCGCGCACACCATCGCGGTGATGCAGACCGAAGAGGCGCTCGAGCGCGTCGCGTACGAGTGCGGCGAGGATCTCGCGCGCGACGGGATCGTTTACGCGGAGGTCCGCTACGCGCCGGTATTCCACACCGCGCGCGGTCTCAACCACGAGCAGGTCGTCCAGGCCGTGGAGAAGGGGTTCGAGCGCGCCGAGCGCGAACGCGGCGTCACGCTCCGCCAGATCATCTGTGCGATGCGTGACCGCACCGATTCGCTCGAGATGGCGGAGCTTGCGGTCGCGAACCGTGAGCGCGGTGTTGTCGGCTTCGACATCGCAGGCGAGGAGGCCGGCCATCCGCCGAAGGCGCATATCGAAGCGTTTCAGCTCTGCCGCCGCGAGAACTTCTCGATCACGATCCATGCGGGCGAGGCGTTCGGCCCTCCATCCATCTGGCAGGCGCTCCAGTACTGCGGCGCGCACCGCATCGGGCACGGGGTGCGTCTCGTCGAGGACATGGCGATCAGTGAAGGGAGAGTGGTGAAGCTCGGTCCGCTGGCGGCGTACGTGCGCGATAAGCGCATCCCGCTCGAGCTGTGCCCGTCATCGAACGTGGATACCGGGGCTGTACCGACGCTCGCCGACCATCCCATCCGCCACTTCCTGGCGCAAAGCTTCCGCGTCACGGTGAATACGGACAACAGGCTCATGTCACACGTGACGCTTTCCGAGGAGCTCCAGCGTCTCTCCCGCGCGTTCGGGCTCACGCTCGCGGAAGTGGAGCGCCTCTCGATCAACGCGATGAAGAGCGCGTTCGTCGGCTATGACGAGCGTGTCGCGATCATCTACGCGCGTATCAAGCCTGGCTACGCGCGTCTCCGCGGCGAGCCTGCCATCGCGGGTTATCCCTTGCCTCCGACCGCGTAGCGCTCCGCTCTTTACCATCCATTCACGCGTCCTGCGACTGACGCGACACGATTCTTTGTTGTCGTCCACTCATCCTCGCTGCGTACTCACTTCGTACTGATCGGACGAAGGGTCACGGCGACTTTTGGTGGGGGTGGACTATGGGGCGGTTTCCGATTGGCAAGTTCTTGCTCGCGCTTTCGTTCTCGGTGTGCATGGTCATCTCGACTGTCGCGCTTGGCGCGACCGCTACGGCGAGCCCGCAATGGTGCGAGGAGGATCCGGTCTTCCTCGTGAACGGTGCCCTTGTAGACGTAACGACGACATTTCCGGCCGAGTACCTCTCCGCGATCAAAGACCCCGTCGCGTTCGAGCTCCTTGTGCCTTCGAACGCGATCGCGGCCGTCGTCGCACTTCCTGGGAGCGTTCCGATGACGGCGAAGATCACCAAGTCGTTGCCGGCAAATGGGCTGCTCTCCCTCGGGGTGCCCATTGTCGTCAAGGTCACGGTGACGGCGAGTAAGTCGTTCGACACCAAGACCAAGGTGGCCGGGACGTACTTGTGGCTGAGCTCGACCGCTTACGGAAAGTCGAACGTCACCACTTTTGTGAGATACACACTGATCGGGCTCTAGCCCGTGTCACGCCTTCGCTGGCCAATACGCCTTTACATCCTCGCTGTCCTCGGCGCGGCGCTCGCGGCCCTCCCCGCGGGCGCCGCCTTCCGAGGCGACCTCACGACATCGGACACGCTGCTACTCGCACTCGTCACCGCCATGGCCGCGGTCGGTCAGCTCTGGCCGGTGCACCTGTCGGTCAAGGTGAAGATGACGGTCGACGAGACCGCGACGTTCGCGGCCGGTCTGCTGCTCGGACCCTTCTATGCGATGGTCGTGACCGCGGCGAGCACGCTGATCGCACTTCACTTCCGCGGCGTCCGGCAGCGTTGGTACAACCGCGGCTTCAACACAGCGGCAGCGGTCCTCGCCACCGGGGCGGCTGCGACCGTATACGTCCTCCTCGCCGGGCCGGGCTCGATCGTGGTCCGCGAACCCTGGGCGATCCTGCTGGCCGCGGTTACGAACTACGTCGTTCACACGGCGCTCGTCGACGTCGTCGTGGCTCTGCAGCTCAGGCGCAATCCGCTCGTCGGTTGGTGGCGGTTGCATCGGAGGCTGGTGCCCTACGAGACGGCCCTACTGCTCATCGGCGCGCTCGGCGCCATCGCGGCTCAATCACAGCCATGGACGCTCCTGCTCTTCGGCGTTCCGATGGCCGTCGTGCTCCTTACCCTCCGCGACAGCGCACGCGTGCGCGAGCAAACCAAGACGGCGATCCTCGAGCTCGCCGATCTCATCGACCTGCGGGATTCGTACACGCATGGTCACTCACAGCGCGTGGCGGACCTCGCCGGGCGGCTCGCGAAGCGCCTCCGGCTCGATTACACGCAGGTCGAGCTCATCCGGGACGCCGCGCGGGTCCACGACATCGGCAAGATCGGCACGAACGACCTGGTGCTCCAGAAGCCCGGCCCGCTCACCGACGAGGAGCAGAAGGAGATGCGGCGGCATACCGAGATCGGCCACCGCCTCCTCAAGCGGCTTCCGGAGTTCTGGGAAGGTGCCGAACTCGTTCTC
>Ga0209378_1002575_pt1 | contig 12460 bp, 11 predicted proteins | sample GraSoiAngelo_156_FD_186170 | JGI IMG/M metagenome (GOLD analysis project Ga0209378, IMG submission 186170) | Grasslands soil microbial communities from the Angelo Coastal Reserve, California, USA - 14_1009_13_40cm (SPAdes) (version 2) | ecosystem: Environmental > Terrestrial > Soil > Grasslands ... | reverse complement strand
CGTTCGGAATCGAAACGCTCACTGAACTTCCGCCTGTTGTCGAGCTTGCGAGTGAGAAGATGGGCGACCCTGTCGCGAGCTGGTATATTCCTGCGGAAGCGAGACCGATACAAGCGCCTATCGCAATAACGATCAGGACTGGGACTATAAGCAGAGTGTAATTGGTTGGTTTCCTCGGAGCCGTTTCCAACTTACAACCCAGCGACCCTGACGAGATGATGAGAAAATAACACTTTCGAATGGAGGCAACTGTCGTATCGAACCTTAGTGCAATCTAAAATACTAGCAGCCCAAGACTCACGCGAGCCGTATGGTCAGTCAGACCAGGCGTGAATTTCTAAAGCTCGGTCTAGCCGCTGCAGCAAGTGCGGCTGCCGCGTCCGGTATCGAGATTCCCCTCTTCGGAGGCCAGAACTCATCTCTCCAGAACCAGTTGACCAGCGCGAATACCCAAGTAACCAATCTCAAGAATAGGATCAATACCGTCACTGGCTTCGTTAGCCTGAGCGTTAGCGAGCAAACTCTCGTAGAAGCAATAGTGGAGACGATCATTCCCTCGGATAGCTTGGGTCCAGGAGCAAAAGAGGCGGGCGTGATCTACTTCATCGACAGACAACTCGCGGCGGACTATGGCCAGAGCGCCAACATGTTCAGGGACGCGCCCCACATACCCACCAAATTACCGGCCAACAGCGCTACTCCCCTCATGGTTAACCCTAGTCTAGGCTGGGCCCTCTTGCCGTTGCCGAGAGGCGGGGGAGGTTCCACCGCTCCGATATCTTATACAGGGGATTCTACACATGGAATCACTGCCAGCCCTCGAGTGGGCTCAGGCATCAACTATCAGTATGCGCTGAATCTCCGAGAGTTCTGGCGAGTCGGCTTAGCTGCATTGGAGAAATACGCCAACGCCGCCTACGGAGGCAACTTCGAGACGCTATCAGCGACAAACCAGTTGAAAGCTCTCCAGGATATCTGGGGGAACCTCCCAACTACCAACTACGCCACTGCCGACGATCTGACCGGTTTCAGCAATATTGTTCCATCAGACTTTGCCTATGAGGTTACATTCATGACCTGGGCCGGATTTCTCATGGACCCCCTCTACGGTGGAAACCAGAACATGGTCGGCTGGGCTTATACCGGATTCAACGGCGTCAACTTCGGCAACTTCTACGGCGAGGGCCTAGATCAAAAGTCGCTCATGGTGGCAACCACTCCTAAGAGACTCACGCCGGCCAGCCTCGCTCAATATCAGCAGAAAGCATCTGGAGGAGCATAGGAATGTCCTCCAACATCATCCAAGAGCCACCAGTTAACGTCGTATGTCTCGGCGTTGGATTTATGAGCGGAGTAATAGCGGTCGAAGCGGCCCTCGCCGGCTACACGGTCGCTGGGATTACAAAGGGTCCCTACTGGGACTATGTTAACGACTTTTCCACGACCAAATATGACGAGTGGGGAGTCGGGCTTGGGAGAAAATATGACAGCCCGCTTCCGCTACAGACTACGACCATTAGGAACAACGGTACCCAGTTTGCCCTTCCTGTGCGGAGATACACAATGCCCATCCAGTATCATGCGTTGGGGCACGGGGTGGGTGGCGCAGCCCAGCATTATGGTGGCACGATGGGACGTCAGGGTCCGTGGGGATATCAAATGCTTTCTAGAACAAATCAGGATCTTGGCGTGACACCACTAACAACGCCGCTTCCGAGCAGTATCAATCCTCAAGATGATACTCACGATTGGCCATTAACGTATGCTCAATACGAGCCGTACTATGTGGCGTGGGAGAAGGCACACGGACTTTGCGGAAATTACAATGGCAGCTCCTCAAACAGTTCTTCGGACAATAATTTTCCTTGGATGAGCGAGAATTATCCAATCCCTCCGGCTCCGTTCACTGAAGTTGGAACAACGTTCCGGGATGCTGCTTCTGCGTTGGGATACCATCCATTCCCTCACGTAAGTGCGCTTGCATCGCAGCCTTACACTAACCAGTACGGAGTTACGGTGAACCCGTGCGTTTACGACGGTTACTGCGGAGGATTATGTGATTACGCTTGCGAGACTGGGGCCAAGGCGAATGCCGCATACAGAACCATCCCTGCGGCGATGAAGACCGGAAAGTTCACGCTGGTGACGAACGCCTACATCTTCCGGCTAGAATACAACACTTCAACCAATCTGGTAACAGCTGCCCTCTACTATGATGCGCACGGAAACATCCACCGCCAACCTGGCGACGTCTTCTTCAATGGAATGTGGGGATACAACATGATACGAGTCATGCTCTTGTCGGGGGTAGGGGTTCCCTATAATCCAACCACGGTTACAGGAACTGTTGGAAGGGGACTTACCAACGGCTATACCCCATTCAAGGGGACGAATGTCTCGGGGACACTTCCCAACCTTGGTGCCAATAGCTATTCAGCGGGTAATGCCAGTGGAGGTGGGTTCGACATTTACGACCTTATGGACGACAACTTCATCCATACCGGTCTGAACTTCATTGGAGGCTCCGAGATTAGTTTTGGGGGCTATGCTGGTGGAGGACCGGGAAATATTACGTTCGCGGGCGGAGTTAGTTCGGCCAGCATGGGAAGTACTTTCAAGGCGACTCAGAAGGACAAGTACTTGCAAACAAAAACAGTATTGAGTTCGACTCCTTTCGCGCCCGATCTTCCCAACGCGAGTAATTACGTCGACCTGGATCCTCACTACACTGATGCATACGGCGACCCCGTGTCAAGGCTCACCTTTGACTGGACTCCAAACACATACAATGGAGCAACATATCTCGTGAACAAGGTCAAAGCCATCCTACAACAGATGGGAGCACAGAATATCACAATTGGGAACCAGGTCAACCCTGGTGCCGCGAATAACGACTGGTGGGGACACCACCTGCGTGGTGGATGCAGAATCGGATCCGACCCTGCGTGGTCAGTATATTCTGGGTACAATCAGCTGTGGCTTGATCCGACCCATGGAGTGAACTACTTTGCCGCAGGCGAGATCACGAACACCACTGGTGACACCGTTCCCTCGGGCACTCATGTCGCGGGCGCACAATCTTACAGAGCCGCAGAGGGAATAGTGAAGTACCTTCAATCATCCCGCGGTAATTTCCTGGTGACGTAGACAACCCAGATCATCAAATTTCGTCAGGGAAAACCAATACCCGCACTGAAAGTACCCGACAAATCTAGAATCGTCTCTATCCCTGTACTGGAGAGCAGAGTTCCCAAGCCCGAGGAATTTGTAGTACTCAGCAAACCCCTACTTGAGGCAACGATAAAGATAGGCGAAGCACTGAGAGAATGTCGAGCAAAATGGGCGATTGCTGGGGACGTAGGGGAGTTGTTGTTTGGTGTCAACATCGAACCAGCTTATATTGCGGTTCTCACATCAGCTGAAGGAGTCGAGGAGATTCGCACCAGGCTTAAGAGTTTCGAGGTTGAGCCTCCAAGTATCGTCGAAAGAGAGCTGGCACGAAAAGCGGAGATTGATTTCAAGCAACCCCCGGTAAGCATCAAGAGCTTCGCTGGACGGTTCAATATCGACGGCCAGAGGCTCGATGTCCATGGAGACCTACGAATTAAGGTCGGTGAGTGGGACTGGGGCGACCCGCTGGAATACGAGCCTGAATACGTGTACGTAGTCGGTGTCAAAGTGCCGGTGGTCCCGTTGCAGCTCAAGACCGAGCTCTACATGGGTCTCGGTTGGATGGACCGCGTGCGGAAGATCAGCGAGGCAAATGCGAGGCGTCATCATAAGATCGGCTAGTCCAACATGCTCACAAATCAGCGAATAGGCTCGACGAGCTATCCGGTCTTCTCGAAGAACCTTCGAAGAGAACGCGGGAAGGACGCATGGAACACTAACCTTCGGCTTGCGTCTCTTGCGGCGTCGAAAATCGCCACTTCTATGGGACCGATGGGAGGGTACAAACTCGTCACCTACTACAAAGGACCAATGCTTATGACCAAAGTGACGAAGGACGCTGTTGACATTGTTGACGAGCTTGGCGTTCAGTATCCAGCTATCAAGACACTCACCGAGGCGGCAAAGATACACCGACGGGATGCGGGAGATGGGGTCTCTGCTCTCCTAGTTCTTGTCTCGGCACTTTTGGAAGAAGCTGACAAATTAATCGAGACAGGTATCCATCCTGTCGCTGTCCTCGATGGGTACGCGAAGGCGGCTAACAGATCAATCACGATCATAGATGAGGCCGCTAAAGATTTCAGCGGGGAGCTGGACGAGCGTCTTTTGAATCTGGTTGATTGTGGAAGAGGTCTGCTAAGCGGGAACTTAAGAAGAGAATTATCCCAAGCGGTCAAGCTCGCGGAGTATGAGGGCACAGTAGACCTCAGCAGGATCAAAATAGAAAAAAAACTTGGCGGCTCCATCGACGACTCCCAGCTAGTCCGGGGGATCATCATCAAGAAGGAAAAAGCACACCGGTCCATGCCCGACGAGGTCGAAAAACCAGTAATCGCACTTGTCAACAAGAAGATGGAGGTCAAACCCTTCGAACAACTTGCCATCGGAGAAGGACCCTTCCCTGCAAGACTGAATGTTACAGAACCCGGACAACTAGCAGAATTCAAGAGAGAAGAGAGTTCACTAAGGACCCGCATGGTCGAGAAGGTCAAGTCGTCAGGAGCCAACGTTCTGCTATGCAGATCACGAATTGAAGAGAGAGTCGCAGACAAGCTCAGCAGGGAAGGAATTTTCGCGATGCAGATGGTCGATCAAAAAGACGTCGACGAGGTGGCAAGAATCACCGGTGCGAGAATAGTTGGAGATGTCAATCTACTGGAGCCAAGCCATGTCGGAATCGCCAAAAGGCTTGAAGCGGACAAGATCCCGCCGGAACGAATCGCGATTCTCCACTGCGACGAAGGAGCTTCGCTGTTGCTCCGCGGCAGCTCTCCCGAACTTGTTGAGGAGCTCGAAAAGATTGTGAGAAGAGCACTCCTAATCCTCAAACATGCCAGGGCCAAACCCAAGGTCATCGCTGGGGGCGGTGCGATCTTCATTAGGTTGGCGTTGCGGCTACGAAAATTCGCTCTGACCTTCACAGGAAAAGAACAACTTGCGATCAAGGCATTCGCTGACGCTCTCGAGACAATACCCAAGTGGCTCTCGATCAACTATGGCTTGGACCCTATCGATACTGTGATGCAGCTTCGGAGCGATCACTCAAACAACATGGAGTCGATGGGCGTTGGGGAACACGGGTCCACAGATATGGAAAGGGCAAAAGTCGTGGAGCTGGCGTCGGTAAACAAAGCTACGATTTGGAGAACTTTCGAAGTGGCCTCTCTTCTACTCAAAATCGATGACTACTTCTACGTCAAAGATCTCCCCGTCTTTCACAAGCAATGATCCGCTGACTAAGTCGCCAAACACGAAGGCCGAAGTCACCGGATCTTGCCGCCGAAAGCTGTCATCTTTGACATGGACGGGACCCTGGTAAGCAGCCTCCCCGTGATCTACCATTGCGAGAATGAGATCTCTCTGAAATATCTCAAGACCTCGCTGACCCTTGAAGCCGTAATCTCAAAGTTTGGACCACCGGCACACACGATCATCAGAGACATGACTAGGACTCTCCCTGAGGGCGTTCAAGGCAGAGCAGTGTCAGACTACTACGAATGTTATCGAACTCATGTCTCCATTCGGGGACTCGTATTTCCCGGTATCGCCGAACTGCTACACAAGATCAAAGAGTCTGGACTTCGCTTGGCTCTCTTCACAGGTGTTGAGAAGACGATGATGGAGTACACTCTGAACCCGTTCAAGCTATCTGAATTCTTCCAAGTCCGCATTACCGCTGACGACGTCCAGAAGAGCAAGCCTGATCCAGAAGGAATCAATCTGGCGCTGAGCCGAATCAAGGCCGATGCGAAAGACTCTATGTACGTTGGGGATTCACCGGCAGACATAGTTGCTGGGAGACGGGCTGGCGTAATGACGGGAGCTGCATTGTGGAGTCCTGAGAATCGCGGAGACCCTACGACTGAACATCCTGACTATGAGTTTCGGAGTGTTCAGCAGTTGTCAGACTTTCTTTTTCCGAAAAACAAGTCTAGTCAAGAACCGTATTTTGGTTCGCATTGGACTGAAGAGGGGCCGTGAAACCTGCTATTCGTAACCGTCTCTAGGATGAACTGAGAAAAAAAGGGAAGAGGTGAACGGGATTGAGCTACGGCCTTACCTAGGCTTGCGAAGACTACGACGGAGCAGCGAACGAGGGTCGAGGTCATCTCTAGAGTTCCGAGGCCACTGGCGACTGCAGCATTGATGTCGTCGTCCTTGCTGAGCTCAGTAGGGGTAACTCCCTGCTTCCAGTGGAAGACTTGAAGGTTCCAGGCTCCACCAGCATATCCGAATTCCGTGGGAATGAAGTTGAGCACATTGCAGCTCGTAGGATCGTTAGGCAGCGCTGCAAGCAATCGGGCGCACTGAACGGTCGGGGTGACGCCGTCAGATCCGACAACGTCGAATACAATGTTTCCGTGAGCAATTAGCTGCGCAGCTTGCGGCGAGGACGTAACTTCAGCAGTGGCTTCGTATTGAATGATCTGATGGTCATAGAATCCAGAGTTCATAGCGACAGTAGCGGCGGCGACGGTCGTTCTGGCCCCTGCCAGGCCCAAAACAAGCATTGCGGCGACTCCGAGAAGTACAGGCAATTTCGCTATCTTCAATTTCTTGCATTAGACCTCCCAGTTTTTCGTCCGCGATATTGGTGCCTGAGTATTTCTTGGATTAGCGAGATGGGGCGGACGTTTGGTCTAGATCTGGGCCTGTTCTAGCGGAGGGTTGTCCTGAAGAGGACGAGTATTCCAAGGACTTGCGCGATGTTTATTCCTAGGAGGTACGGTAGAAACGGGTCTCCGATGAATGGTGACATTGTCACGAACGAGTATGCGGCGAGTATGTTCTGGGCGAAGAGGATCGCTGCAAAGATCATTAGGCCTAAGCTGAACTGTGCTCTAGTGTCTCTGTAGACCTTGGCGTAGGTGAAAATGAGTCCGAGCAGTAGTGCCGCGCTGATGGCGGCCGTGTAAAGACTAGCGTCCATCAGTGATACCATTACTTTTTCACCTCCCTAGCACCGGGCTGGATCTTGACCCAGATCTCGTCAAAGATCGGAAGGTGCGCCTCCATTTCCTGCGAGAGAAAGTACAGGCGTCCATATCTCTCGCCTGAAGGTGAGACTAGGTGATTCTTCTCCAGAGCACGAATGTGATGTTCCGCGACTCGATAGTGAACATCGAGAGCCTGGGCTAACTGATTCACGTTCTTCGGTCCCTCTCTTAGCAGAGTGACGATTCTCCCTCGGTTTGGTCCTCCTCGAGACCCTGCGAGAACGTACCATAGAAGGCGTCTCCAGGAGGTTTCTGATGGAGAGAGAACCCTAGCCAACTCTAAGACTTCCGTGGCATCTGAATGGGCTTCCTGAAACAATGGCAATAAGACTTGCAGGAGACCTGGTGGGATTCCGTGCTAATAGGTGCTGGTCAGGATTAGGTCAGGATCATTTTGATGGTAGGTTACTCCTTTGACGAAATCCTTGAGGTCTCGGGAATTGGGGCCAATACTGAAATGTCAAAAGGTCCGCCGTGGAGCATCGGAGCCTCAACTTGAAAATTACTGACTATGAAGTCTACCAGCTGGGCGAGCCTTCATCTCAAGGGAGTGCTACTTGGGCGGGAAATTCCATTCTCCTAAAGCTCACGACATCCGACGGCACCGTTGGCTACGGAGAAGCAGTCCCAACACTACGAGTCCAACCAGTTATCCGGTCACTACATGAAGTCGCAAGAGTGTACAAGGGAAAAGATCCGATGAACACGGAGCTGAACATTCGCGAATGGCACAAGCACGACTTCTACCTCCCCGTCTCCTTCGAATCAACATCAGCCCTCAGCGCGTTCGATATTGCATGCTGGGACATTGTCGGGAAGCATTTCGGCGCTCCTATACACCAGCTGGTCGGGGGCAGCTTCAGAAACAGTGTCAGGGTTTACGCGAACGGATGGTATGACAAGTGCGTCACGCCCGAACAGTTTGGCGAGAGGGCCAAGAAATTCGCAGCGATGGGCTACACCGCTCTTAAATTTGATCCCTTCGGGGCACACTACGACTCCATTGATGCCAAGGGATTGGAAACTGCTTACGCGCGAGTAAAGGCTGTCAAGGACGCAACAGCCAGCAGGGTCCAGCTCTTGATAGAACACCATGGAAGATTTGGCCCGAACGCGGCCATTGCAATCGCGAAGAAGCTCGACGAGTTCGATCCGTTATTCATGGAAGAGCCTGTCCATCCAGATAATCTCGAAGGGCTTCGAAAATACCGAGAAGCAACCGACGTTAGAGTCGCCCTGGGCGAACGAATACTTACCAAGGAACAAGCGGCCTTCATCCTCGCTAACAATCTGACCGACTATCTGCAAATAGACATAACAAACATTGGCGGAGTTACCATCGCTCGCAAAGTCGCAGCTATGGCAGAGGCATATGGGGTAGAGATGGCCTTTCACAACGCATTCGGACCCATCCAGAACGCAGTAACCGTACAGATCGACGCCGCGCTTCCCAACTTCCTCATTCAAGAATCATTCTACGACTGCTTCCCAACCTGGAAGAGACAATTGGTAAAAGACCAGTCAAAAGTCGAGAACGGTCAAACCAAGGTACCGACCCGACCTGGCATTGGGGTAGAAGTGGACGAGAAGGTCCTGGAAGAGCATAGGGCTGAAGGACAGGAGTACTTCAACCCCGACGAACCTGTCTGGGTCGTCAAAGACACGTGGAAGGATTAGCCTGGAACGATGATACGGGTCCGCGCTCGGACTCAGCGTAGACGCGGGTTAGACAAGCTACACCGTGACGTTCTTCACGCAATGAACGCAGCCCTCGCTGCAGCCGACCCGACGTGGATCATCAGGAAAAACCTGAAACTCATTGGATCCGTACTCCATGTTGGCAAGCTCCAGTATCCACTCAAAGACTATCGACGAATCTTCGTAATAGGTGGAGGAAAAGCCTCAGGCTACATGGCTGAGGAGATCGAAAAATTGCTGGGGAATTGGATTACACGAGGGCTGGTGATAATTCCAGATTATCTGCGGCCGAACCCTCGAACTCGTCGAATAAGATATCACCCAGCGACCCATCCGATACCGACCCGGAAGGGCGTGGAGGGTGTTCTAGCAATGCTACGCTTAGTCGATGACATTTCGCGAGACGATCTAGTCATCGTCTTGGTCTCAGGAGGAGGTTCAGCCCTAATGCCCTTACCAGTTGAAGGAATGAACTTGGACGACGAAGCAAAGATCACATCCTCACTACTAAGATCCGGAGCTGGCATCGAGGAGATCAACACCGTACGAAAACATCTCTCCCAGGTAAAAGGAGGCAGGCTTGCAGAGAGACTTTACCCAGCGACTGTGTTGACTCTGATTATCTCGGATGTTGTTGGCGACAAAATTGATTCCATAGCGTCAGGCCCAACGGCTCCAGATCCAACGACCTACCGCGATGTTGAGCTAGTTCTCAAGAAATATGATCTCTGGTTCCAGATCCCAAAGAACGCTCGAAGAATCATCACTCGCGGCCTCTCGGGATCGATACCTGAGACCCCGAAACAGAAAGACAAGGTCTTCAGGTGCGTACAGAACGTGATAGTCGGCAACAATCGAGCGTCTTGTCTCGCCGCGGCGTCAGCCATGACGAAAGCTGGCTACAGGACCCAAGTGTTGTCGATCCAGATTACCGGTGAAGCTCGGGAAGTTGGCCGAATCTTCGGCTCGATCGTGAGAGACATCCGGGATAATTCGCTACCTTTCGCTCCCCCAGCGGCCTTGATAGCCGGCGGAGAAACAGCTGTGACCGTCCGAGGAAAGGGTAAGGGTGGCAGGAATCAAGAGCTGGCTCTGGCAGCGGCAGTAAAGATTAGTCGTTCATATGGGGTTATAGTCGGTTCGTTTGCGACCGACGGAATTGAAGCTCGGACGAATGCAGCTGGTGCAGTGGCTGATGGATCAACAATCACGAGGGGTCTAAGGCTTCGTATGGACCCTGAAGAATTCCTCAGAAACAATGACTCCTATCGTTTTTTTTCGAAATTAAAGGACCTAGTAATGACGGGTCCAACAGGAACGAATGTAAACGATATCGCGATCTTTGCTGCGGACCGCCGGTAAGTCTCTGGTTCTACTTCGACTTGTATGGGAAGAGATGCGACAAGCTGGGCTTATCGTTCCAGTCAACGTAGCACGTTTTCAATTGAGTGTAGCCTTCCAACCCGTACCTTGAGCCTTCAGCGCCCAGTCCTGACTGCCTGAAGCCGGTGTGTGCACCTTGGAGCTGTTCTGGTCCGACTTGGTTGATGTAAGATTCTCCGAATTTGATCCGGTTCATAGCCTTCAGAACTCGTGTACTGTCCTTCGTGAAGATGTATGAGGCTAGGCCATACTTCGAGTCGTTTGCATAGTCGATTGCCTTGTCAAAGCTGTCTACCTCGAGAATGGGTACGACAGGTCCGAAGATCTCGTCTTGGACAAGCGACGATTTCTGTTTCACGTCCTCAATGACAGTCGGTTCAAGAAACCATCCCTGCTTCGGGGCAGAAGGCTTCTCTCCGCCGATGACAATCCTGTCTCCCTCCTCCTTCGCTTTCTCGATGAAACTCATGCTAGAGTCCCTTTCCTGTTTGCTGACCATCGGTCCAAGGTCAGTGTCTGATTCAAGCGGGTTCCCTATCCGGAGATTGTTTGCCATACGAACGAATGCGGGGACAAACTTGTCCTTGATCTTCTCGTCAACGTACATCCTTTCCGAGCAGATACAGGTCTGACCGCAGTTCCAGAAACGAGCCCATATTGCGCACTTTAGCGCCCAGGGAAGGTCCGCGTCGTGCCAGACAATGAACGGCGCCTTCCCGCCCAGCTCCAAGACTAGCTTTGGAAGATGATTGGAAGCATGCTCCATAATCATCCGTCCCGCATCGGTACTGCCCGTCATCGTAACCAATCCAGTAATCTTGTTCGTCACGAGCTCATCCCCCACCTCCGATCCACTCCCGGTGATAACATTCACAACCCCCTTTGGAAAGCCAGCTTCCTCCATCAGCCTCACCATCTCGATCGTGCTGAGAGGGGTATTGCTCGACGGCTTCGTCACAACCGTATTCCCGGTAATCAGTGCAGGAGCGAGCTTCCTAGCGACTGTTGCAGACGGAAAGTTCCAAGGAGTAATCGACGCGACCACACCGATTGGGAGTCTGAGGATCATAACCGTCTGGCGGGGGTTGTCGCTAGGTAGAACATCACCCTCAATCCTGCGCGCAAACTCAGCATAGTACTCGAAATTCGACGCAGCACCGTCAATCTCGCCGCGAGCCTCGAACAGAGGCTTCCCCTGCTCCGAAGTCAGGAGTCTGGACAACCTCTCCTTGTCCCTCCGAATCAGTTGAGCCGTCTTGAAAAGAAAGGCCGCCCGTTGAAGGGGCGCGAGATCTTCCCACCTCGGCTGAGCAGCCTCCGCTGCTTCGAGTGCAGCCTTCGCTTGCTCGCGACTCGCTTTTGGAACGGAAGCAATTACTCTCTCAGTGGCAGGATTGACCACCTCAATCATCTCCTCTCTCTTCGAATCAACCCATTCACCATCAATGAACATCCGATAGTGCTTCGCGAGTCCTTGGACTGCCCTCGCATTCGTCATGTCTCTCAAAGACCTCCTTTCAATAGTCCAGTCTCTCTAAGAAAGCCTGCAACACTCTTTCGGTCATCTTCTGTGAGACGTTGAAGCGGGCTCTTGACACCTCCCACAGGCATCCCAACCATTCTCATCGCCTCCTTCAGCCCTGCAGGAAATCTTCCAACACTAATCGCCTCGATTATCGGAAGAAGCTTCCACTGAGCCAGCCTCGCCGCTTCTACGTTTCCCTGTCTGAACTCGTCAAACACCGAACTCGATAGCTTAGGGGCAACATTGGCGACTCCGATAACTCCCCCGCTTCCGCCAAACTCCAGATTTGTGAGAGTCATCGCATCAGACCCGGCGAAAATTGCGATGAGTTTCCCGGCGACTTTCAGAAACCGGAGAAGGTTGAGGAGATTGTACTCAGTATACTTCATCCCGACGATCAACTTCTTCTCGGCCAATCGCTGAACGACGCTTGGAGGAACGAAGAGATGAGTCCATTCTGGAATGTTATACACGACAAGAGGCAGTTCGCTTTTCCGGGCGATTGTCTCGAAATGGTTGAAGAGCCCGTCCTCACCAGTCGCGTAATAGTACGGGGGGGTTGCGACGATTGCGTCTGCGCCGGCATCCTTAGCGTCCTTCGCGAAAGCTAAGACATTCTCGAGACCAGGGTCTGATACACCGGCGAGTACCGGGACTCTACCATTCGTATGATCCACAACCGTTT
>Ga0209378_1002573_pt1 | contig 12465 bp, 15 predicted proteins | sample GraSoiAngelo_156_FD_186170 | JGI IMG/M metagenome (GOLD analysis project Ga0209378, IMG submission 186170) | Grasslands soil microbial communities from the Angelo Coastal Reserve, California, USA - 14_1009_13_40cm (SPAdes) (version 2) | ecosystem: Environmental > Terrestrial > Soil > Grasslands ... | reverse complement strand
CGACCGAGATCCGCGGCGACGTCATGCAGATGCTGGGGCCGCGCGCCGGCTCCGGCGAGCCGCGCGAGCCGGCGGGCTCGCGCGCCGAGGCGAAGGCCGCCGAGGGCAAGGCCGCCGAGGGCAAGGCTGGCGAGGCCAAGCCGGCCGCGAAGAAGCCCGCCGGCAAGTTCGACGACATGGAAGACGATATTCCGTTCTGAAGTGAACGTTCTCGGCTTGTTGGCTGTCGGAAGCGGCGCCGCCGCGGGCGCCTGGCTGCGCTGGTGGCTCGGCATCGTTCTCAATCCCGTGTTTCCGACGCTGCCGCTCGGCACGCTCGCCGCCAACCTGGTCGGCGGCTATCTGATGGGCATCGCGCTTGCCGTGCTGTCGCACTTCGAGGCGCTGCCGCCGGAAGCGCGTTTGCTGATCACCACCGGCTTTCTCGGCGGGCTCACCACGTTCTCGACTTTTTCCGGGGAGGCGGCGACGCTGCTGGGCCGCCAGCAGCTCGGGTGGACTGCGGCGCTCGTCGGCGCGCATGTGGTTGGCTCCATCGTCATGACCTTCGCAGGCATTGGCTCGATGCGCCTCATCCTGAGGTAATCGTGAAGGGCACCTGTCTGCGCTTCTACGTGCACGAGAACCGCAAGCACCACGGCATCCTGCTCTACGAATGGCTGCTTGAGACGGCCAAGAAAGCGGGGATTCACGGCGGCTCTGCCTTTCGCGCGATCGCCGGCTACGGCCGCCACGGCGTGCTGCACGAGCAGCACTTCTTCGAACTGGCCGGCGATCTCACGGTCGAGGTCGAATTCCTGCTGAGCGATGAACAGGCGCAGACCCTGCTAGGCTTGCTGCGGCGCGAGCAGGTGCGGGTGTTTTACGCCAGCTTTCCCGCCGAGTTCGGCATGATCGAGGGAAAGGCCTAGCCGCTGGCTGCTTGATTTCCGGCTTTTCCCCCCAAAATCAGCGATATAATCGCTGCCACGGGGATTTGACCATGCCGATCTACGAATACCGCTGCAAGCAGTGTGGCCACCAGGAAGAGTTCCTGCGGAAGGCCTCCGAGCCGGCCCTCACCAAGTGCCCGGCCTGCGGCAAAGCGACGTTTCAGAAGCTGCTCAGCGCGGCCGGCTTCCAGTTGAAAGGCACCGGCTGGTACGCCACGGACTTCAAGAAATCTGCCGAAAAGAAGCCCGAAGCGAAGCTCGAGACCAAGACCGAAGCGAAGACCGAAACCAAGACCGAGACGAAAACCGAAACGAAAACCGAGCCGAAGAAGACGGCTTGCACCACTGACTGAGTAAACACGAACGAGCCAACCGGCCCGGCGCGAGCCGGGCCTTTTTGTTTCCGGAGCCGTGAAGAAATACTTCATCACCGGGCTGCTCATCTGGATCCCGCTGATCATCACGATCTGGGTGCTGAAGTTCATTTTCGACACGCTCGACCGGTCGCTGCTGCTGCTGCCGGTCGCGCTGCAGACCGAAAGCTGGATCGGCGTCCACGTCCCGGGGCTGGGCGCCATCTTTACCCTGGTCATCGTTTTCGTCACCGGCCTGCTCGCGACCAACTTTCTCGGCGCGCGACTGGTGCAGCTGTGGAATGGCGTGCTGCAGCGCATCCCGGTGGTCAACTTCATCTATTCGAGCGTCAAGCAGATCTCCGACACGCTGTTCTCCTCGAGCGGGCAGGCGTTCAGGAAGGCGCTGCTGGTGCAATGGCCGCATGAAGGCATGTGGACCATCGCCTTCCAGACCGGGACGCCGGGCGGCGACCTCGCCAACCACGTCCCGGCCGATTCCCTGAGCGTGTACGTGCCGACGACCCCGAACCCCACCGGCGGCTATTTCGTCGTCGTCGCCCGCAAGGACGCGATCGAGCTCGACATGACCGTCGACCAGGCGTTGAAGTACATCATTTCGATGGGCGTGGTCCCGCCTGTCGAAAACAAGTAGATGCGGACTCATTACTGCGGCGAGCTGAGCGCCGCGCTGGTCGATCGCAGCGTCACGCTGTGCGGCTGGGCGCACCGGCGCCGCGACCACGGCGGCGTGATCTTCATCGACCTGCGCGACCGCGAGGGGCTGGCGCAGGTGGTCTGCGATCCCGACCGCGCCGAAGCCTTCCAGGCCGCCGAGCGGGTGCGCAACGAGTTCGTGCTCAGGGTGACCGGCAAGGTGCGGCGGCGGCCCGAGGGAACGGTCAATCCCGAGCTGCGCTCCGGCGAGATCGAAGTGCTGGCGCACGAGGTCGAGATCCTCAATGCGGCGGCGCCGCTGCCGTTCCAGCTCGAAGACGAGAATCTCTCGGAGATCACGCGGCTCACGCACCGCGTGCTCGACCTGCGCCGCGAGCCGATGCAGAGGAACCTGCGCCTGCGCTACCGCGTGGCGATGGCAGTGCGCGACTACCTCGATGCGCACGGCTTCATCGACATCGAGACGCCGATGCTCACGCGCTCGACGCCCGAAGGCGCGCGCGACTATCTCGTGCCCAGCCGGGTCCACCCCGGCGAGTTCTACGCGCTGCCGCAGTCCCCGCAGCTGTTCAAGCAGCTGCTGATGGTCGCCGGCTTCGACCGCTACTACCAGATCGTGCGCTGCTTCCGCGACGAGGACCTGCGCGCCGACCGGCAGCCGGAATTCACGCAGATCGACGTCGAGACCTCGTTCCTCGGCGAGCGCGCGATCCAGGAGCTGATGGAAGGATTGATCCGCGGGGTGTTCCGCGACGTCCTCGGCGTCGACCTGCCCGACCCCTTCCCGCGCCTTTCCTACGCCGAGGTCATTGCGCGCTACGGCTCCGACAAGCCGGACCTGCGCGTGCCGCTCGAGCTCACCGAGCTCACCGATCTCATGAAATCGGTCGACTTCAAGGTGTTCCGCCAGGCCGCCGACCTCACGGGCGGACGCGTCGCCGCCTTGCGCGTTGCCGCGGAACTCACGCGCAAGGAGATCGACGACTACGCGCAGTTCGTCGCGACGTACGGCGCAAAGGGACTCGCCTACATCAAGGTGAACCCGGAGGGCCTGCAGTCGCCCATCGTCAAGTTCCTGCCTGAAGACGTCCTGAAGGAAATCGTCGCGCGCACTGGCGCGCGAGCCGGCGACTTCATCTTCTTCGGTGCGGACAAGGCGAAGGTAGTGAACGACTCGCTCGGCGCGCTGCGCGTGCGGCTTGGCCAGGACAAGGGCCTGGTCGAAAAGGGCTGGCGAGCGCTGTGGGTGGTGGACTTCCCGATGTTCGAATGGGACGAGGAAGGAAAGCGCTGGTCGGCGATGCACCATCCGTTCACCTCGCCCAAGGACGGGCACGAGGAGCGGCTCGCCGCCGACCCCGGCAAGGCGCTGGCGAAGGGCTACGACCTGGTGCTGAACGGCTGGGAGATCGGCGGCGGCTCGGTGCGGATTCACCGCGCCGAGGTGCAGTCCAAGGTATTCAAGGCGCTCGGCATCTCGGCGGAGGAGGCGAAAGCGAAGTTCGGCTTCCTGCTCGAGAACCTCCAGTACGGCGCGCCGCCGCACGGCGGCATCGCGTTCGGCCTTGATCGCCTGGTCACGCTGATGGCCGGCGCGGAATCCATCCGTGACGTCATTGCGTTCCCGAAGACGCAGCGCGCGCAGGACCTTCTCGTCCAGGCGCCCAGCCCGGTGGACGAGAAGCAGCTGCGCGAGCTCGGCTTGCGGCTGCGGGAGAAGCCCAAGGCTTGAGGCGGGCGTTTGCCGCGCTTGCGATTTTCTGCGTCGCTGCAGTTCTCGCGTCTTCCGGGGATATCCGCACTGCCGAGTTACCCCCCGAGGCGCGTCAGGCGCTGGAGCAAATCAAGTCATCCCCCAGTGACGGCAGGACATTCAATAACCGCGAAGCGCGCTTGCCGAGGCACGAGCGCGGCTATTACCGCGAGTACACGGTGCCGACGCCGGGAGCGCGCGACCGCGGCGCGCGGCGCATCGTCGCCGGCCGCGGCGGCGAGCTCTACTACACCGACAACCATTACCGCACTTTCAAGAGGATCATCGAGTAATGGGCAAGCTGCTTGAGCGCCTGCAGGACGCTGCCCGCTCGGGCGTTTACCGCGCGGCAAGCGACGCGGCGATCCTCGAGGCGACCCGGGGATCGCCCCTCGATGTGGTGCCGATCGAATTATCCAGCGATGTGTTCGGCGTCCTGGCAAAGTCGCTCGACTTTCCAGAGTGGTTCGGGCGCAACTGGGACGCGCTGGAAGATTGCCTGAGCGACCTGTCGTGGCGCAAGGCGGGCGGGACCGTGCTGGTCTTGCGCAATTGCGAGGCTCTCGACCAGGACCGGCTCGGCATCCTGATCGACGTCCTCGCTTCGAGCGCCGAGTTCTGGGCCGGCCGCGGCAAACCGTTTTTTGCAGCGTTCATCGATCCCGCGCGCAAGCTTTCCCTGCCCGAGCTGTTTCGCGGGTCATGAGCTTCAAGCTGCCGGTCTCGGTGCTGGTGGTGGTGCATACCGCCGATCTCGAGGTGCTGCTGATCGAGCGTGCGACGCGTCCCGGATTCTGGCAATCGGTGACCGGATCGCTGGAACGCGGCGACGAAGGCGTCGATGCCGCCGCGGCGCGCGAACTGCGGGAAGAGACCGGGATCGACGCGGCGCGCGGCGCGTTGCGGCGCTGGAAGCTCGCGTATACCTTCGAGATCTACCAGCAGTGGCGCCATCGCTTCGGCCCGGGCGTGACCTACAACACCGAGCATGTCCTGAGCCTCGCGCTGCCGCGGCGCGCGCCGGTGAGGCTCGCTCCCGGCGAGCACACGGACTTCGCGTGGCTGCCATGGCGCGAGGCGGCGCGGCGCTGCTTCTCCTGGTCCAACCGCGACGCCATCGTCATGCTGGGCGAAGGCGCTGTGATAACGTAGAACGCGTGCAGCCGTGGAGCATTTCGTGGGTCGTGGCCGTGCTCCTCGCGGTCCAGGTCGCGCCGGGGCGCGCGGCCGAAGATCTCAGCGTCGAGGCGGAACGCCGCGGCGAGCGCGTCGCGGTCCAGGCGCGCGCGCTGATCAGCGCCCCGGTAGCCGTGGTGTGGGAGGTGCTCACCGATTACGAGCATCTGCCGCGCTTCATCCCGGGCATTGCGAAAAGCGTGGTGCGTTCGCGCGACGACAGCCGGCTGCTCGTCGAGCAGTCCGGAGAAGCGCGTTTTCTCGTCTTTTCGTTTCCGATCGAGGTGCGGCTCGAGGTGACCGAGCGGCCGCCGCAGTCGATCTCCTCGCGCGCGGTCGCCGGCAATGTGCGGCACATGAGCGGGCGCTACGAGATCCAGCCTGACGCGGACCGCGGCACGGTGCTGCTCCGATACGTCGGCGAGATCGAGCCGGATTTCGAGCTGCCGCCGCTGATCGGCGTCGCAGCGCTGCGCAGCACCGCGACCGAGCAGTTCACCGCCATGGTGGCCGAGATCGAGCGGCGCGCCGCCGGGGCGCCAAAATGACGCTGGCCCGGAGCCTGCGCGTCGTCACCCTCAACATCCACAAGGGACTGTCGCATTTCAATCGCCGCATGGTGATCCACGAGCTGCGCGAAGGCCTGCGGGAGCTCGATCCGGACTTCGTGTTCCTGCAGGAAGTGCAGGGACTGAACCAGCGCTACGCCATGCGCTTCGCCACCTGTCCCACCGAGCCGCAGCACGAGTTCCTTGCGGACGGCCAGTGGCAGCATGCCTACGGCCGGAACGCCGTCTACGACCACGGCCACCACGGCAACGCGGTGCTGTCGCGCTTTCCTTTCCTTTCGTTCGAGAACGAGGACGTCTCCGATCATCGCTACGAGCGCCGCGGGCTGCTGCACTGCGTGGTGGCCGTGCCGGGATGGAGGCGCAATCTGCATCTGGTGTGCGTGCATCTTTCGCTGCACGAGCGCGGACGCAAGCGCCAGCTCGAGGCGATCTCGGGCCGCCTCGAGGAGCTCGCCTCGCGCGGCCTGCCGATCATCATCGCCGGCGATTTCAACGACTGGCGGCATCGCGCCACGGCGATTCTCGAGCGCCGGCTCGGCATGACCGAGGTGTCGGTGGCGCATCACGGCCGCGCGCTGCCGACCTTCCCCAGCATGCTGCCGCTGCTGCGGCTCGATCGCATTTACGTGCGCGGCTTCAAGATCGCCGCCTCGCGGGTGCATCGCGGCAAGCCCTGGTCGATGCTGTCGGATCATCTGGCGGTCAGCGCGGAGCTCGAGCGCCCCTAGCCGCATGCAGTACGTCGCCGGCAACCGGCTCACGCTGCTCAAGAACGGCGCGCAGTATTTCCCGGCCCTGGTCGAGGCCATCGACGCCGCCCGCAGCGAAGTGTTCCTCGAGAGCTACCTCTACGCCGACGACGAGACCGGCGAGCGAGTGACCGGCGCACTGGCGCGCGCCGCGGCGCGCGGCGTGAACGTGCACCTGCTGGTCGACGGCTTCGGCGCCCGCGACTTTCCCCGCCGGTTTCGCGAATGCCTGCGCGCTTCGGGCGCGCACCTGCTCGTGTTCCGGCCCGAATTCGGGCGGCGCCGCTGGCGGCGCGGCCGGCTGCGCAGGATGCATCGCAAGCTTGCCTCCATCGACGGCAACGTCGCGTTCGTCGGCGGCATCAACGTGATCGACGATTTCGAGAGCCGCGAATGGCAGGCGCCGCGCTACGACTACGCGGTGCGCGTCGAGGGACCCCTTGCCGGCGAGGTGCGCAACGCGGCCGCCCGGCTCTGGCTGCGAGTGTCCTGGGCTACGTTGCGCCGCCGTACGCGCCCGAATGCCGCTTTGCCGCCGCCGTCGCCCTGCGGCACGCAGCATGCGTGCCTGGTGGTGCGCGACAGCCTGCGGCATCGCCGCGACATCGAGGACGCCTACCTGCGGCACATCGAGGCGGCGCGCGTGGAGATCGTCATCGCCTGCGCGTACTTCCTGCCCGGCCGCACATTTCGCCGCGCGCTGTACGCGGCAGCCCAGCGCGGCGTCCGAGTACAGCTCCTGCTCCAGGGCCGAGTCGAGTATTTCTTCCTGCACTACGCCATGCTCGGCCTCTATGGCAGGCTGCTCGACGCCGGCGTCGAGATCTACGAGTACTACCAGAGCTTGCTGCACGCCAAGGTGGCGGTCTTCGACCGGCGCGCCGCCTGCGTCGGCTCCTCCAACATCGACCCGTTCAGCCTGCTGCTCGCGCGCGAGGCGAACGTATTCGTCGACGACACCGGCTTCGCCAAGGAGCTGCGCGACAGCCTGGAGCAGGCTATGCGCTCGGGCGCCGAGCGCGTGCCGCCGCGGCAATGGCATCGTCAGCCGCCCTGGCGGCGCGCCTGGATCTGGCTTGTCTACGGGCTCGCCCGGTTCCTCGTCAGCCGCCTCGGGTTCGAGCGCTACCACTGACCAGGCGCAGCCTGCCCTGCTCGAGAGCGGGCACTACGGGCAGGGCGTCGAAGCGGCAGGCGAACTCGACCTCCTCGCGCAGCCCGCGCGCCGCCATCATGCGCCCGACGCGGCAATCGAGCAGGGCGTCGGGCGCGCGCGCGTGGCGGTACAGGGCGAGCGCGGCCCTTGCGGCATCCGACAGGTCGGCCGCCGCGCCGAGCAGGTCGGCGAAGCGCTCGACGAAATAGCCGGCGCCGTAGAAATCCTCGAAATTGAAATTGTCCCCCGAGCCCGCGCACACGAGGAGCACCGTCTCGCGCGGGTGCCGGGCCACGATATGCTCGGCGAGCCGCCGGGCATTGAGCAGCGCGCCGCAGTACACGCGCGCCGCCCCGGCGGCCTGCGTCATGGCGACCGTGCCGTTGGTGGTCGAGTAGATCAGTGTCTTGCCTTCGATGCCGTGCTTGAGCAGCGCGAGCGGCGCTGGATGTGCGAAGCCGGGTATGGTATCCGCGTCGAGCTCGCCCGCGACCACGCAGTCCCTGTAGCGCCCGCTCTCGGCGCGCGCAGCCGATTCATCGAGCACGGGGATGACTTCGGTGGCGCCGTGCGCGAGCGCCGTAACCATGGTGCTGGTGGCGAACAGGATGTCCAGCACCACGACGATCTTCCCCGACAGGCGAACCTTATCGAGCTCCTCCTTTTTCATCAGCACATGAATCTTGTGATTCAAATCGATTTTCACGCTCATGGCCGGCGACCGAACATGCCCCAGCCTTCCATGCTGAGCACCAGCTCGCCCTTCTGGTTGACGGCTTCCCAGCGATGCTTCACCAGCCCGACGCCCGGGCGGGTGCTCGAAGCGCGGGCGGCGAGCACGGTGCGCCGGTAGACGAGCGTGTCGCCGGGGCGCACCGGATTGGGCCAGCGAACATGGTCGAGCCCGGGCGCGCCCAGGCTCTGGCTGTGATTGAGGTAGCTCTCGCACATCAGGCGCATGCCGACCGAGCAGGTATGCCAGCCGCTCGCGATCAGCCCGCCGAAAAAGCCCGTCTCGGCGGCCGCCGCATCGACGTGGAACGGCTGCGGATCGAAGCGCCGGCCGAAATCGACGATCTCCTGCGCGCTGAAGCTGTGGCGCCCCATTTCAACGCTGTCGCCGACCTTGAAATCCTCCCACCAGATCATGCTTGCGGCGCGGTGCGTTCGTAGCGCCGAACGCGCTCGCGCAGCTCCTCGGGCAGCGGCACGGCCCTCATGCTCGAGGGATCGGCGTTCACGTACACCAGCTCGGCGGTGGCGAGCGCTGCCTCTTCGGCTTCCCGATAAATCTCGAAATGGAAGGTCAGGCTCGAGCGGCCGAGCTTGGCGACCCGGCAGCAGACCGCCAGCACGTCGTCGTAGCGCGCCGAGCCGAGGTACTCGACGGTAGCCTTGCGCAGGAACACGTCGCTGGCATAACGCTCGACGTAGCCATGGGGGTAGGGCAAGCCGATCTCGCGCCAGTACTCCGCGATCGCGGTGTCGATGTAGGTGAGGTAATGGCCGTTGAACACGATCTTCTGCATGTCCACTTCGGCCCAGCGCACTCGCAGCCGCGGCGCGCAGACGAAATCCGCTCTCGGCATCGGGGGAAATTGCTACCTGCGTGACAACAGGCTAAAGTGTAAACGAGGAGGAGACCCCATGCTGCGCTCGGCATTGCTGGCAGTCACCCTTGCGCTCGTTGCATCCGTCGCCGCGGCGCAAGGCACCATCAAGATCGCCATCCTCGGCCCCATGGCTTTCGTGCAGGGCGAAAACCACTGGGCAGGCGCCGAAATGGCGCGCGACGAGATCAACAAGGCGGGCGGTATCAACGTCGGCGGCAGACGCAGGCAGGTCGAGCTGATCCGGGCCGATACCAACGAGATCCAGTCGGTGCCGGACGCGACCAACGCCATCGAGCGCGTCATCACGCGCGACAAGGCCGATTTCCTGATCGGCGGCTTCCGCTCCGAGGCGGTGCTCGCGATGCAGGAAGTGGCGATGGACTACAAGAAGATTTTCCTCGGCGCGGGCGCCGCGCATTCCAAGCTCGGCCTCAACGTCGAGCAGGACTACGAGCGCTACAAGTACTGGTTCCGCGTCACGCCGGTCAAGGACGTCGACCTGGCGCGAACGCTGTTCGCCGTGATGAACTCGATCGGCCAGCAGATCCGCACCGATCTCAAGACCGACGCGCCCAAGGTCGCGATCCTCGCCGAGAAGGCGGTCTGGACCGAAGCGCTCGTCGCGGCCGCGCAGAAGAACCTGCCGGCGATGAAGATGGAGGTGGTCGGCACCTGGCAGCCTTCGGCGACTGCGACCGACGTCACCGCCGAGCTTTCGGCGATCGACCGCAGCGGGGCGCACATCGTGTTCACGATGCTCTCCGGGCCGGTCGGCATCTCGGTCGGCAGGCAGATGGGCGAGCGCAACATGAAGGCCGTCGCCTGGGGCATCAATGTCGAAGGGCAGAAGGAGGAGTTCTGGCAGGCGGCTGCGGGCAAGGCGCAGTTCGTGTCGACGCTGGACACGTACTCCGAGGTCGAGATGACGCCCAAGACGATACCTTTCGTGCGCGCGTTCAAGGAGCGCTTCAAGAAGGGGCCGACCTACAACGCGGCGACCTACGACGCGATCATGATCCTCAAGGCGGCGATCGAGCAGGCGGGCAGCACCGAGGCCGACAAGCTGGTGCCGGTGATCGAGAAGATGGAGCACGTCGGCACGGCGGGCACCGACACCTGGGACAAGCGCCACGACCTGGTGTGGGCGGTCGGCAGGACCGCCGGCATCGCGGTGCAATGGCAGGACGGCAGGAAGGTGCCGTTCTGGCCGCCGAACGTGAAGGGCATGCAGCCGTTCAAGATGCCGAAGCCGTAGGTTTCTAGATTCTCCAGGACATCCTAGTAACGGGGCTGGTCAACGGCGGCGTGTACGCGCTGCTGGCGATCGGCTTTTCGCTGATTTTCGGCGTCGCGCGCATCGTCAACATCGCGCACACCGCCTTTTACATGCTCGCCGCGTACTGCTTCTACGCGCTGATGGTGAAGGTCGGGCTCGGCTTCGTGGTGTCGGCGCTGGTCGCGGTCGGGGCGGTGACGGCGCTTTCGGTGATCTGCTACCGCCTGGTCATCGAGCCGGTGCGCGAGCACGAGGCCGCGGTGCTGATCGCGACCATCGCGCTCGCGCTCATCTTCCAGGAACTGATGCTGTTTTCATTCGGCGGGCACTACCTGGGCATTCCTTCGACGCTCGAGGGCGCGGTGCGCGTCCTCGGGGTGAGCATCCCGCTGCAGAGGCTGCTGATCCTGGTGGTCGCCGCGGCGATGCTCGCGGTGGTCTGGTTTGTTCTTTACAGGACGCGCCTCGGCCTGGCGATCCGCGCCACGGCGAATGATCTCGAGGTCGCCAACCTGATGGGCATGAACGTCAACCGGGTCGCGATGGCGACGGTGGCGATCTCGGTCGCGCTGGCGGCGGTCGCCGGCGTGGTCGTGGCGCCGGTGTTCGTGGTCGATCCGTTCATGTGGCTCGCCCCGCTCGTCACCATGCTCGCCATCGTGGTGCTTGGCGGCCTGGGCAGCCTCAAGGGCAGCCTGATCGGCGCGCTGATCATCGGCTACGTCGAGGCGATCACCGTGTTCGTCCTGCCCGCGGGGGCGTACCTCAAGGGCGCGGTGGCGCTTCTCATCATGGTGGCGGTGCTGCTCGCGCGGCCCGAAGGGCTGTTCGGCGTCGCGTTCGAAGAGGAGCGCTGATGTACCTCCTGCGGCGCGCCTGGGCCGAGCTGCGCGACGAAGTCCTGGCTCTGCCGTCGCGCACGCTGGTGCTGGCCTGGGTCGTGGCGCTTCTCGCGCTGCCGGCGGTCTACGGCGACCCGTACGTGATGCGCATCCTCACCATGAGCTGCCTGTTCGCGATCTTCGCGGCGAGCTGGGACCTGCTGGCCGGCTATACCGGCCAGGTCAACTTCGGCCACGCGCTGTTCTTCGGCGCCGGCGCCTACACCTCGGCGCTCGTTTCGCTCAAGCTCGGCGTCACTCCCTGGGCGAGCGTTTTCGCCGGCGCCGCGATGGCGACGCTGTTCGGGTTTTTGGCCGGCTACCTTTGCCTGCGGCTGCGCGGCTCGTATCTGTCGCTCGCCACCCTGGCGTTTCCGCTGATCGCGCTCGGGCTGCTGTTCGCGTTTCCGGATTTCTCCGGCGGCGAGCTCGGCATTTCCGGGCTGCGCCGGCTGACGCCGAGCGCGACCGGCAACTACTACGTCGCGGCCGTTTCGATGCTCCTCGTCGTGTTCGGCTTGTGGACGCTGGCGGACTCCAAGTTCGGCCTCGTGCTGCATGCGATCCGCGACGACGAGGTGGCGGCGCGCGCCTCCGGCATCAACACGCCGCGCTACAAGCTGATCGCGTTCGCAGTCTCGGCCGCCGCAGCGGGCTTTGCGGGCGCGCTGTTCGCGCATTACCTGCGCGTCGCAGGCCCGTCCACGCTCGAAGTCGCCCTGTCGTTCCAGGTGGTGATCTGGGGAATCTTCGGCGGCGTCGCCACGATCTACGGCCCGGTGGCCGCCGTCTTCATCCTGTATCCCCTCACCGAGTGGCTCGGCAGCTTCAGGGCCTTCGGCGAGCTGCGCCTGCTGATCTTCGCGGTGATCGTGCTGCTGGTGCTGCTGTTCATGCCGCGCGGCCTCGCGCCCTGGCTGCGCGACAAGATCGAGACGCAATGCCCGCGCTGCAAGCAAAGAAATACCTTTTACAGAAAAATCTGCAGATTGTGTGGCGCCGCGCTACAGGCCCAGGTACCCGGCGCGCAGGGTCTCGTCGGCCATCAGTGAGCGCGCGCTGCCCTGCGCGATGATGCGGCCTTGCGACAGCACGTAGCTGCGGTCGGCCATCCGGAACACCTGCCCCACCTCCTGCTCCACCAGCAGGACCGCGGTTCCGCCGCCGTGGATGCGCCGGATGGCTGCGAACAGCTCCTCGCGGATGCGCGGCGCGAGACCGAGCGATGGCTCGTCGATGGCGAGGAGCCTCGCCTGGTACATGAGGGCGCGGGCGGTCGCGAGCATCTGCTGCTCGCCGCCCGACAGCGTCCCGGCGATTTGATCC
>Ga0209378_1002570_pt1 | contig 12467 bp, 14 predicted proteins | sample GraSoiAngelo_156_FD_186170 | JGI IMG/M metagenome (GOLD analysis project Ga0209378, IMG submission 186170) | Grasslands soil microbial communities from the Angelo Coastal Reserve, California, USA - 14_1009_13_40cm (SPAdes) (version 2) | ecosystem: Environmental > Terrestrial > Soil > Grasslands ... | reverse complement strand
GCTGCAAGCACATTATGGTCCCTCCTAGAGCAATCTGTCCAAAGTGTCGGTCTTCGAGGGTTGAATGGGTTCAGCTCAGTACTCAGGGCAAGCTCGTCACGTACACGATTGTCCATGTTTCGCCGCCGCAGTTCAAACATATGACTCCCTATGCGGTGGGAATTGTGGAAATGGAGGAAGGGGTAAAGTTGCCTAGCATTATCAGAACCTCGCGACTGGAATCTTTAAAGATTGGAATGGAGCTGGAGGTCGACTTCAGTCCAAAGTCACAGGAGACCAGCTGGCCTCACTGGCCGCGTTATTTCTTCAAGGAAACTGAGTAGCCAGCGCTTAAATACGCGGTTCTTTCCCTCTTCTATTGACGGGGAGCTGGGATAAACCCGGCTGAGAGGATGGCTTCGCTTGCCATCGACCCTTTGAACCTGATCCGGGTAATGCCGGCGGAGGGACGATACGAAGCCTACTTTCTGCCTTGTTTACTGGCCCTCGCGAGAGGAAAAGGAAAAAATGAATCAGAATCGAGACAGCCCGTCGAACAACTCATTCGAATTATCAAAATCCACTACGGCTCAGAGAGCTGTTCGTCCAAGAAACCCAATATTGGACATCGCCAGAATTGGTGCATTCTCAGCTCTCGTGGCCGTCGGAACGATCCTCTCCAACGTTTTGTTTGGCTTCACACTCCCCCCCCCACTCGGAGAGATTACCGCCGCACCTGCCTTCTATCTCGCTCTAGCAGTTCTGTTTTCGCGCAAAGTCAGCTTCTGGTCCACAGCAATTGGCTCGGCGATTGGTGAGACCATCAACATTTTCGTCTTTGGTGGGGCACCTCCCATTTGGGCCCTAACTTTCATTCCAGGAATCGTACTAGCTCGAGCACCCGAGGTTCTAATCGTTCAAAGATTCAGAAATAAGACAAGAAGTCTGTTGGCTTTCGGAATGGTTCTAGCCACGGTCTATGAGACCGTGGTCTTCTTTCTAATTGACTGGCCAGTCTATTCGTTTACCGCTTTTTACTGCGTTCAACCGGGCTGTAGCTCTTCCGGGTTGGTCCAAGGTTTTTGGCTTGCGTCGTTTGACTTCGCGACGCTCATTGACATTGTGTGGATACCAGTAGCCCTGATTCTCGTTGTTGCGGCTCAGAGGGCATATCGGGTCCGGCATTTCGATTAGGCCCGAATCTATGGGCGGATCTCCGACGCTCGGCAAAGCGGGCCAAAGGGTCCTAGAATCCGTCATCTACAGATCCTTGGGGGCTTCATCATCGCGACTGGTCGTCGGCCCTGCTTTCGGCCTTGACAACTCGATTGTTCGGCTTAGTCGTCGCCGCGTTCTGGTCGCAACCTCTGATCCGCTATCATACATTCCTTCACTTGGCCCCAAGGCATCTGCATGGCTTTCGGTTCATCTATTGGCTTCCGATCTCACCACCAGCGGATTTTCCCCTCAGTTCGGACTCTTCGACTTCAACCTCCCGCCAACCCTGAGCGACGCAAACTTTGCAAAATATTGGAGGTCTTTTCACCAAGAATGCAAGAAGTTGGGACTCTCAATTATCGGGGGGCACACTGGAAGGTATCCGGGCATAGATTACACGATAGTTGGAGGAGGTGTCGTAATGGCTATTGGCCCTGAGGACCACTACCTAACGTCAAGCATGGCTCGTAATGGAGATGATGTTATGCTGACAAAGGGAGCGGCAATCGAGACAACCGCAATCTTGACGCGCGTATTCCCACGTAAAGTAAGGAAGGCTCTTGGTAGCAGACTCTTTGACAAGGCGTGGAATTATCTCTATAAAGTGAGTACAGTGACCGATGCCCTGACAGCGTCGTCACAAGGGGTTCGACATCGAGGTGTCACCGCAATGCATGATGCGACAGAAGGCGGTGTTATCGCTGGGCTGATCGAACTGACCACTGCATCTAGGCTCGGTCTAATGGTGGATTTGGAACAGATACATGTTAGCGAAGAAACCGAGCGCCTGTGCGAATTATTCAGGATTGACCCGCTGGTTTCCCTGAGCGAGGGTAGTCTCATCATCGCTTCGAAACCAACGAAAACAGAAGGGATTCGCTCAAAGTTGTCTTCACAGGGGATCTCTTCGGCCATTGTTGGGAGCCTGACGTCGAAGTTTCGAGGTTGCATGGCCGCCACGAGCGAGGGGACACGTAGTCTCAGCTATCCCCGCGTGGACTCTTACTGGAAAGCATACGCAAAAGCGGTCAAAAGAGGCTGGTCATGAACCGCAGCAAGAAAACATGCTAAGAAGACTCGCAATACACGCGCCGAATTCCTTCGAACAAGGACAAGCTTTCCAGGACTTCATACAATTCAACAAGTATGTTCGAAAACTCGTGAGCGTTCTAGAAAGCTTGGAAAAGGGAGGCCCGAACGCTAAGGTATCTTTCCGTAGCATTCTGTCAAAAAAACAGGGGGTGTGTGTTCTCGGACTTTAGGTTGGAGTTGCTTTTCCGCCGCCTCCGCCGCCGGAGCCAGGAGGATCGACTAGTTTTACTCCGATTATGACTGTGTGAGTGATCGAACTACTGGTAGCTGTCACGGTTACGACATAGGACCCTGCGGGAGTCGAGGCCGTCGTCGAAACTGTAAGAACAGAGTCGGCTGTTCCGCCGCCCTGCAAAGTGATACTGGACGGGTTAATGACTCCAGTTGGTCCTGAGGGCGAGATTGAAACTGATAGAGAGATTGTGCCCGCGAAGCCGTCGAGGCTTGTGACATTAATTGTCGAGGTTCCTGAGGATCCCTGGTCTATCGTGATGTTGCCGGCGCTGGCAGAGATCGAAAAGTTGGGAGCTGTAACCGTGACCGAAATGTTGGCCACGTGTGACAAGGTGCCGCTTGTTCCTGTCACTGTTATGCTATAGGGCCCAGATGGCGTAGACGGGGTTGTGCAGATTGTCAGTGTGGTCGTCGTCGCGTTGCCCCCAGCGGGGACCACCACGAACGATTGGCCAAGTGTCGTGGTGAGACCGGTCGGTGAGCTCGAGGAGGTCAGAGATACCGTCCCGTTGAAGCTGTTTACGCTCGTTACTGTGACTGTTGAAGTGGCGCATGAGCCTCCTGGAATTCCCAAACTGCTAGGAGTTGCTGAGATGGTAAAGTCAGAACTTTTTGAGACGATTGTATAGTTGACCGTCACGGTGTGCGATAGATTTCCACTGGTCGCGTTTACAGTTACACTTCCTGAGGTCGGATTTCCTCCCGCGTATATCGTTAGAGTGGACGTTGCTGTTCCATTAGGCGAAAGAGTCACGGTCCATGGATTGATGGCCCAGCCTGTACATGCTGGGCACAGGGGTGATGGTGGTACTTGGAGGGAGACGTTGCCCGCAAATCCATTGAGACTAGTGACTGCGACGGTTGATGTGCTGGTCGTGCCTGTTTGGACTTGTAGGCTTGCTGGATTTGCGGTGATGCTGAAGTCTGGTGTCGATGAGACTGCAGTGAAGTATGCGGTGACTTGGTGGGAGAGGCTGCCGCTGAAGCCGAGCACTGGGAGCTGGTAATTCCCTGGTTTGATACCCGTGGTGGTCGTGATGGTTAGTGTTGATGTGGCGTTTCCTCCAGCGGGGACGTTAACAACTGTTGGGTTGACGCTCCAGCAATATGTTGAACACGGCATTAGCGGAGTCTGGAGACTGACTGTACCGCTGAACCCATTGATGCTTGTCATCAGGATTGTGTACGTGGCCGTCGCGCCTGGCTGGATCGTTTGAGGGTTTGGAGACACAGACATAGTAAAGTCTGGAGTCGAGCTTGTCGTGAACTTTACAATCGCCGAACGAGTCAAGTTGCCGCTCGTCCCGAATACAGTGACGTTTACCCAGTTTCCGGGAGTTGGCGAGCTTGTCCCTGCGGTTACGGTGAAGGTGGATGATGCTGTTCCGTTCGGGGATAAAGTGACACTCGTTGGATTGATTGACCAGGTGCTGCAGTTAGGCGAGGGGCAGAGGGGCGGCGGAGACGTGCTAAGCGAGACTGTACCAGAGAAACTGTAGAGGCTAGTTATCACGATCGTTGATGTTCCGGTGGCTCCAGGGTTGATCGCGAGACTGCTGGGATTAGCCGTGACTGTGAATTCTGGACCTGGACAGGCGGCCACGGAGGGAACAAGGAAGCCCAGAAAACCGTACTTCGCACCGCTCGCCAGCTGCGAGCAGGGTGCCGTGCCCGGAACGCTTGCGGGCGCATAGAGAATCATCAATAGTAATAATCCGATGATAGGAAGGATCCTGATTCTGAGCTTCATGGTTCTTGTGGGTATCCCTATTGGAGTCTCGGATAAATACTGGTACTGACAAGAAATCGGGATTATTGTCAGCTACTTTAATGTAGCTCAGCTCAACCCTGATAGCTGATCGTGGAATTATTCGATCCACGACTTATGAGCCTCCTATCCTACCTGACTAGAAAACAGGCCTGGCTGTCGCCAACAGAGATCAGCAAAGAATTCAGGCTGAACGGATCAAAAATATCTGCTAGGACTATACATCGCTGGTTCTCAGCTCTCAGAGAGAAAGGAGGCCTCGTTTACTATCCGTATCCACGAGCAAACGTTCTGGGACTCGTGGATGTTTTAGTGACTATACATGGTCTCCAGGACCCGAGAATTCTAGGGATCATTCCATTCGGAGCATATTTCACCGTCGAGATCAGTCTCGACAAGGGTGAACCTCTTGTCAGGCAGGGCTACTGGGTCCCTGCCAATGTGTTGGAAGAGTTTAGAGATTTCTGGAATACGGCGCGAGACCTTGGCCTCCTAAGAGATTTTGAATTGTACTCGAGCAGGAATACACACTTCATCTTTTCACACTTCGAAGAAATGACAACAGCAGATGGCTCCGCAATTTGGACTCGCCCATCAGACAATTCGTATTTCCGAAATCTGATTCAGAGGGATCTACGCGCGCCCTTCCGGGTACAACTCGCGGAACTGATGGCTGAGGCGCCGTTGACCATCCCGATGGTTGTCGAGCACATCTGGGGCTACTATTCCTCACGTCAGATATGGGAAGCGATCGGAAAGAAAGATCTCAGCCAAGTATGGAAATACGCCAAGGGGCTACGCCCTAGAGACCTCCGAAAACCTGGCGCGGCTCTTCATCTTCTCCAGGACCAATGGGACCATTTACTGCAGAATTTTGATGAAGTCTTCGTACAACCGAGAGTCTTCTTCGATTGGCCCATTCTGAGGAATTCGGCGTTTTTCACGGTGATGATGCAGGCATCGTCCATCGATGCAATGCTTGACGCAGTTCTGAGAATGTCAGAACGAGCAATAGTCACCGCGCTAAAACCTAGTGTCGATATGGACGGGAGTTGTCACGTGTCTTGCTTCCTTCCCAGTGACCAGATCCCGCAAGTTGCAAGGGTTGTTGGAGAATATCACGCTGGCCCGACTGACCCTGTGTTTTCGATCCAGGATCGAGCCACCACGCTTGAAATGTTTCAGCCATTGTTCTGCAAGCTGGACTGGAGCTACTTCGAACCTTCCAACCTCTCCTGGACATTCCATGGAGAACAATATCTAGAACGAGTGAAGACAATGAAACCGCCAGCCCTAGCTCAATCAGTTTTGCGAGAGTCCGCATAGGCCCGCGATCGGATTCTGGCCGAGCGATCGAAAGCTACGCAGGTATTTTCAATTGTTCGTTCTCGTGTGAGTAAATGTAGACCGGGTTCTCTATCCGTCGTAAGAGGTCGATTGATTCCAATCCTTGCGCCGTACTGTAGATCATTCCTGTGATGTTCCGTTTCTCGATGTTTTCTGGCAGAGGAGCTGCATCCCCTGCGTAAACGATGTTCCGGTTCTTCCACTTCACAACAACCGACTGGTGCCCTACGGTGTGACCTGGTGTTGGCACGATCTCCACTCCGTCCTCAATCGTGTATCTTCCTCGTAGCGGCACGATTTCTCCTTCGGTATCGAAGAATTCGCGCAGGTAACTTACCCGCATGAATCGGTCTGGAAAGTACGCGTACCGGACCTCTTCTATTTGTTCTAGAAACTTTGCGTTGAGAAAGAGAATATTGTTTCCACAGTGGTCAAAATGCAGATGAGTATTTACCACTAGGGTAATGTCGGTGGGTTCCAGTCCAGCTTTCTTCAATGATAGTCGTAGGTGCTCTTCCTTGGTCCTGATGACCTCGTGGAATTTCTCGTACTTCGGTGGCAGAGTTCCGATTCCGGTGTCGACCAGAATATTCTCCTTGTCTGTTCGGATGAGTAACGGTTTGAGTGCCGCTTTGTACTTGATTCCCTGGTATTTGCCAAATACGAGAAAGCTCTTGTCAAGCGTGAAATAACCATCCGTAAGTAATCTTACGTCAACGACCGTCAACTGGACTCGGATCTGAGGTTTGATTGAAAGGCTATAAATTATCGAGGTCGAAATCCTTCAAAGCGAGTCCGGACAAGTTATCAAGGGATTTTTGGAGCGGTTGGCCGACTTGGTTGGAACGGGTCTCAGGAGAAAGCCTCTCTGGACTCCTTCCGGTGAGCGAGTAAAACAGGCCAATCTCACTCGATTTCTAGCATTTGTGAACAAGAAGTATGGTCTGAGTCTTGGATCTTATCCCGAGCTTTACAGGTGGTCCGTTGAGAAACCTGCTGAGTTTTGGTCCGCCATGTGGGATGACGCAGGAATCATATCCTCGAAAAAGTTTGAGGCAGTCGTCGATGATCTTAGCAGGTTTCCCGGGGCCAATTGGTTTTTCGGAGCCAGACTCAATTTCGCCGAAAACCTTCTGAGATTCAGAGACAAAAGGATCGCCCTCATCTCGCGATCTGAGACACGAGGACGTTCTAGCCTGACCTATTCTGATCTCTACAGCAAAGTCGCGCGTGTCGCGAATGGTCTACGTGAGACGGGAGTACGAGCTGCTGACCGAGTCGGAGGCTACCTGCCGAACATAGAGGAAGCAGCGATCGCAATGCTGGCTGCAACCAGCATCGGAGCGGTCTGGGCATGCTGCGGGGCAGAACTAGGCTCAAGCGCCGTCCTGGATAGACTTGGTCAGGTCAAACCGAAAGTATTGTTCACTGTTGACGGTTACGTCTACAAGGGAAAGAAATTCGACATTTCGTCCAACCTCAAAACTGTTGCAGACGGAATCCCTTCGCTCGAGAAGATCGTAACGGTCCCACGCTTTGACGTCGAATCCGGCCGGGGCCAACTTGTCAACTCCGTTAGGTTCGATGAATTCGGATCGGCGAGTAAGTCGGGCCAGATTCGGTTTGAGCAATTGCCCTCGGACCATCCAGTGCTTGTCATGTTCACGTCTGGGACAACTGGGAAGCCGAAATGTATGGTTCAAGGAGCTGCGGGAGTCTTGGTAAACCAGTTGAAAGAGACACAGCTTCATGCTGATTTGAAGAAGACGGATCGGATCGCGTACATTACCTCGCCGAGTTGGATGATGTGGAACTGGCTGATGAGCTGCTTAGCCGCAGGCGCGACCCTGATTTTGTACGATGGAAATCCTCTCCATCCTGACTGGGGCACAATGTGGAGGCTGGTTCAGGAAGAGAAGATATCAATCTTGGGATGCAGTGCCAGTTACATCAATCATCTCAAGGGAATCGGCGCGAAGCCGGGCAGAGATTACGATCTATCATCGCTCAGAGAGATTTCCCAAACCGGATCGCCTCTCTCCGTGGAAGGATTTGAGTGGGTCTACAAGGAGGTCAAAGCGGACCTGCATCTCAACTCGATCAGCGGAGGTACAGACATCAATGGTTGCTTCGCGGGTGGAGTGCCAATTCTCCCCGTCTTTGGAGGCGAGCTGCAAGCACCAGGGCTCGGGATGAAGATCAACGTATTCGATGACAACGGGCAGCCTGTTGTTGACAGGATGGGCGAGCTGGTCTGCGAGGCTCCAACTCCATCTATGCCGTTATACTTCTGGGATGACCCCAGCAATGAGAGATACCGCGAGGCTTACTTCGAATATTATCGTTCCAAGGGGAAGAACGTTTGGAGGCACGGCGACTACGTGCTCCTCCACGGCGATACCGGAGGCTACACGTTCTACGGACGGTCTGACGCGGTGATAAAGGCCTCAGGGATCCGAGTCGGCACGTCGGAAATCTACAATGTGGTTGAGAAACTACCTGAAGTCGCCGACAGTCTTGCGGTAGGACAGAACTGGGTGGGAGATCAGAGAATCATCCTCTTCGTCAAACTATCCCCGAACCACGAGCTAACGGAGGAACTGAAAGAGAAAATCAAGAAACTGATTCGGGCTGAGGCTTCGCCCAAGCACGTTCCGGCTCTGATCTTGGAAGTGCCCGATATTCCCTATACTCTAAACATGAAGAAGGTGGAGGTTGCTGTCGCGAATATTGTTAACAATAGGCCCGTTACGAATCGTGATGCTCTGGCGAATCCCGAGTCTCTCGATTTCTACACTGGGCTTCTTCCTCTAATCCAGAAGAATTAATCGTAAAATTGTCATGCGACTAGGCATAACTGCTCCCCCGCCTTCACCAAAGCCCCGGATTTGACGTAGACTTCCTTCACGATCCCCGTCTTGGGTGAGGCTATCTCATTCTCCATCTTCATCGCCTCAAGGACAGCTAGAGGTTGGCCCTTACTTACCGGTGTGTTAGGAGACGCTTTCAACGACACGATTCTCCCGCTCATAGGTGCAGTTATTACAACAGGCCCAAGAAAAGTTTCAGGTGTTCCCGCGTCTTGGGATAATTGCTCTCTTCCCTCTAAACTCACCTTGAGTAGTCTTCCGTTTAGTCGAATGAGATAGTCGCTTCCATCGCGCTCTTCTTCTCTTCTCGCGATGAGAACCTTCCCATTGATATTCGCAATCAGATCTGGTTGGTCATCTGTTGGCTCTCGGAGGATGCGAACACTCAACTCTTCATCGTTGATTATGATCTTTTGAGTTATCCCCTGCTTCTCGACCTCTGAAGTGGCCCAGGTTTTTCCGTTGACAGTGAGGAGGCGAACCTGTTTAGAGTCCTTCGACAAACAAGGGTTGCCTCGGTGATGGTTCCGTCTGGAGAGTGTTTCGCCATCTTGTCTGAGTTCTGTCTAGTTGCGATTTGCTGATTCCTGAGAGTGGATAGTTTGCTGTCAAATGCAGCATCGCGACCTCCTCCTTTGACAGTTGTGGTTTGAAGTTCCAGGTGGAGATCTTGTTGTCGAGGAGCTGGGTATGGTAGTCGCCGCGGACAAAGCTCTTGTCTTCAAGTATGGTCTGGTGTAGGGGAATCGTGGTCTCGACCCCGATAATGATCGTCTCGCTCAAAGCGCCTTTGAGCCTTTGAGTCGCCTCCTCTCTAGTACGGCCGTATGAAGCAATCTTCGCGATGAGTGAGTCATAGTATTCTGGAATGACAGCACCGTCGATCATGGCCGTATCGACTCTGACACCTGGGCCTCCCGGTGGGACAAACTCTTCAACGCGGCCTGGCGAGGGAGCAAAGCCTCTCGACGGATCCTCAGCGTTAATCCTGCAGTTCATCGCAACCCCTTTGAACTCAATCTCTTCTTGAGAAAACCCAAGACCCTCTCCGTCAGCGATTCGAATCTGCTGCTCGACAATATCCACCCCAGTGACCATTTCCGTGATGAGATGTTCTACTTGGATCCGTTTGTTTGTCTCAAGATAGTAGAACTCGCCCCCTGTTGATCGTACGAACTCTACCGTTCCCGCATTTTCGTACTTCGTTGCTCTGGCGATTTTCAAGGCGAGCGAGATCAGTTTTTTCCTCGACTTGGAATCGAGTCGCGGTGCGGGCGTTTCTTCGAGGATTTTCTGGTGTCGCCTCTGAAGCGAGCACTCCCTCTCACCCAGATGGACAACTTGTCCTCTTCGCCCGGCGATTACTTGGACCTCAATGTGTCGAGGATTTTTCAAGTGTTTTTCGAGGTAGAGTTCTGAGCGGCCGAAGGCTCCCTTCGCCTCGGAAGCAGCGAGATCGAAGGACCTTCGCAATTTGCTCTCTGTCTTGACAAGGCGCATGCCTCTCCCGCCTCCTCCAAAGGAGGCCTTGATCAATATGGGAAAGCCCACGCGACGGGCTTCATTTTCAGCCTCATCCGCGGTCTCTAGTTGATGTTTCGAACCGGGAATCGTAGGGACGCCGGCTCGATCTGCTGTTTCTCTTGATCCAAACTTGTTCGCGGCCGAAGCCAGAATCTTGCTTCTCGGTCCAATGAAAACGAGGCCTACCTCTTCACACTCGCGCGCAAACTGAGGATTTTCCGCGAGAAACCCATACCCAGGATGTACTGCTTCTGCTTTGGAGGCCTTCGCAACCTTGACTATCTTTGGAATGTTCAGATAGCTTTCAGAAGGCTGTCCGGGACCGATGTTGTAAGCCTCGTTAGCGTGGATGACGTGCTGGGATTCTAGATCGGGGTCTGAATAGACTGCCACAGTTTTGATTCCGAGTTTCTTGCAAGTTCGTATGATTCTTATGGCGATTTCTCCGCGGTTCGCGATGAGGATCTTTCTGAACATCGGTCAGAGTCCAGTCTATAATGGAATGTTGCCGTGTTTCCGGGGAGGGCGTGCCTCTCTTTTGGTCTTCACAGATTCGAGATATTTGATCAGTACTTCCCTTGTTTCTGAGGGCTCGATAACATCGTCAACATATCCTCTTCCCGCGGCGATGTACGGGTTGCTGAATTTTTCGCGATATTCCTTTACAAGTTTCCTCTTCTCTGCGACGGTGTCTTTCGCTTTGGCGATTTCGTTGCGGAAGATTATGTTGATCGCGGCATCAGGACCCATTACTGCTATCTCGGCCGATGGCCAGGCAAGGTTCACGTCGGCTCTGATGTGCTTGCTTCCAAGGACGTCGTAGGCACCTCCATACGCCTTTCTTACGATTACAGTAAGTTTGGGAACAGAGGCTTCGCAGTAGGCATAGAGGAGCTTTGACCCATGCCGAATTATCCCATCGTGCTCCTGTTCTATCCCCGGCAAGAACCCAGGAACATCCACTAGAGTCAGGATCGGGATGTTGAAGGCATCGCAGAATCTGACGAAGCGTGCAGCCTTGACGGAGGAATCAATGTCAAGGGTTCCAGCGTTAACCTTGGGCTGGTTCGCAACGATCCCAATCGAGTATCCGTTGAGTCTGGCGAGTCCGATGACGATATTCTGAGCCCAGAGCGACTGTATCTCAAACAGTTGGCTTCCATCAACGATCCGGGTTATGACATCCCGGATGTCGTACGCCTTGTCGGGGTTGTCAGGCAGGACATTGTTGAGCTCGCTCTTGTCCCCGATCGGTGGTCTTGGCTTGGCTCTAGGCGGGTCTTCGGTGTTGTTGGATGGGATGAAGCTCAAGAGTTTCCGGATTTGCTGTAATCCTTCCTGCTCGTTTTGTGCGAAAAAGTGCGCGACTCCGCTCTTGGTGTTGTGGAGTCTTGCGCCTCCAAGTTCTTCGAAATCAACGTCCTGATTGAGAACGGCTTTGATGACGTCTGGTCCCGTTATGAACATGTAACTTGTCTTGTCGACCATGATGGTGAAATCTGTCATGGCAGGGGAATACACCGCGCCTCCCGCGCACGGACCCATCACAGCCGATATCTGCGGGATCACTCCCGAGGCAAGGACGTTGCGAAAGAATATCTCAGCATAGCCGCCCAGGCTGACGACTCCTTCTTGGATTCTGGCGCCACCTGAATCGTTAATCCCGATAACCGGGACCCCAGTCTTGAGGGCGAGATCCATTATTTTCGTCACCTTCCTCGCGAACATTTCTCCCAGAGAGCCTCCGAAGACGGTGAAGTCGTGAGAGAACAAATAGACCGTTCTTCCGTCAATCTTGCCATAACCCGTTACGACCCCGTCGCCGAGAATTTTTTTCTCAGCCATGCCGAAGTCGGCGGTCTGGTGAACCACGAACCTGTCCATTTCTACAAAACTGGCGGGGTCGACAAGTGCGACAATTCTCTCTCTGGCGGTCATCTTTCCCTTAGAATGCTGATCTTCGATCTTGTCTTTGCCGCCGCCTTCCTCAGATCGTTCCCGGAGGTCACCGAGTTCCTTCGAGAGATCCTTCATCGTCATGGTCGTTTGGAACTCGCTGAAGAGGCCTCTCGTATTAAAGCACGGAAGACAAACTCACGCGTCCAGTCGGAGAGTCCCATCGGGAACTGTTACGTTTCCCTGCTCTGTCTGGATGATGATGCTTCCGTGCGGATTTACTCCAACGCACTTTCCGCGGATCCCGCTGTCTCCGATCTCAATTACCACCGGTTTCATTTGATGAGCACAGTGCTTCCACCCATGCACCTGAGTATCGAGAACTGATTTCCAAAATTGCCGTACACGGCAAGACAATCAATTCGCTAATCGAAAAAGAACTGAAGAAACACTGAGTCGTAAGCTCTCCCCAGTGTCCTATTGACCGCGACCATATGGTCTGTATCCACCAATCCGTATTATATGGGTAACGAAATAGA
>Ga0209378_1002563_pt1 | contig 12487 bp, 15 predicted proteins | sample GraSoiAngelo_156_FD_186170 | JGI IMG/M metagenome (GOLD analysis project Ga0209378, IMG submission 186170) | Grasslands soil microbial communities from the Angelo Coastal Reserve, California, USA - 14_1009_13_40cm (SPAdes) (version 2) | ecosystem: Environmental > Terrestrial > Soil > Grasslands ... | reverse complement strand
CAGCTCGCGATGGCCGACGATGTGGTTGCGGTCGAGTGGGATGTCGTAGCGGCGCGCGATCGCGCATACGAGAAGCGCGGAGCTGCGGTACTGCGCGTCGGTGTGGAGGATGCCCTGCCGCAGATAGAACTCGTGCTCGATGCCGATCGTCCACGGATTCGCGTCGCGGGCGTGGTATGCGGTGTCGGACTCGGCGACGAGCTGTGTGATCTCACCGTCCCAGGCACGAACGAGGTAGTGCGCGCTCGCGTTCGAGCCGGGCCGGCGGAACCAGTTGATCGCCGACGAATACGAGCCATCGGTCTCGTGGATCACGATCGTGGTGATCTGCGCGCCGCCGCGCCCGACCGAGAAGTTCCCGGCCGCCGCCGGAATCCAGTCAACCGGCGGGTAATAAGGCGGCGGCGCGGCCTCCGCGGGCGCAGACGTGAACGCGGCGAAGGCAAGGGCAATGGCGAAGCCGAGGACGAAGCGATGCATGGTGGGTGCCGGGCAAGCTAGTTAGCGGAGACATGCCGGGTCAAGGTCTCAGTACTGATGTCCTACGCGGGTTGCAAAGCGGTTCCGCGTTTCAGCGACCGCGACGCGATGAACAAGACCAAGTTGGTGACAAGAGAGCCCGCGTTCGGCTACGGCCGGCCGGGAACTCCGCTCGGCGGGCCGCCGCGGCCCGAAGGCGTCGCGGGACCGGTGGATGGACGTGCCGGTGCGATCGTCGGCGCGAGAGGCGAGCCGCGACGACCCGGCGCATCAGCGGACTTGCCGTGCACGGCCTGCTGCACCTCGATCGCGCGCTGGATCCCGTGTTGCGCGGCGTCGGGAAGCCGTGTCGCGAGTGCCTGAAGCCGCGCGAGGTGATCAGCGCTCGCGGCTTCGGCGCGCGCCAGCGCGGCGTCGCGGGCTGCGGAGGCCGCCAGCGCGGCGACGCGCGTGACCGCAGTCTCGAAGCGCGAAGCCGCGGCGAGGTACTCGTCCGTCGCGACGGCGACCGCGCTCGAGCGCCGCGCGGCGAGCGTCTCGAGGTCGACGAGCCGGCGACCCGACTGCATCACGACCGTGTCAAGGCGTGAGATGTCATCCCACGCGAGCGCGACCTCGACGTCCTCGGCCGCGCGCTTGAGCGCGAACGCGGGATCGCCCGGCAGGCTCGACGCTGCCGCCACGCCACCCCCGGCCATGGCGAGCAGCGCGAGCACGAGGACGGAAGCAACGATTGGACGCAGCGCGAAGGAGCGCGACCACCTGAACAGCGAGGGGCGACGGGACTCGAGGACGACCGGCGCGGCGATCAGCGAGGCGCGCAGGCGAGAGCGAAACTCGGGCGGCACACGGACCGCGCGGTAGCGAGCGAGCCGGCTCGCGAACTCGGAGAGCTCGCGCTCCTCCGGCGTGCTCATGACGAGACCTCGCCGAGGAGCTCGCGCAGCGCCACGAGGGCGCGCATCTGGAGACCGCGGATGGTGCTCTCCGGCTTGGCGGTGATCTCGGCGATCTCTTTGATCGAGCGGTCTTCGAGGAACCGCAGGATGACGACCTCCTGCTGGAGCGGCGTGAGCCGCGCGATCGCCGCGCGCAGGTGACGCGCGTCGTCCATCGCTGCGGCACGCTCCTCGGGCCCGGCGGCATCGCTCGGATGCGCGATGGCGTCTTCGAAGCTCGCCTCCGGCCGCTGACGGCGGAGGCGGTCGGTCACGATGTTGCGGGCGATCGTGTAAAGGAACGCGAGGAACGGGCGGCGCGGCTCGTACCGCGGCATCGCAACGAGGGCCCGCTGGAACACCTCGCTCGTCACGTCCTCGGCCTCCGCATCGGTGCGCACGCGGTAGAACGCGTAGCGGTAGACGGCCTCGACGTGGAGGTCGTAGAGCGCGCCGAACGCACGCCGGTCGCCCGAGCTCGCGCGGCGCGCCAGGTCCTGTTCATCCACAGGTTTATCGGCCAGCGCGCCCTGTTCGTTGAGGTGCTTCGTTCGGGCCTCCGCGCGCCAAACGTAGGAGCGGCCGAAGTATTAGGCCCTCGGCCCGTACGAACGTCCTACACCGGTCGGTTTCAAACGCCCCGGGGCGGATCGCGATAAGCAGGAAGCAGGCACTCATAGAAAGGACGGGACCGTCCATTGCTGCTTAGCAAGCTCGCGACTCTTCTTAGCACGACCAAGGGCGCGGCTGCCGCCACAGCTGTCGCAGCGGCCGCTCTCACGACCGGCGTTGCTGCCACCAACCAGGATGTGCAGAACGCCGTCAGCACCGCGGTGGACACGATCACGCGGAGCGCCGACTCGAGCCAGCCGGCCGTTGTCGCCGCCCGCAACAAGGCAGACAAGGATCTTCGCAGCGCATTCCAAGCCGACCAGCAGAAGCTCGCGAAGCTCCACAGCACCCACGTCGACAGCACCAACCGCGCGTTGCTCAACGACACCGTAAACAAGGCGGATGCGGACCTCCGCGCTCGCCTCACCACGGCGCTCAACGACGTCGCGGCGCTCACGCTCGGCCGCGAGGGCCTCGAGGGCTCGAGCGGTGCGACTGGTGCGACTGGTTCGACCGGTGCCACCGGATCGACCGGTGCTCCGGACATCAAGATCCCGTTCACGACCGAGACGCAGGCAAAGATCGACGACATCGTGACCATCGCGATCGCCAAAATGGACGAGATCGCGAAGGCCGCCGAGGACGCCGTCGCTCTGCTCCCGACGTTCGCTCCTGGCAAGCCCGAGGACGCCGGCAAGCCGGCCGACGCGGGTAAGCCGACAGACGTTCAGGGCGGGAAGCCCGCAAACCTACCAACCCCGCCCTCACACCCGTAACTTCTTCGCCCTCGCGAGAGAACCCCGGTGCCGCAGTGCACCGGGGTTTCTCTTTTCCCCCGTTCGGGTCTGTTCGCGCGGCCGGCAGGAGCCATCTTGACCATATGAAGGACGCCATCGTCGAACACGGTGGCTATCGGATCCGTGTTCGGACGCGAGGGCCCGCGCGCGGACCGCACGCCCTGGTACTCGCGGGCATGGGCGAGACGGCCTACACCCTGGCGCCGCAGACCCGCGCGCTGCGCGACCTCGGCTACACCACCCACGTCATCGAGCTTCCGGGCTTCGGCCTCGCGCCGGCCCTGCGAAAGGACACCGCACGGTTCACGCAGCTCGCGGACATGGTCCTCGCGGTCGCGAACCAGATCGGTGTCGAGCGCGCGCTTATCCTCGGGCACTCGCTCGGCGGCGGGATCGCCCTCCACATCGCGGTGCAGCGTCCTGCGTTCGTGACCGGGCTGATCCTCCTCGCGCCGGTCGCGCTCGGGCGATCGCTCGTGTGGACCTACAAGCTCTTCTGCCTCCCGCTCATCGGACGCGCACTGCTCCGTCCATCGAAGAGCGTGAGCCGCCGGTACCTTCGCTACTTCCTCATCGGGAGCGGGCGCCGTCAGGACGACCGGTTCATCGACCGCGTGTTGCGGCGGGACCGGCAGGGCGCCGCGAAGGTACGGTCGATGCGCGCGATCGTGTGGGCGAATCAGCCGCCGATCTGGCGCCGGTTCCTGCTCTTCGCCGTTCCCGGCGGCGAGCAGCTCACGTTCACGCTGGGCGACCGCGTGAGCACGCTCTGCGACATCCCGACGCTCGTGCTCTGGGGCAGTCAAGATCGCGTGATCTCCGCTCGCGACGCCGCGCTCATTCGCAGGGCGAATCCCAACGCGCTGGTGCACATCGCACGCGGCGTGGGGCATCTGCTCCCGCTCGAGGCGTCGGAGTGGGCGAACGACCACATCGCGCGCTTCGACGCGCTGCAGCTGAAGCAGCTCCACCCGACCACGCGCTCGGCATAGACCCGAAGGACTCCAAGCAGCGCCGGGCTAGCGGACGGCCTCCTCGAGCGCCGGCGGCGGTTCCCCGGAGGCGAGACGCAGCTGACGTGACTCCGGCACGCGGATCGGCTGGATGTGCATCGCGCGAGCGCGATCGAAGCTCGCGAACCAGTTCCAAAGCACGCGTCCCGGCCACATGAGCGCGTCGATCAGCGCCTGAAGGACGAGCGCGACGGCGTCCCCTACACGCGCGACGAGCCGCAGCGCGTACACGAGCGCCTCGGCGACCAACCACGCTGCGGCCCAGACCAGCAGGCCCGCGAATGCCGCGACGAACACCACGCCCACCGCGACGACGCTCAGCACGAAGTACGCGGCGGCGGCCAGCGCGACGGCACCTATTAATAGGAGAAGACCAACGATCCCGACGACGCGCAGGATCCCGCCCAGAAGGACCGCGAGCGGCCGCAGCGCCATGCTCAGCGCGCGCAGCACGAGGCCGACGAGCAGCAGCACGATCGCGAGCGCACCGACGGCGAGGATCCAGGCGAGCCACGGCATCGCGATCGCGCCCCAGGCGATGAGCGCGGTCGCAAGCAGCATGAGCGGTACGGGGAACGTGAGCGCGAGGCCCTCGAACTTCGTCGCAACGTCGGTCGGGATGAAGTCCGGCACGACCACCGACGCGCGCCACATCGCGAGGAAGAGCGAGAGCAGCAGGAAGCACACGGCGAGCGCGAGCGCCACGCGGCTGAGCCAGAGCCGGCGTCGCGGCTCGAGGTCATCCCAAGGGCCGAGATGCGTCATGCCGATCAGATCGAAGAACACCAGGCCGAGCGTGAGCGCGCCCACGAACGACGCGATCGCGTAGGCGAGCGTGATCTCGCGGAACCACTCCGGCAGGAAGCTCACCTGCGCGCCGATGGCCTTCTCATGGCTCGCGATCGAGAGCGCCGCATCCGCGTATAGGAAGAGGCAGAGGGCGATGAAGAAGAGGAAGCCGCCGATGACCCGCCATCCGGCCCACCGGTTCGAGCTCCCGCGCAGCTCCCCCGCCGCCGAGCTCGCCTGCCCGCCGAGGCGCGCGCTGCCGTTCTCGGCATGCGTCGCGGCCTGATCGACGAGCGGGCTGACCAGGCCGACGATCGCGCCGGTGATCGCTTCCACGTTCCAGCGCGGCGCGTTCTCCGCGGTGTCGAAGAGGCCGTCGATCGCGCGGCCCAGCGCGCGCGCGGGACGGTCGAGCACCGGCCGGAAGTAATCGCGCAGGTTGCGTAGCAGGCGGTTCGGCAGCGTCGGGTTTGCGCGGCGCAGCAGCGGATCGATCTCCGTGCGCGTGTAGTCGGCTGGCACGCGCAGGAGTTTCGCCAGCGCGCCGACGAGGATGCGTGCAGGGATGCCGAGGAGCGTGACGAGCACGATCGCGAGGACGACGAGCGGCCAGCGCTCGAGGATCGGCCGCAGCGAGTCGAGTAGCGTGAGGAGCGCGTCGCCCAGGTTCATCGTCCACTCCCTTTCAGCAGCTCCGCGACTTTGTCAGGCGTCGTCGCCGCCCACGGGAGGAACACCGGCGTCTGCGCGCCGAGCGTTCGGAACGTGGTCTCCCAGTCTTTCTGGCCCTTGCCCTGATCGCTCGGGTCGTCCCGGTGGTACAGGCCGACGACGACGTCGCTCTGCGCGAGATCGGCCCGCACGGGATTGCCAATCGTGTCGGTCATGTCAGAGAAGATCGCGAGCTTGTGCTTGCCGGGGTTCGCCTTGAACACGCCACCGGCCACCGCGAGGCCACCGTAGATGTCGGTGCCGACCGGATCCTGGATCGGGGCGGCGTCGCGAAGCGCGGTCTGCGTCCTGTTGATGAAGGTCGCGACTGCCATCGCGTCCGCTTGCGCCGCGCGCTGCTGGATTCCCTCAACCTTGGTCTGCCACTCCTTGGCCGCGGAGTTGTACGCCCGGACGCGAGCCGCGTAGTCGTTGCACTCGAGCTGGTTGAGCGGCGCCTTCGGCTGGGTCGGCGCGGTCGGAAGCTCCGCGGCCGGGGTCTTCGGGACCTGGCTCAAGGGCAAGAAGATCTCGCGCATGTCGTTGGAGTTGTGGCTGATCCAAGTGCCAAAGACGGCGTCCCCCGGCCGCAGCTCGAGCTTGGTGAGCGCCGAAGCGACGGTGTCGAGGGCGGTCTTCGGGAGCTGCGGCCACGGATAAGAAGGAGAGCGCTTCGCGTCGCCGGTGTACGCACGATCGACGAGGAAGCCGTACGTCACGGCCGCGCCGGCGGCGCTAGGCGGAGTGACCGGCTCGAGCGTCGGTGCCGGACACACGGTCCCGTTGGAGCCTGACCCGAGAAGCCCGCAGCCCGCGACGAGCAGAGCCGCAACGAGCGGAAGCGCGAAGATCGGTCGGATGCGCTTGCCCCTCGCCACGGTCCTCCCGAAAGTAGTCGGTCAGATTAAGAACAAGCCCGCTCGCTCGCCCAGACGACATGCAAACGGCGGGCCACGCGGGCCACGAGCAGGCCAGTCCGCATTTCCGCCGTTCCGTGGGAGCGGGGGTGCTCTCCGACAGGCGAGATCGCGAAGAACGGCAGGCCGAACGAGGCGAGACCCAAAGGAATAACGGAACCTCGAAAAAAGTCCGGTTCGGCCGCTTCACTCAGCGGCGACGGGGCGCGCGAGTCGGGATGGGTTCGCCGTCCGTCGCTGCGTAGACGTCTGGCTCATCCGACAGCCACGCGAACGAGCCCCCGCGCGCGGCGACCTGCGTCGGCTCATGCGTGCGTACGTTCTCGGCCTCTTGGTCATCGACGAGCGTGGCGATGTAGTCCTTGATGAGCCAGGCGATCGGCGTACGGAGCCGGGCAGCGTGACGCCGCAAGGTCTCGTGCTGCTTCGCGCTGAGCTTGACTTTGAGCTGGCGCATGACTCGGTATCGACTCCTTCCCGCAGGCGAGGTACCTCTAGATCGGGTGCCCGGCGTCGCGTCGTCGGTCGTCACCGTGAGGACGAGGACCATTCCACGACGGCGGCGCCCCAGGTCATTCCGCCGCCGAACGCGGCGAACGCGAGCGTGTCGCCCTGCCGGACGCGACCTTGCGCCAGCGCGTCGCACAGCGCGATGGGGATCGAGTCCGCGGAGGTGTTGCCGAAACGGTCGATGTCGACGAAGACCTTCGCGCGATCCAGCCCGAGTCGCTTCGCGACCGCTTCGATGATGCGCGCGTTCGCCTGGTGGGGAACAAAGAGATCGACGTCCTCGAGACGGAGTCCGGCGAGTGCGAGCGCCTCCCGCGTCGCGTCGGCCATCGCCGGCACGGCGAGCTTGAACACCTCCGGTCCATCCATCTGGATGTAATAAGAGGCGCCGTCGTGATCGCGCTGCGTCGAGGGGTGCAGGGCGCCGCCGCCCTCGAGACGCAGGTGCCTCTTCTGGCGTCCATCGCCGTGGAGCGCGGTGCTCTGGATCCCGGCGCCGGCGGCCGACGCTTCAATGACCACCGCGCCCGCACCATCCCCGAAGAGGACGCACGTCGCGCGATCGGTCCAGTCAAGAAAGCGCGAGATCGTCTCGGCGCCGACCAGCAGGACCCTCCGCGACGTCCCCGACATGACGAGCCCCCGCGCGACCGCGAGTCCGTAGACGAACCCCGCGCACGCGGCCGCAAGGTCGAACACCGCCGCCTTGCGCGCGCCGAGGGCTTCTTGCACGAGGCACGCCGCCGTCGGCAGGAACGTGTCCGGCGAGGTTGTCGCGATGATGATCGCGTCGAGGTCCTCCGCGCGCACCTTCGCTCGAGCGAGGGCCTCCTTTGAAGCCTTTGTGGCCATCGCAGAGGTGACCTCGTTCCCCTCCACGATGTGGCGTTCGCGGATTCCGGTGCGCTCGTAGATCCAGGCGTCGGTCGTGTTGACCATCGCCTCGAGGTCCGCGTTGGTGAGCACCTTCGGCGGAACGTAATAGCCCCACCCCGTGATCAGCGCGTTCACTTGGCTGGCCAGTCTAGGAGTGAGAGTCCCCAGGACCGCTGCGTCGCGCGCACGCCTCCGCAGTAAAGTGCGGGCCTGCGATGACGATCCGCGAGCGTCTTGCCTGGGACGTGACGCCGGAGCTCTACGCGAAGATCCGGCGTCTCTGGATCGATCACTCGAAGGCCGAGGATGGCCGCGACCTCGGCGGTCTCATCGCCACACTGTCCGAGGACTGCGTCTACGAGATCGTCCCCACCGGCGAGCGGTGGGAAGGGCACGCCGGGGCGCGCTCCTTCTATATGAGCTTCCTCAGCGCGTTTCCAGACGTGCGGTTCGACCTCAAAGACATCGTGATCGGTCCGCAAGGCGTGATCGAGATCGCGACGATGCGCGGCACGCAGCGCGGAACGTGGCAGGGTCAGGCCGCGACCGGACGCGCTGCGGAGCTCGACATCGTCATCCACTTCCCCTGGGATCCCCGCGCCGAACGATTCGCCGGCGAGCGCATCTACTACGACTCTGGCGCTCTCACCCGTCAGCTCACTGGCTGATCGCCCTTTTCGCAGCTGTCTCGTAGACCCTGCTGCGGTGCAGCACCGCGAGAATCCGGACCTCGTTCCCGACGATCCTGAAGACCGCTCGATAGTCTCCGACCCGCAGCTTCCAATACCCGCGGAGCGAGCCCCTGAGCGGCGCGCCGTAGCGCTCCGGGGCGGACGTAAGCCGCGTTTTCAACGAGCGGGCCAGCCGCTCCCGGATGTTGGTTGGGATAACCGGCAGATCGTCCTCGACCACCTTGGGGTGATAACGGAGGACGTAAGTCACTCAGCCCGACTTCGTCCTTCGAGTGCGCCTGCGCCTTCGCCAGACCGCCTCGTGTGTGAGCGCCGTCGACCGGTCGAACGTCGCGTCGCGCGCCTGCGCAACCTCAGCGAGGGCGAGGTCCTCGTACAGCTCAAGCGCGTCGCGTAGCAGGTCGCGCGCCTTTGAAGACAGCGAGGTGCCGTCTCGACGAGCGAGACGATCCAACGTCGCGTAAAGGGGCCGCTCTAGGACAACGTTGACCCGTGGATTCTTAGCTGGCACAGACGTCAGTGTATCAGAAGTGACACACCGTCACTAGCGCCCCTCCCTCAGATCGCCACGCAGCGTCATGCAGGTGCTCATGGCCCGGGCGACGAGCCGTCCCTCGGTGTCCGCCACGTCGCACTCGGTAAGGCCGATCGTCTTCCCGGCCTTCACCACGCGTGCCGTCGCGATGAGCTTCCCGCTCCAGAACGGGCGCAGGAAGTTGATCTTGAGCTCTAGGGTCGTGAAGCTCTCGCCCTCGCCGAGCGTCGACGCGTACGCCACACCCATCGCCGCATCGGCGACGTCGCAAATGACGCCGCCATGCAGCGTCCCCATCGGGTTCGCGTGCTGCGGCCCCGCCTCGAGCTCAAAGATCGCCCTCCCGGGTTCGATCGACGTGACGTGGAACCCGATGAGCCTTGCGACTGGGGGGTTTGCCTCTTCGCCACGAATCATGGCGTTGATGCGATCGATGAGCCTCGCCAACAACGGGAGCGTACGTCAGCACGAAACGCCCGCTGCAATCACAGGAGGCCGGGCCAGATCGGCCCGGCCTCGTCACGTCCTGCGGGGTCGCGACCGTCAGGGGTACCGGTATGTCGGAGGGGCCGTCGGCGGTGCCGTCTTAACCGGGGCGGGCGCGGATGGTGCCGGGGCGGCTGTCGAGTACGGCGCGCCGGTCGCGTATGGTGCGGTCGGCGAGGTGTAACCGGCGCCGGCCAACACGAAGTATGCGGCCGCGGCGGCAAGCGCGACGACGACGATGCCAATCAGCACCATCGCGCCTAGCCTGCTGCCAGTCGGGCGTCCTTGACTGACGTGGATCGTTCCCACTACGCACCTCCGTACTCTGCGGTCGCACGACCCGTGCCAGCGCCGTGTGCGTTTTCACGACATATTCCAGATGGATGTCCGACGGCCCAGAGCGTGGCGAGGCGCTCGCCAGTGTCCGAGCTCTATGACGACATCGCCTACTGGGCGCCGGCTGAAGCCCGTACGATCGAGGTCGACTTCGTGCTGCGCCGCGGGCGGGAGCAGCTCGCCATCGAGGTGAAGGCGTCATCTCGCTTCTCGAACGAGCGGCTCGTCGGACTGCGCGATAGCGGATCTTCCGCGCCTCACGCGCCGGGTGCTCGTCTACCTCGGGGAGCGATCGCTCAAGATGGATGACGGAACCGAGGTCTGGCCATTCGACCGCTTCGCGCACACAGTCGCGGAGGGCGCGCTCTGGCCCTGACGCGCGCGGTCAGGGCCCGGCCGCGCATTCTCCGTGTGCGGTTGGCGCAGCCGAGCCCCCGCTCGTGCTACTCGTGCTAGTAGCTGGCGGACGCGACCTTCCAGAGATAGCCGTCGGGGTCACTGAAGTACCCGAAGTACCCCCACTGCGTCTTCTCGGCTTTCTTCACGATGCCGCCACCGGCCGCCTTGGCCTTGCTCATGACCTCGTCCACCGTTTCCTGCGACGGGACGATGAAGTGGAACGAGACACCCCGGAATCCGGATCCCTCGGAGGGGACGCCGGCATCTTTCGCCGCCGCTTCCCGTTCGTAGAGGGCCAGCGACGACGATCCCTCACCCAGCGTGAACTTCACGAATTGCGGATAGTCCTGCTCGATCTTGCAGCCCAGGTCGGCGTAGAACTTCTTGGCGCGGGCGAGGTCCTTGACGCCGATCATGATGACGCTCACCTGTAGGGGCGCGGTTTTCTGTGTAGGCGCGGTTGTCTGTGTAGCCACGGTTGTCTCCCTTCGATGTTGAGGTTTGAGCTTCAATCGGTATGACGAGTCGATGGGGGAAAGTGTGATCGGCTCGCGGGATTCGCGCGACGACATGATGCGATCGTGGACGGGCCGAGCGGTCGCCCGCTCGGCAGAGATCAGTGGATATCCGGATATACTCAAGCCTATGCCGAAGGTCCTTGTGTCCATGGAGCAGAGCCTGCTCACCCGACTCGACCGCGCGGCGAGGCGGCTCGGTCTGAGCCGCAGCGCGTACCTCGCGCGACTGATCGGGCGCGAGGTTGGCGCCGGGACTGGACCGGGCCGCGATCCGCGCGTGCGCAAAGCGCTGGCGGATGTCGATCGCCTGGTCAGGCGGAACCCGCCTCCCGGAGGCTTCGATGTCACCGTGGCCATCAGGAGGATGCGGGACACGCGTTGAGGCAGCTCGTCCTCGACGCATCGGTCCTCGGGCGCTGGATCTTCCAGCCGAACGACGCAGTGGCCGGCGCGCTTCGGGTCGAGTTCGAAGCCGGTGAGCTCACTATCGCGGTACCGGCGCTCGTGTTCCTCGAGCTTCTCAACGTGGCCGGGCGACAGCTCCGCTGGGCCGTGGACGAGCTGACGGAGCTGGCTGACCGTATCCAGAAATCGGGCTTCGACGTTCTCGAACCCGACCTCGCCCTTGTCGCGACCTGGGTGGCCCGTGGCCTGACGGCCTATGACGCGAGCTACGTCGCGCTCGCCGAGCAGCTGGATATGCCTCTCGCCACCGGAGACCGTTTGATCCTCGAGCTTGCCCCGAGACTCGCCGTCCCGCCAGAACGCGCTTAGGCCCGCGCTCCGTACATCTCGTCGATGAGCTCGCGGAACGAGTCCTCGAGATTCCTCTGGCCTTTTCGGCGCGTTGACGGCAGCCCCGGGTCAGGGCCTTTACGCCAGCTCGACGGTCTCGCGCCACGCCGGAACCGCCGTTGCGAAGCCGAGGGCGCGGACTTTCGGCTCGAAGGCCGCCTGTGCCGCGGGATCGCCATGCACGATGAAAGTCGTGCGCGGCTTTTGGGCGAAGTTGCCCAGCCAGGCGAGGAGCTCGGGTTCGTCGGCGTGTGCCGAGAATCCGCTTATCGAGCGAACCTGGCAGCGGACCTCGAGGTCCTGCGCGTCGATCCGCACCTGTTTCGCGCCCTGCTGCAGACTCGCACCGAGCGTGCCCTCACCCTGATAGCCGACGAAGAGCAGCGTCATCCCCGGATCGCCGATGAGCGCCTTGACGTGCTGGACGATCCGTCCGCCGGTGATCATCCCATTTGAGGCGACGACCATCAGCGGTCGCGCCGCCTGCTCGACAGCGAGTGACTCCTTCGCGCTATTCGTCACGATCGCATCGGGATAATCGAGGACGTCATTCCCAGCGACGAGCGCCCGAGCGTCGTCATCGAAGTAGTCGAGGTAAGCCCGGTACACGTCGCTGGCCTTCTGGGCCATCGGCGAATCGAGGTACAGCGGCAAGTGCGGGATGGTTCTGGCGCTGAGCAGCCGATCTAGCTCATAGACGATCTCCTGGGTTCGGCCGATAGCAAACGAAGGCATCAGCAGGACCCCCTTTGCGTCACCGGTCAGCTTCACCGCTTCGCCCAGCAGTCGGATGGCCTCTTCCTGAGGCTCGTGCGTCTTGCCGCCGTACGTCGACTCGATGAGCAACCAATCTGCGGCTGTGACCGGGGTTGGGTCGCGGATGATCGGCGAGCCGGGACGGCCGAGGTCGCCGCTGAAGACGATCGTGCGCTCCTGGTCGCCCTCCATGACGCGGACCCGGATGATCGCTGAGCCAAGGATGTGGCCCGCATCGAGGTACGTCGCGGTGATCCCGGGCGCGACCTGGAGGTCGACGCCGTAGTCGATGCCGCGGAAGAGGCCAAGGGCCGCGTTGGTCTGGTC
>Ga0209378_1002546_pt1 | contig 12525 bp, 8 predicted proteins | sample GraSoiAngelo_156_FD_186170 | JGI IMG/M metagenome (GOLD analysis project Ga0209378, IMG submission 186170) | Grasslands soil microbial communities from the Angelo Coastal Reserve, California, USA - 14_1009_13_40cm (SPAdes) (version 2) | ecosystem: Environmental > Terrestrial > Soil > Grasslands ... | reverse complement strand
GCAGCGTGAGCGTCAACGAGCTGTGGGATCGCGTTCGCGCGCTGACCGGCGTGCCCGTCCTGCCCAGACGCGAAGCCGCGCGGGCGGGTGAGGTGCAGAGCTCGCTCGCCTCGATCGCCAAGGCACGCGACCTGGTGGGCTACCAGCCCGAAGTGGATTTCGACGAAGGTCTGCGCCGCACGATCGCGTTTTACCGCGAGGCTCGGCGATCGGCGAGCCAATTGGGGAGGCGAAGGGGAAGGAAGTCTGCGAGGACAGCGCCCCGCCTGCAGGGCAGCCCTGCGGGCGCTATCTAGCGCGTTGGGCGCGAGCTCGCGCCCTGCTTGCTGCCTGCCAGCGGTCGGAAGAGGGGCTCGTTCGTAAGGGCGTAGCCGTCCATGTAATAGGCGTAGGCGCGATACTCGGACTCATCCCGCACGTCATTGAGGACTGCGCCCAACAGCCGCAGCGGCAGCCGGCGAAGGATCTCGAGCTTGGCCTCGGCCAACACCCGGTCGGTCCTTCCCAGCCGCAGCACCATCAGCAAATTTCCGGCGAGCTTGGCCAGCACGAGGGCATCCACTCCCGCCCCCAGCGGAGCGGTATCCAACACGATGACGTCATAGGTCGATCGCAGGGTGGTCACGAGGTCGGCCATCGCGGGCGAGCCCATCAGCTCGGGCGCATCACGTCGGCGCGTCCCGCTGGCAATGAAGTCGAGGCACGGATGGGAGGTCGTCTGCACGACGGGCGCGCGGGAAACGTCCCCGGCAAGGAAGTCCGTCAATCCCGGCTGGCGGCGCAGGTTCAGCACGCGGTGCAGCGCGCCCCGCCGGAGGTCCGCATCGACCAGCAAGGTGCGCTGCTTCGCATATGCGAACGCCAGCGACAGGTTGGAGCTGACGAACGACTTCCCATCCCCGCTCCCCGGGCTTGTCACCGTGATCACGAGCGGGCCCGGCGCTCCATACTCGTTCACCAAGCTGAGGCGGAGGCCGCGGAATGCCTCGACCACGGCATCGGGACTCTTCATCCCCGTCTCCGGACCGTCCCGGTCCAAATGTGTTATCACCCCGATCACGGACATGCCGAGCTGCTCCACCTGCACGCGCTGGGCGATGGTACTCCCCAGACGCTCGGCCAGGAAGGCGCCCCCTGAACCGAGCATCAGACCCAGGAGCAGTCCCAGGGCGATCTGCTCCGGCAGCGCGATTCCCGCCGGTTTTGCCGGGAGCGCGGCGTGGTCGACGATCTCCACTTGCCCGACGGTAACCGCCTCGGCGATCTTCGCCTTCTGGTACTCGACCCGGAGCTCGTCCGCGACCTTCTGCGCATTGTCGACCCGTTCGGTCAGCCGCGCTTCTTCTTCTTCGGTCGTAGACAACTGCTGCTGGCGGGCTCGCAAGTCGTTCATCGCCGTGATGCGGCCCTCGAGTGACGCCATGGCACTCTGTATGCCACCCTGCACCGCGTGGAGCAGATCCGCCTCGGTCGATCCAATCAGGTGATTGAGGCGTGGCAGATCCGGATGCGACGTCGAACGGCTTGCCAACGAGTCGCGAGCTCTCTCGTACTGGTACAGCTGCGTGCTGAGCTGGGTCACCGACGGACTGGCGGCCACGCCGGGTGTCGCCAATGCGGTTTGCAGGGCCCTGCGGCTGACGCTCGAGTCGCGGTCGCGGAGTGCGGCTAGGAGACTCTCGTCGGTACGTCGCTCTGCCTCGAGTTGCTGACGCTGCAGTTCGACTCCCGCCAATCCAGCCTGCTCACGCGCCAACGCCTCCCGCGACCCGTAGGTGCCGGCGCGCTGGCGAAACGCCGTGACCGCCTGCCGCGCGTCGGCCAGGAGCGAATCGTTGACCTTGAGTTGGGACTCGAGGAACTCGCGGCGTCGTGTGGACTGCTGTTGCGCGTCTTCGGCGCTCGCGCTCTTGAAGATGTCGACCACCCGGTTTAAGACGTGCTGTGCGACATACGGGTCCGGTGCCGAATAGGTCACGTCCACGATATCGGTGTTGAGGCGGGGCTTGACCCGGAGGCGCGCCAGCAGGCCGCTGATCGCGGCCTCGCGGCTCAGCACGCGCAACCGTGCGGTGGCCGCATCCGGGCGATGCAGGACGGCGAACCGAATACCGTGAGACTCCACGGCGGAGCCATATGGCGCGCTCCACTGCCCCGAGGTACCTCGCACAACGAAGCTGTCCTGGCCGAACGCGATCTGTAATGAGACCGGACCGGCAGCGGCCGGCACCGCCACCTCCCCCAGAAAGCTCAGGGGAAGGTCTCGGGTCGTCACCATCCGCAGCGCCGGCATGCTGTCGACGACCGCACCGGCGACCGCCCGACTGGTGAGCAGCTCCGCCTGCGACAACAGCGGGTCGGAGAACCTCTCGTCGGCACGCGCCGGGTCCAACACGACGCCCCCGGTCAACGCACGCCGGGGATCTGACATGCGAATGACCGCGACGGCTTGGTAAGCCGGTCCGGTCACGTATGCCACGACCCCCGCGGCCGCCACCGTAGCCAACACCACCCCGACGACCAACCGCACGTGCCGACGCAGGATCGCGAGGAGCTCTTCCAGGCGAACCGTGCGTACCGACACCTCCGGCTCTCGGTCGCCATGGAAGCTCGACGCACCTGGGCGATCGCTCGGCTCGACCATTTACCCGTACCCGGCCAGGCGGCTCACCGCTGCCGGCTGTAGGCCAGGACGGCCGCCACAGCCGCCGTCAGACTTGCCAGCGGATACAACGCGTCCCGCAAGAAATTGAAGTTGGGGCGACGCTCCACGAGTATCTGGTCACCGGATGCAATCGTCAGCCGTTCGTATTTCAAGTACCCGCTGCCCAGGTTTATCACCATCGTGCTATCCCTGCGGATCACCTGTACCTTGTTCAACCGGCCCAGTTCCGTCGGCCCGCCCGCCTGCGCGATCGCCTGCGCGAACGTCGTCCCCTCGGGCAACCGATAGAGGTTCGGCTGACGTACTTCTCCCGCCACCGTCACCGGGAACACCGGCTCCAGAACGAACGGCACGCCCTGCTCATAGGTGGACAAGACGGCCCGCAATCGTTCTCGCACCACGGCCAGCGGTGCCCCCGCGACTCTCACGACCTGGTATACCGGGTCCACCAGGGTCGAGTCCGGGGCGACGACGAAGTCGCCGCTCAGCTCGGGGTGGCGCCAGACGTTGATCCGGAGGACATCGCCAGGGCGGAGGGCAGGGTCGCCCGCGGGTCGAACCAGCCGTTGGGCGGATGCGGCGCCGAGGGGCGCCATCACCAGGATGGCAACCAGCCGTCTAGCCCAGACCCTCATCCCATTTTCCTTGCGATTCACGGCCGGGGAGAGGTGCAAGGAACGTGCTGATGCTCGGAAGCGTCGTCGTGATGTGCAACTCACTATGGAGCAAGGAGTTCAGAGTCCCGAGCTCTATCTCGGTGAGCACCGAATGTGGCTCGCGCGCATTGCCGAAGGTGTTGCGCGGGCGCAACCCGCCATCGGGACGAGCCGCAACGCGGGGTGCCATCAATCAGTTACACACGTGCGGACCAGGCACGGCACGTGCTATGACTTCCTTGGGCTATGAGCAAGGCTGCGTTCTGGACTCTCTGGTGCTTCGTCTTTGTCCTGCCGTGGGACGAGTTCATCCTGATGCCGGTGTTGGGCACCATCCCTCGCCTCGTCGGTTTGGTGGCGTCGGCCGTCGGCGTCCTTCACATCCTCGCCCGCCGGCGGGTTAGGCCGCTGTCTTGGTTTCACGTGTTCGCATTGCTCTTTGTGCTCTGGGCCGGGGTGAGCGCCTTCTGGTCCATTGATCCGCAGGCTACTCGCCTGAGGTTTCTGACCTACCTTCAGCTTGTCGTGCTCGTGTGGCTGATCTGGGAGATCGCGTGGTCGCCGGAACGCCAACGGGCGCTGCTCCAAGCGTACGTTCTGGGCGTATCGCTTGCCGCGGTCGTCACCATTCGCACCTATCTGTTGGGTGTTCCCGCCCTTGAAGGCACGAGGTACAGCGCCTTCAGCTTCAACGTGAACGAGCTCGGCATGAGGCTGGCGCTCGGCCTGCCGATGGCGTGGTATCTGAGCCTTTCGCAGCCACACCAGCGGGTGGCATGGATATGGCGACTCTATCTGCCACTCGGCGTCACCGCGATTCTCCTCACCGCGTCGCGCGGAGCGTTCCTGGCGGCACTCGTGGCGCTCGCGATCATTCCGTGGACGGTTGGGCGCCTGCGCCTGCGGACTAAGGTCGCGCTGTACGCCCTTGCGGCGGGGACACTCCTGCTCGCGACCCAGTTCGTACCCGAGACGTCTCTGGCACGCATTCAAACCATGCGCGCCGACATCGACGCCGGCTATTTCGGAGGCCGTGGCGCCATTTGGACGGCCGGTCTGGAGGTGGCGCAAGAGCATCCCATCGCCGGCGTGGGCGCCGGCGCGTACGGAGCGGCCGTCGAGCCGACGCTCTTCATTGGATGGGGAGCCCACAGCGTGCCCATCGCAATCTTGGTCGAGAACGGCATCGTGGGACTCCTCTTGTTGCTCGCGGCGGTAGCGGCGGCGACGATACCCGTGAGATATTTGCCGCCCCTCCAACGACGGTTCTCCATCGTCCTGCTTCTCGCCCTGGCGGTAGCCTCGTTATCGGGAGAGTGGGAGAATCGAAAGTTTTTCTGGTTCGTCCTCGGCGTGCTGGCGGCGCAGGTTGTGTACCGACCGGCGGGACAACCGGTCTCGCCGGCAGTCCCGCTGCGCGTGCGCCCCCGATGACGCTCTAAGAGGTCACGCGAGGGACCTGGCTCCGGCCACCGCCCGTGGTGGTGCGTACCCCTTCGAGCGCAGCGTCTCATCGATCCGCGCCGACCCGAATTCTTTCAGCAGGCGTCGGAGATCCCGTCGCATTCGGCCCCGTCCCACGTACGCCCGCATCCTCAGCCGCCTCGGCATGCCGCGCGGCGGCACTTCCTCGCTGTCCAACTCCCACGGGTGAAAATAGAACATGAACCACGATTGGGCGTGCAGCCGCGTCGCCACGCCCCAACGAAACACGCGGAAGGGGATAGCGCGGAAATAGCCACCTCCGGACCACGGAACCGCGCACGGCCCGATCACGACCCGCGACAACGGCAACTCCAGGAGGCCAGGACGGACCGGCACCACCGGGGAATCCGGGTCGATCGGGGTGGCCAGCCGGCCGTAGCGGTCGTGCGCTCTGAACTCGTAGTAACTCGAGTCGTACCAGTAGCCCGCCTCCGCCAGGCAATCGAGGACGGCGTCGCCGATCGAGAAGTTCGGAGCCCGAAGCCCCCAGACCGGGAAGCCGGTGATCTGCTCCAGCGAGTCGCGTGCCGTCGCAAGGTCCCGAGCCAGTGCGTCCGGCGACAGGCGGTCGAGCCGCGCGTGCATGTCGGAGTGACTCGCGACCTCGTGCCCCGCCGCGACGATCCGGCGCACCAGCCGCGGGTGCCGCCGGGCGACCCATCCCAGCACGAAAAACGTGGCCTTAGCCCCGGTCTCGGCGAGGATGTCGAGCACTTCGTGCGTGTTGCATTCGACCCGCGTCTCGAGCGACGACCAGGCGGCGCCGGCGAGGGTGGCGCGCAAGTTCTCGGCGTGGAACCAATCTTCGATGTCAAACGAGGCCAGGAACACCTGCGCGGTCACAGTAACCGCCTTCCCCGCGCCTCGAGCCGCCGCGCGTCATCCCGCGTGGGAAACCCGTGGTACTGCTCTCGCGTCGCGGGAATCGGGCGCGGCTCCGGCCAGTGCGGAGTTCCGATCGCGGCCAGAAGGCGCGCGACCTCCCGTCCGGCCACGGTCTTGGCTCTCTCCGCCACAGCGAACGCGGAATCCGCCACCCCGACATCCACGGGGAACTCGGCGACGAGCCGGCCGGCATCGAGGCGCTCGACCATTTCGTGCACCGTGACCACGACACGCGCGTCGCCGTTCTGGAGAGCCCAAAACGTGGGCATCATCCCGCGGTACAGCGGGAGCTTGCCGCTATGGACGTTCAACACATGGGGCACGGCCGTGAGGGCCGGGCGACGGAAGATCTCCGGTGCCGCGACGGACAGGAGCACGTCGACGCCACGGGCCGTGAGCGTACGTAGATACGACGCATCATTGATCGTGGGGAGCCGGACCACCGGAACGCCATACCGCGCCGCGATGGCTTCGACACTGCGGGGACGCCCGACCCGGTCGGAGACGGCGGCGGTGACGTAGCGGCCGAGGAGTCGCAGGAAATCGACCGGGCCGTACAGCTGAAACAGGCGCCGCACCAGGGCGGGCTTGGATTCGTTGAAATTGCGGAGTAGGACGATTTCCACGAGGTCGAGTCGGTCGCTCGACCGCTCCTCGAGGAAAGCCTCAAAGAACCGCGCCGTGAAGAATGGGTCGCTCTGCGTTACGGCGACGACGCGGGCAGGTTTGGTTCCGTTGGTCATCGCGATTTACCGGGTCAAGGCCACGGACGGAGCGCCGCGTCGGCGGCGTATCACAAAGTCCCACGTCCCAAGCAGATATCCGGAGCCGTGTGCGAAATGGACCACCGGGAACACGACGCTCGATGCGAGCCCGACGGGCATTCCCCGCCCGCGGGCGAGGATTAGGGCGACGATCAGGTCGGCGGTCACATAGGCGCCCAGTGTGAGGAAGAGCAACATGCGCGCGGGACCGAACCACGGCGCGAAGAGCGCCGCGAGACCCACGGTAAAGACGAAGAGCGCGGGCACCAACTGGCGCGCGGTCATGACGGCTCCGACTTTCTGCGCGACGAGAGGCTTGAAGTAGCCGTACTGGAAAAACATCCGCCACAGCTTGCCCAGTGCTGCGCGCGCGTAGTATGTCGCTACGACACCGGGTACGAGTAGCACGCGTCCACCCGCTCTGAGCACCCGGAAGGTGAGCTCGGAGTCCTGACTTCTCAGCAGATCTTCGTCGAACGGCCCCAGCCGCTCGAACACGTCGCGCCGGTAGGAGCCGCACTGCAGCGTATCGACGTCCCGCACCCGAGTCGTGCCCAGGCGGTACTGGGCATTGCCCATCCCGAACGGATGCGCCACCGCCGCCGCGATGGCGCGGGCCATGATCGTCGTGTCGCTCGGCTCCGTTCGCCACGACCCACCGACACTGTCGGCGCCGGTCCGCTCCATGCAATCAACGAGGTCGGCAATGTAGTTCGGGGGATACGTGGCGTGCGCATCCATGCGCATGATGATGCTGCCCCGCGCCCGCGAGATGCCCACGTTCAGGGCGGCCGGGGTGGTGCGTTTCGGGTTGTCGAGCAGGTGAATCACTCGATAACGGCTGGCGTAGTCCGCAATCACGTCGCGGGTGCCGTCGTCGCTCATGCCGTCGACGATCAGCACCTCGAGCCGATCACTCGGATACTCGTTCGCCAGCATCGACTCGAGCATCGGTCCGATGTACGCGGCCTCGTTGCGGCACGGCACCACGATCGACACGAAGGGCCGGACCCATGCCCCGGAGACGCCGGTCAGACGGCTCGTGGCAGTGAGGCCCGCAAGCGGTCGGCTTCGGCCCGGACGTGAGTGCGTCATCATGCTGCCCAACCCGCAAGGCCCTTGCCAGCGTACACATGCTCCCGAGTCCGCCCATGTTGCCTGCGCGCCACACAAACCGAGGGTGACGGGCTACAGGCAGCCTCTTCCGCTTCGCAAGCGGAGCCATTCGGGGTCGGCCCTCGTCTTGCTGGACAGTCCCGTGCGCATGTGCGGCATCGTCGGAATCGTGCACTCAGACCCGGCCCGGCCCGTTCCTCCTGCCATGATTCGGCGGATGTGCGAGGCCATTCGTCATCGGGGGCCGGACGACGAGGGCGTCTACGCCGAGCGCGCCGTCGGCCTCGGGATGCGACGGCTCAGCATCATCGATCTGACCGGCGGGCGACAGCCGATCTTCAACGAAGACCGGTCCAAGCTCATCGTCTTCAACGGCGAGATCTACAACTACCGCGAGCTCCGGCGCGGGCTGATCGCGCGGGGACACGTGTTCGCCACTCAGGGCGACACCGAGGTCATTCTGCATCTCTTCGAAGAATACGGCCCGGAGTGCGTGCAGCGGCTGCGCGGCATGTTCGCGTTCGCCATCTGGGACTCTGCCCGGCAGACGCTGTTCCTCGCCCGCGACCGGTTCGGCATCAAGCCGCTTTACGTCACGTCCGGACCCTGGGGCATCGGGTTCGCGTCGGAACTGAAGGCACTCCACGCTGTCGGCTTGGCTTCTCGAGAGCTCGACTGGGAGGCGCTCGACACGTATTTCCAGCTCGGCTACATCCCGGCGCCCGCGACGCCGTTTCGCGAAATTCGCAAGCTCGAGCCGGGCCACACGGCCGTGTGGAATCACACCAGCGGCCTCACGACCCGGCAATACTGGGATCTCCCGCGAGACCGAACCCCCGCGCCTCACCATCTGGAGGCGCAGATCGCGGACTGGCTCGACGAGTCCGTCCAGGCCCACCTCGTGAGCGACGTGCCGGTCGCGGCGTTCTTGAGCGGCGGCCTCGACTCCTCGGCTGTGGTCGCCAGCTGGGCGCTGGCGAGCGATGCCCCCCCCCACGCGTTCACCGCGAAGTACTTCGGCTCCGGCGCCGCGAGCGCAGACGAAACGGATCTCGCCCGGCGGCTCGCCGCGGCGTACGGCGTCACCCTGACGGAGGTGGACATTCACCCCGAGGTCCGCGACCTGCTCGAGCCGATCACCTACGCCCTGGACGAGCCCCACGCCGACGAGTCCGCGGTCCCCACGTGGCTCCTGTCGCAGGCGGTCGGCGCGTCCTACAAGGTCGCCCTCATGGGAATCGGCGGCGACGAGTTGTTTGCCGGGTACCGACGGCACATCGGGTTCCTCGCTGGCGAGCACTACGCGCGCTTGCCCCGCCCGGTGCAGCGAGGTGTCAGCGCCCTCGCGAATTTGCTGCGGGAGCCCCGGGGGGCCTCCCTCACCGTCGATCGGCTCAAGCGATTCCTCCGGACCGGCAACCAGTCCGCGCCCGAACGGTTCCTCAACTACCTCACGCGCTTCCCCAACCCCGGCCGGCACCGGCTGTACGCACCCGCGCTGCGCCACCGCGTGAGCGGCGTCGCGGCGAGCGGCTGGCTTCACCACCTGCACCAGCATCACGGTACCCCTGCCGGCCTCTCGACGGCGCTCTACTTGGATTACAAGACGTTCCTCGCTGACGACGTGCTGGCGCTGAGCGACCGCATGTCGATGGCGCACTCGCTGGAAATTCGTGTCCCGCTCGTGGACCACGAGCTGGTGGAGCGGGTGTTCCCACTCCCGGACCGCGTCAAGATCGGCCTGTGGCAGAACAAGCGATTGTTGAAGCGCGCATTGCAGGGACGCCTTCCCGCGCAGCATCTCCGCGCACCCAAGCGGGGGTTCGTGGGCCCGACCGCCGCGTGGCTGCGTCACGAGCTGCGCGACATGATTGAAGACGAGCTCGCGCCCGCACGGCTGCAGCGACTCGGCTACTTCGATCCGAGCGTGGTCCGCAATCTCTTGGACGACCACTTCTCCCGGCGCCACAACCGCACGGGCATCCTGTGGGCATTGTTGTGCTTCTCGGTGTGGCACCGCGGGTATGTGGAGGCCGCGCCCGTTGCCCCGCTCGACGACGAAGCGAACATCCCGCACGCCGAGGCGGCGCGGTGAACACGCCGCCGCGCTTACTCTTCTTGGGCTCGACCCTGCCGTATCCACCTGATTCGGGGCAGGCCATTCGCAGCTTCCACGTCCTGCGGTTGCTGGCTCGTGCGTTCGATGTCACGGCGCTCTGCTTCTATCGTCGCACGCCACTGAGCTTCGGTCGCCCCGAAGGAGGGACGATCGAGCAAGACCTCGCTCAGCGCCTGGCCGCCTTGTCGCAGCTGGCCGACGTCGCGGCGTTCCCGATCCCGCAGGAGCACAACATTTGGCGTCTGGTGTGGGACCACCTGCGCAGCGTCAGCCGCAACGAGGTATACACCACCTTCGCGCTCGACTCTCGGACTTTTCGGAAGCGACTCCTCCACCTGCTACGGACACGGCGCTTCGATGTCGTACACATGGACTCCATCACGCTGTCCGGATACCTGCCCCTGCTCGGGGACCTGCCCATCGTCTGCGTGCATCACAACATCGAGTCCGCCCTGCTCGAGCGTCGCGGGAGGGCGGAGAAGAGCCTCTGGAGGCGGGCCTACCTGCTGCACCAGGCCCGCCTGATGGAGCGGGAGATGCGGCACTGGTGTGGACGCTGTCGCCTCAACGTCATGGTCTCGGAAGCGGATCGGATGGAGCTTCAGCGCATCGTGCCCGAAGCCAACTCCGCGGTTGTCCCGAACGGCGTCGACATCGACGCATTCCGACCGGGCGTTGGCCGGGAGGACAGCATTGTGTTCGTGGGAGGGCTCAACTGGTTCCCGAATCGCGATGCCTTGCAGTATTTCTGCGATGCGATCCTCCCTATAATGCGCGCGGCCGGCGAGCCGGCGCCCGCCCGTTGGCTGGGCGGCGGTGCCTCAGACGAGGTGCGACGCCATTACGGGGATCGTTACGGTGTGGAGCTCACCGGATATGTGCCCGATGTCCGGCCCTACGTGCGTGACGCCGCCTGTTATATCGTGCCGCTCCGGGTTGGCGGAGGCACGCGGCTGAAGATCCTCGACGCGTGGGCGATGGGGAAGGCGGTGGTGAGCACGTCGGTCGGCTGCGAGGGGTTGGCGGCCGAGGATGGCCAGAACATCCTCATTCGGGACGACCCGGACGGCTTCGCTCACGCAGTGCGGGCGGTGCTCCACGACGGAGCGTTACGTCAGCGGCTGGGGATCGAAGGGCGTAGCACGGTTGAGCGACTCTACAGCTGGGAGGGGATCGGCGAGTCCATGCTGCCCTTGTACCGCTCCCTCCACGACTCCAGGAAGGACGAACGATCCAACATTCCATTGCAAAACGCATGATTCATTGCATAATACTGTAATTAAGATGCCTCGATAACCCGTTTCATTAGGGATTCTAGGGGTTTCTAAGTTCTATAATAGCGCCTCTGCTTCCCCCACCCAAGCCGCGCACGGCACGGCTGTTGCGTCTCCGCATCACCCAGAAATACGCTGCTCAGAGCAAAGCCGCTGAAAGGCGGTGACGCAGAGCCACGGGACTAAGGCGAGCCGCTGCTCGCGAGGTCCGCCGGGCCGCCAGCGAATCGACCGCAGGTCGAAGCTGGCGGCCCTTTCGTGTTTGGAGGAGTTAGCGCTATGCCGTTCACATTCAAGCTCTCTGTGCGCCTCGCGCGCATGAAACGTTTTCTCGTCGTCGCCGCCGCGCTCACAGCGTGCGAGAAGCCTCTTCCGATCACTAGTCCCACCCCACCGAACAGCTCCGTCGCGCAGCTCGTCATCGTTCCCGATACGGTGACCATGAGTCCTTACCAAACGCAACAATTCGTCGCGTACGGCCGCACGCAGGCCGGCGACAGCGTCGCCGCCACGGTGAGCTGGAGCGGGTCGGGAGGGACGATCAGGACGGACGGTTCATACACCGCCGACACGATCGACGGCGACTATCTCGTGACCGCGACCTTTCAACCGACGCCAACCGCCCCAACCGCAGCCGCCTCGGGCACTACACAGGTGTCGGCGACCTCACAGGTGAAGAACCGGGGCTTGCTCGCGCAAGTCGTCGAGACGCCGAGCACGGCGTTGGTATCGGTCGGGCGAGCGGCGCAGTTCATCGCGTACGGGAAGACGAAGAACGGTGACAGCGTTGCGGTCAATGTCACGTGGTCGAGCGCTAACCCGGCAGTCGCGACCGTCAGCAGCAGCGGTCTCATGACCGGCATGGCGGCGGGGTCAACCACGATCATCGCCACGAGCCAGAACAGGAGCGGCACCGCCGCCGCCACCGTCACCAACGTGCCGGTGGCGTCGGTGGCGGTGAGCCCAGCGGCCGCGGGCCTCACGGTTGGCGCGACCACTCAGCTGACGGCTACGCCCGAGGACGCGAACGGCACCGCCCTCAGTGGTCGGGTCGTGACGTGGGCGACGAGCAATGCGGCCGCCGCGACGGTCTCGGCGAGCGGCTTGGTAACGGGAGTGGCGGCAGGCTCGGCCACGATCACTGCGACGAGCGAGGGACAGAGCGGGACATCCGCCATAACGGTGACCAACGTGCCCGTGGCCTCAGTGACGGTCAGCCCGACGGCAGCGACGGTCACAATAGGCACGACGACTCAGGTGACCGCTACTCCGGAGGACGCGAACGGCACCGCCCTCAGTGGTCGGGTAGTGACCTGGGCGACGAGCAATGCCGCCGCCGCGACGGTCTCGGCGAGCGGCTTGGTGACGGGGGTGGCGGCAGGCTCGGCCACGATCACTGCGACGAGCGAGGGACAGAGCGGGACATCCGCCATAACGGTGACCAACGTGCCCGTGGCCTCGGTAACGGTCAGCCCGACGGCGGCAGGTGTCACGGTGGGCGCCACAACCCAGTTGACGGCGACTCCGAAAGACGCGAACGGCACCGCTCTCAGTGGTCGGG
>Ga0209378_1002539_pt1 | contig 12543 bp, 13 predicted proteins | sample GraSoiAngelo_156_FD_186170 | JGI IMG/M metagenome (GOLD analysis project Ga0209378, IMG submission 186170) | Grasslands soil microbial communities from the Angelo Coastal Reserve, California, USA - 14_1009_13_40cm (SPAdes) (version 2) | ecosystem: Environmental > Terrestrial > Soil > Grasslands ... | reverse complement strand
ATGGCGCGGCCTGGCTCATGTCGACTGGCTCGAATAACGCCTCATCCGAACCCTTCCTGCGATGGAGCCCGGCTCACGGCCATACTCGGCTTGACCGTTGCGGCCAGCCCACCGTAGACTGGGAGGCCTCATTGTTGAGTTTGTGAATCCGGTTAGTCAACTTAAGGAGAGGATCATGGCCAAATCGGCTGCCGAGATCGCCCAGGCGGGCTACGCGCACCCCGAAGTTCTCGTCGACACCCAGTGGGTCGCCGATCATGGTGGCGATCCGAAAGTCAAGATCGTGGAGGTCGACGTCGACACGGCCGCCTATGACACCGGTCACGTCAAAGGCGCAATCGGCCTGGACTGGCGCAAGGATCTCCAGGCTCGTCCCATCCGCGATCTGCTGCCCAAGCAGGAGCTCGAGGCGCTGCTCTCGTCGAAGGGCATCAGCAACGAGGACACGGTGGTGGCCTATGGCGACAACAACAACTGGTTCGCGGCCTGGTTCGTGTGGAATCTCAAGTACTACGGCCACCCGGACGTGCGGCTGATGAATGGCGGCCGGAAGAAATGGCAGGACGAGGGCCGCGAGCTCGTCACGGGGGCGCCGGCGGTCAAGCCCGCCAGCTACAAGGCGGGGCAGCCGAACAAGGCGATCCGGGCCTTGCGCGATGAGGTCTTCGCCCAGCTGGGCAAGGCTGGCGCCGTTCTGGTCGATGTTCGCTCGCCCAAGGAGTTCAGCGGCGAGCTGCTTGCTCCCGAAAACCTGCCGCAGGAAGGCGCCCAGCGCGGGGGCCATATCCCGGGCGCCGCCAACATCCCCTGGGCCCAGGCGGTCCGGGAGGACGGCACCTTCAAACCGGCTGACGAGCTGAAGGCGCTGTACCAGGGCAAAGGCGTGACACCGGACAAGGCCGTCATCGCCTACTGCCGGATCGGCGAACGCTCCTCACATACCTGGTTCGTCCTCACCTACTTGCTCGGTTACCCCAACGTCCGGAACTACGACGGGTCCTGGACGGAATGGGGAAGCCTGATCGCCGCCCCCATCGAGAGATAGTCGAGAAGAACTCCCTCCGGTAGCCCTCCCCCTGCGGGGAGGGGCCGGGAAGGGGCCGGGGAGGGTGGGCCAAGTGACGGCCGCATGACATCCGTAACTTTTTGCCACTTGGCGTGACCTCGAGATCGGCGTAACGTTATGCCAATCGGCGAGAGCGAGCGGTCGGCGACCTGAGGAGGCGAACCGGCCCCGACGCTGCCTAAGAAAACAGGGGTGTCCGTGCGGTGAGGGGTCTCCGGCGCTTCGTCTTCATCCTTGTGGTCGGCGCATTGCTGGCCGCCATCCCACTATCGGCGGTCGCCAGCGAAAGCTTCCTGTCGAGCAGCGTCCGGCAGGCCGAAGTCGCGTTCAACCAGTCGCTCTCGGTGGCCGTGGGCGGCGGCCTCCAGCAGGCGGAAGCCGACAGCCTGATGTGGCGGTACAGCCAGGTGCAGGCTGCCAAGTCTTCCGCCTGGTGGCAGGTGCCCGTCGCCGAGCACACCAAGCTCGACAAGATCGGCCAGCTTCAAACCGAACTCAACACGATCTACCAGCAGCAGCTCACCGACAGCCGCGACGCGATGCAGCGGCAGCTGCACCGGTGGAACCTGCTCATCGCCGAAGCGCACGGCGACACGATCTCCGCCGATGGGCTCGACGTCGACCCCGCGCGGTTTACCTCCAGCGCCGCGATGCTGACGACGCCGAACAGCCTCAACGCGCTCGCCAGCGTCCTCAGCGAGCAGTACGTCATCCTCGACGGCCGGATGGCCGCCTTCCGAGGGGCACGGGCCCAGGTGGACGCCGCGGCGCAAAACGCCCGCACGCTGCTGGCGAACGCCGGGCAGTATCCGCAGCTGAGCATTACCGGTTTCCAGGATCAGCTCACCGCCTCGCTGGCTGGCGTCGATTCGGTCCACAGCGCCGAGGCCTTCGCGCCGATCCTTGGTCGGCTCCAGCAGACCGCAGCCGGCATCCAGGGGTTGCTCAACGCCCGATCCGGCGCCTACAACCAGCTGGCGGACACCCGTTCCACGCTGGCCACAGCTCAGCGCATTGGCGCTGTCGTCGGGAACCGGGCCGGCATCATCAATGCGCTCGCCGGCCAGCTGGGGACGGCCGCCGACCAGGGCGCCTTCCAATCACTGACCTCGCAGCTGTACCAGCAGAAGCAAGCCCTCGCGAGTGCCATCTTCACCAGGCAGATGGCGCCGGTCTCCTACAACGCCGGCGTGGGCAAATTGATCGTGATCTCACTCTCCCGGCAGGTGCTGACCGCATACCAGGACGGGAACGCCGTCCTGACCACCTTCGTGGCAACCGGGCGGCCGCAGTTGCCAACGCCTCCCGGCGTGTACCGTATCTTCCACCGGTACTCGCCGTACAAGATGATCTCCCCCTGGCCCTATGGCAGCCCCTACTGGTACCCCGATTCCTGGACCAACTGGGCGATGGAATTCGCCGGCGGCGGCTACTTCATCCACGACGCGCCCTGGCGCTCCTGGTACGGCCCGGGCTCGAACATCTATAACGGCACCCACGGCTGCGTAAACGTGCCCTATAGCCAGATGTCGTTCCTCTGGAACTGGGCGCCCATGGGGACGACCGTCGTCGTCCAGTACTAGCCGCCGATACCTTACTTATATATGTGTGTCGCGACCGCTCCCTTTAGGCGACCACGTCATTGACGATCGGGCCAAACTCTGCTATGATTTGAATTCGCCTAGCAGTCGCTAGGTCTTTTTTGTGTCTGGACTCTTTTTCACCCCTGGAGATCAATGCCTGCCCTAGCCTCGACCATCACCCTGCAATGTCAGACCTGTAAGGAGCGCAATTACACCACCGTCAAGAACAAGAAGAACGATCCCGACCGGCTGGAGATCCAGAAGTTCTGCCCCCGGTGCCGGAAACACACCGCCCACAAGGAAACCAAGTAGGGTGGCAACCTTCTTATACTGTTGGCGCCGACCGGCACAGGGGTGTAGCTCAGTTGGTAGAGCAGCGGTCTCCAAAACCGCGGGTCGGGCGTTCGAGTCGCTCCACCCCTGCCAGACTCAGGTATAACTACCATGGCCAGAGTCGTTCCCACCGAACCGAGGTCGAATAGAGTGCAACGCACGACTCCCTCACCGCGCCGGGGCCTCGTCCGGAATTTCGAGGACATCGTCGGCGAGCTTCGCAAGGTCATCTGGCCCAGTTGGGGCGAGCTGCGGACCATGACGTTTGTCGTCATCGTGACAGTGATCGTTGTATCGATCCTGCTTGGACTGATCGACTACCTGCTGACCCAGACCCTTGTCAAAGTGGAGTTCCCTAAAGTTGGCTGAAACTGAGATGAACCAGACCCCGCAGAACGGCACGCCGCAAGAGACCGCCGCGTCCGCTCCCGCCAAGGCGCGCGGTCGCCGCCCCGCGCCCAAAGAAGCCGCTGAAGCCGGGCGCATCTGGACCGGCGAGCGAGTCACGGTCGGAGAGGGTCACCCGGCCCCGCCGGAAACCCCGTCCGCCCCACCCGCGGTGGTGCCCGCCGACGCCAGCAAGCCGGTTGCGGCCGAAGGCGAGCCCCACTGGTATGTCGTGCACGCCTACTCCGGTCATGAAGAGAAAGTGCGCAACAACCTGATGAAGCGTGTCGACTCGATGGACATGCACGACCGGATCTTCGAGGTGTTGGTCCCCACCGAGGACGTCATCGAGATCAAGGACGGGCAGCGTCGCCACGTGGCGAAGCGCACCTTCCCCGGCTACATCCTCGTCAACATGATCATGTCCGACGAGTCCTGGTACGTCGTGCGCAACACGCCCGGCGTGACCAGCTTCGTCGGCTCGGGCAACAAGCCGGTGCCCCTTCAAGAGAAGGAGATCAAGTCGATCCAGAAGCAGATCAAGGCCGAGGCGCCCAAGGTCCGGGTCGAGTACCAGGTCGGCGAGAACGTGCGCGTCATCGACGGACCGTTCTCCGACTTCCACGGCAAGGTCGACGAGATCAACGCCGACAAAGGCAAGCTCAAGGTGCTGGTCAACATGTTCGGCCGGGAGACTCCGGTCGAACTCGACCTCCTCCAGGTGGAGCGGCTGAAGTAATGGGGAAGAAGAAGGTCAAGGCCAACGTCAAGATCCAGATGGAGGCGGGCAAGGCGACGCCGGCGCCGCCGGTCGGGACCGCGCTGGGCCCGCACGGCGTCAACATCATGGAGTTCGTCAAGGCCTACAACGACCGTACGGCGTCGATGGCCGGCCAGGTGATCCCGGTCGAGATCACGATCTTCGAGGATCGGACCTTCACCTTCATCACCAAGACTCCGCCTGCCGCTGCGCTGCTGAAGAAGGCAGCCGGCGTCGAGAAGGGGTCGGCCAAGCCGAACAAGGAAAAGGTGGGCAAGGTCAGCCGGCAACAGGTCCGGGAGATCGCGCAGCTCAAGCTGAAAGACCTCAACGCCTACGACGTCGAGGCGGCCATGAAGATGATCGAGGGGACGGCGCGCTCACTCGGCATCGAGGTGTTGGCCTGATGCCGCCGGCTCGAGGCAAGAAATACAAAGAGGCGGCCAAGGCGATCGAACGCACCGAGCCGTACGCGCCCGATGACGCCGTTCGTCTGGTGCTGAAGAGTTCTACTTCGAAGTTCGACGGCTCGATCGAGGCGCATCTCCGGCTGGGTGTGGACCCGCGCCACGCCGACCAGATGGTGCGCGGCTCGGTGGTGCTGCCGCACGGCACCGGCAAGAAGCGGCGGGTGCTCGTGTTCGCCGCCGGCGAAAAAGCGCGCGAGGCGACCGAAGCCGGCGCGGACTATGTCGGCGCTGACGACCTGGTAAAGCGGATCCAGGAAGGCTGGCTCGATTTCGACGTCGCGCTCGCCACCCCGGACATGATGGGTCAGGTCGGCCGTCTCGGCAAAATCCTGGGGCCGCGCGGCCTGATGCCGAATCCCCGTGCGGGCACCGTCACCTTCGACATCGCGAGGGCGGTGAAGGACATCCAGGGCGGCCGGATCGAGTACCGCGTTGACAAGACCGGCATCATTCACACGAACATCGGCAAGGCCTCCTACAGCGAGACGCAGCTGCGCGATAACTTCGTCGCGCTGATGGACGCGGTGGTCCGGGCCAAGCCCAGCTCCGCCCACGATGGGTCCGAGCGTGCCCGTCGACCCGGTCGCCGCCGGCCGGATGAGTTAACCCGGCCACCCGTCGAATGGCGAACGAGAAGACCGGCGACCCCGCCGTCGACACCTTCCTGAAGGGCTACTCGCCGCAGGTGCGGGTGATCGCGGTCAAAACCCGCGAGGTGATCCTCTCGGTGCTTCCAGGAGCGACCGAGAAGGTCTTTCCCGGCTGGAAGGTGATCCAGTATGGTGCCGGCGCCGGGCGGGAGGGCGTCTTCGCAGTGATCTCGCCACAGAAAGAGCGGGTCAATCTCGGGCTAACAAACGGCGCCGGTCTGGCGGATCCGCAGGGGTTGCTGGAAGGCACCGGCACCGGAATCCGGCACGTCAAGCTGACCTCCGCGGAGGCGGCCGGCGCCCCCGCGGTTCGCCAGCTGGTCAGTGACGCCCTGCAGACATTGCGCAACGGCGGCTGATATACTCACGATCCGCGACAACTGAATAGCCGAAGACCGCTGGTGCCGGAGATCCGGCTCAATGTCCAGCGCAGGCGAGCAAGGGTCTGAGAGCCTCCTCGCCTTAAGCGAAGGAGGTTTTTTATTGGCCACGGCGCTGAAAAAACAAGAGAAGATCGACAAGAAGGCGGAGAAGGCGGCGACGGTCGCCGATATCACCGCCCGGCTGAAGGCGTCGTCGACCGCGGTGCTCGCGGACTATCGTGGCATGACGGTCGGCCAGATGCGGGAGCTGCGCAGCAAGCTGCGTGGTGGCGGCATCGAGATGGTCGTCGTCAAAAACACGCTGGCGCGGCGCGCCGCCAAGGCCGCCGGCTACGAGCCGCTCAGCGCCGAGCTGGTCGGGCCGGTCGCGATGCTGTTTGCCGTCGATGACGTCTCGGCCCCCGCCCGCATCCTGAACGAGTACATCCGGGCCAACCGGAAGATGGTCATCAAGGCCGGCCTGCTCGAGGGCCAGGTGATCAAGGCAGACGCCGTCACGGAACTCGCCGATCTACCATCCCGAGGTGCTGCTGAGCCGGCTGCTCGGCGCCATGCAGGCCCCTCTCGGCAATCTGGCCAGCGTCTTGCAGGCCCCAATGTCCACCCTCGCCCGTACGCTCGACGCCCTTCGCCTTCAGAAAGAATCGCAGTCACCGGCCGAAGCCCCGGCCGCAAGTTAGGAGGAACTCATGGCAAAAGTCAGTGTCGACGATTTCGTTTCGGCGTTGAAAGAGTGGACGGTGGTGGACGTGATGAACGCCATCAAGGCCATCGAGAATGAGTTTGGCGTGACGGCGGCCGCCCCGGTGGCGGTGGCCGCGGCCCCCGCAGCTGGAAGCGCCGCCGCCGCGGCGCCGGAAGCCGAGCAGACGGAGTTCCAGGTGGTGCTCACCTCCCCGGGCGATGCCAAGATCGGCGTCATCAAGGTGGTCCGGGAGATCACCGGCCTTGGGCTGAAGGAAGCCAAGGACCTGGTCGACCAGGCGCCGAAGCCGGTCAAGCAGGGCGTCAATCGGGAGGAAGCGGAGGGCGTCCTCAAGAAATTGAAGGATGCCGGCGCTGGCGCGGAAATCAAGTAGGCAAACCACGAAACCGGCGCGGTCCAGTACCGCGCCGGCCAACGTGGCTGAGCGCCAGGGCGACCGGGTGCAGGGCTCAATCCGACACCTGGTTGCCACCGATGGGCCGCAGCTCGAACCCACGGCCAATAGCCTGCTGGCCTGCCTCAAGGAGGGGAAACAGGGCTTCTGGCTCGACATCGAGAATCCGGGCGATGCCGACTACGACCTGTTAGAGAAGACCTTCAAGTTTCACCCGCTGACGCTGGAGGACATCCGCAACCGCAACCAGCGTCCAAAGGTCGAAGAGTTCCCCGGCTACGCCTTCGTCGTCCTCTTTACCGCGGAGCTGGTTAACGAGCTGGCGGAGATCCGCGAGCACCACATTTACGTCTCACCGCAATACCTAGTCAGCGTCCACCTCGAGCCCTCGCAGCCGCTGGCGGAGCTCCGGCAGCGCATCAAGGACAATCCCGACCTGACCCGCCGAAGCCTGCCCTTCCTCTTCTACCTGGTGGTGGATCAGCTGGTCGACGCGCTCTTTCCCGTGCTGGAGCAGGTAGACGAGGCCACCGATACGCTCGAAGACACGATCATCGACCGGCCGGACACGGCGGCCCTGACGCAGCTGTCCGACTTGAAGCGGACCGTCGTCGACCTGCGGAAAGTGCTTGGCGCGCAGCGCGACGTCTTTCAGCGGCTGACCACCCGAGCAATCGGCGATCCGCAGGACAAAGAGATGTCGATCTACTACCGGGACGTCTACGACCACCTGGTCCGCCAATACGAGACGGTGGACTCGCTGCGCGACCTGCTGGCCAGCGCGATGGACGTCTACCTCTCGACCGTGTCCAACCGGCTGAACCTGCGGATCACCCGGCTCACCGTGTTCGCCACCCTTTTCCTGCCGCTGACCTTCCTAACCGGTTTTTTCGGAATGAACTTCGCCTGGTTGGTGGGCCACATCGCGCCCGCCTGGACCTTCTGGATCCTGGCCGTCGGAGTGATGGCGGCGACGGCCGGGGCCCAGCTCTGGTACTACCGCCGGCTGGGCTGGATATGACCCAAGATTTGGCGGGCCACCGCCGTTGTTCTCCTCGGAGGGTAGACCCATGTTCCGCTGGATGCTCATGTTCGTGCTGGTGCTGGGGGTGATCACCGGATTCGTCCTGTTTGTCCTGGGGGTCCCGATTCCCGGGCTGACCTGGTTCGGCATTCAGCAGCCGTCCTCACCCTTTTCACCCTAGGATCCCGCTTCAAACCCTCGATGACGCCCAAGATCAACCCCCTTCCCCTGCGCCAGTTGGAGTGCTAGACTACTGCCCGATTAGGCTGATCGAATTCCGACCGGCGACCTGATCGACTTTCCCACCCCGGGGAACCCGCCCCGGGCCCCGTTCGCGAAGCTCCGGCTTCGCGACAAAGATGTTTGCGCGCTTGACACCCTGGGTACCCTGATGGTACGATACCCGTTCGGTGCTTCCTGGGTTGCCTTTCCGCGTCCCTAGCACAGTCTGCCTGCCCACCATTTCTTCCTGCTTCATCTGAAAGGAGAGTCCATGATTCAGCCTTCCTCTAACGGCTCTCGCGTCAGCTACGGCAAGATCCCGGAGATGCTCCCGGTGGCCGACCTGATCGAGACCCAGATCCGCTCCTTCAACCGGTTCAAGCGCGAGGGTCTGCGAGAGCTGTTCGAAGAGATCAACCCGATCACCGACTACACCGGCAAGAACTACGAGCTCAAGTTCCTGGACTACGAGTTCGGCCAGCCCAAGTTCGACAAGGAAGAGTGCCGCAACCGCGACATGACGTTCGCGGCCCCACTGCGCATCAACACCCGGCTGACCATCCGCACCGGCGAGAACGCCGGCGAGATCAAGGAATCGGAAGTCTTCATGGGCGACTTCCCGATCATGACCGAGGAAGGCACTTTCATCGTCAACGGCACCGAGCGGGTGGTCGTCTCCCAGCTGGTCCGTTCCCCCGGCATCTACTTCACGAGCAGCGAGGACCGGGCGTCCGGCCGGATGCTCTACGCCGCCAAGCTGATCCCGAACCGGGGTGCCTGGCTGGAGATCGAGACTTCGGGTAAGGACATCCTGACGGTCAAGATCGACCGCAAGCGGAAGATCCCGGTGACGACCCTGGTCCGGGCCCTCGGCTACGGCAGCAACAACGAGATCAAGGCGCTCTTCGCCGACGTCGACAACAACGCCGAGCACAAGTTCATCCAGTCGACGCTGGACAAGGACTCCTCGACCGACGTCAACGATGCCCTGGTCGAGATGTACAAGAAGATCCGTCCCGGTGACCCGCCGACCGTCGACAACGCGCGGGCGCTAATGACGTCGCTGTTCTTCAACCCGCGCCGTTTCGACCTGTCGAAGGTGGGCCGGTTCAAGCTGAATCGCCGGCTGGGGCTGGGCACGGACATGAACATCCGCACCCTTTCCAACGACGACTTCATCGCCATCATCCGCAAGCTGATCGAGCTGAACAACGGCACCGGTGAACCGGATGACATCGACCACCTCGGCAACCGCCGGGTGCGGGCCGTTGGCGAGCTGCTGCAGAACCAGTTCCGCATGGGCCTGATCCGGATGGAGCGCATCATCAAGGAGCGGATGACGATCTGCGACGCGGCCACCGTGACCGCGGCCTCGCTGATCAATGCCCGCCCGGTGGTGGCCGCCATCAAGGAATTCTTCGGCTCCAGCCAGCTGTCGCAGTTCATGGACCAGACCAACCCGCTGGCCGAGCTGACCCACAAGCGCCGGCTGTCGGCCTTGGGCCCAGGCGGCCTGTCGCGGGAGCGCGCCGGATTCGACGTCCGCGACGTGCACCACTCCCACTACGGCCGCATCTGCCCGATCGAGACCCCAGAAGGTCCGAACATCGGCCTGATGGGTTCCCTCGCCACCTTTGCCCGGGTCAACGAGTACGGCTTCATCGAAACCCCGTTCCGCCGCGTGTTCAGCGAGATGCCGGCGGACAAGGCGCACCGCGACAAGCTGGTCGGGCGCACCCTGCGCGAGGATGTCCTGGACCCGGCGAACCGCAAGACCAAGCTGGCCAAGAAGGGCGACGTGCTCGATCGCGAGCTGGTCGAGGCGCTGGTGAAGGCGAAGGCGGGCGACATCCCGATCAAGGCCTGGGTCTCCGACGAGGTCCAGTTCCTGTCGGCGGACGAAGAGGACCGGTACATCGTGGCGCAGGCGAACGCGCCGCTCGATCCGGACAGCCACTTCATTGAGGAACGGACGACGGCGCGCACCAAGAACCTGTTCCTGGTCGCGGACGTCAACCGCATCGAGTACATGGACGTCTCGCCGAAGCAGACGGTGAGCGTGGCGACCGCATTGATCCCCTTCCTGGAGCACGACGACGCCAACCGGGCCCTGATGGGCTCGAACATGCAGCGCCAGGCGGTGCCGCTGGTCGTTACCGAAGCGCCGATCGTGGGCACCGGCATGGAGTCCGCGGCCGCCAAGGACTCGGGCGAGCTGATCGTCGCCAGGGTTGCCGGCACGGTCGTGTCGTGCGCGGCGCCGCCGCCCGCGGATTCCCCCGCAGCCAAGCTGGACAGCTTCAAGCGGGAGTTCGGCATCCTCCTGAAGCCGGACGACGGCTCGGTGGAGCAGTGGTACCCGGTCCATAAGTTCGAGCGCTCGAATCAGGGCACCTGCCTGTCGCAGCGCGTGATCGTGAAGGCCGGTGACCACGTCGAGGCCGGCACCACGCTGGCCGACGGCCCTGCCACCTCGGAAGGTGAGCTGGCGCTCGGCCGCAACATCCTGGTGGCATTCATGCCATGGGAGGGCTACAACTACGAAGACGCGATCCTGATCTCCGAGTCGGTCGTCCGCGAGGACAAGTACACCTCGATCCACATCGAGGAGTACGAGATCGAGGCCCGCGACACCAAGCTCGGGCCGGAGGAGATCACCCGCGACATCCCGAACGTGAGCGATGAGACGCTGAAGAACCTCGACGAGCGCGGTATCGTCTACATCGGCGCCGAGGTCCACCCGGGCGACATCCTGGTGGGCAAGATCACGCCAAAGGGCGAGTCGGAGCTCAGCGCCGAGGAGCGCTTGCTGCGTGCCATCTTCGGCGAGAAGGCGCGCGAGGTGCGCGATTCGTCGCTGCGCGTGCCGCACGGCGAGCGCGGCATCGTCGTCGACGTCAAGATCTTCAGCCGGGAGACCAAGGACGAGCTGGCGCCCGGCGTCAATCAGCTGGTGCGCGTCTACGTGGCGCAGAAGCGCAAGATCGCCCAGGGCGACAAGATGGCCGGCCGGCACGGGAACAAGGGCGTCATCGCCCGGATCCTGCCGACCGAAGACATGCCCTACATGCCGGATGGCACGCCGGTCGAGCTGGTGCTGAACCCGCTGGGCGTGCCGAGCCGCATGAACTTGGGCCAGGTGCTGGAGACGCACCTGGGTTGGGCCGCGCACGCGCTCGGCCTGAAGGTGGCGACGCCGGTCTTCGACGGCGCATCCGAGGAGACAATCGAGGCCGAGCTGGTTCGCTCCGGCTTGCCGGAGTCCGGCAAGATCACCCTGCGCGACGGCCGCCACGGGGAGCCGTTCGACCACGATGTGACGGTCGGCTACATCTATATGTTGAAGCTGGCCCACCTGGTGGAAGACAAGATCCACGCGCGCTCTACCGGCCCCTACTCGCTGGTGACCCAGCAGCCGCTGGGCGGCAAGGCGCAGTTCGGCGGCCAGCGATTCGGCGAGATGGAGGTCTGGGCGCTGGAAGCCTACGGCGCCTCGCACATCCTGCAGGAGATCCTGACGGTGAAGTCCGACGACATCGTGGGCCGGGTCAAGGCCTACGAAGCGATCGTCAAGGGCGAGAACACGCTGGAAGCCGGCATTCCGGAGTCGTTCCGGGTGCTGGTCAAGGAGCTCGAGGGCCTCGCGTTGGGTGTCGAGATCCAGTCCGACGGCGAGAAGCAGGTGATCCTGTCCGAAGACGACATGAGTGAAATGCCGCTCGACCTGGGCATCAACCTCGAGCGCGATGAGATCGATGAATCCGACCAGTGGGCGACCGGGGCGCCGCGCGCCGCGCAGAATCCCCTGGATTCCTTGAGGTAGTACATGACACTGAAACTAGAAAATTTCGACGCGCTGAAGCTCTCCCTGGCCTCGCCGGAGACGATCCTGTCGTGGTCGCACGGCGAGGTGACCAAGCCGGAGACGATCAACTACCGCACCCTCAAGCCGGAGCGTGATGGGCTGTTCTGCGAGCGGATCTTCGGCCCCCAGCGCGACTGGGAGTGCCACTGCGGCAAGTACAAGCGCTACCGCTACAAAGGGATCATCTGCGACAAGTGCGGCGTGGAGGTTACCCGCTCGAAGGTCCGCCGCGAGCGGATGGGCCACATCAAGCTGGCCTCGCCGGTCAGCCACGTCTGGTACTTCAAGGGCATCCCGTCCCGGATGGGCCTCCTCCTCGACATGTCGCCGCGCAACCTGGAGAAGGTTCTCTACTTCGCCAACTACATCGTCACCAACATCGACGAGGACGCGCGCAAGGAGTATCTCTCCAAGTCGTCGCCGCAGCACAACGACCGAGTGATCAAGCTCCAGGAGGAGCGCGATGTGGCGGTCAAGGAGCTGAAGGACGATCTCGACCAGCGGGTCAAGGCCAAGCAGGACGACACCAAGACCAAGATCAAGGCGCTGGAGGAGTCGCTCGACGAAACCGTCGACGCAATGACCTCGCGCGCCAAGGAGCTGGTCGACAAGATCAAGGCGCAGAAGGGCAAGAAGGCGGCCACCAACTTCACCATCGGCGAAGGGGAGGACGAGCAGGTCATCATCGAGAAGGGCGTCC
>Ga0209378_1002536_pt1 | contig 12549 bp, 11 predicted proteins | sample GraSoiAngelo_156_FD_186170 | JGI IMG/M metagenome (GOLD analysis project Ga0209378, IMG submission 186170) | Grasslands soil microbial communities from the Angelo Coastal Reserve, California, USA - 14_1009_13_40cm (SPAdes) (version 2) | ecosystem: Environmental > Terrestrial > Soil > Grasslands ... | reverse complement strand
CCCACCGATGTCGATGTTTTCGATCGCTTCCGCGAACGTTACGTCCGGCTTGGCGATCGTTGTCTCAAACGGATAAAGATTGACCACGACGAGATCGATCGGCTCGAATCCGCATTCGCGCGCTTCCGCCTCGTGTTTCGGGTTGCCGCGCTTGTAAAGAAGGCCGCCGTGCACCCGCGGATGCAAAGTTTTCACGCGCCCTTCAAGCACCTCAGGAAATGCGGTGAAACTGGAAATCTCACGCACGGGCACGCCTTCTTTGCGCAGCAACTCGGCTGTTCCGCCGGTAGAGATGATGTCGATGCCTTGACCCTCCAGAGCACGCGCAAATGACGCGATACCGGTTTTATCGGAAACGGAGATGAGGGCACGAGCGATCTTCATCGAGTTGAATGGGAAGTGGTGTGTAAATGCATCACAGACGTTGTAGAGGCGCTGTTTCAGCCACCGAATTTTAATCCGGCGCTGCGGCGACGAGCGCCGCCACAACCTCACCGATCCAGAATCACGTTTTTTGCCGCAGGATAAAGCACTGGGCAGCACCCGATCGTTTCGCAAAACGCCTTGCTGAAATGACTGAGACTTGAATATCCCACCTCGGTTGCGGCTTCGGTCACGTTGTAACGGCCCGTGCGCAACAGCTCAGCCGCGCGTTCCATCCGCAGATTGCGCAAATATTGGGGTATGGTAAGGCCAACTTCGCGCGAAAAAATCCGGCTAAGATAAAATGGGCTGCAACCAACTTCCTGACCGAGTAGTTCGAGCGTTGGCGGATTTGTGAGATCACGCTGCAGCAGTTGCTTGGTTCTTTCGACCCGTTCACGCGCGACCCGCTTTTGCCGCATGCAGAAAAACTCCGGGTCCTTTGGCGCAAAAAGAAAATGTGCCATTAACTCGAGCGCTTTGCTTTGATACCAGAGAATCTGTGCCGCTTTCGCGACCGGCGGTTCGGCCAAGCTGGCCACCACACTGCGTTGCTGGATCGACATCGGACGCGCGGGCGCGACCACGCTCTCATCCTTCCCGCCGAAGATGACCCGACGAATCTCCGGCTCCAGATCGGCTTCGTTCTGGACGAATTGTTTCTGCAAATGATTTCTCGAAAATTCGAGCGTCACGAATTGGTGATGGTCACGCGCTTGACGGGATGCCGACAGCGGCTCATCCGCAACAGCATAATAGCCGGAATTGCCCGGGAGATAATCGCTCCGCGTACCCTGTGCCCTTACCGCTCCGCGGCCGTCTAGATTTAAACAAAACTCAAGACTGTGCGGATGGAAACTACGGCCCCAGTCCAGTGCGCGTTGCGTTCGAAAATCATGCCATTCGATGCTTAAGCCAAGCCGCCTAAAGTCTCCGTATAATTGACGCCAGCCGGGAGCCAAACCTTTCCACGCACCTTGCTCGGCGTGCGCTACGTCATTCGAGACCATGGCCTGTAATTACAGGCGCGGCTGCACGGAATGCAAGGAAGGTTTGCTCGTACGCTTTTTTGCCGTTGTAGGGCACGCGCTCCGCTTGCCATCCAAATAATCGGCAACCGATGCGGTTGCCCTACAATTGTTCTCGCCATCCAATCCGATTCGATACGGCCATTCTCTCCACTGTTTCACGAAACCGGCACGGACCGGGTTTTCTTGAACGTAAAGCCATTTCCCGTGCAAGGATTCGCCCGACCGCAGAAGACGATCGAAAGAGCCTGGTTGCCATTTCCAGGATGCGCCAAGTTCTTGACGTATCCACCGTTTTAATGCCCCCGAAAAATTTCCAACTTTTATTTCGCGATCTTTCGGCGAAACGATGGCGTGAAGATGGTCGGGCATAAGAATTGCCGCCAACACGGTCCACTCCTGAAGCTTTGCTACCGCCGTGTTGAATGCGCTAAAGGCCGTGTCGTTCGCCAGCACAGGCTTACGATTCGCGACGCAAATTGTGACGAAATAAATAACGTTCTGCTCCCAGCGTAACCAGACGGGAATTCGTGGCGGATGTCCCATGCGTCGACAAGTCTAATTAGGGATGGTGTGCGGAATGCAAGGAAGGTTTAGCTTCCGTAAGCGCATCGCGGTCCCACTTACCGAGCACGGAGGCGGCGTCATAGGTGCTTTGGGCAAAATCGAGAAGCACATCATCCGGCGAATCGGCGGTGCGCACCGCATCATAAGGTAAAATGAATTCGTGCAGCTGAGGATTGTAAGATGCAGCGTCCGGCCGCACTTTTGCCTCCGCAAATCCAGACGGTTCGGGATATGCGTACGAATAAAATATCGGCATCGGCACTGGACCGCCGCCCGGCCAAAAGCCGAGACTGCTCACTTCTTGCGAGTAAGCTTCGCGCGCGATCGCATCAGGTAGATGCGGGACGCCGCCGGGATGCGGAGGCGCTGGACGCCCGGAAAAACGCGTGACGGCGAGATCAAAACTGCCCCAGAAAAAATGCACCGGACTGCATTTCCCGCAGAAACGCGAGCGGAAATCCTTAAACACGCGATCGGCTTGCAGGAGAACACGCCAAAACCGATTCGCATAATCGCGATCATATGAGCGGTGCGTTTCATCGCGCTCAAACGGAATCGCCTCCTGGATTTCGTTTGGAGTCGTGTTAATGGCCACAGGCAGCTCCAGTTCAGCCAACGTCTTCATCACCGCGCGGTAAAAATCTGCAACCGAACGTGGCCGCAATTCGATCGCACGCCGCCGGCTGCCGCTGCTGTCGATGCGCAACTGGTGATCGATAAAATCGAAACTGATCTCGAACGTTGAGAGGCCGTGCGGAACCGGTGAAGTCGTTAGGCCGCGCGTAGTGAGATAGAGAGTGACGTGCCACGAGTGATTCGTCCACGGCGTTTGGGTGAGACGGATCTTGCCGACGATTTGCGTCCACATATGCAGCGTTGCCGCCGTTTCCTTCCACTCTGCGAAAGGCAAGGATGGCCAAAACTTTTCGCGTTCCTCTTTGGTAATCTTCATTGCTAATGTCGCTTCGTACGCTGGCTTGTGCCGTTAGAAGTCATCTCATAAATATCGTAACGCGCCAAATTTCAATTAGTAGGGGCGATTGCTCCAATTGCTGGCCTTCGGCGCATGCCAGAGGCGGTTCGGGTGAACCGCCCCTACCAATGGACGGCCGAGCAAGCCGTCCTTACCGACTCAATCGCGGTTAATGAAATCGGAAAACGAACGCTTCACCCTCTCGAACATGCCCCGCGCTTCTTCCTGGGTCCGATGGAAGGCATGCTTGATTCGTGCCTTGGTGCTGCCAATGATTCCGCCTTCGTTGTCGCGATCCTGTCCTATTGTTTCCACATCCTCCATGGTCGCACCGGCAAACATTCCTTCCGTGCGCCTGACCGTGCCGCCACTCGCACCGATATAGATCGTGCCGACCGGGCGGGACGATTTATTTGCGAGCGTGACAATCCAGATGGGCTCACCCCGTTCATCCGTGCGGAGCGTGTAACTGGCAGTCGCAAAACGCGCGTGTGATTTTTCCGCAGTATGACTCGCGACCGCGTACGCGCCGTTGGAATCGAGATTTAGACGCCTCGTGTTGATCATTGCTCCTTCAGTAGAACCGGCGATTGAGCGCGACGGTGTCCCTTCGGAAGCAATGCGCCCATCAGCAACCTCAACTTCACGGACACGACCCGGCGCGCGCGGGTCATCCAGGGTGATTTTCCACTTCTCCGGCTGCGGATTGCCTCCGACACCGGTAATCGATACAAGATGATTAAGAGCGCCGCGGCCGAATTGTGTTCCGACCACACGCAAGGCTTCATAGGCGGTGGCCTGCTCCTGGGCTAGGGCCGGGGTGACGAAAAGGAGAGCGACCACAAACGATTTCCACATAACCTAAAATTGAACAACGGTTTTACTGACTGTCCATTGTGTTTTCAGTGGGACCGGTTGTCGATTTTGCAAACGCCTCTAGCTTCGGACTTGAATGACTTTCGCCCGTCTGTTCAGCTTGCTTGCGGGTCGATGAAGAAAAAGACTATCGAATTCAGCAGCCACACCGGCAACCTCGCCCTGATGCGCAACTGCGTCCGGGATTTTCTAAATGGTTATCCGTTTTCAGAAAAAGAGCGGCTGCTGATGGTGCTCGGTGTGGATGAAGCGTGCACGAACATTATTCGCTACGCCTATCGATTACGAGACGATCAACTAATCGCGCTATCGATGGAAGGGCTGCGTAAATGCGTCCGCATGCGGTTGCGCGACTATGGTGAGCAAGTTATGCCGCAAGAAATGAAAGGCCGCTCCCACGGCATGATCAAGCCGGGCGGGCTTGGTTTATATCTCATTCGTAACGCCTTTGATGAAGTCGATTACTTGCTCAAGCGCCAGGGTACCGAACTGGTGCTGACGAAGAACCTAGAATGAGGTCATAGCCCTCCGCAAAGGCACTTAGGTTGGGTTTCTTAAATTACTGCGCCAGCAGTTTGGCAAGTTGGTTTGAATCGATCACGGGCGCTTTGCAGGTGAAATCTTCACACACGTAGGCGGCTGGTTTCTCGTCGACCATCGACATGCCGTGAATCGCCTGAAGTTCTTCAGCGAGATATTCCTGACCTTCAGCACCATCTGCCACGAGCAAGATTGTCGTGGGCAGAAAATGTCGATGTACCTCCGACAACAGCGCTTTTGTTTCCGGTGCATCTTTTTTCCCCGCAATTACGATTTGGCGTGGCTTCCGCGAGCTAAAATCGAGCGCAACCAGGATTTGCGGCATCGCACTTGGGAACCGTGAGAGTGTGGTCCGAAATGCGCTAATCGTTTTTTCTGCGCGCTCCTCCCATTGTTTTTTGTCCCGAATTTGGGCGAGCCGCAAAAGATTATGCGCGGCAACTGAACTGGATGCGGGTTCCGCGCTGTCGTTGTCGTCTTTCATCCTGAGGACAACACTCTCGTCCTTGCCGCTCGTGCTGAAGTAACCGCCATTCTTCCCGTCAAAGAAGAGGCGGTCCTGCGTCTCCTGCAATTCGATTGCGAACTTTAGCCACTCGATATCGAAGGAGGCTTCATAAAGATCGAGAAGTCCATGAATCACAAACGCGTAGTCATCGGCAAACCCTTCGACTCTGCCGCGGCCCTCCCGGTAACTGCGATACAAGGTTTTCTTCGAATCATCCCAAAGATGTGCCCGGACAAAATTCGTAGCCAGCGTCGCGCTTTTCAAGTAACGGGGTTCGTCGAGTATTTGCGCCGCGCGCGCGTAAGCCGAGATCATCAGCCCGTTCCATGCTGCGATGATTTTATCATCGAAATGTGGTCGCGGCCGTTTACTGCGGATCGCAAAAAGTTTTTCGCGGCTTTGTCTCAGTAAATCGCGAACCGCGTCCTCCGGCTTCTGAAAATGCTGCGCCGTCTCGGCGATTGTGTGCCGCTCGATCAAAATATTTTTGCCGCGAAATTCATCCTGTGGATCGCTTCCTTCAGGGGCGTTGCCATGCGATTGCACGCCGTAATGAAAATCGAAAATCTCGGCGGCATTACCGAGGGCTGTGTCGATTTCGTTTTTTGTCCAGATATAAAACGCGCCTTCGCCGTGCTCAGGTTTGCCATGCTCGAAAAGGCTGTCGGCGTCTTCGGCTGAAAAATATCCGCCTTCCTTTGATGTCATGTCGCGGGCGACGTAATCGAGAATATCCCGGGCGACCGATGCGAATTGTCGATCCTGAGTAATTTGGAACGCGTCGAGATAAGCGAGCGCGAGTTGTGCCTGATCGTAGAGCATCTTTTCGAAGTGCGGCACATGCCAGTAACGATCGACTGAATAACGATGAAATCCGCCGCCCAGATGATCGTGCATCCCGCCCGCGGCCATTTTGCGCAACGTTATAAGATCCATTTCCAGCGCGTGCTTACCAGAATCAGATGAAGGATCGCGTGCGTAAAATCGGGATAAGAAATTTAACGTGACCGGGCGCGGGAATTTTGGCGCGCTGCCAAACCCACCATCACGAGCGTCGAAGCTGCGAGAAAACTGTTCGTAAGCAGCACTCAAAATTTTTGCGTCGATCTTTTCCGCAGCGGCTGGTTGCGCAGTTTGCGCTTCGCGTAAGGCCTCGACGATCCTCGCGCCTTGACCGGCAATCTTCTCGTGGTCCTGTTTCCAAGCGGCTGCGATCCGCTCGAGAACCTTTTTGAACCCGGGCTGACCGTAGCGGTCTTCGGGCGGAAAGTACGTTCCACCAACGAACGGCTTTAAATCCGGCGTTAACCAGACGCTCATCGGCCAGCCACCGCCGCCAGTGGTCGCCTGCACGAACGTCATGTAAACGCGATCGACATCGGGGCGCTCTTCCCGATCCACTTTAATGTTCACAAACTCACGATTCATGGTCGCGGCCACTTCTTCGTTCTCGAAGGATTCATGCGCCATCACGTGACACCAGTGGCAGGTGGAGTAGCCGATCGAGAGAAAAATAGGTTTGTCCTCGCGACGGGCCTTGGCGAAAGCTTCCTCACCCCACGGATACCAATCGACCGGATTATGCGAGTGCTGAAGAAGGTAAGGCGATTTCTCCTGCGCAAGCCGGTTTGTATGCTCTGAAACTCCAGGCGCGGGGCCGGCAACAATGCGGTTCGACGTCACTAAGCACGTTAGTGCGAGAATTCCAAAGCGGAAGGGACTTGTCATGCTGTTGTCAACATATGAAGCTCCGCCCACAAAATCGCGACGGACGCCTCAAGCACGCTAATCATCGCAACCTGGGAAATAAACCACGACTGAACGGAATGGACTACGCACATCTCATCTTTCTTCTCCTGGCCGTCGGCGTGATTGCGTTTCTCTACTCGTCAGTCGGTCATGCGGGAGCGTCGGGATACATCGCAATCATGACGCTGGGGGGAATTGCTCCCGCCATTATTCGACCGACTGCTTTAGTGCTCAACATCCTGGTCGCGTCCATCGGCGCACTCCAATTTTGGCGTGCCGGCCACTTTGATTGGAAATTATTCTGGCCATTTGCGTTGCTTTCAGTTCCGGCTGCGTATTTCGGGGGTTATCTGCAACCGTCCGCGTCCGTTCTAAAAATCCTGATCGGTCTGGTGCTTCTATTTTCGGCGGTGCGGCTAATCTTTCGTCGTTTCGATCCGCCGGCGGTGATTTCGCCTTCGCCTTCGACAGCGATTGGCGTGGGAGCGGGTATTGGATTCCTCTCCGGCCTAACCGGGACCGGTGGAGGAATTTTTCTTACGCCGCTCCTCCTCTTTTGCCGATGGGCGCATATCCGCCAGGCCGCCGCTGTTTCGGCGTTGTTCATTTTAGTGAACTCGCTTAGTGGACTGGCCGGTTACTTTACGGCAAAGCACTCGATTCCGTCGCTCGGTATTTTCCTTGCGGCCGCTGCGATCGTCGGCGGCCTGATTGGTTCTAATCTCGGCAGTCGCCATTTTCCTGCGCGTATCATCTCGCTCATGCTAGCGACGGTTCTAATGGTTGCCGGCATGAAACTAATTTTTACCAATTAGGCGATTGACTTAATCGCCTACTTGGGCCGTTCTGTGAGCCGCCCCTACCTGAGATTCAATTCTAATTTCGGCGCGGTCTTCGGCGACCACGGATTGGTTTTATAATCAGAGGCGACGATTTGATCGGCGCAGGAGCGTAAAAGCTGGCAGAGCGCGGCGAGGTTGAGCCCATGATGTTGCCGAGGGAAGGTCGATAAGTTGCGCTCAGCTAATCCGAAGAGTCGCACCGCCGGCTGCAAACGCCGGCTGTGTTTCGCATGGGTTGGGTGCTCGAAATTTTTTTGGAGATGAACGAAGGCGCCCGCGGCCTGGATGAGCCCTTTAAAAAAATGGTCATCGTTTGTATTGGCGTTCAACCAAAGCTGCTCGAGAACGTCGTGCGCTTCATAATACCGCTGCTCGTTCCAGCACTGAAAAAAGGCGCGATAAAATGGATGCTTTGCGATCTCGGTCTGGTTTGGATCGCCATTTTCAGCAGTCAACTCAGCCACGAATCGCGAAATCCTCTCGCCTTTGCTCATAGAGGGCTTAATTTGCTCGCGGCTCAGATGATGAGCAAACCAACACGCAGTAGTTTTCCAGAGGGAAGGTGGCACAGGATTCACCCGGCCAATTGTCACGGCCCGGATGGCTCGTGCCACGATAGATGATAACAGGCGCGGCTTTGGCAATTCTGCTAGTCGTCATCTCAATTTTGATCCTCTGTTCTGCCCTTTTTTCGGGACTGGAAACGGCCCTCTTTTCGCTCAGACCCCATCAGCTCCGACGCTTGGAGGAGCATCGTGCCGGGCTCAGTAAATTCATACAGCTCTTCCGCAAAAATCCGCGCCATGTTCTCAACATGCTGCTCCTGGGTGACGGACTGGTGAAAGTCCCGCTGGTAATTTTGTGTCTTTTTTTCTTATGGGAAGGTCCATTGGCAACACGTATTCCGCAGTGGCTGGCAGCAATTGTGATCTTTGCAATCGTCGTGTTGCTCTGCGATCTGATTCCGAAGCTCCTAGCGCTTTCCGCGCCTTATCGGCTTTCCGCCATCGGAGCGTTCACGTTGCAGATATCAGTGCCGCTGCTCGACCGAGTAGGTCACGGACTTGAAAGGGTTAGCGCCTTAGTTGTCGATCGCCTCACGCCATTGCATCTGCGCACCCGCCAGCGATTGAGCGACGAGGAGTTGGGGACGCTGGTTGAAATGGGCGAAGAGGAAGGCGCGTTGCAGGAAGAAGAAGCTGAGATGATTCATGAAATCATCAAACTCGGTGATAAGACCGCGAAAGATTGCATGACCCCACGCGTCGATAGTTTCACCCTGCCAGACGATTTGACGAATGGAGAGGTGATCGCGCGGTTGAAGGAAAAACGACACCGCCGTGTTCCAGTCTATGCGGACACGCCCGATCAGATCCTCGGGATCATCGACGTGAAAATGTTCCTGCTCGAGCCGTCGGACCATTACACGGAAAAATTAATCGCTCCCTCCTTTGTGCCCGAGACGATGCGCGCGTTGGACTTGCTCAAACTGTTTCTGACTCATCCCCAGGGACTGGCGGTGGTGATAGATGAATTTGGTGGCACCGAAGGAATTATCACGATGTCCGATATCGTGGAGGAAATCATTAGTGATGCGCTTCCGCGGGGAGATGTCGATCTTTACATCGAGCCGCTCGAACATGGAAAATTTCTCGTGAGCGGAAACGCGCGGCTCGACGATTTAAGCGAACATCTGGGTTTCCAAATTGAGGCGGAAGGAATTGACACCATCGGTGGATTTGTATTCACACGGCTGGGTTATTTGCCGGCTTCGGGGGCGAAACTCGAGATTCCACGACTAGCCATCACGGTGCGTAAGGCTGGGCGTAAACGAATTGAGGAGATTCTGCTGGAAAAAACCACCGGCGCGGACATTGACGAAAGCCCGGACCGCTCCAGCGCTGCAGCATGATAGTCGCATTCGTCATTTTCTGCTGCTGGACTGTTTCGTTCTTCTTCAACGGGATCGAAAGCGGGCTACTTTCGATCGATCCGGTGCGATTACGCCAAAATGTGAAGCGTCGTGTGCCCGCGGCCCTGCGACTCAATCGTCTGTTAAAACATCCGGAGCGCCTGCTCGTAACGGTTTTGTTCTTCACAAATGCGGCGGACATTCTCGGTCTGCTCTTACTAACGTGGGAACTGGTTCGATCGTTCGGGTATGCCGGATATTTCTTCGCGCTGGTAATCGCATTTCCGGTATATCTCTTTCTGCTTTCGGTCCTGCCTAAATCGCTTTGCCGGCGATTTCCGTTCCATGCTTTGGCACGCCTTGCCGGCATATTGGAATTTCTATCAATCCTGCTTTGGCCGATATTCGAGGTCGGCGCGCGCTTGGGAAGACTGTTCCTGCCAAGGCGCGCGGCGAAACATGCTCGGCTGTTTGCCGCCCGCGACGAGCTGAAGCAGATCACAGCACAAAGTGAACGTGAGGGATCTCTCACCGCTGCCGAACGCGCAATGATTCACAATGTGGTTGACTTCTGGAACATCAAGGCGCGCGACGTAATGGTGCCTCTCGCGAATATCGTCACGGTCCGACCGGGCGCATCGCCCGAGGAAGCGCTTAAGCTGAGCGCATCTTCAGGTCTGGATCGTCTGCCTGTGATTACGCGCGAAGGTCAGCCCACCGGCTTGGTCAACGTTCTCGATATTCTGCTCGAACGAAATGGAACCAAGCCGCTGGGCAATTACGTGCGGCGAATCGTTCTGGCCACCGAGGAGGAACCAGCCTACCGTATTGTCCAACGATTGCGCGCCGCGCGTCTTGGGCTGGCTGTTGTCCTGGATGATAAGAAAGGTTTGCGCGGAATTGTCGCTATTGAGGATTTGATCCGGCGTCTCGTCTCTTCCACCGAAGGTCGAGCTTAATCTTCTGAACGGAGCAGCACGTCTTCATCGCGGAGGATTCGCGCGGCACGAATGAGCGCGACGTGCGAAAATGCCTGCGGAAAATTTCCAAGCTGCCGTTTCTCGCGCGGATCGTATTCCTCGGAAAGAAGTCCCAAGTCGTTTCGCAGGTCGAGCAAGCGCTCAAACAATTCGCGCGCCTCTTTCTTTCGGCCGAGGAGATGCAGGCAATCCGCCAGCCAGAAAGAGCAAGGAATAAAAACCCCTTCACGGCCGGGTAATCCGTCCACGCCGCATTGCTCCGGCCGGTAACGCAGAACGAAACCGTCCTGCATCAACTCGCGTTCGATGGCCTCGATGGTATTGCGGACCCGTTCGTCAGTTGCGGGCAAAAAGCTGACTAGCGGTATGGTAAGAAGGCTCGCGTCCAAGGCATCGGAGCCGTAAACCTGGGTGAAGGCTTTCCTGCGCGCGTTGTACCCGCGGTCGCAGACTTCCGCGTGAATCTCGTCTCGAATTTTTTGCCAGCGAACTAGATGCTCGCCGGCAGCGCATCCGCAATCCTCAACAAGTTTTACCGCGCGATCGAATGCCAGCCACGCCATCACTTTCGAGTGCGTGAAATGTTTTCGTCCGCCGCGCACTTCCCAGATTCCTTCGTCTGGTTTCTGCCAGTTTGATTCCAGAAATTTCATCAGCTGAACCATCAGGGCCCAATCCGGTTCTTCCAATTTGATTCCCAGGCGATCCGCCTGCCACATCGCCGCCAGCACCTCGCCATAAACATCGAGCTGAAATTGGCTTGATGCAGCGTTGCCAATGCGCACCGGCTTCGAGCCTTCGTAGCCTGACAGCCAAGGAATTTCGAGTTCGTCGAGCCGGCGTTCGCCGCGAACGCCGTACATGATCTGCATCTGTGCAGGGCTTCCAGCGACAGCCCGCAACAGCCATTCCCGCCAGGATTTGGCTTCCTCGCGATAACCGGAACGCAACAGCGAGAGCAAAGCGAACGTGGCGTCGCGCAACCAGCAGTAGCGATAGTCCCAGTTGCGCGGGCCTCCGATTTGCTCAGGCAACGACGTCGTAGCCGCGGCGACGAGGCCACCAGTAGGCGCATACGTTAATCCTTTGAGCACGATTAGCGAGCGCATCACAGCGTCACGCCATTCGCCTTGTCCTCGAAATTGCTCCGACCATGCTTTCCAGTATTTTTCGGTGTCGCGCAGAGCATGCTCAGCATTGACTTTTCTGGGCGGGTCCCTGTGCGATAAGAACCAAGTGAGGACAAATGGGACGCGATCCCCTTTCGTCACCGTAAACTCGCCGACCGTCGTTAAATCTTTGCCGTAGGTTTCAATCGGCGTCCGCAAAATCAAACCGTCAGGTCCGGCAACCGCCTCGAGTCCGTCGTGACGTTTCCGAACCCATGGAACGATCTGCCCATAGTCAAACCGGACGATCAGCTCCATGTGCATCGATACTTTCCCACGCAACCCTTCGACGATCCGAATAATGTCGGGATTCTCGCCGCGCGGGGGCATGAAATCGATCAAGCGCGCGGCGCCACTTTTGGTTTCAATTTCTGTCTCCAGAATGAGTGTCTCGCCTCGATACCGACGACGCGTCTGATCGATCTTTTCCTCGGGAAAAAATCGCCAGTGTCCGTTTTTCGTATCGCCCAGCAGCGAGGCGAAGCACGCCGGTGAATCAAACCGGGGAAAGCAAAGCCAATCGACGCATCCGTCCCGGCTCACCAGCGCGCCGGTTTGGGTATCGCTGAGAAACGCGTAGTCCTCGATCTTTGTTTTTTCCTGCGCCACCTGATTCTTCTTCTTACTCTTGCTCTTGCTCGACTTGCTCCGTCTCCGCGAGTCTCGCGATCCCATCGCGCGTTAATCGGAATACAGTCCATTCATCCATCGGTTTCGCACCGAGCTTGCGATAAAATTGGATCGCAGGGTCGTTCCAATTGAGGACGGCCCATTCCATTCGACCGCAACAGCGCTCGCGCGCAATCTTTGCCAGCTGCACAAGCAGGGCGCGACCATAGCCTTTTCCGCGGGCTTCTGGCTTCACGAACAAATCTTCAAGATAAAGGCCTGGGCGACCGAGCCATGTCGAAAAATTGTGAAAGAAAACCGCAAATCCAACCGGCGTTTCGTTTTCGAATGCAAGCAAGATTTCGGCGGCTGG
>Ga0209378_1002524_pt1 | contig 12573 bp, 10 predicted proteins | sample GraSoiAngelo_156_FD_186170 | JGI IMG/M metagenome (GOLD analysis project Ga0209378, IMG submission 186170) | Grasslands soil microbial communities from the Angelo Coastal Reserve, California, USA - 14_1009_13_40cm (SPAdes) (version 2) | ecosystem: Environmental > Terrestrial > Soil > Grasslands ... | reverse complement strand
TCCTCACCTCTTTTGCAGGGAGTCTCTTGGGGTTCTCGGGTACGACACCGGGCGTGTCCTGGGTTCCGCATTGCCTCCACGGCGCACTGCCCTCGTTCAAGGGCGTACCGGACGCGATCAAAACTGTCGGCGCCTCTCGGACAGGCATCGCGGCTGCCCAACGTTCGGGCATATCGCGTGCCGCCGCGCGTGAAGCCGCGAGATCCTGTTGCTCGTTACTGGCGGGTATCTTGCTTCCAGATGGCCGCACGGAGGTCATGCGCGCGAGGGTGAGGAAGTCGCCGGAGGCTGACGACGAGGTGGCGGGCAGCCGCGGGGCGCGGGTGATCGTGCTCTTCCCGCGTCACGCCGTCGCGCCCCCGCGACCCTGGTGGCGCCGCGCGCTCCGCTGGCTGCGCTACGGCACGTCCGGTATCTGGCGGGCGAGCCCCGGGCAGGTGGAGCCGCGGGCGGCGCGTGTCCGGGAACGGCCGAGCCGGCGCCTCCGCACCCGGGTCGGCTGACACGCTCTCCGCCGCCCGCATCGGCCGGCGATCCCATGCTATGCGGCGCGACCATGGCGCGACCGCTGCTTCCGCTCCTCGCCGTCGTCCTTCTCGGTGGTGGACTCGCCCTCGCCGCGGAGCCTGCCCGGGTGGAATATCCCGCCGGCTTCCGCCAGTGGGCGCACGTCAAATCCATGGTGATCTACTCCGACAAGCATCCGCTGTTCGGCGCGTTCGGGGGGTTTCACTCCGTGTACGTGAACCCGAAGGGCCTGCCCGCCATGACGAAAGGTGGCAGCTTTCCCGACGGCAGCGTGCTCGTCTTCGACCTGCTCGAAGCGCGTGAGCAGAACGGTGCATATGTCGAAGGCGACCGGAAGCTCACGGCCGTCATGGCGAAGGATCGCGTGCGCTACAAGCCGACGGGTGGCTGGGGCTTCGAGGCGTTCAAGGGCGACAGCCGGACCGAGCGCACCGTCACCGACGCTGCCGGCCAGTGCTTCGGCTGCCACCAGCAGCAGAAGGCGAACGACTTCGTCTTCTCCGGCTTCCGCCCGTAGCTACGGAACGCGCGTCAGACCTGTCGTCTCCGGGAAGACGTGGGCTCGGGCCCGCCATCCTCCTGGTTGGCGTCGTAGCGGCCGTTGCCGTTGAGATCCTTGTAGGGCTCTTCGAGCGAGAAGAGGTGCGGTCCGTCGAACGTGCCCGTCGGGTCGCAGTCGGCGGGGTTGGACGTGGCCGATGCCGCGAGCGGCGGTGTGATGTCCACCGCCGACGCGCCGACAAAAAATTGCCCGGTGGCATTTGCCGGCGCGCCGGCGACGAGCAGCGCGCCACAGAGGAGGGTCACCTTCGCGGCAAGAAGGGCGGCGCGCACCGCTCGCGTGTAGGCCGCCGCGGCGCGCGTTGTCAACGGCGGATGGACGGGGAATCTGTCACGGCAACAGGTTATCCCACAAACAATTTATTCGTGACGGAGCCGGCGGCAGACCGGTAGCGCGCCGGTGGCGGGCGCTTCCAAGGCCCGGCCGTCCGCGCTACAGGCAGGCAGATGGCGCTCGCGGAATACCGGCGGAAACGCCGGTTCGGGGTCACGCCGGAACCGGCAGGTGGCAAGCAGCGCCGCAGCGCGCGACGGCTCGTCTACGTGGTCCAGAAGCACCGCGCGTCCCGCCTCCATTACGACTTCCGCCTGGAGTGGAACGGCGTGCTCCTCTCCTGGGCGGTGCCGAAGGGCCCGTCGCTCGATCCGGCGGTCAAGCGGCTCGCCATGGCGGTCGAGGACCATCCGCTCGAGTACGCGACCTTCGAAGGCGTCATTCCGGAGGGAGAGTACGGCGGCGGGACGGTGATGGTGTGGGATCGGGGGACGTGGACCCCGGACGTCCCGGACGTCGACGCGGCGCTGCGGAAGGGCGAGCTGAAGTTCACGCTCCACGGTCGAAAGCTCACCGGCTCCTGGGTCCTCGTGCGCACGCGGTCGGCGGCGCCGGGCGGGCGCGCCGGCTGGCTCCTGATCAAGCACCGCGACGCCGCGGTCTCGACCGACGACGTCACCGCGACCGAGCCCCGCTCGGTGGTCTCGCGTCGCCTGCTCGCCGAGATCGCGTGGCACGAAGGGGGCAACGTCGAGAAAGCGGCTTCCGGCGATCCCCCGGGCGAGATCCAGAAGCTCATCGCCGAGCCGCGTCTCGTGCGGCAACGCCGTCGCGGCACGCGCGCGGTCTGGCATTCCAGCCGGCCGGCGCAGTAGGCCGCGCGTCAGGGCGACAGCGGCGCGCCTTTCAGTCGGGCCGCCAGCTGGTCCGCCAGCTCCGGCCGGATGCGCTGCAGCCGCGCGTGGACTTCGCGCACCCGGGCCCACTGGCCTTGCGAGGCCGACGCGATCGCGACGTCGTACAGCAGCGACGGGTCGTCCGGGTTCATCGCGAGCGCCTTCGCGAAGCACTCGGCCGCGTCCGCGCGCTGGCCGAGCGCCGTGTAGGCGACGGCGAGATCCATCCACGCGTGGACGTCGTAGGGCATCAGGTCGACGGACCGCTTGAGCGCGGCCGCTGCCGGCCGGTCCTGTCCGAGGTCGTGGTAGGCGACACCCAGGTTTCGCCACGCGAGGGCGTCGTCCGGCACGACCTCCACGGCGTGCCCGAAGAGTGTGACGCTGTCGCGCCAGTACGAGGCCTGCCGCCGCGCGAGTGCGCCCGCGACGGCGATCAGCGCGATCGTCGCAGCGGCGACGGCGACGCGCGCGCGGCGGGATGGTGCCGCGAGATCGCCGATGGTCCACGCGAGCGCGACGAAGATCCCGATCAGCGGCACGTAGGTGTACCGGTCCGCCCGCCCCTGGAGTCCCACCTGCACGATGCCGATGACGGGAAGAAGCGTCACGCCGTACCAGAGCCAGCCGACGGCGAGGTACGGACGGCGCCGGCGCTGCACCGCGACGACGGCGGTGATCGCGCCGAGGACGAGCGCTGCGGTGGCGACCTGCACGACGCCGATGCCGCCCGCCGTCCATCCCGGATGCGGGTAACCGACGGCGAGGTGGGAGGGCCAGACGGTCATCGCGAGATACTGCGCGTAGGAGAGCAGGGTGTTCTCGAGCCGCGCGAGGAGCGGCAGCGACTCGGTCGAGGAGACGGCGCCGCCATGCGCCTGCGCCACGTACGTCACCGCGCTCGACGCCGCCCCGATGACGAAGAGCGGCAGCTTCTCCGTGACGCGCGCCACGATCGAGGCGGCGGAGAGCCGGCCGAGCGGCCACCCGTCGAGCAGGAGGAGCAGGACGGGCAGCGTCACGAGCATGGGCTTCGAGAGGAGGCTCAGGGCGAAACAGACCCCGAGGGCGAGGTAGCGGACGGCTCCGCCGCGTCGGACCCACGCGACGTAGGCGAGCATCGCGAGCAATCCGAAGCCCGTGCTGAGGACGTCCTTCCGCTCCGCGACCCATGCCACCGACTCGACGTGCAGCGGGTGCGCGGCGAAGAGCGCGGCGACGGTCGCGCTCCGCCACCGCGCGGCGGTGGCCGCCTGGAGGACGAAGAACAGCAGCACCGCATCGGCCGCGTGCAGCCCGACGTTCACGGCATGGTGCCAGCCGGGCTTCACGCCGAACAGCTCGACGTCGAGCATGTGCGAGAGCCACGTGACCGGATGCCAGTTGGACCCCGTGAACGTCGTCCATGCCCAGCGGAAGCCCTCCGGGGTCACGCCCGCCCGCACGTGCGGGTTCGTGTACACGTACCGTCCATCGTCGAGGTTGACGAAGCCGAACCCCCCGACCTCGCCATAGATGGCGACGACGAGCGCGACGAGGCCGAGCGCGACGGCATCCGACCGGCGCCAGGCGCCGTCGACCCGCGTCGCCGGCACGGCGCGCGGCTCAGCGCGGCCGTGCGGGCTCGTAGCTGATGCGGCTACTCGGCGGCACGGACTCGACCAGCCATGCGTTGCCGCCGATGATCGAGCCGCGCCCGATCACCGTGTTGCCGCCGAGGATGGTCGCGCCCGCGTAGATCGTGACGTGGTCCTCGATCGTCGGGTGGCGCTTGGTGCCGGCGTCGGACACCCCGCGGTCGAGGCTGAGGGCGCCGAGCGTCACGCCCTGGTAGATCTTCACCTCGTTGCCGATCACGCACGTCTCGCCGACGACGACGCCGGTGCCGTGATCGATGAAGAACGACTCCCCGATCGACGCGCCAGGATGGAGGTCGACCCCGGTCACGGCGTGGGCGTGCTCGGCCATGATGCGGGGCAGCATGGGGACGCCCTCGCGGTAGAGCTCGTGGGCGATCCGGTGCGTGGTGATCGCCTCGATCGACGGATAGCTGAAGATGACCTCCTCGACGCTGTTCGCCGCCGGGTCGCCCTGGAACGCCGCCAGCACGTCCTTCGACAGGAGCGCCCGGAGCGCGGGGATCTTCCGGAAGAGCGCGAGGGTCACGGTCTCGGGCCATTCGGGCTCGCGCGGGGTGGCGGTCCGGAACCCCTCATAGCTGGCCGCCCGCCGGATCTGCTCGACGAGGATCTCGCACGCCGGATAAAGATGGGAGGCGATCGCGAAACGCAGCTTCGACTCGTCGAGCGTGCCGGTGGCGTAGTAGCCGAGGTACATGACCGCCTTCAGATGCCCGAGAGACTCGATCACCTGGCGCTTGTTCGGCAGCTGGGCGCTGCTCAGGCTATCGATCAGCCGCCCGGCCTCGTAGCTGGCCGCCACCTGCGCGATCACGTTCTCGAGCTCGCCCAGACGGTGGATGGTCATGGGTCTTTTCCTAACCCGCCCACGGTCCTCCCGGCAAATCGACCCGGGGAAACCCCTGCCGGGTATCGGCTTTCGAGGCCGGAGGCTCGCATCCGTCGTCCGGAGTGGGCTATCCTGCCGGCCGTGCGCGCCGCGCTCCTGCCGCTCGTTCTGCTCCTCGGCCTTGCCGGCGCTGCCGTGCCGGCCGAGCAGACGGTGACGCCGTTGCCGCCCGTGACCGAGCAGCGCGTCGAGCCCATCGATGCCGGCAGCGAGCAGCACGTCGAGCAGATCGACCCCGAGCAGGCCCAGCGCATATCCACGGCTGAGAAGAGCCCGGTCCGGCGTGGGGTCGAGACCGCGGGCAAGGTGGCGCTCGGCGTCGTCGCGCTCGGCATCTCCCTCGGGTTCACTTTCGCCTCCCTGCTCCTCTTCTGAGCCGCCGCGGCCGGCCGATCACGTCGGGGTGGATTTTGCCGACGTGATGAGTTAAACGAGCGGGCGAGCCAGATAGGCGTCGTCGCCGCCGCCCCTGGCTCGCCCCCGTACGCGGACTACCGGCGCAGTCGTCCCGGGTCGCGTGCGGCATCGAGGCTCCGGGACGCCTCGAGGAGCCGGCGACTGACAGAGATACCGCCCCTCGGGCGGAGCTGAAACGGTGGAGACCCTCGAACCCGTAGCCCTGAACGGAGAATCCGCAGCGCGTCCGACGGATGATCTCCGGCGCCTCGCCCAGCAGCGCTTCGGCATCTCCCGCCTCCATCGGGAGCAGGAGCGCGCGATGCGCGCCGTGCTCCAGGGGCGCGACGTGCTCCTGGTCGTGCCGACGGGCGGTGGCAAGTCGCTTTGCTACCAGCTGCCGTCGCTGCTCCTGCTGCGGCCGACGGTCGTCGTCTCGCCGCTGCTCGCGCTGCTCGAAGACCAGTATCTCAAGATGCAGCAGGTGGGCGTCCCGACGGTGCGGCTCGACAGCACGGTCGGCGCCGCCGATCGTCGCGCCGCGCTCGCGCGGATCGCCCAGGGCGGCTCGCTGCTCGTCCTGACCACGCCCGAGACGCTGGCCGGCGACGAGCTCGGCACCTTGCTCGAGAAGACGCCGCCCGGGCTCGTGGCCGTCGACGAAGCGCACTGCGTCTCCGAGTGGGGTCACGATTTCCGGCCCGCGTATCTGGCGCTCGGCCAGCGGCTCGTCGGTCTCAAGGCCGGGCACGTCCTGGCGCTGACCGCCACCGCCACGCCGCCCGTCCGCGACGACATCGTGCGTTACCTCGGGCTCCGCGAGCCGGAGGTCATCGTCTCCTCGCCCCATCGGCACAATCTCTTCTTCTCGGTCCGCCGGGCGAGCGGCGACGAGAAGCTCCGTCAGCTCGCCAAGCTCGCGCGGCGGCTGCCGCGCCCCGGCATCGTCTACTGCTCCACCACCAAGACCGTGGAGGACGTCTGGCTGGGCCTCCGGCTGATCAAGGTGCCGTGCGCCCGCTACCACGGGAAGATGACCGACAAGGACCGCGCCGAGCACCAGGCGCGGTTCATGCGGAAGGGCAAGCGCATCGTCATGGTCGCGACGAGCGCCTTCGGTCTCGGCATCGACAAGCCCGACATCCGCTACATCGTCCACTACCAGGCGCCGGCGTCGCTCGAGCGCTACCTCCAAGAGGCCGGGCGCGCTGGACGCGACGGACACGGCGCGCAGTGCATCCTCCTCTTCGACGAGTCGGATCTGGAGATCCAGGAGCACCTGCTCGCGCTCTCGCGTCTCTCGCCGGCGCTGCTCGGCCGCTTCGGGCGCGCGCTCGCCGCGTGGGCGGGCGAGGAGCGCGACGCCAACATCGAGGAGCTCGCGCTCTCCGCCGGCATCTCGCAGCGTGCGGCGAGCTCCCTCGTGACGGTGCTCGTCGAGGCCGGCATCTGCGAGCGCGTGGACGGCGGGCGGGTGCACCCCACGGTCGCGCTCGACACCCTCGTCGATCGCGTCGAGGCGCTCCGCTCGCGCTTCGAGATCCTGCGTCGCGAGGACGCCCGGCGGCTGCGGGCGGTCGTCGAGTACGCCAACGAGCAGGGCTGCCGGAGCGTCGCGCTGCGGCGCTACTTCGGCGACACCGACGACACCCCGTGCGGCCGGTGCGACCTCTGCCGTCGGCAGAGCGTCGCGCCGCCGATGGGGCACGGCCGCGCGCAGCGCCACCGCCATCCTCGGCGACCCTGGCAGCACCCCTCCGCGCAGGGCGAGCCGATGCACGCAAGCGAGTCGCGGGATGGCTCCGACCGCCGCCGCCGGCGCCGGCGGCGCGGCCGGCGGCCGGGCGACGGCGCTGCTTCCGGCCCCGCGGAGCGGCCGCCGCGGCCGGAGCGGCCGGTGGCCGCTCCGCCGCCGCCAGCTCCGTTACCGACGCTCGACCCGGGTGCTGACGATCTCGCGGCGGAGTTCGGCGCGCCGCCGCTGCCGCCGGTGGTGGCGGCCGCGGGTGCGTCGGGGCCGCCGGCGCAGCCGCCCGGACATCACCGCCGCCGGCGCCGGCGCCGGCGGCGCCGCCACGGGCCGCGTCCCGACGCGGCGGGGCCGCCGACGTCGGCCTGAGCCTCGCGCTCACGCGTAGCGGATCGCGTCCGTCGGCGGGAGGCGTGCGGCGCGCCACGCCGGCCAGAGCCCGGCGACTGCCGCGAGCGCGGCGGGCAGCAGAGCCGCGGCCGCCGCGAGACGCGGCGTCAGCAGGAAAATCGCGGCGCCGAGGCGCTCGGTCAGCGTGTTCAGGCCGCCGACGCCGAGCGCGCCGGCGCAGAGCCCGAGGATGCTCCCGAGGACGCCGAGCGCCGTCGCCTCGGCGAGCAGCTGGGCGATCACCTGGCGGCGCGTCGCGCCGACGACGCGCCGGAGCCCGATCTCGCGCCGGCGCTCGACGACCGCCATGAACATGGTGTTCGTGACCGCGAGCGAGGCCACCAGGAGCGCCACGAGCCCGCTGCCCACGATCAGGGCGTTCAGGAAGGTGACGGCGCGATCGAGCTGGACGGTCGCATCCCGCGGCGACACCACCGAGAGGTCGGGGAGGCGCTCGCGGATACGAGCGGCCACCGCCTCGGGATCCTCGCCGTTCGCCCAGAAGACGGCCGCGGCGGTGGCGATCGGCAGCAGGTTCGCGCCCGGCACCATCACGAGCCGCCGCAGGAGCGGCTCGCTGTCGATCAGGAGCCGCTCGGCCGACGGGAACGACATGAAGACGAAGCTGTCCGGGCCGGTCAGCGTCGGCTCGAGGACGCCGACGACGCGGAAGAGCCGGCCGCGGAGCGTGATCGGATCGCCGACGGCCGCGCGGTAGACGCGCGCCACCTGGCTGCCGAGGACGACCTCGTCCGAGCCCGGCGCCGCTGCGAGGCGGCCGGCGGCGACGCGCGGCGGTGGCGAGCGACGATTGAGGACGAGCGTTTCGACGTCGACGCCGAAGATCATGGGAGGAAGCGTCAGCGGCAGGGCCGCGGGGGCATCCGCCGCCGGAAACATCACGATCGGCGCCACCGCGGCCACGCCTTCGATGCCGTCGAGTGCGTGCAGCTGCTGCGCGGCGAGGAGCCCGCCGCGGGTCATCCCGGTGAGCGCGCCCGTTCCGGCGCCGCTGACGGTCACCTGGCCCGTCGCGAAGTCGCGTCCGCCGGCGACGAGCCGACTCATCTTCTCCGAGAGCGAGCCGAGCAGCACGAGCGCCGCGACGCCGATGGCGATGCCGCCCATCGTGAGCACGCTCCGCACGCGACGGCGGCGGAGGTCGCGGAGCGCCTGGCGGAGCGCGAGCATGGCGCGGTCGGCTTCTAGACGACCGCCGGGGCGGCTGCAAGCGCCAGTTGCCAGAACAAAAGAAAGCCGAAACAGCCGACGGGCTCGTACGAAAATGACCGGTGAAACATCGTCGCCGGACTCGACGTGCGGCGTGTCGTCGGCTAGAGTGGCAGCGTGGGGAGGACGCGGCGTGGCGGACGTTCAGCCGTTGCACGTTGGGCATCGGGCTGAGCGCGCGGGCCTGCCGGCGCGCTTGCGCTCGCTCTTCGCGGCGCCGGGGTGGAGAAAGCGCGTCGAGCCGCGAACGCGCTATGGCGAGCCGTTCCTGCCAGGGCTCGCCGGGCTCGGACGTCAGCACCTGGGCGAGGCGCGCCCCCTCCTCGAGCGCGCCGAAGCACTCCGTGGCCGGCGCTTCCAGTACTTCGGCCGGACGATCGGCTTTCCGGGGCGCGTCGACTGGGAGCCGCGCGGGCAGCCGAAGGCGTGGGTGATCGCGCTCAACAGCCTCGACGAGCTGTTCGCCGTCGGGGTCGCGGCGACGCTGGCGCCCACCCCGGAGGTTCGGGCGGGCTGGTATGACGTCGCGATCGGCCTCACGCGCGACTGGATCACGGGCGCGCCGCAGTTCACTGGCGTGCCGTGGGAGCTGCCGGCGCTCGCCCGGCGCATCCCGAACCTGATCTCCGTCGATCTCTTCTTCGCGCGCGAGCTGCGGGACGACCCGAGCGGGCGCCGGGCGCTTCGCGACAGCGTCTACACGCAGGCCGCGGCGCTCGCCGCCGTCGTGGGCGAGCAGCCCGCGGACCACTGGCTCGTCGCAGCGGCCCGGGCGCTCTTCATGGCCGGGCGCTTCTTCGACGGACTCGAGGCGCGCAGCTGGCTCGACACCGGCACGGCGCTCCTCTGGAGCCAGCTCCGCGAGCAGGTGCACGAGGACGGGGGCCACCGCGGGCGGAACCCCGTCGCCCACGCGCTCGTCCTCGCCGACTACCTCGAGGTCCTGGCATTCCTGCGGGCCGCCAACGACGACGCGCCGCCGTGGGCGCGGAAGATCGTGAAGAGCATGGCGGACTTCCTGGCGCGTCTCCTCCATCCCGACGGCGAGCTGCCGCTCTTCCACGACGCCGCGCTCGGGGTTGCCCGGCCGGCGCGCGAGCTGCTCGCCACCGCCGCCGCCCTGTTCCACGAGCCCGCGCTCGCCGCCGCGGGGGAGCTGCCGGGCGTCTGGCCGCTGCTCGTGCTCGGCGAGGCCGGCCGGCGGGCCTATGCGAATCTGCCCCGGCGACGGGAATCCGCCGAGCCGCGGGCGCTCCGCCGGACCGGGTTCTACGTGCTCCCCGGCGACGCCGGCGACGTCATGCTGCTCGACGGCGGCACGCCGCCCCCGGGCGGCGACCCGAACCTGTTCGGCTACGAGCTCTCGGTCGGCGGCATGCGGCTCATCGTCGACGCCGGGGTGGGGGGCGAGGATCCGGGCCCGTGGGGCGACTACTTCCGGAGCACGCGCGCGCACAACACAGTGGCCGTCGACGACGTCGACGATCGCCGCTGGCCCGAAGTGAGCGACGTCCGCTGGATCATGCGCGACGGGCTCCTCTACTTCTCGGGCACGCACGACGGCTTCGCGCACCGCACGCCGGCGCTGAAACACCGCCGGCGCGTCTTCTGTCTGCCGGGCCGCTTCTGGGTGATCGCCGACGAGCTGCTCGGCGCGGGTGGTGTCGAGGCGGAGTCGTTCATCCATCTGCATCCCGACGTGCAGCTCGCCGCCGTCTGCCGCGGCCGTCCGGTCTTCACGGCCGCCCGCTCCGACGCGGCGCAGGTCCAGATCGTCCCCGCCGGGATGCACGAGATGCGCGCCGTTCATGGCATCGAGGATGCGCGCCCGCAGGGCTGGTACGCGTCGCGCCATGGCGAACGCCGCTCGGCGCCGGTCCTCTCGCTGCTCGCCATCGGCCGCCTGCCGCTCGTGTTCGGCTACGCGCTCGTGCCGCGCACCGGCGTCCCCGCCGAGCTCACCTTCCACCACGATGCGTTCCAGCTCCGCGCCAGGCTGCGCACCGCGGACCGCGAGTATACGATGGCCGTCGTGCAGGAGGAGGTCGAGCTGGTCGGTTCCGGTTGAGCATGCACACGATGCTCGTGCTCGCCGGTTGGCCCGATCACGAGCCGCCGGAGGGCGGGTGGAGAGGCGCGGATCTCACGGGGCGCGCGCTGCTGCTGGCGCACATGGCGTCGCATGGTCAGCCGAGCCCGCCGGTCGGCACCACCGAGGATCAATCGGTGCGCGCGGTCCTCGCCGGCCGGCTGTACAACCGCCGCGAGCTCACCGTCGCGCTCGGCGGCCGGCATTCGCTCAGCGGACGCGACGACGCCGAGATCGTCGCGCACCTCTACGAGGAGCGCGGCCTCAAATGCGTGAAGGCGCTCCGCGGCGCGTTCGCCCTGGCGCTGTGGGACGCCCAGCGTGGCCGGTTGCTGCTCGCGCGCGACCACCTCGGGCTCGTGCCGCTCTACTTCGCCGCCGACGGCCATCGGCTCGCCGCGAGCTCGGCCCTGCGTGCGCTGACGGCGTTGCCCGGCGTCGCCCAGGCGTGGGACGCCGCCGCGCTCGACACGTTCCTCACCTTCGGCTTCATCCCGCCGCCCGGCACGCTGCACCCCGCCATCCGCCAGCTCGCGCCCGCGGAGCTCGCCGTGTGGGAAGGCGGTCGCCTCCGACTCCAGCGCTACTGGCATCTCAGCTTTCCCGAGCGACGGCTCGCCGCCGCCGACGCGGCGGTGCTCGTCCGCGACCAGGCGCGGGACGCGATCCGCCTCCGCCTCGCGGGCGTCGTCGGTGGGCTGCTCCTCTCGGACGGGCTCGACGCCGCCGCGATCCTGAGCCTCGTCGCGGCCGACGAGCGGCCGCCCGCGGCCGCCTATACCGCAACGTTCGCGGGCGAGGGACGCGGTGCCGCCCGGCTCGCCGCGCGGCTCGGCGTGAAGCACGTCCCGGTCGACACGGCGCCCGACTGGCCGGCCCTGCTCGACGGCCTGCTGGCCGCCGAGGGCGGCCCGGGCGCGAGCCTCGACGACGCGGTTCTCGCGGTCGCCATCGCGCGCGCGGCGGCCGACCTCGGCGTGGCGCTCGCCGGCGTGGGCGGCGAGGAGATCTTCGGCAGCTCGGCGCCGGCGCGTGCCGCCGCCCGCGTCCGGTACTACGGCAGCCTGCCGGCGGTCGCGCGCGAGCTGGTCGTCGTCACGGGACGCGTCGCGCCGGCCCTCCTGTCCTCCGCCGTGCATGCGACGATCGGCGCGGCCCGGCTCGCACCGCTCGAGCTCTACGCGCGCACCGTGAGCCTCGTGCTGCCGGAAGAGCGCGCCACGCTCTACACGCCGGAAGCGCTCGCGCTCATGGGGGACGCCACGCCATGGCGGTCGCTCGCCGCGCTCTTCGCCGACGCGGCCGCGGCGGGTGCCACGGACACACGCGACGCGATCCACTACGTGGAGGTCGCGTTTCGCCTTCCCGCGCGCGCGTCCGTCATCGTCGCGGCCGCGGCCGCGGGTCTGGAGCTGCGGCTGCCCTTCGCCGACCATCGCCTGGCGCAGATCGCGGCCAGCACGCCCCCCGCGAGCCGGAGCGGCGTGCGCGATCGGCAGTCTCTGCTCGGCGCGGCGATGGCGGACCTCCTGCCGCGGACGCTGCGGGCCGCGGCGCATCGCGCTCCGGCGCCGCCGCCCGAGGCGTGGCGCACGGGGAGTCTCCGCGCGCTCGCGGAGGACCTGCTGGCACCGGCGCGCGTGCGCGCCCAGGGCATTTTCCTGCCCGACCACGTGCAGAGGCTCTGGCAGGAGCACCTCGCGGGCGAGCGCGATCACGGCCGGTGCCTCTGGCGTCTTCTCGTCGCCAGCCGGTGGCTCGAAGGCCGGGCGGCGCCGGCCACCTGGGCCGCGCGCGCCGCGGGCTAGGAGGCCGACCCGAGATACATCTCGGGTCGGGACCGGACGCGAGAGTGGAACGCTCGGTGACCCGCGCGCGCCGCATGTCGCGGCCGGCGAAAGCCGGCGCGACAGACGAGGTACGCCCGCCC
>Ga0209378_1002511_pt1 | contig 12611 bp, 8 predicted proteins | sample GraSoiAngelo_156_FD_186170 | JGI IMG/M metagenome (GOLD analysis project Ga0209378, IMG submission 186170) | Grasslands soil microbial communities from the Angelo Coastal Reserve, California, USA - 14_1009_13_40cm (SPAdes) (version 2) | ecosystem: Environmental > Terrestrial > Soil > Grasslands ... | reverse complement strand
TCGAACCGCGGCTGATAGGGCGCGTAAATCCTCGGCGCCTTGCTTGGGTCTTGCGGCTTGAAACGGAAGGGATACACGAGCCAGGTTTGTCCGTCGTCGGAACCCTGGAACTCGATTTCATAGCGCCCGCGCGTCATCATGGCGAACAGCCCATAGCGGTTCGCGATGCGAAACGGCTCCAGCGCGGAGACCGGTGTCGTCGGAAGCCGCCACGGCCGCACCATCCATACCAGCTGGGCAAGCGTCGCATAGAAAATCCAAGCGAGCATTACCGCCGCCGCGGCGATCTTCAACGCGGAGAACTGTGCCCGTAGTCTCGTTCGCCATTTGTCTTCGGGAGCCAGTGCGGCAAGAGGTTTAGCCTCTTTCGTGGCGAGGTAACTCTTTTTCATGAACCACGGCAGGAAGGGCAGCACAACTTGGTCGTCCAGCAGCAAAATCGCCAGAGTCAGCACCAGGTAATTCAGGAACGTGTAGTTCGCCGAGAGAATGATCCCGATCTGCCAAGGCGTCACAATGAGAAAACACAAGTTTCGCAATCGCCGCGGCAGGAACATCATCCATACCAGCCCTAGCTCCAGAACGAGCGTTCCCAAGGCTGTCGCCGCATGAAACCAGTGCGGCCAATGCTGCATATACCAGCCGATCCACGTCGGCAGCGGGCCGTTCTGGTAATATTCGTCGAGCGCCGTGAAATTGCGCCATTGCGGATCGCCGCCCATGATCTTCGCTACGCCCGATTCAAAGTAAATCCGAAAACATTCCCACACTAGCAGGAACAAGCTCGCGCGCGATGGCTTGCTTTCTTCACCCCACCCCGGCCGGAATCCCGCGGGCGCGAGGAACAGGGAAATGAAACCCGCTTCCAGAAGCATTCCGTCCGACTGATAAGCCGAAAAATCTTGCGCCGCGCTGACGAACGAAAGAAAGCACACAAAACAAATCGCAAGCATGCCCCGCGGCCACAAATTCAATACCAGCAGTACCGAAGCGATCATTCCTGCCCAGCAAATTCCAGTAAGCATGTGCGGACCGCTCGATAGCCACAGCACCGTCGGCGCGTACCAGTAAGCTGCGTGTCCAAAGCGTTCCGCGAGTGCTTCGAGGTATTCGCCGGCAGGAAGAATTCCGGGTGGCCCGATCAATCCGCGAATTTGCGGCAGTAGAGAGAAAAATGCCGAATAGTAAATCAAGCCAAGCGCGCGCAGAAAAATCCACCGCGGAAGCAAGCGGCTGGAGGCGCCATGTTCGGGGTCAAACAGCCATCGCAATACGGACGCAGGTGACCAGCCGCTCATCAGCGGCCATTATAACGGCCCAATGTTGGCCATGCGTCAGTTTCTCAACGCGCCGGGCCAGCTCCCGATAAACGCGGTATCGGACACTGGGTCACAGAGATGAACACAGGTTAGTCACTGCAGTTTGGAGAGGCACTTCAGAGGGGCTTTGTCGGAACAAGAGTTTGCCTTCTGGGTTAATTCAATTGAAGAATCGCCCCGACATGTTAGTTGCGCGAAGCCCAGGCAGCGGAATTGATCGCGCCGTCCATTTCTTCAGTATCGAAGTTACGCGCTGTTTGAGGCTGCGCAAGGCCGGATTCCAGTGGCGAGATTCTCTCACAATAAACGTTAGGTGGGCCTGCAAGTAATCCGCTTCGGTGCAGATTTTTAATTTCGTTCTCAATGGTTGCTCCTGCAACGGAAAACTTGCTCCAGGCCAAAACAGCTTTTCGCGAACAACAATCTTTCGTTGAAAAAAAACGCCGGCCTCAGTCCCGACGCTCTGTGACTGTCTGTGTTGCACCTGACGGCACGGCTGCGTGCAGTCCTCCACCGAACCCTTGCTTTATGAGTTTGAAAATTGTGCGCCGATTTTCGAGAATCGCTTTCAGCCAGGCGAAGCGGCCCATTTGCGGAAAGTAAATTCCCCGGAAGCAGAGGCGTGCGATAAGGATGTTGATGCGATAACCCAGGGGTTTGTGGTTCAGGGAATCCACCGCCTTTTCGATGGCCTCCGGACTGTAAGAGCTGGCCCACCCAATGCGTACTTCTTTGTGAGCCTCGTCGATGCTCATCTTCAGCGGCGTGTGGGCCATCGCAAAGGGAACAAATTCTTGCCAGTGCTTCGGGCGGGTCAGCCGCCCGGCGGCTTCCAGCCTTTTGTACAGGGGCGTCGCAGGCAGTGGGGTCATCAAGCCAAAGATAGGCAGCCCCGGAGGCCAAGTGCGAATTTGATTCAGAGTTCGCTCCGCAACGCCGGGCGTGTCATTGTCCATGCCAAAGATAAACGAGGTGATAGCAAAAACGTTGCGCCGGGCGAGCCGGTCGAGCACCACGGCATACTCGCCTGGCTTGTTGAAGCCTTTGTTTACGTCCGCAAGGTTGGCCGGATCGATGGATTCCATACCAATGAAGATCCACTTGCCGCCCGAAGCCGCGATCAGATCAACGAGCTCCTCGTCGCGCAGCAGATTGGCGCTGATCTGGGCGACCCAATGCACCTGTGCGTTAGCGGCAATGATGTCTCGCAGCAATGATTTTGTGCGCTTTACGTTGATGGCAAAATTGTCGTCGATGAAAAACACGGCAATCTGGCCGCGCTCCTCGCGGGCGCGCGCTTTCAGCAGCAAGAGTTCGTTCACCACGCTTTCATTGGTACGAAAGCGGATGGAGTCGCCAAAAAATCCCGTGACGGTGCAAAACTCGCATCCGTAGGGGCAGCCCCGCCCGGACTCCACGGGAATAATGCGAAAGGTTCCCCAGCCAGCGCCCACGCGCTTGAGCAGCGGATGCAGCGTGGCCGGGAGCAAATTGAATTGGTCCAGCTTGATTTTATCCCAGGGAATCTCCGGATAGGGTTGCAGCGATGGTTTGCGCTCTTGGCCAAAGTCGTCGACTGGCGCGTAGACATCCTTGAGCGTGCCCCGCACGGCATCTTCGACGATTTTGGGCCATGTCTCATCAGCTTCGCCAAGAGCAACCGCGTCGGCATGGCGCGAGCCGCCGTCGCGCCCGAGGGCCTCATCGGCCATTTCCGTGACGTGAGGGCCGCCCATTACGACCTTTACTCCCACGCCGCGCACTGCGTCTGCCATGCGATAGGCCTTGGCGATCATCCTGGTCATCGCGCCGATGCCGACCAGTCCGATATTTTGTTCACGCACGTAGCGTGCAATGCTTTCTTCATCCATGGGCTGGGCGTTGCCGTCAATCAGGACTACTTCGTGGCCGGACGGAGTCAGTGCCTGGAGGAGAAACATCCAAAGATGCGGCATGAAATTGCGGGTCACACCGTTATCTGGGTTGTACAGTAGAATTTTCATTAAGAGAAGATTCCCATTTTAGAAACAGGACAGGAGGGACTGCCCACGTTCTGATGGCCAATAAGAGTTGACACAGTTTTACAAAGGCTGGGCGCATGGAGTATGAGCCACCAAGGAACGCACGACTGTTCAAAATTGCACACCACTTTGGCGTGGGTCAGTGTCCACCTCCGTCCTCTTTGAGGACACCTGCGGCAACCTCATCAACCTCGTTCAGCCGGCAGTCTAACCCCGTGGATGAGAGCGTTTCGCCAAACGTTCTTACCTTTGCATTTCCACGCCGTCAGGTGTATGTTTCGACTTCCCCGGCGAGCAAGCGCAATCGCCGTGCTAGCCCTCAGTTTACCTTCGAACTTCTAATTCCTGGAGGCCCTTCATGTTCCACCGCATCAGCACTTTGACGAAATTCCTCGCTGCGTTGTCGTTCTTGTTGGGAATGCAGCCGGCCATCGCGCAAACTGCTAATCAGGTCACACAAACTCCACCCGTCCAGCTAGGTACTTCCGGTGGTAACATCCACGACGCCAGCAGAAGGTTTTGCTGTTCCGGCACGCTCGGTTCGCTGGTAACCAAGGGCGGCGTGCAATACATCCTCAGCAACAATCACGTCCTGGCTGATGCGGACGCAGCCACCGTAGGTGATGCCATCAGCCAGCCCGGCCTCGTGGATGTCGGCTGCAACGCCAGCCTAGCTCAAACGGTTGCGACGTTTTCCGAAGCCATCCCCCTTGGCAACGCCAATGTGGACGCGGCCCTCGCGCAAGTCGTCGTTGACCAAGTAGATTCCTCGGGCGCCATCCTGGAAATCGGTAATCCCGCCAGCACGATCGCTCCCGATGACGGCACGGCTGTTGGCCGTCAGGTGGCGAAGAGTGGACGCACAACAGGCCTCACCTGTGCCGCCATCTCCTCCGTCAGCACGAACGTCAAAGTGCAGTATCAGCGCGGTTGCGGCAAAGGCAAGAAGTTCGTCGTCTCCTACGCCAATCAGGTGCTTATCAACGGCAGCTCGTTCAGCGCGGGTGGCGATTCCGGCTCTCTGATCGTGACCGCGGACACAGTTCAGCCCATCGCCCTTCTCTTCGCCGGCAGCAGTACCTCTACCGTTGGGAACCGCATTTCTGATGTCACCTCTGCTTTGGGCATCAACTTTGTCGGCCCCGCCAACGCAACTCCCACTCTTAAGTGCCCCGCCCCGGCAGCTGGCGCCATTGCCCCGACCGTACCGCGCGCGGCCACTTCACCCGCCAGTTTTACTCGCGCTGTAGCAGCCAAAGAGCGACATGCAGATCGCCTCATGCTCGATGAAGCCGTTCTCGGCGTCGGCGTAGGGGTGAGTTCTGAGGATCCCTCCGAAGCTGCTGTCGTGATCTATCTGGAAGAGGGCCGTTCGCACGCTCCCCTTCCTACGGACCTCGATGGAGTCCGCACTAAGATCATTCGCACTGACTCGTTTCGTGCCTTCGGCTGGAACGAGCCTCTGCAGCGTAGCTGCACGATCCAGTAACTTTTGAAAACTGCTCAGGGTCGTTCGGGGCTCGCCTTTCGTTTATGCGTGTCGAAGCCATTGCTATACCCTTAGCGTCTGGTCACGGTGCGGGCCCTCGACTTCAAATCAATTCTTAGATCTTTCTAAATGACTTGGTTTCCCCGCGTGGTTTCCCCGCGTTGACTTTTGTCTCCGCAACCCCTAGCATTTTCTGTTCACCCGCGGCCGTCACTTGCTCCTGCACAGCCGCTATTTTCGGACACTCCATCGGAGGAAGAATGCCCATTAAGGTTGGCATCAACGGCTTCGGCCGCATCGGTCGCAACATTATGCGCACTGCGCTCGACGATAAGGACATCCAGTTCGTCGCCGTCAATGACGTCACCGACGCGAAAACTCTCGCGCACCTTTTGAAATACGACTCCGTCCTCGGCAATCTGCCCCACAAGGTCACCCATACCGATGACACCATCGCCGTCGAAGGCAAGAGCTTCAAGGTTTTCAAGACCAAGGATCCCGCCGAAATCAATTGGGCCTCCGTCGGAGCGGATATCGTCGTCGAATCCACCGGCCTCTTCACCAAAGGCCCCGACGCAAAAAAGCATCTCCGCGCGCCCGTCAAAAAAGTCATCATCTCCGCGCCCGCCGATGGTCCCGACGCCACGTTCGTTCTCGGCGTCAACGACAAGACCTACAATCCTGCGTCCCACCACGTCATTTCCAACGCTTCCTGCACCACCAACTGCCTCGCGCCCGTCGCCAAAGTTCTCCAGGAAACCTTCGGCATCCACAGCGGCACCATGACCACCATCCACTCCTACACCAACGATCAAAAACTCCTCGACTTGCCGCATAAGGATCTCCGCCGCGCGCGTGCCGCGGCCATCAACATGATTCCCAGCTCCACCGGCGCCGCCAAAGCCCTGCACCTCGTTATTCCTGAACTGAAGGGCAAACTCGACGGTTATGCCATGCGCGTCCCCACCCCCAATGTCAGCGTCGTCGACCTCACCGTTTTCGTCGATAAGCCAGCAACCAAAGAATCCGTCAACGCCGCCCTAAAAGCCGCCGCAAACGGTCCCATGAAAGGCATTCTCGGTTACACGGAAGAGGAACTCGTCTCCGCCGACTTCAAGGGGAATTCCAATTCCTCCATTGTCGACGCTGAATACACCAAAGTTGTCGGCGACCGCTGCGTAAAAGTTCTGGCTTGGTACGACAACGAGTGGGGCTACTCCTGCCGTTGCCGCGACCTCATCAAGCTCCTGGCCTCCAAGTTCTAGGGGGAATTGGTTGGCTGTGTGGTTCTTGGCGAGGGTTCAGTTTTCTCGGCACTAGTCATTCGCCGCTCTCTCAAACTATGAACAAGCTCACCATCAACGATCTCGACCTTCGCGGCAAGCGCGTCTTCATCCGCGTGGACTTCAACGTTCCGCTCAAAGACGGCATCGTCACGGACGACACTCGCGTCCGCGAAACGCTGCCTACAATTCGCCTCGCTATTCAGAAAGGCGCTCGCGTCGTGCTCGCCTCGCATCTCGGCCGCCCCAAAGGCGGCCCGGATCTGAAATATTCCATGAGGCCAGCCGCGAAAAAGCTGGAAGAGCTTCTCGGTGGCCCTGTGGCGTTTGCGCTGGATTGCGTCGGCCCCGGCGCCGAAGGCCAGAGCAAGGCCTTGCGCGACGGTGAAGTTCTCGTTCTGGAAAATGTCCGCTTCCATCCCGAGGAAGAAAAAAACGACGAAGCTTTTTCCAAACAGCTCGCCGCCCTCTGCGACGGCATTTTTATCTGCGACGCTTTCGGCTCGGCGCATCGCGCGCACGCTTCCGTTGTCGGCATCACGCGCTTCGTCCAGCAAGCCGCCGCCGGCCTGCTCATGGAAAAAGAGCTGGCCTATCTCGGCAAAGCGGTAACGAATCCCGCGCGTCCTTTCGTCGCCATTCTTGGCGGCGCCAAAGTCAGCGACAAAATCGAAGTCGTCGAAAATCTCATGAAAATCGCCGACGCCATGCTCATCGGTGGTGGAATGGCCTACACGTTTCTCAAGGCCGAAGGCCAGCCCATCGGCAAATCCCTCGTCGAAGATGACAAGCTGGATCTCGCCAAGCGTCTTCGCGCCGAAGCTCAGCAGAAAAAATTCGCTTTGCTTCTTCCCGTCGATCACGTCGTTGGCGCCGAGTTCAAAGCCGACACCGCCACGAAAACGGTTTCCGTTTCCGCCACGCCCGAAGGCTGGATGGGTCTCGATATCGGCCCGAAAACGATCGACACCTATCGACAGAAAATTGCCAGCGCCAAAACCATCGTCTGGAACGGCCCAATGGGTGTCTTCGAAATGCCGGCTTTCGCCAAAGGCACTCTCGAAGTAGCTAAAGCCGTCGCCGCGGCTACCGGCAGTGGCGCCACTTCCATTGTCGGCGGCGGTGATTCCGTCGCCGCCGTCCATCAGTCCGGGGTCGCGGGCAAAATCTCGCACATCTCCACCGGCGGCGGCGCCTCCCTCGAATTTCTCGGCGGACGCAAACTTCCCGGCGTCGAAGCCCTCACCAACAAATGACCGCCTGTCTTCTCTGCGAACCCCCGGAGTTCTCAGCGTCTCTGCGTTATCTTTTTCCTTTTTTTCTTCGGAGGCTCACATGCGACGCCGGGTAATCGCTGGCAACTGGAAAATGTACAAAACGCTCGCCGATACCCGCGCGTTTTTCTCCTCCTTCCCCCCGCTCGTTTCGAACGCAAAACACTGCGACATTGTCGTCGCCCCGCCTTTCACCGCGATCTCGACCGCTGTCGAAGCCGCGAAAGGGTCCAGCGTCGCCATCGCCGGCCAGAACGTTTCCTGGAGCAAGGAAGGCGCCTTCACCGGTGAAGTTTCGGCTCCCATGCTCGCCGAAGCCGGCTGCCGCTACGTCATCATCGGCCACTCCGAGCGCCGCCAGCTTTTTCGCGAAAGCGACGACAATGTCGCCAAGAAAACCTTGATGGCCCTCGAAAGCGGCCTCACCCCCATCGTCTGCCTGGGAGAAACCCAGGAAGAACGCGACGCCGACCTCGCCAAAGAAGTTCTCACCCGCCAGTTCAACGGCGGCCCTGGCGCGTTGACCCCGGACGAGTTCTCCCGTATTCTCATTGCATACGAGCCTGTTTGGGCCATCGGCACGGGTCGCACCGCGACCCCGGAAATTGCCGCCGAAGCGCATCGGCTTCTTCGGCGGTGCGCGGGACAAACGTTCTCTGTCCCTCTCGCCTCTGCCCTGCGGATTCTCTATGGCGGCAGCGTCAAGCCTGACAATATTCAGGGATTGATGGCGCAGGAAGAATTGGACGGCGCGCTCGTGGGCGGCGCAAGCCTCGACCCGAAGTCGTTTGCTGCGATTGTAAATTTCAAGTAGCGCTGGCTCACGGTCAGTGATTCTGGTTTTATTGATGGAAGGGAAGTATGGAAACAAAAACTGCAATGAAGTGGGCGTTCGCCCTGCTTGTCGGCTTCGGAATAATTGCCCTCGGCTTCCGCTTTGCTGGATGGCTGCTCTCAAGCTTTTTCGTCTTGAATTGCCTCGTGCTCATCATCGTGGTGTTGCTCCAGAGCGGCAAGGCCGCGGACCTCGCTGGCGCCTTCGGCGGAGCGGGCAGCCAGACCGCTTTTGGACCGCGCGGTGCGGCCAACGTTCTATCGAAGGCCACCACGTGGTGCGCCGTCATGTTCATGCTGTGCGCTTTTGCCATGGTCTTGCGCACCGATAAAGCCGTCGGCACAGGCAGCTCGATCCTCGAGAAGGTTTCTCAGCCCGCGCCAAAACCGGCGCCGATAACAACCCCAGTTGCCCCTGCCACTACTCCGGCAACCACACCCGCGACAACGCCGGCAACGTCGCAGCCCAATTCCCAGCCTGCTTCTCAGCCTCCCGCGACCTCGACGCCATCCACGTCGCAGCCTGGGACGAAACCGGCCTCTCCACCGCCGGCGTCTTCACAACCGGCTCCAACGCAGCCGAAAAAACCGTAACGAGCATTCCTAGAGGCGGCTTTATGCCGCCAGCTCGTTTCTCCCAATTCCAAGGCGCTCATTTGACACCCTGCAGTATTGCCTTTACGATGGTTCTCATCGCGGTCGTGGCGGAACTGGCAGACGCACTAGCTTGAGGTGCTAGCGCCGCAAGGCGTGGAGGTTCGAGTCCTCTCGACCGCACCAAAATTTTCCGCACTCAATCGTTTATCCATGTTCAGACTCAATGCGATCCTCGCCTGTACGCTTGGTTTTGCGATCCTGCTCTCCGCTCCTGCCAGCAAAGCCCAATCCGTCGCGAGTCCTGCCGCTCCAGACAAGAATTCGCCTGAAAAAGTCATCATCGACACGGACATCGGCGACGACATTGACGACGCCTTCGCCGTCGCTCTTGCTCTCCGCAGCCCCGAACTCCAAATCCTCGGCATCACCACCACTTTTGGCGACACGGAAACCCGCGCCAAGGTTCTTGACCGCTTTCTCGCCGAAGCTGGCCGCCAGGACGTTCCCGTAGCCGCCGGCACGCCCACTCCGCCAAAAGGCACGTTCACCCAGCGTCGTTACGCCGAGAACAACCGCTTCGCCAAGCCGTCCCATCCCGACGCCGTCGCCTTCCTCCTCGACCAGATCCGCCGCAACCCGGGCCAAATCACGCTGATCGCTATCGGCCCGCTGATGAACGTCGGCGCCGCCATCGACAAAGACCCCGCCACGTTCCGCAAGCTCAAGCGCGTCATTTTGATGGGCGGCTCCATCAAGCGCGGGTACGGCGATCTCGGCTTCGGCCCTCCCACACCTCCGGAGCCTGAGTGGAACATCCTCAATGACATTCCTTCCGCCCAGAAACTGTTCGCCGCTGGCGTGCCACTCTTCGTCATGCCCCTCGACGCTACCCAGCTCAAGCTCGACGAAGTTAAGCGCGCATTGCTCTTCAGCCAGGGTACTCCGCTCACAGACGCGCTCACGCTCCTCTACCACCAGTGGGGCCAGCAAACGCCGACGCTCTTCGACCCTATGACCATCGCCTTCCTCGTCAATCCCGCCCTTTGCCCGGTCCAACCGATGCATATTCGCGTTGATGACAAAGGTTTTTCGCGCGCCGACCCGGGCCCCTCCAGCGCGCCCAATCCCTCCAACACCCAAGTCTGCCTTGACTCCAACCCCGAAGCCTTCTTCCGCTTCCTCCTCCCCCGCCTTGCCCATCCGTAGATTAACTTATTGGAATAGGGCTGACCCGCAACTATTGATCCACGGCGCGAGCGGCCCAATCATAGAAGTATCGCGCTCACGTCGAAAGGCAGGTCATGAAACGCTACCTATCGGTGGTTTTGTTCGGACTCTTGTCTGCTCTCGCAACGCTTGCACACCCCAATTTGGTCAAAGTTCGACTCCGGGTCATCCTCGTGGACCAGGAACTCAGTCAGAAGCCGGTCCCCTTCTTCCTGGTGTCGCTCAAATGCGCGGGAAAGGCCACGGAGGTGAAGACCAGCCTGGAGGGAACTGCGGAAGCACAGCTTCCGCCCGGGCGGTGCGCGGTTTCGTCAGAGAAGCCCGCCGAACTGGGAGGCAAGCGCTTTTCTTGGAACATTCAGGTATCGCTTTCGGGCGGCGAGCAGAACATTGACCTGACCAATGACAACGCCAAAGTGGAGGAAATTCCTGCTCCCGCGTCCGCAGCAAAGGCCGCCAGCAATGACCTCACGGAGCACTTCAAGCGGCTGAAGAACACGGTCGTAACTGTAAGGAGCGAATCGGGGCACGGCACAGGATTTTTCGTCGACGCGAAAGGGCTCATCCTGACCAATCAGCACGTCGTGGGTAATTCGGAGTATTTGGCTGTGCAGTTTGATCGCACACACAAGATCGCGGCCAAGCTGATTGCCGCCGATCCTCAGAAGGATGTCGCGTTGCTGTCGGTGAACATTGCTGCTCTTCCGAACGCTTCGCCCGCGCCGCTGTATCGGGCCGGGGCGGGCAGAACCCCGGTGCAGGAGGGCGAGCGCGTGTTCACCATCGGCAGCCCGCTGAGCCTCGATAAGATCATCACCACCGGCATCGTTAGCAAGGTCGAGCCGCACACCATCATGTCGGACATCAACATTAACCCGGGAAATTCAGGCGGGCCGCTCTTTAACGGAGCGGGCCAGGTCATCGGGCTGACAACTTTCGGCACGCGCGGAGAAGACGGGCCAGGCGTGTCGGGTATCGTGCGCATTGAGGAGGCACTTGCCCTGCTCGAGCAGAATCGCGCGAAAGCCACGGGGACTCCGCCGCCCGGTGCGCTCCTACCGGTCGAGCCTCTGACGTCTTATCCCATCGAAGGGCTCAAGGAGGCGTTGCAGGCGGAAAAATACGATCCACGCCCCTATTATTTCGCCGCCGGAGATTTCAATATCGCTCTTTCTACTCCTCCTCTGGATTACCGGGAGCAGGAGGAGAGGCAGCTGCAGGCCGAGCGCGAGCATAAGAAGCGCAACAAGAAACAACAAGCCGCCGAGGAGAACACAGGCAACTCCGATGAACCGAAGGAGTGGGAAGAGGAAGCCGGCGCGCATCCAGCAGTATTCGGAATATACGTAATGCCTAAGGCCAAGGAAGGGTTTGGATCGGCGTTCGGCCGCTCGTTCAGCCTCAATTCAGCTGCAAAGCTCAAGTTCAAGACCGATTTCCAGACCATGAAGCTGTTTTGCGGAGACAAGGAAGTGGAGCCAATCCATCCTGGCAGGGTTCCCGTAACGGTGTCAGTACAGAACCGCCTGGTAAAGATGGACGATTCCACCTACAAAGGGATTTACTTGTATTCGCCGGACGCCGTGAAACCGGGTTGCGGCCAGGTGAAGCTGGAAATCTATTCCTCGAAGGGCGGGGATCCTACCGTGAAGGCTTTCGACGAGAAGACCGTGCAGCATGTCTGGGCCGATTTCGACGCCTTTCGCAAGGCCCAGGCAACCGGCGCCCAGACGGCCTCAGCCGCAAAACCCTAATCTCATCTCTCCCCCCTTGCTTGCGGACCTGAGGGCGTTCACTTGGCGCATCACACGGAAAAGAATCCACAACCGCTTCCGGAGCAGCCGCCCGATAAAGGACTCATCTACGTCATCGGCAATGGCAGTATGCTTGGCGCGGCGATTCAGGCAAGGCTCACGATGGACGGGAAACGGGTGGGCGTAATTCGCGTGTCAAATTATTTCTACAGTGAGGCTAGTCCGGGACCTCATTATTTTTGCGCGGACGCCAATGGTCGCGGCCTGCTTAGCCTGGTCATCGAAAAAAGGGATCACCTATTTCCTGCAGCAGAAGCTGACGATGGGCGGGACGAATCTTGATCTTATCGATGCAGAAAAAGGCAAGAAGTACGCGGCTAAGTATCATAGACGCACCTTTCAAGAGAGACACAAGAATTAATTGAAGCCAACGGGCGAAACGCGGAAAGTGACAACGGAAAATCACGAAAAAGGGAGGACACCTCCTTATATGCCTTTTCAGAAGCGGCCTGGGGTAGACCGGATTCCGGGAGGTTGCCGGAATGGAGTACACCAGGGCCGGGATGGAGCGGGCGATGAAGGTGCGGGAAGTGATTTTGCGGGCGATCAGCAGGGCGTTGGTTTGAGTTGGTTTGAAGCGGCCTCGACGTTCAACAGTATTTTGTGCTAGCTTGGTCTTGAAGATGGCCTGACGCATCGGGTACACACGGCGCGTGATTTAGGCTACTTGCTGGGAATTGAAGACCTAGTAGCAAAAGAACCAAGAAGCGACTCGCAGGTGTATTCACCCGCCGTGTTTTCCAGGATTTTCCC
>Ga0209378_1002509_pt1 | contig 12613 bp, 13 predicted proteins | sample GraSoiAngelo_156_FD_186170 | JGI IMG/M metagenome (GOLD analysis project Ga0209378, IMG submission 186170) | Grasslands soil microbial communities from the Angelo Coastal Reserve, California, USA - 14_1009_13_40cm (SPAdes) (version 2) | ecosystem: Environmental > Terrestrial > Soil > Grasslands ... | reverse complement strand
CGGGCAATCCGACCATGCGTGCGTACTCCACTGCGCGCCGCATCAATTCATGATTTTGGACGCAATGACCGTCGTCGGTGATCGCGACCACGCCGGCTTGACCTAATGAACCGATCGGTGCCAGCTCTTCGCCCGCGATGTTCTTCGAGATCGCGCCGGTCGGTAGAACATTGACAGAGGCCGCGGCTGCGGCCCGATCCTTGATCCAGGCAATCGTCGCTGGATTGTCGGCTGCGGGCAAAGTGTTCGGCATGCAGACAATGGTCGTGAATCCGCCCGCCGCCGCGGCCTGCGCGCCGGATGCGATCGTTTCCTTGTGGCCGAAACCCGGCTCGCGCAGATGGACATGCATGTCGATCAAGCCTGGGGCGACAATCAATCCTTTTGCATCGATCGATTCCGTCTTTTGATTCTCGATCGAGGATTTATCCGCGATTCTTCCATCGACAATCGTAAGATCGACAACCTCATCGCGCTTGTTGGCCGGATCGATCACGCGGCCCTTGCGAATAATGATCGCGCTCACGCGGCGATTCCTCCGCAGAGGTAAAGAACGGCCATCCGGACGGCGAGGCCGTTGGTAACCTGATCAAGAATCACGCTCTGCAAGCCGTCGGCGACTTCGCTGTCGATCTCGACGCCGCGATTGATTGGGCCCGGATGCATCACCAGGCAGTCCGGCTTTAATAGTTTCGCGCGCTCTTTTGTTAACCCGAACAGCGTGGTGTATTCGCTGATTCCCGGGAAATATTCCTTACGCTGACGCTCGTGCTGGATCCGCAACAGGTTCACCACATCGGCATCTGGCAGCACTTTGTCGATCTGGTTTGAAACGGTGACGCCGAGTTTTTCGAATTCGCGCGGGACGAGCGTACTCGGTCCCACGAGCGTGACCCGCGCACCGAGCTTGGTCAGGCCAAAAATGTTCGAGCGCGCGACGCGACTGAACAAAATGTCACCAACGATAACGACATGGAGGTTGTCGATCTTACCTCGTTTCTCCCGGATCGTGTACAGGTCGAGCAGACCTTGAGTCGGGTGTTCATGCGCGCCGTCGCCGGCGTTGATCACGCTCGATTTCAATCGTTGCGCCAGAAATTGCGGCGCGCCGGCGGAACTGTGGCGCAACACCAGAATATCGGCATGCAGCGCCTCGAGATTGCGCGCGGTGTCCTTGAGTGTTTCGCCTTTGGTCAGACTGGACGTTGTCGCGGAAATGTTGATCACGTCCGCGCTGAGACGAAACGCGGCCAGCTCGAACGAGGTGCGCGTGCGCGTGCTGGGTTCGACAAAGAAGTTGACCAGCGTTTTACCGCGAAGCGCCGGGACCTTCTTGATCTCGCGAGTGCCGACCTGTTTAAAGGCATCTGTGGTTTCGAGAATAAAATTGATCTCGTCCGCAGAGAGTTCGCGAAGCCCGAGCAAATCTTTGCGGTTCCAATTCGTGCTCATTCTTTAAACAACCAGACCGCGTCTGGTTCCTGGTCAACGTTTTGGAGACGGACTTGAATTTGCTCGCGCGTCGCGGTCGGCAAATTCTTGCCGACGTAATCGGCGCGAATCGGCAACTCGCGGTGGCCGCGGTCGACCAGCGCGGCTAGTTGGATTCGCGCGGGCCGGCCAAAAGAGCTGATCGCGTCCATCGCGGCGCGCGCGGTGCGACCCGTGAAGAGAACATCATCGACAATGATGAGCGTGCGATGCTCGAGCGGCAGCGGCAGTTTCGACGCGTGCACCATCGGCAACTCGGCGCGCGTGCCGACGTCGTCGCGGTGCATCGCTACGTCGATGGTGCCGGTCTCGATGTCGATCTTGGCAACGTCGCGGATAAATGCGGCGAGTCGCCGCGCGATCTCCACCCCGCGCAGTGGAATTCCGGCAAGGACGACCGATTTCAGGTCGGCGTTTTGCTCAATAATTTCGTGGGTGATCCGCCGCAGCGCGCGCCGGATCGCTTCCGCGTCCATGATCGGGACACCCGATGTCCGAGCCGGACTGGCACTATGTTTTTTGTCGTCCATTTGCATCCTTGGCGACCTCGCAGGATCGCTTTAAAGGAGCCGAAAATAAATCAGGAGGCTGCCTTTTCTGTGCGAGCCTCCTTCATTCGCCGCTCCCGCCAATGGGAGCGATGTTTCACGATCCAATCGAGGAGCGCTTTTTCAAAGCCGATGTCTTTGCCGGCTTTTTCGCTCTCGATCCATTTATGCTTCAAAATCTCTTCGCGCTCGGCCAGGAACTCTTTGTAGAGGACCGAGTTCTTAACGAACTGCGATTTGTCTTCCTCTGCCCGGGCGGCCGGCATGTCGAAAGCTTTTTCCATAAAAACGAGAATCAGTCAATACAAAGTGAATAACTTGTTGATAAGGTCTGACGTAGCATCACCCATACCTATTTAAAATTACGCAGCAGAACCCGTTAGGCCAGGGCGTCGCGAATCCGCTGGGCGATGGCCATAAATTCCACAGCTACAGGAGACTGTCGATCTTGCCCAACGATTGGCTGACCGCGGTCCCCCGCCTCACGGGTTGCAATGTCGATAGGGACTTGGCCGAGCAACGGGACCCGGAGGCGCTTCGCTTCGCGTTCGCCGCCACCGCTGCCGAAGATGTCGTATCGCTTGTTATCCGAAGGCGAAACGAAATAGCTCATGTTTTCAACCAGTCCGAGCACGGGGACATTGACCTTTTCAAACATGGTGGCGGCCTTGCGCGCATCGATCAGCGCCACTTCCTGTGGCGTCGTGACGATGATGGCCCCGGAAAGCGCGACGGTTTGCACGATCGTCAGTTGAATGTCGCCGGTGCCTGGCGGCAGATCGAGAACCAGAAAATCGAGCTCGCCCCAATCGACCTGACGTAAAAATTGTTGAGTGTAACGCGTCACCATCGGCCCGCGCAAAATGGCCGGCGACGCGTCGTCGAGTAAAAAGCCCATCGACATCAATTTGAGATTGTACTGTTCGATCGGGATGATTTTGTTTTCGTCGGTCGCGGTTGGTCGCTCCCGCGTCCCGAACATCAGAGAAATACTTGGACCGTAAATGTCGCAGTCGCACAAACCGACGCGCGCTTTGGTTTGCTCAAGAGCGACGGCGAGGTTTGCTGCAACGGTAGATTTTCCAACGCCGCCTTTACCGCTCGCGATCGCGATGACGTGCTTGATTCCCGGAATTCGGGTGGCGCCAACACTCGCGCCTGCACCGGCTGGAGGCGCGTGGATGTCGATCAAAACTTTTGCGCTGCGAACACCATCGAGCTCGCGCAAGATTTTTTCGGAATCGTTTTTTATGGTCGCCGGAATATTGGGATCGTTGGTGGCAAGCGCGAGCTGCACTTTGATGTCGCCATTGTCGATATCGACTCCCTTGACCAGACCAAACGAGACGATGTCGCGACTAAATCCCGGATAACGGACCGAGCGGAGCGCGTCGCGAACTTGTTCTTCTGAAATCGACATCGCTGAAGCTTAAGCCGCGGGCAAGGTCAGTAAAGACGAGTAGTTCTTCTTTGCTTGAAAAGGTCGCGCGTTCCGGACAGCATCGCGACATGAAGAACCAAATCTCTTTCCGAATCGTTGTGGCCGCAGCTGCCCTCGCGCTGCTTGCCGGATGCGCCATGTTCCAAGAGAGTGGACAATCCGCACTCGTCGGGACCTGGACCAACTCGCTCGGCACCGTTTGGGCAATCCGGGCCGACGGCACATTCGATGTCGATCTTAAGCATCATGGAAAACGTGATGCTTGGGGAACCTACACTGTGCAGGGCGATCAGGTCACGCTCCAGCGCACCGGTGGAGTGAAACCGAAAGGCTGCGAAGGCCCGGGCGTCTACAAGTTCAAGCGGACGGATGACACATTGCAATTCACGTTGGTCAGCGACCAATGCAAGTTGCGCCAGAAAAACGTCCTCCAGCCGTGGAAGCCTTGGAAGAAGAAATAACTTCCGGCCCTTAATGGCGGACTCCCTTGGTAAAGAAAATCCGTTCCCGCTCGATGTCGGCGCCGCGACTGGAAAAAAACTGGCGCAACTCTGGAGTCAGATAATCGCCGTTTGGGAGCGGATTGAGCGTTAGATAAATTTTGCCCCCTGGCGAAAGTCGCCGTTGCAGATCACGAAGAAGGAAATCCCATTCCTTCGACCCCCAACGCGCGTTCGTCGGGCGATTTCGATCAAATCCAATCGAAAACGCCGTGATCCAGTCGAATTGTTGATGAAGATTCGGGAGCGATTCGAACGGCTGAATCCGGAAGACGGTGCGCGGCACGCCAAAGACTTCGAGCAATTCCTTGAAAAGGGGCGATTCATCGACGTCGAGTCCAAGAACGGAATGACCGAGCCGTTTCAGGATGAACAAAAAAAAGCCGCCGCCGCACCCAAGATCGAGCACGCGCAGGGGTCGAGAGCGATGCAGTTTCAAATCCTGGACTCGCTCACGATTAACGCGCAGCCATTGATCGACATCGGCATATTTCTCGCCGGCGTAAAGTTTTTGGATTTCGGCGAGCCGGCTTTGATCAAGGCCAGCGAGAACCGGCCCCAAGGGCAATCGAAAAACCGAACGCTGCGCTCTTCGCCAGCCTCGCCGGTACGTTTCCCGGCGCGCCAGCTTTGCGAGTTTCCGATGCAGCTTCATGGGAGTGCCTCTGCGATCTCACGCAGCAATCCGGGTCCGCGATAGATCAGGCCGGTATAAATTTGGAGAAGTCGCGCGCCGGCTTCGATTTTTTCTCGCGCGGAATCCGCGTCCATAATTCCGCCGGAGGCGATGATGGGCATTGTTGATCTGGCGGCGATCTCGCGAACGAGAGCGGTGGATTTCCCCCGCAACGGCGCGCCGCTTAATCCGCCCTGCTCGTCTTGGGCAGTGGAAATCGATGAATGATCGACAGTTGTATTAGTAGCGATGATCCCGGCGACCTTGTTGGTTTCGCACGTTGAAACGATGTCGTCGAGTTCGGATGGCGCCAAATCCGGCGCAATTTTCACCACGATTGGCTTACGGGTGATGAGATTCTTTTCGCCAATCGCCGAGAGTAATTCGGAAAGCGCATCCGCCCCCTGCAACTCACGCAAGCCGGGTGTATTCGGTGAGCTGACATTGAGAACGATGTAATCTGCGAATTCACACAGAAGCCGGAACGAATAGAGATAATCTTCAGTGGCCTCGGTTAGCGGCGTGCTCATCGATTTTCCAATATTGATTCCAACAGGCACTTCCGGCCAACGACTGCTTCGCTGCAATTTGCGTAATCGCCGTGCGATCGCGTCGGCGCCCTCGTTGTTGAATCCGAGCCGGTTGATCAACGCGTTTTGTTCGGGGAAACGAAAGATTCGCGGCTTCGGATTACCCGGCTGCGCTTTCGCGGTGACCGTGCCGATCTCGATAAAACCAAACCCGATTGCCGACCATGCCGGCAGCGCGACGCCGTTTTTATCGAGACCGGCGGCAAGGCCGATTGCGTTTGGAAAAATCAGACCGAAGAGTTTTTTCGGGCTGGCCGACGGCTGAAAAAGATTCAGGGCGCGCAGGGTAAGATCGACATGCGAGGCTGCGCGCAAGCTTTCGATTGTGAACCGGTGAGCGATTTCGGCATCAATTGAAAAGAGAAGCGGCCTAACGAATCGCTCGTAGGCGTCCTTCATTTTCCGATGCAAAATTGGCCGAAGACCGAATCCAGAATTTGTTCGACACCGACCGTGCCGATCACTTCGCCCACTGCTTCCAAAGCCTCGTTCAGGTCAACCGACAGATATTCAGGTGAGAATGCTTCGTCCAAGGCCTTTCGCGCGCGATCACACGCTTCCAGAGCGCGGCGCAAGCAATCACGATGACGCATGTTGATGGCGAGCGCGTTTTCCGGTCGCAAATTTTGTTTGCTGATCCGCGAAAGAATTTCGTTCTCAAGGTCCCCCAAGCCATCGCCGGTTACGCAAGAAACCCGAAGCGCATTGGTGTTTTTCCATTCCGGATGTTCGGACAGGTCGCTCTTGTTCAGCACGAGGAGCTCGTTCCCATTCGCGTTCTGCTCGAAATGACCCGGGGGCGGCGCGTTTCGATCGACAATGTGCAGGCGCAAGTCAGCTTTTTGCAGCCAACGCTCGGTGCGTGCAATTCCTTCGCGTTCGATGTCGGATGTCGATGTTCGAAGGCCGGCAGTGTCGAGCAAACGAACCGGAACTCCGCGCAAATTGACGGTTTCTTCGATGGTATCGCGGGTTGTGCCGTGGGTGTCGCTCACGATCACGCGTTCGTAACCGAGGAGGCGATTGAGCAAGCTCGATTTGCCAGCATTGGTCGCTCCATAGATCACGATCCGGACTCCGTCGCGCAAAATGCGGCCGTGATCGGCAGTTGCAAGAAGCGCGGCAATTTGTTCGCGAACTGAGTCGAGTCGCGCGCGCAATGAATCGCCTTCGTCGGGCGCGATTCCTTCCTCTGAAAAGTCAATTGAGGCTTCGATATGGGCGAGAAGATCGACCAGGGAGCGGCGAGTGCTTGCGATTTTTTCACCAAGCTTGCCCTCGAGCTGTTCGGTGGCGGAGCGCAGGGCCAGGTCGGTGCGAGCGCGAATCAAGTCGATCACGGCTTCCGCTTGGGTCAGGTCCATTTTCCCATTCAGAAAAGCGCGCTCGGTAAATTCTCCCGGACGCGCGTTCCGCGCACCCGTGCGCAAACAAGCTTCGAGAACTTTCGCCGTCACCAATGTTCCACCATGGCAGCTAATTTCGACAAGATCTTCGCCCGTGTAACTGGCCGGCGCGCGATGGATCGACATCATGACCTGGTCGATCAAGTCTCCTGATTCGCTGACGACCTCGCCCAAATGCTGAACGTGAGAAGCAAATTCCGGCGGCGCTTCTTTGCCGCGAAAAATTTTGTCCGCGATTGGGATGGCATTTGGACCAGAGATTCGCACGAGGGCGATTGCGCCTTCGCCAGCGGGTGTCGAGATCGCGGCGATTGTTTCGGTTGCGATCAAATGAGAATCGTCCTTGGCCAAAGATGTCGGTCTTACGAGAGCACTTCCTTCAAGACTGCGATGCATTTTTCGTTTTGCTCCATTGTGCCCACGGTGATGCGAATCCATTCGGGCAGGTTGTAGCCGCGCAGCGGCCGCACGATGATTTTTCGGGCGAGCATCTTCTTAAAGACGGTCGGTCCATCGCCCACATTGACGAAGACAAAATTTCCCGCGCTTGGACGAAATTTCAATTTCATCGCGCGAAATTCGTTTTCCAAATAAGCGCGACCGGAATCCACTACGCGTTTACTTTTCCGCAAATGTTCGTCATCTCCGAGAGCGGCCAGCGCACCGGCTTGGGCAACGCCATTCACATTGAAGGGCTGCCTGGTTTTCTTAAGCACTTCGATCAGCTCCGGTGGCGCGATTCCATAGCCCACGCGCAGACTGGCCAACCCATGAATTTTCGAAAACGTGCGCAAAATGACAACATTCCGGCCATTGCGCACATGACGAAGTGTATCGGGTGGATCGTCCAGAAATTCAAAATAGGCTTCATCCAAAACGGTGATGATCTCGTCCGGCACACGCGTCAGGAAATTGTCGATCTTCTCCTGTCCAATCAATGATCCGGTTGGATTGTTTGGGTTCGCGATGAAGACGATTTTGGTTTTGGCCGTGATCACCACGAGCATCGCATCGAGATCCACTTGAAAATCCGGCGTTGCGACTTCGATCGTGCGCGCGCCAAAAAGATGCGCGATGAGTTTGTACGCGATAAAGGCGTGAGCTGGGGTAACGATGTCGTCGCCCGGATTGAGAAAGGCGTGGCCGAGGAATTCGATTACTTCATTCGAGCCATTTCCGAGGATGATGTTTTCGCGGGCGAAGCCAAGTTTTTGAGCGAGGGCATCGCGCAGATAAAAACCGCCGCTATCTGGATAAAGCTGCGCTGATCCGATCGCGGCGCGCATTGCTGCGATCGCTCTTGGAGACGGGCCGAGCGGGTTTTCGTTCGAAGCGAGTTTGATGATGTCGCGTGGATCGACATTGAGCTCCCGCGCCGTCTCTTCGATTGGTTTGCCCGCCTCGTAAACGGCGAGATCGCGCAATTGCGGGTTGGCTCGGTTCCAGATTGACGTCACGCGATCAAATCTAGACGTAATTGAGAGTTGGACAAAAGCCGCTGAGCGCCGGCAGGGATCGAAGGGGAGTCGACTGCGAGACCGAGCGCGTCGCCATCGGCGGTGACGGGTGAGAAAAAACCGCAAGAATTGCTTTTCTTGCTTGCGTTTAGGCAAGCTTTTCAGGTAAAAAGTGCGCCTGGTCAGGCTGGAGTTTATGGGTAGCATAAAAATTGTCATTGACGGTGCGCTTAGCGCACTGCTCATCGCAGCCGGGTCGCTCTTATTCGCCACCAGTGCGCACGCGACCGTCGTTGACCTCACGACCGGACCCGGCGCCAACGGCACAATTGGGGATGCTCTTTTCTTTGCGACCAATCAGCAAGCTAGTGGGACCGGTTTTATCGATCCATTCCTGCGCGTCCAAGCCAGCCCCACCGAGCAGGGATACAATACCGATGGCGGTTTTCCATTCGATGACAAGAGTCCGCACAACTTCCAGCACAGTGTCTTGCTATCTTCGCTCGCGGAATTCAACTTAAACGGCACGGAGTACTTCAAATTCATGCTCGACGCCAATCAGACCGGCGCATCGAATCATACGTTCACCCTGACCCAGTTGCAGATTTACACCTCCAACAATGGCGCCCAGACTACGACGACATTCAATCCCGACGGCACGCTTGCTTTCGATTCTAGTACGCATCTTGCCTACAACATGAATCCTGGCGGCGGCACGGCCAATTCTGTCATCACGACGGCGACGGGCAGCGGTAAGTTTGATGCGTTCGTGTACGTGCCTGTGAGCGATTTCAATCTCAGTGACAAGTACATGATTCTATATTTTGCCGGTCAGGGAAATGGCGGATTCGAGGAGTGGAGCGCGGCTACTGGTGTCGCTCCGATTCCGGAAGTGACTACGCTTTTCCCGATTGTGGGTCTGTTAGCGGCGGTGTTTTCAACTCAGTTCGTGAGACGCCGGCAGCTGCGGCAAGTTTCGAAATAGTCGAGCATTCTGCTTATCAGAAGTTCCGTGTTTGGCGTAGGCAGCGGAGGCGACAATGAATATCTCGCCTTCGCTTTACAATTATTGCGTCGCAGAACACTATTTTTATATGTAGAGGCTACCGCCTGTTTCGTGGTTCACTCCTGGAAGTCCTCAACGAACCGCATCTGTAGGAATGAGATACTGGAACCGGCAGTCAGGCTCAATCTTGCCGCGGCAGAATGGCACTTGTTCTTGATTTTCCGGGCGCGACCTGGCGCCTAACGAGCGTCCTGAAATCAGGTAGCCAAGGCGTGACTTCCACGTGCGCTGGCGCCACTGAGTCCCTGGCCGAACGCCCGTGGTGCCCAGCTAGTAGACGATGCTGCGGGCTGGGTCCGAATTGTCTTCGAACCAGCTGGCAAAAGCATAGGTAGGAGGCTCCAAGCTTTGCACAAGTTGGCTAAGGGCCTGATCATAGTGCAGGGAACCGTTACCTTGGATCGTTACCGTGTTACCGATGACTGCTCCCATGATATCGCCGTTCCCGGCAAAGGTTGTGTTAAATTCGGGAGCATCTAGGACCCCGATAAAGTTGCCATTCCCGGAAATGTATGCCGTGTGCGTGCTTCCATCGGTCGGCGTCACGCCATAGATGAGGAGATTGGCAGCATAACCACTTTGATTAACGATCGAATTACCCTGCAGATTGATATTACCTTGAACGTCATATGTCACATACGCGTTACTACCCTGAGTGATCCCGGCCTGGCCGGCGGTGCTCAGATCTCCGGTTACCCAAATCTCAACGTAGCCCGGCGACTGAACGTGGGTGACAGGGTCCGGCGGCGGGGATTGGATGACGAGGGATTGCTGGCCTGAGAGAGCGATCGAACTCACCTGATAGCGAAGCGGATTGCTTTTCGTCGTTCCTGCCGGTATCGCAATCGTGATTACATTGCCTTGGGCCGCGGGAAGCGCTGTGGAATACGAACCGCTCGCCCAGTTGGGCACAGGGACTTGTGGCACGTTTACATTGAACGGCGTGGAGATCGTGCCTTGGACGTTTTGGGTGTTTTGCACCGCGGGGCCACTATAGGTCAGACTGCCGTAAACGTACGTTCCATTTGACAAAGTGGAACCCGTGCTGTCGAGAATGCCCACGTCGCCGTGCGATTCCCTTTTCGCCTGGACGTATTGCCCGTTGGTGGAATACAGCGAATTGCTAGAATCGAAGCTATCAATAACGCCATTGCCGCTCATGAGGAAGGTCTTGCGCGAGACGATCCCTCGGCTCCCGGTACTGGTCGCCACCGGTTGCGCGATCACCTCGATGGTGCGCGACGCTCGTGGCGTGGTGATGGCCCCGCCCCCTTTGCGATCGAAGTGGAGGCTGATTTTCCTGAGGTCGTTGTCGAGTTTCTGGTTGGGAACACGAGGCGGGCCGGGGGCGGCCGCTATCCCTGTGGAACGTATGCGATACCATTGCAAACCATTCGTATCCTGAGCGGTCGACATTGCGGCCTGGTCGACCGTTACCCACGTCGAAACACTCGTTGCCCCTTCCCCTTGCATGGTGAGGGTGAGCGCGGATGAAGGCAGAAAGTTATAATGGCTTGAGTCTGGCGCGACGCTGGCAGAAGGCGAAGGTGAAGGGACCGGCTCGGTCGCCGGCAAGTCGTTCGCGTTTTGATTTACGCTTATCCAATTGGTCCAATTTTTGTTGTTGAGCGCTCTGATCGCGGCATCGACGCCGCTCTCCGCCGCAGTAAGCGACTGCTGCCAGCTTGCCGTCTGCATATCGGACGTAGCGTTTTGCGACGTGATATAGAGACTGGTCGCACAGATAAGCGCCAGAATGGTAATCGTCAGCATTGCAACGATCAAAACGCTGCCGTGCCTTATTTTTGTTCGAGCTGTTTTCATTATGTTAATGTCGAGCCCCTGCGTTGCGCAGGAACGTGTTGCAGTAGACGGTCGTCCCAGAGATTGGCCCTGGCCCGGGCAAGTAGGTAAACCTTGGCGAAAAAGTAATGCTGCAGCTGACACTCGAAGTCAGGTCCTGCGGACTTACTGTAAAAGAGGCGACATTCGTCGCGATCGCCGTCGTGGTCCCGCCGGAGTCGCTTACTACGATACGTCGATTGAAATTGCTTCCGCTTCGCGAGTAGGTGATCGTTACGCTTCCGGTGCCGTAGCTTAAAGCTCCATTCGTCAGCGCTGGCGTTTTTGGATCGCTGTTCGAATCGTAATAGACGGGAACAGTTACAGTGAGCGTGTTGTTAGCGACTGACGCACTCAGCGCTCGGCGGCAGTCCATGGCGATGTAATCCAAAACCCGTAACTGGTCGCCCTCAGCGACAGAATATCCTTCCACCGCGGCGAAACTCCGCTGCAGAGCTACGCCTGCGGTCATGATCGCGGCCAGCATCAGCGAGCCACACCCGACGGTCATCATCATCTCAACAAGGGTGAAGGCATGACGAATATTTCTGCCTGTAGACTTCATGGTCCGATGTTGCCTTTCCCGAAGACAGCCGCGAGATCGCGGGTACGACTTCGGCCGTTTGCACTGGTCCAAGTGAGCAGAATATCGACCTTCAGCAGATCATTGTCCGCTGCCAAGCTTGTGTTTGTATCGGTTTGATTGCCGTTGGGATAGGTCAAGTTGCGCACCCATTTATTGGCAGTCGTTCCGTCGCTTGGATAATTCCTGATCGTTCCGCCTGTATTCATGTAACCGCTCACCGTGATGGTCTCGCTCAGGTTGCCGAGCGCCGCCTCCGATGTCGTCTGGACCTGAACGACGTTTGTGTTGACGTAAGTTTTGTCGGCTATGTTGGAGTAGCTAAAGCCGCGGAACTTCTCCATACGTTCCTGGAGCATCATGCTCGCGGCAGTGGTTTCTTTCTGACTTTTGAGGGCGACAAGGAGGCGTTGATTCGTCTGAAAAGTGGCTGCGCCAAAAATGACGCATACCACAATCGCGATGCACACCTCCGTGAAGCTGAAGCCTTTCAGTGTGTGAAACTTAGCTATGTTAAGCTGCATGGAAATGCGGACTTCATCATAAAAGCAATAAATATGCCTATTTACTGCGAATTGCCGTCCTTGCATCTCTCCATACCAGTTCCGGCATCGCCTTCATTCGGCCCATTCTCTGCTCCATAATTAGCGTGCTCCGTTGGGTCCTGGTTTTGTGTTTCGCGACAACCGTGTCTTCCCTGATTGCGGCGCTGACGCCGCTTACGACCCAAGATGTGAGTCTGATGCTTCGTTCTGGTTATTCTAATGAAGCAGTGCTACGAGAACTTTCGACGAGAAGATTTGGCGATACATTTGATTCGAAAGCCGAACAACAGCTTATCAAAGCTGGCGCCGGTGAGTCGCTGATCAATGCACTCCGAAGCGGCGTCTATCAGTTGTCGCCGCTGGAGATTGCTGCGGCCGCGGAAAAGCGGTCGGCACAATCAACAAAGGTTAGCGAGGCATTTCCGAAATCGGAACCAGACAGCCAAAAAGAGAACAATGATGGCATTT
>Ga0209378_1002507_pt1 | contig 12619 bp, 10 predicted proteins | sample GraSoiAngelo_156_FD_186170 | JGI IMG/M metagenome (GOLD analysis project Ga0209378, IMG submission 186170) | Grasslands soil microbial communities from the Angelo Coastal Reserve, California, USA - 14_1009_13_40cm (SPAdes) (version 2) | ecosystem: Environmental > Terrestrial > Soil > Grasslands ... | reverse complement strand
CGCGCTCATACGGATCTGTGCGGGGGGCGATCAGCGGTGGTCGTCCCTACCGCGACAACAATCCATTTTGGACGAATCGAGCATACCGACTTATAGAGTACCTTCCCATCCAACCAAACACCATGATCCTGCGACATTCGTGATTACAGCTCATTGACACTGAGGCGTTAACGGCAAAACAATGCGGGAAGGATGGCGGCGATCGCTGTAGATGGAAATCGTGGCTTTCTGCAGCCTTGCCGAGTCATTTTCCAATTCTCCGCTCTGTAAGTTGCGCGAGAAGTTTGGAAAAAAAGATCCTGAAAGTTGTAGGCGAATGCGATGTCCCTTCTGAAAGACGTTGCTGGTCAGCAGCGACGCCGGACCGAGTTCGTAAATCTTTCCCGGCCTTAGGAGTTGCCGGCCCTTCTTCATCTCACGATAACTGGCGCGCTGAACGTCCAAACCCGGACTCATAAGATTGAACGCCGAACCATCCGGGGCGAGATCGAGAACCCTAGCCCAGAGATCGAAATCTCGGCAATCACAGGAAACAAAGATCTTCACCGCGATGGGTCCGGTGACTTCTAGGTCTCGTTCCATGGGTGCTGAATCAAAGAGCAAGACATCGCTGCGTTCGGCCAGTTTTCTATAGTCGTGCGCCCCCGAGGAATCGTACACATTCAAGACCGGGTTGCCGGGATCGGAGACGAAGGCAGCAACTTGCCGATGAGCAGGCTTCTCACGTGAAATAGTGCCGCGATTGCTGCCTGCCGGTGGGGCGTTTAAGTAGTATTCAACCGGGGTGGCTGGCGGCGGCCATGAGTCGGCATCGCGCCATGTGTTATCCCCCATCACGAAATAACGCACCGGCTTTTCCTTATCGATACCGTTGGCGACACCTCGCAGGTAGCGGTCCATCCAGCGGAGCACGACTTCGTCATAATCTATGGCAGCCGCAGGACCAAACTCGCGCTCTCCTGATGTTGTCTTCGCCGTGGCATCAACACCATGTACCCAGGGGCCGAGCAAAAGGTGAGTGCGTTTCTCGCTATCGTTTGCGCGCGACTCCAGTAACCCGTTGAAATTGGTCGTCGCGCCTTCCGGGCCGTAGTTGTCGTCATACCAGCCAGAGAAATTTAGAACGGCAGCGTGTACGCGGCGATATTTGTTGCGCAATTCTGCCCAGTCCCACCAGGGATCCTCGGCGGGATGAGAAAGCCAGTCATAGTAGTACGGCGCGACGCCACGAAGATCCGCGAGCTGCTTCAGAAGCAAAGTGTTCAGCATTCTCGGTGCAAACTGTTTCCACGTGGCGATGGCTTCTTCCCCCGTTTTCGCGCCCGGCAAGTTTTTTCTGGCGCGCACATCGGGAACGATGTTGTCCCATATCCATTCGATCCACGACATGTCCGGGGCGTGGAAAAAGTCATCGCGGGAACCATGGCTTTCAAGTGCGGAGGGCTCTCCACCGCAGCCAGCCATTGCACAGCGCCAGAATAAGAAAGGCCGAAGGTTCCCACATTTCCGTTCGACCACGCCTGCTTGGCTGCCCACTCGATGGTGTCAAATCCGTCGCGGCCTTCGTTTTCGTACGGCCGAAATTCGCCGTCGGAAGCGTACCGGCCGCGCACATCTTCTATGACGACCGCATATCCGCGCTGGACTGCGCGGTGAAAGATCGTATATTCCTTCTGCGCGAAGTGCTTGCCGTAGGGCGTGCGATAAACGAGCACCGAAAACGGTCCCTCCCCTTTGGGCCGAAGGATGTCGGCACGGAGCAAAACTCCGCCGCGCATCGGAATGGCGACATTTTGTTCCAAGATGAAATCCCTGGTTGGAGGCTGCTGTGCAATTGCGCAAGTAAGCGCCCGCAATGACGAAGAGAACCTGACAATTAACTCTCATGGAACCGGTCAGAGTACCAAGTATTCCGGAGAAAACGGAACTCGTGAGGACTGACGCTGATGAGCTATTTCGATGACGAACCCTTGTGAACCTCAACTTGGGCTCAATCCGCTCGCCTTCAAAAAGGGGGTGTTTGTTGAACACCCATTTTCTCTCGAATCAGTCATTCTGAATCAGCGAATTGCGGACCCTAGCGCAATGAGATTTTCTTAACGCTAACACTCCTACACGGCGTGCGCCTGTCTTCGCGTCCTGCAGGCCAGCTCGCGGTCAGCCGCTCCAATCGGAGAAAGTTTGAGGGATTCTTTTTCCGTATGACCAACCGATGAGTTCTATAGACATCACCGAGGTTAGGAAACAGCTCACCCTGCAGTGAGCCTATCCTAGAGCGTTGGCCGCATCATCAACACCGAGTAAACAGAGGACAAACTCTCGCTGCGGAGGAACACAAGGAACTTGACGATGCTATGCGAGTGCTGTTCACGTTGATGCAGAGATCCGCATAGCTTCTGTTTGTATCTGCTACAATCCTCGCCCGGAGAGGAACACATGGACATACTCGTGCAGTTGAAGGCTGAACGCGACAAGGCAGCACGGCAGGTGAACGCTCTGGATACTGCGATTAGGGCGCTGAGCGGATTGAACAGCACAGGGGTAACACGAGAACGGCGGACAATGAGTGCCGCTGCTCGTGCCAGAATTGCAACCGCGCAGAGAGCACGTTGGGCCAAGGTGAAAGGGCAGCGGAAGGTTGTTTCAATCGCTCCCAAGCGCCGCATCTCAGCGGCAGGTCTCGCGCGAATAAGAGCAGCAACTAAGGCGAGATGGGCGAAGTGGCGAGCAGCGCAGAAATAATCCCGATTCTACGTCCCCGAATTTGCACAACAGGAATGAGTTTTGCACAGACAGGCCGGGCGTAGAATGCGCCTCACCCCAACGCGAAGGAAAAGCCCCGCCCCTTTCTCCAAGCTTACAACTCTCCGGCGACGGGGCTTTTATCCGCTGTCAATTCTCTCCATGATCCGCAATCGAAGCAGGAGGCCGGGGCGTGACACTAGCAAATTGGGTTGAGATCGCGTACTCGTAATAGTTGTCGTTTTGGCGGTTCGTTTTTTCCAGAAGCGGAGTTGATTTATGCGGCTGATGTTCGGACAGATGAATTAATTCGCATTACGCTCCTGGGAATCTGCTTTTCAGCTAGAACGCCATGATCCTTCAACAGCAGTATGCGGACGTGTACCCGAAAGACGGGAAGGCGATATTCACGATTCCCCGGGAAAAACGCTGATTCCGCTTGGCCCCGCTAGCGTTGCTTATTGTCCTTCCTTCTTCTTCTCCGGCAGGTACTTTTTCTCAATCGACGCCACAATCACATAATTCGGATCAACCATCTCATTCAGATGGATTCTCGCCACTTTGGACAACAGTTCGTAACTGTCCAGCTCGGAGAGGCCGTAATCGTGGTGAATCCATGCCACCAACTCTGTAAACGCGATGCGCAGGCAGTCATCCAATGGCCGGTAGGCCCCCACGGTCATGATTGCGTTCTCATTCTCAAAGCGTGGCCAGCCGATCTTCTGTCCCTTGATCACGTTAACCTGCAACCGCCCACGCAGTGGAACTTCAATCGCCGTGCCTGCCACTTCGCCGTCGCCCATAGCGGCATGCCCATCCCCCATGTAGAGCTGCGCTCCCAGCACATTTACGGGAAAGTAGATGGTGTTGCCGGCGCTAGCCTCAGGCGAGTCCATGTTGCCGCCGAAAGCCTCCGGCACGATGGAACTGCGTGCCTCCCCGCCCGCTGGTGCCACGCCGATACAACCAAAGAAAGGATGCAGCGGAATCTTCACCGAGAAATTTGAGTCCAGCGCCTTGAAGGTGGCGGTGTTGGTGACGTGATCGATGGGGTAGAACCAGATCTTCTCCGGCAAGGGCGCGTGCAACATGGGCGTGTAGACCGTTTCATTGAGCGCCCCGAAGCCAGGGGCGAATGCGCCCACCCCTTGGTTGCCGTCTACCTGCAGGTCGAGGATCTTCACCGCCAGTGTGTCGCCAGGTGCGGCGCCTTCGATGTAAAAGGGACCGGTCAGGGGATTATCGCCTTTCACTAGGCTCAGCGTGTCGCCCGGCTTCTGGATGGCGTTGCCGAATGCGTCCACGGTATTCGTTTCGAGGATGTCGCCGCTCTTCAGCCGGGCCACTGGCTCGGCCACGCCGTACACGTACTTCACGTCGTTGATGGTGGCGTGATACTTGACGATCTTACCCCCTGAGTCTTGCGCCGGCGCCTTGCTTACGCCACTCATCAGCAGCAGTATGCCTGTCACAATGTAGGCGATCACCCGATTCCTCCTAGTCTTCATTTGTGAGTTGGCCATGACTCCTTGCCGTCAGTTGAATGCGAAACCACACCAGGGCACACGAAGGATAGGCCCTCTCTCCTGCAGAGGAATCACCAACTCCTTCGCGTTGCTTCTGTCTGGTGTGGTTTTGCCCTTGTGATCGAATGTCGGCAATCGTAAATCCTAGAATGAGGCCCGCACGCCGAGCTGCAACTGGCGTGGCGGAGAAATGATATCACTCGGCTTACCGAAGGTTGGCGAGCTAATCACACCGTTGTACGATTCCGGATCGAAGTTCGGGTGGTTAACCACGTTGAACATATCCACGGTGGGGCTGATCTCCACGCGTTCCCCGATCTTGAACGGACGCGACAGCCGCGTGTCCCAGACGTAAGTCGGCGCCGCCCGCCCGGCATTGCGGCCCACGCCCGGCGGACGGTCCTTGAAGTGGCCATCTCCGTTGTCGTCCGTGCCCGTAGTGATGTTGTACGGCCGTCCGCTCTGCAAGGCCACAATGTTCGAGGTCTCGATCCCCAGCGGTAGTCTCACGATCCCGCTGAGCACGAAGCGGTGCCGGGCATCGCGCAGGGTGGGACCTTTATCGGCGAAGATGTTGTTGCTGTTTTGCGGCACCCCAGGTTCGAAGATGTCATCCGAAAGGCCCACTGCCTTGGACAAGGTGTAGGCCAACTGGAATTGCACGCGCTTCTCCAGGTTCTTGCGGGCGCTCACCTGCAGTGCGTTGTAATGGCTGATGTTGGTGGTCTGGAAACTACTGAACAGGCCGAGGCCCGGATAGGGTGGCGGGACCACGGTGCCATCCGGTTTAGTCCCCTGCGGGTTCAGTTCGCGGGTCATCCAGCCGTGAATACCCAGGATGTGCACGTAGCTGGCATCGAGCACAATCCCCCAGGGTAGCTGTTGTCCTATACCAGCCGACCATTGGTGGGTGTATGGCTGGCTTACTTTACCATCGACAGCGAATCCTCCCGGCGACGGTAGCGGCCCTTGAAAGGCCGGGTCATTCACGTCCGGCTGCGCGGGAAAGAACGCATCAATAAAATATTTCACCCCGTTGAATGTTCGGTCTATATAGCCAACCTCCCACGGTGTAGAATCGTAATAGATTCCGTAGCCCCCACGGATTACGGTACGGCCGTTGCCGGCTGGGTCATAGGCAAAGCCGATGCGCGGACCAAAGCTCAACCTAGGGTTCTTGCGGGTCCGGCTGTCGAAGAAAGGCGCCGCGCCTTCCAGCGGCTGTTTGAAGCCTGCGTCGATGAAACCACTTTCAAACTCGTAGCGAACGCCCAAGTTCACCGTCAACCGGCGGCTAACCTTCCAGTCGTCCTGAACGTAGTACGCCATCTGCCAGGCGATGCCCGCGTTTTCCTTGGTCGAGCCGATGCCCCGCAGGGCGAAAAAATCGGAAGGCGGCAACGTCGTCGTGCAACTGGTCGTCGAGGAACACGTAATCCCGGGGTCATCCACGCTGAAGAAAATTGACGTGTTCTTCACCAGATCGAACAGCGCGTTGTACTTGATGCGCGGGTTAAGGTCGACGCCGAATTTTATACTGTGCAGCCCGTGCCAGTTGGCCTGAGTGGAAAAGTCGTCGCGGAACTGCAACCGGTCCTGCTGCACGTTCTGCGGCGTGGACGCGTTTTGTCCGATCACGATGGACGGAAAGCGCAGGTTGATTCCCAAGCTGGTAGGCTTTAGGTTGTTCATGAAGCGGTTGAACTGCACCGTAAACTGGTTGAGAGTTCGACTTGAGAGCAGAGAAGTCTGTATCGCCTGCCAGGAGATGTTTTCGTTGGTGGCCTTCTGGAACGCGTTTTCTGCCGGCGGCCCGCCATACAGCAGGTTCGGGTCGATGCGCAGGCCTTCAGTCGACGTATTCCGCTGAAACGAGGCCCGGAAACTGAAACTCTGTGCCGACGTGAAGTGATGATCGAACTTGGTTACCATCAGCAGGTCACGGAAGGGCGCGGGGGATGACCCCTCGAACTGTGGGTAAACTCCGCCGGTGTCCACGGTCTGCGACTTCTGCTGACGGTTTCGTTCGATAGCATAAAAGCCGAATGTCTTGTCCCTGATCAGTGCCCCGCCCAGCGCACCTCCGAACTGTTCGCGATTGAAATCAGGTTTTGTCTTTTCAAAAAATCCATTTGCTTGCAGATCCTTTTGCCGATAGAGGAGAAAGCCGCTGCCGTGCAGCGTGTTGGTTCCTGACTTTGTCACCACGTTGATAAACGGGCCAGAAGAATGTCCGTATTCCGCGGAAAATTGGTTGGTGACGACCTGAAACTCCTCGATCGCGTCCTCTGGCACCAGGCCTACCGGTCCGCCCACGATGTTGTCGTTGAAATTGCCGCCATCCACGCTGATACCAGAGCTTCGTGCTGTCGCTCCGCCAGAGACCACACCGCCGTACAGCCGCTTCGTCGGATCGTACGATGGCGAAGGTGCTGCTCCCGGAATCAGGTTGGCTGGTTGCTGGAAGTTGCGGTCGTTGATGGGCAGGTTCGCGATCTGCGCCTGTGACACTGGCTGCTCGATCTGCGACGTCGAGGTGTCTACCTGCGTCGCCATGCTGGAGACTGCCACTTGCTGGGTCTCCCCCGCTACCTTCAGGACAAGGTTGGCGGTGATGGTGTCGCCCACAGTGAGATTGACCTTGAGGGTTGCGGTGGCAAAACTGCTCTTCTGCGCCTTGACCTCGTAGGACCCGCGCGGCAGCAGGTTGAACCGGTAAAACCCTTCCCCGTTTGTGGTGGCGGTGCGATGCACTGCCGTTTCCACGTTGGTGGCGGTAATGACCGCGTTCGCCACCACCGCTCCCGTCGGATCAGTGACGACTCCCTGCAGGTTGGAGGTTACTACTTGGGCCTGCGCCGCCCCCACCACGCATACTACGGCGAGTAAAAACAGACTTCCCCTCAGATAGTTCATGCGGGGCTCCCTCACTCCTCCGTTTTGACAGAGGCGCAACAGTGTCCTACGGCTCACAAGTGATTTACCCAGGATTTTCTTTTTTGGACTCCCAGGCAGAGGGCATTGTACACCGCCGTGCCTTCAGCCAAGGTGGGACGCAGATGCAAGCAGATGCAAAAAGAATTATCCCGCCGAGGATGGTGGGCTTTCGAAAATTTGGAACACTTGAGCGGGTGGGGTGCTTGCTACCCTTGGAGGGACTTTGGAGCGGCAAAGGGATTAATGTTGGATCGAATGACGGCCTTGCAAACAGTTCGCGTGACCATGCAGGAGGGCTTTACGGCAGTTCACAAAGCGAATGCAATGGCCATCCGCTTGAATTGCAGCACAAGCTCCGCCGGACGTAGAGCTAGCAGGAACTGCGCCATAACTTTCGGCATCGAGCATCGCTTGATTGCACCCATGGCGTCGAACTGTGCCGTACACTCAATCCGTAATACAATTCTTATCGTCTACCGAGTCAGATAGGAAATCCCGACTCGAGCCGACGGTCCATGCTGTCAGCAAGCTGGAGATTTTATGGTTCGCGATCGCACTCCATCCCCCGAAATTCCCCGGTTTAGAGAAATATCCCGAACAAGCTCCAGAAAGATGGCGACGAAGCTTGGCCTGGCGATGGCATATGTTCTCTGTCTCGCCGTCTCCGCAAATGCGGATTTGTCTCCGGCCGGGTTTACGATCCGAATAATCAACCGGTGCCGAATATGACGTTCACTGCGGGGGCTGGAAAAGGGCAGGCAGTCAGTTTCAAAACTGACGGTTCCGGCAACTTCAGTGTGTATCTCGATCCGGGCACCTACACGGTACACCCCAGTGGCGATAAAAGTCTGGAGGGAGTGATCCACGGATACCCGCAAGCAGCGCAAGAAGACATTCACATGAAAAGGAAGTAGCGCCATGTCCGAAGACCGGGAAACGCTGCCGCCCCGCCCGAAACCTGAGGAGAAAAGTAAGGGGCGCCTGCTAGATTGGCTGGACGCCATTGCGAAGTTGGTGGGTGCAGCTGCAGTTCTAGCGGTTGCGCTGATCGCGAACTCCTTTCAAGGCCGGCTCACCGGTGTTTCCATACAGAGTCAACGGGAACAGGCAGAGAGCCAGCTGCGTGCGAACATGTTCAGCAGCCTAATTGGTCCGATCGCGGGACCGCAAACGAACGGCAAGGCGCTCTCCCCCGACCGCGAGCAACTGATCGCGCAACTTTTGGCTCTCAATTTCAACGAGAATTTTGAATTGAAGCCCTTGTTGGAGGATGCTGGCGAAAGACTGGCTCCGAAAATCGACTCGCGGCGAAACAATGGCCCGCAGCAGGCGGACACACGCGAGCCTTTGTGGTCCATCGCTCGGCGAATCGCTGAGCGACAGCGGGCTTCCATTGCTTGGGAATGGGCGGCCTCGAAGGCTGGTCAGCAGGCACAAGAGGGATGGACGTGGCACTTCTTTGGCGGGCAGCAGCGCGCAAGCGCGTCGAGTGCGCCTGCGTGCGAATCGGACACGTTGACCGTCGATTCGACACGCCCGCCGTCTTCCGGGATTACAGAGCCGCCTGGGTGCCAGTTGGCGATCGGGTTCGGAGAAACGGTGCGGTTGAAATCGCCCGACCAGAACTACACGCTGCAAATGACAGTGGTGCACCCGGATTGGAAGAATCAAAGGGTCACTGTAAGTGTGTGGCCGTTTCTGACCAGGCAATCGCGTCCGGTCGAGACCGATACTGCATATCGTTTCCCACTTGGGTGGTTTGATTTTCCTTTTACCGACAATACATTGCTTCCCGATGGCAACCGCTTTGCGATCTATCTTCGGCTCGTGAGCGCCGAGTTTGAAAAGGTGACTGTGGTGGCGATGTGGTTCCCGAAGGGCTACTTCACGCCACGAGAACGTCCGCTCAATTACCGAGAGGTACAGCAGTTACTGGGGAGACCGCCGCAATAGAGTGCCAGCAGACGCCTGTAGCGTAAACGCCATGATCTGTAGACACGAGAAAACAACGCCCATTTCTGGTAATAGATTTTCGGCAAACTCCAGAACACGACTGCCTCGCACTTTCGCGCGGATACGCGGAATAGTGTCGAAACGAAACTATTTTGTCGGGAAGTCTTCCAAACGAGGTAAGTAGAATAAAGGTCAAACAAAATGGACAATCACGAACTCACGCCGCCTTATTTCCGCTGCCTTATTCACCTGATCCGCCCTTTTCCCGATTTTGACTTCTTTTTTCAACGGCACTCATGCCAGCGATCGGAGCGGTCTTCCGTAAAGGTCGGGAGTGGGTGGCGTGGATGGGATTAGTTCCGCACGAACACTCAACGGTTGGCAAGCTGAGCCTGCTCGACATCAGCCAGCGTGGGGAACTGGTATCTGCGACGACTGTTCGTACAAGGCGTCGGCGCAGTCTACAATATAGAGAGAAGCAGTCTTCCGTTTTGCCATCTCATGGTTCGCCTGCAAGCCTGGCAGGAAACAGTCTCCCAAGTGAGTGGGGAAGGAGTGCGGCGCATTCCATCCTGCGGGAGTTCATCAACTCCAACTTCTGTGCCTCCGATTTTTGCGCGACAACAACGTTCCGCACCGTCAATTCACGCATGATCTGCTGGACGAGGAGGTGGATCGCCTTACACAAGGAAAAGTGGTAGGTTGGTTCCACAAGGTGCGCTTTGAATCGTCCGCGCGATCGCAAATCGCAGCATTCTCGCCGATCCCGGAACCCACAGATGAAAGATATTGTCAACGCAAAGGTAAAGTTTCGCGAGCGTTTGGCCCGTGTTGTCATTTCGGTTGTGAGCATCTGCGCAACCGTGATGTTGCTTGAGATCGCCATTCGAATCATCAAGCCCCAAGATATAGGCTTTTGGGATAGTCATTCCATTCGGCGGCTCCAAAACACGCCTCCTCACTTCGTAGAAAATATCCCCCACGGTCGCGCTAACCTCTTTGGTGTTCAGGTTAGCATCAACAGCTATGGTCTTCGGGAAGACGAGATCAGCGTTCCGAAGCCACCTCACACTTTTCGCCTGCTCGCAGTCGGTGATTCGATCACCTTTGGATACGGCATCCCTGTTGAAGAAACGTACGTGAAGGTGTTGGAAAAGCGCCTGAATGAAAATGCTCCTGCCAACATACGGTACGAGGTGCTGAATGGAGGAACGATTGGCGGTTCGCTAGGCGATTACTACCACTTGCTGAACCAAAAATCAGAGGCTCTAAAGCCCGATTTAGTACTCGTCGGCCTCGCTCTAAACGATATTCTAGTCTATTCCGAGTCAGGATCCATTTTGGAGCAGAGGGATGAACAATCGCACGGCCAGGGGCTCGTTCTGATCCGTAAGTTAAACCGCTTCTTACTGCGCTATTCCCAGTTGTACATATTCTGCTACGCACGACTGAAGTCGTTCTTATATGGTTCTGGGATCCTAGATATCAATACAGTTCAAGGCTTGAATTTTGTCGCGCTGGCGCCTTCTTCGGCATATCAGAAGGAGGCATGGCAATCAAGCTTAAGGATGCTATCAAAAATAGTTGAGTTCTGCCGCGGACGCGGGTATCGAATTGCGGTGATCGTCTTTCCTGTGGAGATGCAGTTGTCGCCCGCAGAACTCCATTTCTATCGAGATCAGTATCATTTGCGGCTGGGCGATGAGGCGCTTTCCGGCGAACCTCAGCAACGTGTGCGGGAGTTCGGTGCAACAACTGGAGTCACAGTCGTGGATTTACTTCCTGCGTTTCGCGCTTACCATCCGGGAGACCTGTATCTTCGAAATAAGATGATCCGCGCTGATGCCAGCCATCTATCTATCAAAGGACATCGTATAGCCGCTGATGAGATCTTTCGTGTTCTCAAACATTCATTGGTCGATACAACATGTCCTGCCACAGAGGACCGCAACAGAAAGCCAGGACGGGGGTGCGGCTAGGCCGTTATGCAGGTTCGAAGGTTACTTTTAAAGACGGCGTTGCTTATCTCATCGCTAGTTTTTATAGCCCTGATTTTAGAGATTTCTCTCCGAGTTGCTTTCTATCAAAGCAAGGATTTTGCGATGGAGATGTGGAAGTACGCGGTGCAACTTAAGCGTCCCGTTGCAGAACCTGCATTGAGGTTCGTACATGTTCCCAACAGTCATGCGTTCCTGATGGGTGTGGATGTGAACATCAACTCCAAGGGCTTGAGGGACTATGAATATTCGTTCGCGAGGGCTCCGGGGACATACCGAATCATGATGCTCGGTGACTCAACCACATTTGGCTGGGGGGTTCCGCTCGAAGCTACTATCCCCAAGCTACTGGAACACGAACTTAACCAACGCCCGCCTGCTGCCATCGATAAATTCGAGGTGATCAATGCCGGAATCGGAAATTACAACACGGTGCAGGAGGTAGCCTACTATCAGAGCTTTACTAAGGTTTTCGATCCAGATCTTGTAATTCTTATATTTTTCATTAACGATCCAGAGCCTGTTCCAGCAGAAAGAAAAGGATTTCTCATCGATCGATCCTATTTGGCGGCGTTCGCGACTAGCAGATTTGATATGCTTTTAAGACGTTTCGGGAAACGTCCCGATTGGAAGATGTATTACGCCTCTTTGTATGAGAACGACACCCCAGCGCTTAAAGCCTGCGAAGGTGCGCTTGCAAGTTTAGCCGCAATAGCTCGCAGCCCAGTTTTGGTAGCACTGTTGCCCGAACTACGCCAAATCAATGATCATTCCTATCCTTTCATGGCACAGCACAAGCAAATCAGCAGTTTCTTGAGCGCGAAAGGCATTCAAGTCATTGACCTGATCAATGGATTGAAGGATCATGGCCCCGAAAGCGCTCTCTGGGTTACACCTACAGACGATCATCCGAACGGAAAAGCCAACGCGTTGATCGCTAAACAGCTGCGGGATTGGCTCTGGGTAAACGGTTGCTTTCGTTCTCGGCGGAGCTCACAACCCGAATAGAGCGAGAGCCAGGCCGGCCTAGGACGGGAGGCGTGTACGCCAATTTGAGGGATCTGCGTTGCCCTACTTGGCGAATAGCGAAGACACGAGTGTGCTCACTTCCGCCCTCAACTTAGACAGGCCATCATTGTGCCAACCACGTATCGATGTGAGAAAAACGACCAAAGCTGCGCGGCCGTTTCTCACTCACACACTTCAACAATCGATAGGGCATACGATGTGAGTAGGCTCTCTAAATCGATCTGCCGTTTGACTCGCATCGGACCGAATGCTAATATTACATGCCCTTGGCGTATTGAGATGGCCTGGTTTCGAGCACATGGTCATGCGCCCACCATGGGATTCTTCCGTAAAGCCGCCCTTAATATCGGTGTCGTAGCCGAGCTGCTCACTTTCTTCGGGAGCAACAAGCGCTGGTGGCTCCTGCCCATGCTCATAATTCTTTTTCTGTTTGTA
>Ga0209378_1002506_pt1 | contig 12629 bp, 10 predicted proteins | sample GraSoiAngelo_156_FD_186170 | JGI IMG/M metagenome (GOLD analysis project Ga0209378, IMG submission 186170) | Grasslands soil microbial communities from the Angelo Coastal Reserve, California, USA - 14_1009_13_40cm (SPAdes) (version 2) | ecosystem: Environmental > Terrestrial > Soil > Grasslands ... | reverse complement strand
GGGCCGCCAGGTCCCCCCACGTGGGGTTTTTCTCTTCGATCAACTCGATCTTTCGTGAGCGAACCCAGCCCTTGAGCTGCTTCTCCCGGGCGATGGCATCGCGCACATCGCCAAAGTCTTCGAAGTACCCGGCGGCCTGGCGCTCAATCCTCCATCGACGCTTCGTTTGTTTTTGTCCTGAGCGCCGCAGGCGCGAAGGATCTGCCCGTCGGTTCACTCCCCACCAGCTCCACGATCCGATCTCCCATCTCGCGCGTGCCGAGCACCGGCTCGCCGGGCGCGGCGATGTCCTTGGTGCGCGCCCCTCCGGCGAGCACCGCGCGCACGGCCGCCTCCACGGCGTCCGCCGCCTGGGCGAGCCCCAGCCCGTGGCGCAGCAGCATCGCCGCGGACGCGATGGCGCCGATGGGGTTCGCCACGCCCTGCCCCGCGATCCCCGGCGCGGAGCCGTGGATCGGCTCGAACAATCCGGGTCCCGCGCCCAGCGACGCCGATGGCAGGAGGCCGAGCGCCCCCACGAGCACCGCCGCCTCATCGCTCAGGATGTCGCCGAACGTGTTTTCGGTGAGCAGCACGTCGAACGCGGCCGGCTCCGCGACCAGGCGCATCGCGGCGTAGTCCACGTACAGGTGCTCGAGGCGGACGTCGGGATACTCGTCCCGCCCGATCCGCGTGACCGTCTCCCGCCACAGCTGCGAGACCTCGAGCACGTTCGCCTTGTCCACCGACGCGACGAGCCGGCGCCGGCGGCGCGCGGCTTGAAACGCGACGCGCGCCACGCGCTCGATCTCGGAGACCGAGTAGGCGAGCGTGTTGACCGCCTGGAGGGCGTTCTTCCCGCGCGGCTCCCCGTAGTACAGCCCGCCGGTGAGCTCGCGCACGATCAACAAGTCCACGTCGCGCAGGCGATCGGGCTTCACGGGAGAGCGGCCCACGAGGGCCGGGTGGATCGCCACGGGGCGGAGATTCGCATAGACGCCGAGCAGCGCGCGCAGCGCGAGCAAACCGGTCTCCGGCTTGAGATGGCGGGGCGCGTGATCGAACGCCGGATCGCCCACGGCGCCGAGCAGGACGGCGTCGGCTCCGGACGCGGCGGCGCGCGTCTCCTCGGGCAGCGGATCCCCGGCCGTCTCCACCCCCGCCGCTCCCACGGCGTACCAGCTCATCACGAGGCCGAGCCCGAAGCGCTCCGCCACCGCCTCCAGCGCGCGCGCCGCCTCCGCCGTAACCTCGGGCCCGATCCCGTCGCCCGGCAGGACGGCGATGGTCCATTCCTTCATGGCGCGGTCCCGGCGGCGCGGCGGCGCTCGTACTCGGCGATCCGCGGCTCCTCGAGCAGCGTGCGGCCAATCTCATCGAGCCCGCGGAGCAGCATCTCCCGCCGGTAGGGATCCATCGGGAAGGGCGCCGTGAAGCCCAACCCGTCCTCCACGCGCTGCTGCTCCAGATCCACCGTCAGCCAGTACTCGCCGCCCGCGGCCCGGCAGCGGCGGAACAGCTCGTCGACCTCGCGCGCCAGGAGGCGCACCGGCAGGAGCCCGTTCTGGCAGCAGTTGGCAAAGAAGATGTCGGCGAACGACGGGGCCACGATGGCACGGAACCCGTACTCGGCGAGGGCCCAGACGGCGTGCTCGCGGGAGGACCCGCAGCCGAAATTGGCTCCGGTGACGAGCACGGTGGCGCTGTGCGCCTCCGGCCGGTTCAACTCGAAGTCGGGGTTGGGAGCGCCGTCGGGCCGGTAGCGCCAATCGTGAAACAGGGAGGGACCGAACCCCGTGCGCTCCAGCCGCTTGAGGAACTGCTTTGGAACGATCTGGTCGGTGTCCACGTTGGTCCGCGGCAGCGCTGCGGCCTTGCCGACGTGCCGGACGAACGGCTGCATCAGGACGCGAGCTCCAGCGAGCCGGGCAGGTCGGCAAGCGTCCAGCCGCGCACGTCCACCAGCCGCCCCGCGACGGCCGCGGCCGCCGCCATCGCCGGGCTCATCAGGTGGGTACGGCCGCCCCGCCCCTGCCGCCCCTCGAAGTTCCGGTTGGAGGTCGAGGCGCAGCGCTCGCCGGGCTGCAGAATGTCGGCGTTCATGCCGAGGCACATCGAGCACCCCGAGTTACGCCACTCGAAGCCCGCCTCTCGGAAAATCCGGTCCAGTCCCTCGCGCTCCGCCTGGACCTTGACCTGCTGCGACCCCGGAACCACCAGGGCGCGCACGTGCGGGGCTACCCGATGCCCGCGCACCACGCGCGCCGCGACCCGCAGATCCTCGATGCGGGCGTTGGTGCACGAGCCCAGGAACACGCGGTCGACCGGCAGCCCTTCGAGCGCCATACCCGGCGCGAGCCCCATGTACTCGAGCGCCCGCGCCGCCGCCCGCTGCTCCGCTGCCATGGGAAAGTCCGAGGGATGCGGGACCCGCCCGGCGATGTCCTTGACCATGCCGGGGCTCGTGCCCCACGTCACCTGCGGAGCGACGGCCGCGGCGTCGAGCGCCACGCCGACGTCGTATTCCGCTCCCGGGTCGCTCCGCAGCCGCTTCCACTGCTCCGCCGCCCGCGTCCACGCCGCGCCCTGCGGCGCTCGAGGCCGGCCCGCGAGATAGGCGACCGTGGTCTCGTCGGGTGCGATCAACCCGGCCCGCGCCCCCGCCTCGATCGACATGTTGCACACGGTCATCCGCTCTTCCATCGAGAGGGCACGGATCGCCTCCCCGGTGTACTCGATCACGTGCCCCGTCGCACCCGCCGTGCCGATCTGCCCGATCAAGGCGAGGATCAGGTCCTTGGCGGCGACGCCCGTGCCGGGGCGCCCGATGATGTGCGCCTCGAGCGTGCGCGGCTGCGACGCGACGAGGCACTGGGTCGCGAGCACGTGCTCGACCTCGCTCGTGCCGATGCCGAACGCGAGGGCCCCGAACGCGCCGTGCGTGGAGGTGTGCGAGTCGCCGCACACGATCACCATCCCCGGCTGCGTGAGGCCGAGCTCGGGGCCGATGACGTGCACGATCCCCTGGTGGGGCGAGCGCAGGTCGAACAGCTCGACGCTGCTGTCGCGGGCGTTCCGCTCCAGGGCCTCGAGCTGGCGCGCGGCCACCGGATCCGCGATCGGCACCAGGCGGTCGCCCGTCGGCACGTTATGGTCCACGGTGGCGATCGTGAGGTCGGGACGGCGCACACGCCGCCCGGTGAGGCGCAGGCCCGCAAACGCCTGCGGCGAGGTCACCTCGTGCACCAGGTGGAGATCGACGTAGATGAGCGCCGGCCCCTCCGGGAGCCGGTGCACCACGTGCGCGTCCCAGATCTTCTGGAACAGGGTGCGGGGGATCATCCCGCGGCGGCGGCCCCGGCGCGCTCGCGGGCCGGCGCGCCGTCGCCCGCGGCCTGCGCCTTGCCCTCCTCCGACCACGGCATCATCGCCCGCAGCTTCGCGCCCACGCGCTCGATGAGGTGGTCGTTCTCGCGCATGCGCAGCGCCTGGAACCGCTTCGCCCCGTTGCGGCATTCGTCGATCCACTCGCGTGCGAAGCTGCCGCTCCGGATCTCGGCCAGGATCTCCTGCATCTCCTCCCGCACTTCGTCCGTGATGATGCGCGGCCCCCGCGTGTAATCGCCGTACTCGGCCGTGTCGCTGATCGAGTGGCGCATGAACTTCAAGCCGCCGCGGTACATCAGGTCGACGATCAGCTTCAGCTCGTGCATGCACTCGAAGTACGCGAGGTCCGGCGAGTAGCCCGCCTGGACCAGCGTATCGAACCCCGCCTTGACGAGCGCGGTCACGCCGCCGCACAGGACCGCCTGCTCGCCGAAGAGGTCGGTCTCCGTTTCCTCCCGGAAGGTCGTTTCGATCACGCCCGCCCGCGTGCAGCCGATCCCGGAGGCATAGGCGAGCGCGTCCTGGAGGGCGTGCCGGCTCGCGTCCTGATGCACGGCCACGAGCGCCGGGACGCCGCGCCCCGCCTGAAACTCGCTCCGCACCAGATGCCCCGGCGACTTCGGCGCGATCATCGAGACGTCCACGTTCACGGGCGGGGTGATCTCCTGGAAATGCACGTTGAATCCGTGGGCGAACATCAGGGTCTTGCCAGGTGCGAGCGCCGGGGCGACGCCCGCCTCGTAGACGGCGCGGGCCGTCTGGTCGGGGACGAGCATCATGATGATGTCCGCGGCGGCTGCCGCCTCGGCAACGGGCCGCAGGTCGAGCCCTTCCACCGCCGCACGGCGCCACGAGGCGCCGTCCGGCCGCAGGCCCACGGCCACGCGGGCGCCGCTCTCCCGCAGGTTCAAGGCGTGGGCGTGGCCCTGGCTGCCGTAGCCGATGATGGCGATGGTGCGGCCGTCCAAGCGGCGGCGGTCGGCGTCGCGGTCGTAGAAGATGCGCACACTGGGCGATTTCATAGCACGGTCTCCGTGGCGGACGTAGAGGTGGGAGATGAGGGGACGGGGGGGGCGGCGCTGCGCACGGCCACGGCGCCGCTGCGCGCCACCTCCATGATGCCGAAGCGCTCGAGCGCCCGGATGAACGACAGGATGAACCACGCCGCCCCGGCGACCTGGAGCACGAACACGTCCGGCCCCTCGTCGACCAGCTCGGCCTTGAACAGCTCTGCGATCTCCGTGAGCTCCTGGTGGACCTCCGCCGGGGCGTGGACCCGGACGAGCGCCACTTCGCGGGCCACGGCGTCCGCGGCGCGCAGCAGCTCCGCCTCGCGCACGCCGTAGGTCTTCTGCAGCTGTTTCACCATGCGATCGGCACCGGCGTCGTCGGTCTGCATCATGACGGTCAGCCTCGAGGCTCCGGGAATGTGCGACGGGCCCACCGCGATGCTCGCGATGGGAAGGTTGCGGCGCCGCACGACGCCGACGGCTCGGTTGAGCGCGAACACGTCGTCGTCGAGCAGCACGGACAGCGCATGGGTCGGCTCCGCCATCGCGCCGGTCAGGTGGCCGCCGCGGCCGGGGCCGTCTCGATCGGCTCCGACAGCGAGCCCCCCGGCGGAATCATCGGGAACACGTTCGCCTCCTGCTCGATCACGAGCTCGACCAGCGCCGGCCCGCGCACGGCGTTCGCCTCCGTGAACACCTCCTCGAGCTCGCGGGCTCGCTCGACACGCCAGCCGGGGATGCCGTACGCCGCGGCCAGCTTCACGTAGTCGGGGCTCCAGATGGGCGTGCAGGAGTAGCGCTTCCCGTGGAAGAACTGCTGCCACTGCCGCACCATCCCGAGATAGCCGTTGTTGAAGACGGCCATCTTCACCGCGAGGCCCTCCTGCACCATGGTCGCGATCTCGGCCATGTTCATCTGGAAGCCGCCGTCCCCCGAGATCGCCCACACGGGCTCGTCCGGCCGCGCGAGGTGGACGCCCATCGCCGCCGGCACGGCGAACCCCATCGCGCCCAGGCCGCCCGACGTGACGTGGCCGTTCGGGCGCCGATACGGGAACAGCTTCGCGACCCACATCTGGTGCTGGCCGACGTCCGTCACGACGCTGCAGTGCTCTCCCGTCACCGCGAACAGCGCGCGGCAGATCGCCTCGGGCGACAGGCCGTCGCGCCACGACTCGTCGCGCACCCGCATGTACCCGCGGATCTCCTCCCACCACGCGTCGCAGCGCCGCGGCGCCACCGCCTCGATCAGTCGCCGGGTGACGTCGCGCGCGTCACCCGCGATGCCCACCGTCACCTTCACGTTCTTGCCGATCTCGGCGGGGTCACGGTCCACGTGCACGATGCGCGCGCGCGGCGCGAAGGCCGCAGTGTTCCCGGTGACGCGGTCGTCGAACCGCAGGCCGATCCCGACGATCAGGTCCGCCTGCTGAATGGCACGGTTCACGTGCACCTCGCCGTGCATCCCCGGCATGCCGAGGTGCAGCGGGTGGCACTCGGGGAAGGCGCTGATGCCGAGCAGCGTCGTGATCACGGGGATCCCCGTCTGCTCGGCGAGCGTGCGGATCTCGGCGTAGGCGCCGGCGAGGATCACCCCGTGGCCGACCATCAGGAGCGGGCGTTGGGCCGCGGCTATCAGACGGGCGGCCTCGGCGACCCCGTCCGCGAACGACGGGGCGTGGGGCGTGGGGCTGGGCTGGCGTGCCGCAGCCTTGGGCCGGTACTCCGCCTTCTGGTTCTGCACGTCCTTCGGCACGTCGAGCAGCACCGGTCCGGGGCGGCCGTCCAGCGCCACGGCGACCGCTTCGCGCACGGTGTCGGCGAGCTCCGCGGCATCCTGCACCAGCCAGTTCGCCTTCGTGATCGGCAGCGTGATGCCGATGACGTCCGTCTCCTGGAAGGCGTCCCGCCCGATCATCGGGCGCGACACCTGCCCCGTGATCGCGAGTACCGGGGAGCTGTCCATGTGCGCCGTCGCGAGCCCGGTCACGAGGTTCGTCGCCCCGGGGCCGGACGTCGCGACGCACACACCCACGCGGCCGCTCGCGCGGGCATAGCCGTCCGCCGCGTGCGCGGCAGCCTGCTCGTGCCTTACCAGGATGTGCCGCAGCTCGGGGCAGTCCCCCAGTGCGTGGTAGAAGGGCATGATCGCCCCGCCGGGGTAGCCGAAGAGGTACTGCACGCCCTCCTCCACGAGCGTCCGGCAGAGGATCTGCGCGCCTGAGAGGGTCTCGCTCATGCCGCCCTCACACGCCCCAGAGGTAGACGCTGTTCAACGACGTCGCCTCCAGCTTGTCGGCGTGGTCCGCCTTGTTGAGCGCGTGGACCAGCGCGCGGGCGCTCGCCTCGACGATGTCCGTGGACGCGCCATGCCCGGTCAGAGTCTTGCCGTCGACCCGCACCTGCACGAACACGTGCCCCACGCTGTCCTTGCCCGGGGTGACCGAGCGCAGCGACAGGTTCACGACCTCCACGCTCCGCCCCACGACCTCGCCGATCGCGCGATAGGTCGCGGCTATCGGGCCGTCCCCTGTGCCGCTGCCGCTCCGCTCGCGGTGCCAGGGCCCCGCGAGCGCCACCTCCGCCGTGGCCGACGCCATGCCGCACGACACCCGCAGGAACGTCAGCTGGTAGGCCTCGGGGACGTCGCGGAAGCTCTCGTGCAACAGCGCGAGCAGGTCCTCGTCCAGGATCTCGTGCTTACGGTCGGCGAGCGCCGTGAACTCCCGGTACAACCCCTCCAGCGCCTGCTCGTCGAGGTCGTAGCCCAGCTCGCGGTAGCGCCGCTCCAGGGCGTGGCGGCCGGAATGCTTCCCGAGCACGAGCGTCGAGTGCGGGATGCCGACCTCCTCCGGGCGCATGATCTCGTAGGTCAAGCCGTTCTGCATCATGCCGTGCTGGTGGATGCCCGCCTCGTGCGCAAACGCGTTGCGGCCGACCACGGCCTTGTTGGGCGGAGGGAAGACGCCCGTGAGGTGCGACAGCAGCTGGCTCGTGCGGAAGATCTCCCGCGTATTGACGTTGGTACGGAATGAGACGGACCGGGGTCGGACGCGCCCCGCCATCACGACCTCCTCGAGCGAGGCGTTGCCCGCGCGTTCGCCGATGCCGTTCACCGTGCATTCGACCTGGGTCGCGCCCGCCTCGACCGCCGCGAGCGAGTTCGCCACGGCGAGCCCGAGGTCGTCGTGGCAGTGGCAGCTCAGGGCGACGCCGCGGGCGTCCGGCACGCGCTCCCGCACGGCGCGGAACATCGCGCCGTACTCGACCGGCAGCGCGTAGCCCACCGTGTCGGGCAGGTTGATGGTGGTGGCGCCTTCCGCGATCGCCGCTTCGATCACCCGGCAGAGAAAGTCGAGCTCGGTTCGGCTCGCGTCTTCCGCCGAGAACTCGACGTCGTCGGTGAAGCGCCGGGCGCGACGGATCGCGGCGCGCGCGCGCTCCAGGCACTCGTCGCGGTCGATCCGCAGCTTGTACTTGAGGTGGATGTCCGACGTCGCGATGAACACGTGGATGCGCGGCCGCGCCGCGGGCGCGAGCGCCTCTCCCGCCAGGTCGATGTCGCGGTCGTGACAGCGCGCCAGCGCCGCGAGTGCGGGGCGGCGCACCTCCTCCGCCACCGCGCGCACGCCGCGGAAGTCCCCGTCCGAGGCCGCGGGGAACCCCGCCTCGATCACGTCCACTCCGAGCGCGTCCAGCTGGCGCGCGAGGCGGAGCTTCTCCTCCGGGGTCATCGCGTTGCCCGGGGCCTGCTCTCCGTCGCGCAGCGTGGTGTCGAAGATCCTCACGACGTTCTCTTCCATGGCGGCTCCTCATGGGTGAAGCAAAGCGCCGCGAACCTTTGGGGTCCGCGGCGCTGGCTCGACTCCGACGACTACTCTATCGCTTATTCGATCGCAACCCTGGCGCGCGCCGCCGACCCCTCCTGAGCAGTAATGCTCAGCAGCAGGACGAGCAGGAGGACGACGAGCACGAGCTGATTCACGACAACGTTCCGATCAGTTGGTCCGCGTAGGTTAGACCGCACCACGATGCGTGTCAAGGCAGGTGCAGGGTGGGTCGCGCCCCACCCGACCAGGTAGGCCGACGCGGCTCCTGCCGTCCTTGCGGCGCCCGAGCCCTCGCGATATGTTGCCGTCGACAACCGATGATTCGTGGTGCTTTGCCGCGTATTGCCGCCACGTTAAACAAGGTGCTAAAAAGCGACCGCCCGCGGCATTTGTTGCCCGGGCTTCTTATTTGGTGACCCGATGACCTCGACGCTCGCCTCCGCGCTGACGCCCGCCCCCCGCTCCCCGCCGCGCGCCCGACCGCTCCGCTGCAGGAGCTGCGGCGCCGACCGCGCTGCGGCGCCCGTCGCGATCTGCGAGCAGTGTCTCGGCCCGCTGGACCCCGTGTACGATCCCGCCCGCGCGCTTCCCGACCGCGCGACCATCGCGGCCCGGGCGCCCTCGCTGTGGCGCTACCGCGAGTGGCTCCCCTTCGAGGGCGACATCGTTCACTCGCTGGACACGGGGTTCACGCCGCTTTTCGAAGCCCCCAGGCTCGCCCGCCGCCTCGGAGTGGCGCGGGCCTGGGTGAAGAACGACACCGTCTCGCATCCCTCGCTCTCCTTCAAGGACCGGGTGGTGGCTGCCGCGCTCAACGCCGCCGCCGCCTTCGGGCTCGAGACCGTGGGGTGCGCGTCGACCGGCAACCTCGCCAACGCCGTCGCCGCGCACGCCGCGCGGGCCGGGCTCGAGGCGTGGATCTTCGTGCCTCACGAGCTCGAAACCGGGAAGGTGGTCGGCACGAGCGTCTACCGACCGCATCTCGTGCGGGTGCGCGGCACCTACGACGACGTCAACCGGCTGTGCGCCCAGGTGGCGGACCGCTTCGGGTGGGGAATCGTCAACGTCAACCTGCGGAGCTACTACGGCGAGGGCTCGAAGACGCAGGCGTTCGAGATCGCTGAGCAGCTCGGGTGGCGGCTGCCGAGCGCCGTCGTGGCGCCGATGGCGGGCGGGTCGCTCGTGACCAAGCTGCATAAGGGATTCGGCGAGTTCCGGGAGGCCGGGCTCGTCACGGGCGAGCCGCCGCGGCTGTTCGGGGCCCAGGCGGAGGGATGCGCGCCGATCGTGCGGCTGGTGGAGCGCGGCGACGACCGCATCGTCCCCGAGATCCCCAAGACCATCGCGCTCTCGATCGCGATCGGCAACCCGGCGGACGGCATGTTCGCCGCCCGCGCGATCCGTGCCACGGGCGGCTGGGCGCAGGCCGTGACGGACGCGGAGCTGGTGGCGGGCATCCGCGTGCTGGCCGAGGACACCGGCGTCTTCGCCGAGACGGCGGGCGGCGTGACGGTCGCGGCGGCGCTGGCGCTGGCGCGCGCCGGGCGCCTCGGACCGGAAGACGAAGTGGTACTGAGCATCACGGGGCATGGTCTCAAGACGGTCGAGGCGGTGAGCGGGGTGCTGCCCGAGGGTCCGACGATCGCACCGAAGCTGCGGGAGGTGGCGGCGCTGGTGGAGGAGAGCGGAGCCCGATGAGCGCCGCCGTGACCGTCCGCGTGCCGGGATCGACGTCCAACCTGGGCGCGGGCTTCGACTGCGTCGGGATCGCGATCGACCGCTGGATCCGGGTCGCCGCGCGGCGGGAAGAATCACGCGCCGCACCGATCACGATCGAGCGCCGCGGCGCGCTGGCGGGCCTCGCCCTGCCGCCCGAGCGCGACCTCTTGTACCAGGGCTTCCGCAGCGCCTGCCGCGCGGCGGGACGCGAGCCTCCGCCGGGGCTCGTGCTCGAGGCGAGCTCCGACATCCCGATCGCCCGCGGCCTGGGCTCGTCCGCCGCCGCGGTGGTGGCGGGCGCCGCGGCCGCCGCCGGCCTGCTGGCGCTCGACCTCAGCGACGCCGCGCTCGCCGCGCTCTGCGCCGAGCTGGAAGGCCATCCCGACAACGTCGCGGCCGCGATCTACGGCGGCGCGACGCTGGTACTGCGGGGCGCGGCGGGGAAGCTCGCCTGCACCCCGCTCCCGGTGCACCCGTCGCTCGTGCTCGTGTTCGCCGTACCCGACTTCGGCGTCGAGACGGAGCGGGCGCGGGCGGTGCTGCCGCACGTGGTGCCACACCGGTCGGCCGTGACGGCGGCGGCGCGGAGCGCCGCGCTGGTGCACGGGCTCGCGCACGCCGACGCCGCGCTGCTCGCGGCGGGGCTCGACGACGTGCTCCACGTGCCGTACCGCCGCTCGCTGGTGCGCCACTACGACGCGGTGGTCACCGCGGCGCGGGGGGCGGGGGCGTTCGGCGCGACGCTGTCGGGCTCGGGCTCCGCCATCGTGGCCGTGGCGCCGTTCGAACGGGCGGCCGCCGTGGAGCAGGCGATGGCGCGCGCCTGGCAGGAGCAGGGCGTCGCCGCAGAAACGTTCGGCGTCGCGCGCCGCGTGGGCGGCTACGAGACGACGCCCCAGGACATTCCCTCCCGGAGGTCGTGACATGCCGATCACCGTCAACATCCCCACCGTGCTCGCCGGATACGCCGACGGGCAGCGGGCGGTCGCCGCGAGCGGCCGGACGTTGGGCGAGGTCGTCGCCGATCTCGCCGTGCGCTACCCCCAGCTCGCCCCGCGACTGCGGGACACGCAGGGGAACCCCTACCCCTTCGTCGTCTTCTATCTGAACGACGAGGACAGCCGGTTCCGCGGTGGGTTCCAGGCGCCGGTGCAGGACGGCGACGAGGTGACCGTCGTGCCGGCCATCGCCGGAGGCTGAGCGGCCTCTTCTCCCCCGTGGTCGATCGCCGCTCCTCCCTCCCGCCCCAGATCCACAAGTTCGGCGGCGCGTCGTTGGCCGACGGGCCTGCCATGGCGCGCGCCGTGGACATCGTGCGCGGTCACCGCGACGCCCCTCTCGTCGTCGTGGTGTCGGCGCTGGCGGGGGTGACCGACGCCCTGCTCGAGATCGCCGCCCGCGCCGTGCAGGGTGACGCGGAATTCGTGCGGGCCGGGGCGGCCGCAGCGCGGGCCCGCCACGTCGCGGCCGTGGAGGCGCTGCTCGCGCCCGGCCCCCGCCGCGACGAGCTGCTGCGACTCATCGACGAGGCGTTCGCCGAGCTCGAGCAGATCGCGGCCGGTCTCGTGATCGTGCGCGAGCTCACGGCGCGGACCACCGACTATCTCGTCGCGCGCGGAGAGCGGCTCAGCGCCCGACTGTTCGCGGCGGCGTTGGGGGAGGCGGGCGTGGGAGCGGTGCAGTTCGTGGACGCGCCGGAAGTCGTGAAGTCCGACGGGACCTTCGGCCACGCCTCGCCCGACCTCGCCCGCACCGACCGGGCAGCGCGCAAGGTGCTCGGGCCCTTGCTCGCGCGCGGCGACATCCCCGTGGTGCCGGGGTTCCTCGCCGCCACCCCGGACGGCCAGGTGGCGACCCTGGGCCGGGGCGGCTCGGACCTGACGGCCACGCTGCTCGGCCGGGCGCTCGGCGCCCGGGACGTGGCCCTGTGGAAGGACGTGCCGGGCCTGCTCACGGCGGACCCGCGGGTCGTGCCCGACGCCCGCGTGGTGCCGCAGCTGCACGTGCGCGAGGCCGCCGAGCTCGCCTACTACGGGGCGAAGGTGCTGTACCCGCGGGCCCTCATCCCCCTCGGCCAGCGCAACATCGCGATCCGCATCCGGTCCTTCGCCGACCCCTCGTCGCCCGGGACGGAGATCTCACGGCGCCGCACCCTCGACGCCTATCCCGTGAAGGCGCTCTCCGCGGTGACGGGGCAGGCGCTGCTCACCGTGGAGGGAAACGGGATGCTGGGCGTCCCCGGCATCGCGCCGTCCACCGCAAGGGGATCTCGGTCTCGCTCATCACCCAGGCGTCGTCGGAGCACTCCATCTGCTTCGGCGTTCCCGAACCGGCGGCCGAGCGCGCGCGCGCGAGCCTCGTCGAGGAGTTCCAGAGCGAGATCGCGCGGCGGGAGATCGACGGCGTCGAGGTGCGCCCCGGGGTCGCGACGCTCGTCGTCGTCGGGCTGGGGATGGCGGGGACGCCGGGGATCGCGGCGCGGGTGTTCGGGGCGCTGGCGCAGGCCGGGATCAACGTCATCGCCATCGCCCAGGGATCGTCCGAGCTGAACATCTCGGTCGTCGTGGACGCGCGCGACGCCGCGCGCGCGCAACGCATGGTGCACGATGCCTTCCAGCTTTCCAAGATCGGCGGCGGCGCGATGACGCGCCGCACGCGGACGGACGTCATGCTGCTCGGCTTCGGGCAGATCGGCCGCGCGCTC
>Ga0209378_1002504_pt1 | contig 12636 bp, 13 predicted proteins | sample GraSoiAngelo_156_FD_186170 | JGI IMG/M metagenome (GOLD analysis project Ga0209378, IMG submission 186170) | Grasslands soil microbial communities from the Angelo Coastal Reserve, California, USA - 14_1009_13_40cm (SPAdes) (version 2) | ecosystem: Environmental > Terrestrial > Soil > Grasslands ... | reverse complement strand
TCCCGAAGTGGCGTCCTCTTTGAGCACAGGCTCTTCCAGTTTTGCGGTGAACCTTTCCGGCGCGGTCATTTCGAGAATGCGCGTTTTGGGGGTAGGGAACAGGACGTCGAAACGTTCGATCTCCGTGTCGTAGCCCCAGGATCGGAACAGCCCGGCAATGAAATCCGCATTCTCCTTACCGTATGGAGATCCCACATGGTGCGGCCGGGCCGATAGCCGCTTCATCCAATCGCGCGCTTGGTCTTTCTTTAAGAACGAATCGAACTGCTTTTCCAGCGCACGCTGACGATCGGCGCCCTCCTTCAAGAAGCCTTGAAGCGGCCGCGGCTGGCTGGCCGGGACGCTCTGCGCGACGGCACCCAAAGCGAGAAATAGAGCTATGGTGAAAGTCATCATGCTGTGAAATTGTACTCGATTATTCCCCTCCTCGCAGAGGAGGGCGCGAAGCGCGAGCCCGAAAGGGCGAAGCCTCAAGAGTGGATGCGCTGAGCGCAGCGAAGCGCAGACGGGGTGGTCAGACCGGCGAAATGTTTCGGCCGAACTTCAATTGAGGCTTCGCCCAACCAGGCTGGCGCTTCGCGCCACCGCTCCTCTGCGAGGAGGGGAATGTTTGCGATCAGAGATAGTAGAATGCCCAGTCACTTTGCCGCCCGAGCATCAGTTTGCCGATGGATTCGAAGCGGCTGATGGATGCGAAGGCATGTTGGCTTGCAGTATGAACGTCGCGGAAGTACTGCTGGAAGCGGTATTCGTTTCGAATGGCGGTTGTACCGGCCGACGCGTGCACCAGGTCGACAGCGTTCGACGATGCTTCGACGGCGAACGATCCTGCAAGAGCCAAAGGAATTCCCTGGGCCATTTCGATGCGCCGGCCGCTCTGCCGCGTGTGCCCTCAGAATCGGTTCGATCTTGGCGACCCGGTCGCTCGTGGATTGCGCTGTAGCTGACATCGACAATTCCCCTTTTGGCATGCCGTCTGGCAAGACGTCGGGACATTTTCGATCATCTTGCGCGGCGCCGCCGGAGGAAATTCCGTATCTGTCCGGCAGGCTGCGGGTATCACGATCGTAGCATTACCTCTAAGGCAGCCGCGGCCCTCGGCGCAGGAATTGCTCAAAAACCCGCCGGTAATTATGATCATCGTGAGGGGAAAACATGGCGAGACCACCTGCAATCGAAATAGATACGGCAGTTCGGGTTGTCTTGAACGTACGATCTCTCAACCTGACGGATGACCAATTTATTCGCCTTTGTAGCGACAATCGCGACTTGCGCATTGAAATGAGCGCTGAGAAAGAGTTGATCATCATGCCGCCGCCAGGATCGAAAACTGGTCAACGCAATGCAAACGTCATTTACTCCTTGATGAATTGGGCGAAACGAGATGGAACCGGCATCTGTTTCGCCACCGGCACGGGATTCACTCTTCCGAACAGCGCAAAACGCGGGCCGGATGCTGCCTGGGTGCGCCTTGAACGATGGAATAAAATTCCCGAGGAGCAACAGGAGAGGCTTGCGCCGCTTTGTCCCGATTTCGTCGTCGAGTTGCGTTCGCCCTCAGATCACCTTTCCGATCTCGAACGCAAAATGGAAGAGTACATCGCCGACGGCGCGCAACTCGGCTGGCTATTGGATCCTTTCGACAAATGCGCAGTGATCTACCGTCCCGGCCAACCACCCGCACGAATTGAAAACCCAACGATCCTTCGCGGCGATCCCGTCCTGCCCGGATTCCAGTTGGATTTCCGAGAGATCTTGTAAAGCGCGCAGAGCGGCACCGCACTGCCGATTTTCTCTCCGGCCGAAATACTTATTTCGGTCGCCGAGAACTCGTGTGGAAGGCGGAAACAATCATGTCCGCCTTGGAGAAAATCGGTTTCCGGCCCGCAACTGATCATTTCCATGCCGGCATTGATTGCGTGGTTCATGACTTCGTTTCCACAAAAGCCAAATGCTATCAGCGATATAGAGACATTTCTCCTATTTTTCCTATACTTCGTGAGGTGTTCCTACTTCCCAGAAGCCGACTTCTGGGAGGTTGGCGCGGGTCACATCTACGAGGTGTCGGTATTACGACCACTGAAGTATCAGAGGCGGACGACGCCGCCTTTGCAGTCGATTTCCTTGGAGATTCAGCCGTCACGTTGCAGCCTATTTCCGTCTTCGGCAAAAGCCGTTGAAACTATAATCTTGCGAGAACCCTATTTGGTGGATGCATTCGGCAGCGGCTTCGGGTGTAGGCTCCTTGCCGAAGGGTAAATAGAGGAAGAGGAAGTCTTATGAGTGGTGTACGACTTGCCGTCTCAATGATCCTGCTGTCCGTGTTTGCCCGTACAGAAACTACCACTCCGCGACAATTGAACCAGGAGTTGCAGGCCGGCACTGGACAGACGCCGGCGCCGGCTGTGGTTGACCGGTTGGTTGCGCGCGCCCAGCTTCAGCTCGAACAACACGCCTATTCGGACGCGCAGCGTATCGTCGAACGCGTGCTCGCCATCGACAAGGCAACTCCGATCCGGAAGAACCAGCTTGAAGCGGTCCTGGATGTGTCGGCAAAAGCCTACCTGCGTGCGGGCGAGTACGCCAAAGCGGAAAACGCGTATCGAAAGGTACTGGATATTGAAAAAACTAAGCCGGCTCAAGATCAAATCATCTCAGGCGTATTGAATTTCCTGGCCGGTCTCCTGTTGGATCAAGGTCGGTACAAAGAGGCAGACGCGTTATACCGCCAAGCTCTGCAAGCGGTGTTGAACCACCCGCTGATCGATCCAACGACTCGCGACGATATCTGTCTGAATTGGGCCAGCCTTCGGCGGGATATCGGTAGAACGTCTGAAGCCGTTGCACTCGAGGGCTGGACTCGCGGAACGTCCAACTCGCCACCGCCGTTCCCTGCGGAACTGGTTGTTCCGCCCCTCGTGCAACTGAATGGCTTGACGCCGAACCAATTTCGCCGGCGCTTACGTCAACCGTACGACAACGATCTCACCGCGCTTTGGAACGAATTGGGAGTTGCACCATGGGAAACGTGCCAATGGCCCCAATGCGTGGAACAGAGCTGGGATGTGGACTTAGTTGCGGGAAATACCGGCGTACTCGAAAGGGTGCACGTCGCAAACGGCATCAACGGACCGACACGCTTCCTCCTGTTCGAACCTACGGACCACGAGAGCAACGGCGTTCAGGAATGGAAGGTATACGGAATTGTCGATCTTCCGTACGGTGACCGGCAAGGAACTGCCAGAATTGAAAAGTCGGGAGACAAACGCTGGCTTGTTTTGGAAGCTGGTAGCGATGCCGGCAGTAGCCGTTCCTATGTCGAAACCTGGTATGACCTTACTGGCGGCAAATTTCAACCGGTGGCCGGCTATCCGGCCGGGGCACCGAGCTTGCAATCGGTCATTACGGATTTGACTCGCAAACTGCATTCCGAAAACTGGATGGAGCGCGGGGAGGCTGTGCATCGGATTGCCGCTATACCAGACGCAACGAAATCGTCCACAGTCGTCCAGGAATTAGTCGACCTGCTTGATCGCGAAAACCGCTTGATACGAAATTTGTTCAAACAAGGGACCGGAGTATCGACCAAATACGGAGAAGGCTTCGGCGAGTACGTCTCATACATTCTGGACATCTTGATGAAGTCCGGAAATCTCTGGGACACACGCACGCTCGAAGTGCTGGCTTATAGTTCCTACAATCCCGATTCAGGTTTCGCAATGAATCTTGCTGACAATGGCGGTGCAATACTTGTCCCGATTGCGCTGGAACTTATAAAGAGCGATGAGAGCTTCGATCGATGGGACGCCCTGTCGCTTCTTGGCAGACTGTATGAGAAGCGAACCACACACCAATTGCCGGCGGCGACGGTTCAAACGATTAAGCAGACTATCGTCAATGCCACTACCCACCGCGAGATCACAACTCGGCGATGGGCTGTGCGGGTTCTCGGACAGATCGGCACACTTGACGATGTCGCGCTATTACAACGCATCGCTGCAACCGACGGCGACACTGGTCCGAGGTTCTCGGTTCGGGAAGAGGCCGTCAAGGCGATCGAGACCATCCGCCAAAGAAAGTAAAATACCAAAGAGCCGCGGACTACGGTATCGACGGTCGCAAGTCGTACTGTCTGGCCTGCAAGTCGCGTTGTGCAGCGTCCTGCTGATTCGTCCGCCAGGTCAATGTCCGCTACCGGTCTGCGCGGAATTTCATTCGCCTTGGCTTCGCACAAAGAGAATTCCGAGGCGTTGAGATTGGATTGGTAAACGTTTGGCGACTACTCATTACTATTCGTATAATTACCGTTGGGGGTGTGAAATCACTTCCAAACAAGGTATCGCGGACCCGCGAAGCTCTTCCACGTGGAATCCGGTCAGCAGTTCATGAGGTTTGGCCAGAAGCGATGAGAAAACAAGTTTCTGCCGCATTGGTGGCGATAGGTGCAATTTTCCTTTTGTCCGTTTTCGTTCTCGGTTGTCCGCCCGTTCAGGACAAAGCCGACGAACTCGTTCACCAACTCAGAGACTTGCCAACTCCGTTGCCCGGGATTGCACCTGGAAACGGTATATTGCCCGAGATCGAACGACGACGGCGCGAAATATACCGCCAAATCAGGCAATTGGGAACGGAGGCACTGCCAGCCCTTCAACGCGGTTTGCATCACGATGATGTTCGGATCAGAAGGAATGTAGCGCTTATTTTCAATGCGCTGGCCGGTGGTTGGGTGGAAGAGTTGCGGCCCAAGTTGAACATCGTAAGTTCGCTGCCAGAGTTGGTTGCGGCATTGGACGACAGCGACAGCAACGTCCGCGCTTGGAGCGCACAGGCAATCGGCGGCATGGCTCCAGACAGTATCGCTGCCCTCCCCTCTTTGATTCGACTTATCAACAATCCTGACGAGGGATCACGTAACAGCGCCTGTATCGCGCTCGGAGCATTTGGACCGGCTGCAAGAGACGCATTGCCTGCGCTCCGAGGCGCTTTGTCGGATTCAAGTGAACAGGTCAGAGCTTTCGCCAGACGCGCGATCGAAAACATCCAGAGCCACTAGTTAGTTTCATAGTTTCCGCTCCGACTCCGTTACATTTCTGCCCGAAACATAGGGTCAGGATATCGGCCTTTTCTCCGTGAGATTAAGGAAGTCTCGCCGGAAACGGATTCGCGCTGTAGGTTACATTTCTCGACGATTACTCTTCGAAAACGCCGCAGGGATGATCTTTCCCGCACGATCAAGGCGAGGGTCAAGGAGGCCGTCGCCAATGACAAGATCTCGAAAGAAGAAGAAAACGCCAAAACGCGTCCTGGCTTTGCCCGATCTGGAGCAGGCGAAATCCGCCGTTCTGAACACCCTTACATCGAAGAGCGGCCAGCGCACCTACGATCACGCGATCACTGAATTTGTCGAGTGGTACTGCTCGGAGCCGCGATTAGCGTTCAACCGAACTGTCGTTCTGCGTTATAGGATCAGTCTCGAACAGAGACAATACGCTCCTTCAACAATTAATCTGCGTCTAGCGGCTGTTCGAAGAATTGCCTACGAGGCGGCGGACTCAGGCTTGTTGAGTCCAGAACTGGCCGCCGGCATTCGCCGCGTGAAGGGAGTGCGCCGGTTGGGCATACGGGTCGGCAACTGGCTCACCGCCGAGCAAGGGAAAAGGCTGCTGAACGCCACAAGTGCGGATACGCTGCGCAGTAAACGGAATCGAGCGATGCTCTCGCTTTTGATCGGCTGCGGGCTTCGACGGGCGGAGTTGCTTGGCCTGATGGTGAACTCCATTCAGCTGCGCGAGGAGCATTGGGTGATTGCGGATCTGGTTGGCAAAGGCGGCCATATTCGTACGGTTCCGATTCCTCTTTGGGTGAAGAGAGCGGTGGACTCCTGGGCAGAGTCAGCGCATATCACGACCGGCCGAGTGTTCCGATCAATCAACAAGGCTGGCAGGATCTGGGGAGATGGGATGACGCCGAAGGTTCTCTGGGAAGTAGTGAAAGACACCGCAACGCGAGCCGGCATTGAGAAGCTCGCATCTCATGATCTTCGGCGCACCTGCGCACGTCTGTGTCATAGTGCAGGCGGTGAATTGGATCAGATCCAGTTCCTGCTCGGGCATGTGTCCATACAGACAACTGAGCGATACTTGGGTTGCAAACAGAAACTCCGGATTGCTGTGAATGACAAGCTGGGAATTGAGCCGGACGATCAGGGTTGAGTCTCGACTCACGAAGGGGGCGACATATGCGGATCTGAGAGGATGCGGGGGAATTGCTGCGGCTAAACTGCCCAGCGTCTCGGAGACTTACTTCTGCGGAGACTTCCAGCGTCCAAAGTCAGCCCGAAGCCATGTAGGAATGGGGCTGATTTCGCTCGCCTGAAAATCTTGCCCCAAATCCACCGCGCGCCCGGCCTGCCATGGCGCTACCGTCAGGCGCAGGATGAGGGGTGGGCCCGCAGTCTACGGGAGCGTGAGACGCTCGACGCTGGGTGGATCCGCATCCATAAAATGCGGGTGCACCACGTAGAAATCGTTGCCCACAGCCGCTGCCGTGGTTCCCTGAATGGCGAACTTCACTTCACCAGCCAGCTCAGCTGTGGCCCAGTCGTCGCTGCTCTTCAGTCCAACCATGCGATTCTGCGAGTTGCTGACAACGGCCAAGCGCCCGTCGGCCGCCCAGAGCATGCCGTCCTGTCCAGGCAGTTCCTCCGGAAGCTTGACTTCAGTGACGCCGGCAGGATTGCTGATCGGCATCTTGTAGAGGTTCGCGCCGCCCGTCACCAACAAATAGCCAGACGGGTGGAACACGATCCCGTTCAGCGCCAGACCCTTGGTCGCGGGAAACCGGTACAGCACCGAAGCAACGTTGTCCGGACCCACCCGATAGACCACGTTGGTCTGGGTGTCAGTGACGTAAGCGGATCCATCGCTTCCCACGGCAACATCGTTGGCAAAGTGTTTCGCATCTTTCGCGGCTCCGGTATCGGTGGCCGCCAGATCGACCATGGCAATCTTCGCGCCGGTAGTCAGATTGTAGATGCCAAGCTTGGCCTGTCCAGCAACCTTGCCCTGGAACACGGCGGCGTCGGAGTTGCACACCAGCAGGCGGTCGCGCTCCTCATCGACCTCAATCCCAACCGACGACTTCAGATCCGCGTCGGTCAACAGCGGTGTTAAGTTGCCGTCGGCTTGCCACTGGAAGATCGTGCCCTCGGCAAGCGAACCGGTCAGGAGCCGCTTGTTCTTCGTGTCGTATTCGACACCCTCGGGAATGAAGCCTCCCCGCTTGGCCGAAATCGTGGCCGGCAAACTCGGAGCGCTGGAGACAGGCGTTGCAGCAGGCGGGGCATCCTTCTGGGGCGGCGTTCCCCCGCATCCAACCAACATCACGGACGCCAAAGCCATCAGGTAGATACGATTTCGCATCAAGAGGTTCTCCTTTTTTTCCGCACGGGCTTGTGCGGACCACTCATCGAGGTCCGACGATTGTACTTCACCGTGATATTCAGAACAATTGCGCCGTGGGATCGATAGAGATTGATTCGGCCTCCCTCGAGTTGAGAGTGCTCAACCAGTCGGTCTTTGTAATTTGCCGGATCGTCCTGATGAGGACGCCGATGGCTTGAGGGAGCGAGCGCCATTCAAAAGGATCGGTCAATAGTGGGCGACTAACGGGGGGGAATCCGCTGTCAGTATTCTCGCGAACCGGGATCGGATAACTTCCCACAACGAGATAAAGAGTCGTCAGGCTGCGGTCTTTTTCTTCTGTCGCTTTTTTAATTTCCAATAGACGTAGTTGAGGAACTGGTCCACCTGCCCCAGCGATTGAAAGCCGCACCATCCCGCCAGATCTGTAATTACCTGGTTGTATTTCGCATAGGTTGCGCCATCGAATGATTGCGGAAGCGGAAACTCGGGGAAACCCAACTCTTTCAAGCTCGTGAGCGGATTTTTGTTCATTGCGGCGTATCGTGCGGGACCATACCACTGGGATTGTCCTATCGCTGCTGAGCGATCTCCTCGACGATGGCACGTGCGCGGGGAAGACTGACGGGGCATTGCGGATCGTCAATGCGGCACTTCGCTATAGTGAGGCCACATCCGCAGGTGCAACCTTCGGCGTTGAGCTTCTGCACCGCTTGGAGCCGTCGCTCGGGCGATAAATGAGCCAGATCAACACCTGGAATACTCGTCACCTGTGCGGCGTTTTCGAGTTTCACGGGCTGATCCGGATCCACTTTCTCAATTGAAGCGTTCACATCGAGCCCGGCCAGAGCGCGTGCCTCCATTTCAGTGATGGTCGGATGCAGCATTCCGAGGTGCTTCTGAACGATGCGCCTCTCACGATCAATGATGAATGTCGTGGGAAGGGCGTAAACGTTCGGAAAATATGTTTTGAGCTCGGGCGTCAACATGACGATCGGATAGTTGACCTTGTATTCTGAAGCAAATCGCCGCACCGCTTCGGGAGAGCCCTCGTCTTCCGACACCCCGATGATTCGAAGCTGTTCCCGGTATTTCTCCTGGAGCGCAACCAGGTCCGGAATCTCAGCGCGGCATGGGGGGCACCACGTTGCCCAGAAATTCACGAGGACGACCTTTCCCCGCCAATCGGAAGTCGAAATTTGCCGACCGTCCAGATCCAGCATGGTAAACGCCTGCAGCGGTTTTGGATCGCTAAAGAAGCGCAGTGTCACAGGTTTACCGGAGGGCTGATCCAGTTGCTCACTGATTCTGCGGGTATAACGGAAAGCTGCAATAAAAAGGCCGACGACAGCTATCAGCACGAGCGCGCTAGTTAAGATCTGTCTTCGGATCGTCACTAGAATTTACTCTTTGAATTCGCATGTTAACAGGAATCGCGTCTTGTGCCTAATGAAGGTAGTCGTTCATCCACAGCAGCAGCCGATCGGGCCTGATGGGGCTTCGCAGTTCGTGCCACCGGTGCACGCCGTGAAGGTCTCAACCAACGGCCTCGTGTATGTCGCCGATCGCGGCGGCCGGCGCGTTCAGATATTCACGATCGCGGAAAAATTCGTCAACCAGGTCTTCATTGGACGTGAATGCCACGCGCCGGATTGTGGCAACGGCCAAACCGCCGCCGACATCGGGTTTTCACCAGACCCCGAGCAGCGCTATCTATATTGGCGAATCGAAGCCAGGCGCAGATCATGATCTTCAACCGCAAGATGCTCGAGTTTCTCGATTCATTGGATCGTGGGGCTCAGCAACGGGACAATTCGGCCACGCTACACCATTTGTCCGATCGATTCGAAAGGCAAGCCGCCGCGGCGACGGCATGCTCTAACGTGATGATCGAGCAATGCAATCCCAGCCTGGCAAGCCTCGGGGAATGACGCCGCACTGCCGTCTAAAATGGGAGCCACAGCTACGATCGGCTTCGCATGCTTGAGCCACATCGGAGTACCTATCAATATTCAATTCCACCCGACGGAGTATTCAACCTGGCTCCGCGAGATCAGAATAACCAGTCGCCCTTCTGAGCGTCGACTTCACGCGATTTGAAAATCGATGAAGCCTCTTTCGGGGTCGGCGGATACAAGGCGGACCCGGACGCGATGTCCGACGTCCATTCCCTTGGCGGCAATCAGGAGTTTTCCTTCCACTGGCGGCTGCCGTAATCGAACCCACGTTCCGTCGGCGTTCACCCCGGATACAACAGCATCGAAGTGCGCTCCGATTTGTTTGCTCAATATCGCTGCGGCCGCGCATTTCTTGACGAAACGCTCGACTTTGTTCGCATCGTTTTCTTTTTCCGTGCAGTGTTCGGCCAGTGCGGAAAGGGCGTCGGCCGTATACGCGGGCGTGGCGCCGGCGAACGCCGCTTTGAGCAATCGCTGTGTGATCAGGTCGGGATAACGACGGTTGGGGGCAGTGGAGTGAGAATAATTCGTAACCGCCAGACCAAAGTGTCCAATCGACTCCTGTCCCGGTTTTTTGACGACATATTCCCCCCGGCCGAGGAGCTTGATCACGGCGAGCGACAGATCCGGGAAGTGTTGTGGATTGGTCCGCTGCTGTTCTTTCAGGAAGCCTTCCAGACTCTTCGCGGCGGGGTCTTTCGGCAAATTGCTTCCGAGGGAGGCGGCCAACTCCACAATCCGGTCCCATCGATGCGGTGTTTGAACGACACGCTGGATACCCGGCGAACCTTTCGCGTCCAGGAATGCAGCAGAGGCCTGATTGGCGGCGATCATGAAGTCCTCGATCAGCAGGCTCGCACGATTCTGCCGCCGGGTCTGCAAATCCACGACTTCGCCGTCGGCCAGGACCGGCTGCAGTTCGGCCGTATGGAACGTGAGCGCGCCCGCATCGTGTCTTCGTTGACGAAGTAATGCGGCGGTGGCGTCCTGCAACCGCAGTTGAGACTGCAACTCGGCGCTGTTCGCTATCTTACGCAAAGTTCGTTGCGAGGCTTCGCTGAGATGATTCCCCGGCTTTTCTTCAAGCCACGCCGCGACACCGTCATAGGTAAGCTGAGACTGATTCCGGACGATAGCGGGATAAACGGCAGACTCCACAATCCGGCCGTCATCGCTCACGAGCACCTCCATGACGACCGCCAGGCGGTTCTCGTTTTCATTCAGCGAACTCAAGTCCGTTGAGAGCCGCTCGGGCAGCATCGGGAATGTCACGACACCCGTATAAATGGACGTCGTGTTCTGCCACGCTGTGTGGTCGAGAGGAGAATCGTACGGAACAAACCAATCGACGTCGGCTATACCAATATAGATTCTCGTGCCCGTCGCCTCGCGCAGGGCGTACTCGATCTGATCGAGATCTTTCGAGTCGTCATTGTCGATCGAGGACCACAACCACGAACTCAAGTCCTTCGCCTTATATGAATCGAATCGAGGCTCGGCCTCGGAACGAGTCTGTTGTTGCGCGTCCGATGGGAACTGAACGATAAAGCCGCGCGCTATCATGGCCCGCGTTGCGATAGCGCGTAAGTCCGGCTGGTGAGGATGTGTCGTCACAATGCTGGAATTAGAAAAGAGCAACGGGGAATCTGTCAACCGGACTCTCGTATTCCGTGGCTGCGAACCAGTAGGAAATAGAGGGCGACGAGGAACAGGAGGGAGCCGTGGATGCCGATGACCTTCGGCGCCCCGATGATCGTCGCGAAGTAGCCGCCGGCAAGGCTGCCGAGCGGCATGCCGCCGCGGAACGCCACCATGTAGATGCTCATCACGCGGCCGCGAATCTCGTTGGGGGCGATGAGCTGTACAAGCGAGGTGACTGTCGAAAACACCATCATCAGTGACGCGCCGGTGAAGAGGAGCAGAACTTCGCTCAGCCAGATCGTGTGCGACATGGAGAACGCCAGAATCAGCAGACCGTAGATGGCCTGCATCGTCAGCGCCGTCACACCCATCCGCTTGAATTTTCCAAGCCACGCCACGACGAGTGCGCCGGCGATAGAGCCGGTGCCGGAAAACGCCATCAGGCGGCTGTACGTGCCGGCGCCTCCTCGAAACACCCGCTGCGCGAACACCGGCAGAAAGGTCAGGACCGCAAACCCGAGAAACGTCGTGGCCGCCGCGAGGACGATGAGGGCGACAAGGCTGCCGTGGTTGCGCACGTAATGGAGCCCGCCCTGCAACTCCTCTCGCATGCGCCTGGTGTGCGTCGGCGGGACGTGCTTCACGTGGAGCGACATCAGCGTGCCGATTACGATCAGAAACGACAGCGCATTGAGGAAGAAGGCCGCGTTCATCGCCTCCGGTTCGTTGTAACCCCATTTCAGGAACGTGGCGAGCGTCGCGGCGAACAGCAGCGGTCCGAGCACCCGCGCTAGGTTGAATTGGATCGAGTTCAGCGCGATGGCGTTCGGTAGATCTTTCTCGTCCACGAGCGAGGGCAGCAAGGACTGATACGCCGGGCCTCCGAACGACTGCGCGACACCCGTAATGAACGACAGGCCCATGATGTGCCAGACCTGGACGACCTGCATGTACATCAGGACGGCGAGCGTGCCCGACGTGAACATCTGGATATATTGCGACGCCAGCAGCGTCTTGCGACGGTCGTAGCGATCGGCGAATACGCCTCCGATGAGCGTGAACATGATGATCGGGAGCTGCTGCAGGAACGCATCGAGGCCGAGAAAGAACGGGGAATTGGTCAGCGAGAGGACCAGCCAGTTCTGCGCGATGATCTGCATCCACGTGCCGATCGCCGAGCTGCAGGCGCCGATCCACTGGACGCGGAAGTCGCGATAACCGAAGGCCGCCAGCATCCGGCGCACGCCTCGGCGAACCGGCGTCGAAGGCTTGGTTTGGGCTTCTACAGTCACGTGCTCACTATCATTTGTTTATCGAATCAAGCTCGTACAAAGGCAAGTTCGGGCGCTTCCCCAGAAGTTTTCATTTTACCTTCCTTTCTCAATGTGCACCTCTCACTAAACCGCTGTCCAGCTTGATTGGAACGCATATTGCCAGTTGAGGCCATAGCTGGCGAATTTCGGTCCCGCCTCCTTCTCGATCTCTAGGAAAATCAAAAATCCATTTTCTAGATACGCGCTCGCAAGGTTAGGTTATTCGTATGACAAGGCTGGAACGCACGCACAAGACTCCATTAAGGCTACAGAGTTGTATTCGCGCAACAATCTTCGGCAAGG